>Ga0163144_10018223_pt1 | contig 14227 bp, 16 predicted proteins | sample OliLak19BULKMAT1_FD_123175 | JGI IMG/M metagenome (GOLD analysis project Ga0163144, IMG submission 123175) | Freshwater microbial mat bacterial communities from Lake Vanda, McMurdo Dry Valleys, Antarctica - Oligotrophic Lake LV.19.BULKMAT1 | ecosystem: Environmental > Aquatic > Freshwater >... | reverse complement strand
TCAACGTGCACTACCAGGGCGACCGGGCCAACCCCGACTTCATCGTCCTGCCATAACGGCGCTCGACGAGTTCCGGTTCCTCACGGGGCGGGTGGCGAAAGCCATCCGCCCCGTTTTCTCTTGGCGGGGTGCCAATAGGGTCGTTGGGCGCCGCATGCCCGCTGGCGGGTAGTGCCCGTCACACGCCGACCATGGTCTGACAGGCTAGGTCAAGAGGCAGCGGTACTTCGCAGGGCCTACCGTGCTCACGCAGGTGTTGGGTGATCGGTGGTCGTAAGGATGGCTTACGAGGGGCCGTACTGGACGTCACGGCGCACGGTGTCCAGGTCTACGCACCCTGTGCAGTGGTGGCCACGGAAGCCTCCGGCGCCTGCAGGGTGCACCGACCCGGGGGGACTGAGCGCCTTGGTGGGGCCCACTGTTGGGCCTTGCCGGTGCGGAGGGTCACCGGGTTTGAAAGATGCGAGGAGGGGGATTTGAACCCCCACGGGTGTTACCCCACTAGGCCCTCAACCTAGCGCGTCTGCCAGTTCCGCCATCCTCGCGTGTCGGGCTCTCTATGCCCGGGGTGTTCTTAGCGCGCAGCAGGCTCAGCCAGCGGCGCCGCCGCGTCCGGCGCTGGCGCGACCGGCGCCGGTGCCACGGGTGCAGGGGCATCGGCGGCTGGCGCAGAGACGGGAGCGGCGTCGAAGACGGTCGCCGTGCTGCTGCGGGTAGAGAAATAGGTTAGTCCGAGCGACGTCAGCATAAAGAGGATTGCCGTCGCCGTGGTCAGCTTTGTGAGGAAGTTCCCGGCACCGGAACTTCCGAAGACAGTGGAACTCGAGCCGCCGAATACGGCGCCCATGTCGGCTCCCTTGCCGGTCTGCAGGAGCACGACCAGGATTAGGAAAATGCAGGACAGGATGTGGATGATGGTGATGACGGTGTGCATGTGTTGCCTCGTGTCGCGTGGTCTCAGGACGTGAAGCGGACGATACGGGCGAAGTCCGTCGCCTTCAAGCTGGCGCCACCGACGAGCGCTCCATCCAGATCCGGTTGACGCAGCAGCGCGTCAACGTTGTCCGGCTTCACGCTGCCTCCATAGAGGATTCTCACTCCAGCGGCAACGGCAGGGCCAGCCAGCGCGCTGATCAGGGCGCGGATCTCGCTGTGAACCTCTTGCGCCTGCTCCGGGGTGGCGACGCGTCCGGTACCGATAGCCCAGACCGGTTCGTAGGCGATGATGGTGGCCGCGACTGAATCGGGGGACAGATCCGCAAGAGCGATGGTGAGCTGCCGCCGGACGACGTCCATGGTCGTGCCCGCCTCGCGTTCCGCCAGCGTCTCCCCGACGCAAACGATGGGCGTCAAACGCCCCTGCAGCGCCGCCCTGGTCTTGCGTGCAACCGTCGCGTCCGTGTCGCCGAAGAGTTGGCGGCGTTCGGAGTGGCCGACGATCACGTGCGTGCATCCTGCGGCTACCAGCATGGAGGCTGAAATTTCTCCGGTGAAGGCGCCCTGGGTCTCCCAGTGCAGGTTCTGCGCGGCCAGCAGCAGCCGCGATCCGGCAATCCGTTCGGCGATCGACGTGAGCGCGGTGAACGGCGGTGCGATGAGGATGTCGCGATCCGGCACGTCGCCGATCAGTGCCAGGAGGTCGCCGACCAATGCCGCAGCCTCGGGCGCCGTTCCATACATCTTCCAGTTGCCGGCCAGGAGGGGGACGCGAGTCGACATCATTAATCCTCGAGTGCAACGAGTCCGGGCAGCGGTTCCCCTTCGAGGAACTCCAGGGAGGCGCCGCCGCCAGTCGAAATGTGCGTGATCTCGGCCGCTCGGCCGGACCGCATGACCGCGGCGACCGAGTCGCCGCCGCCGACGATGCTGACCGCCTTGCTGTCCGCGACGGCGTTGGCGATGGCCACGGTCCCGGCGTCGAACGGCGCCACTTCGAACATCCCCAGTGGACCGTTCCAGAAGATCGTGGCGGCAGCGCGGAGAGCGTTCGCAAAGCGCGCCACCGTCTGAGGCCCGATATCGAGGCCCATCCGATCAGCGGGGATGTCGCTCACGACGGACGTCGGGCGTCCTGGGGTCGCGTCGACCGCCACCACGTGATCGCTGGGGAGCACGAGTTCGATGCCGCGCTCGGCGGCGCCCTGCAGTAACTCCGAGGCGAGCGGGACGTGCTCCGGTTCGACCAACGAGGTGCCCGTGGCGCGGCCCTGGGCGCGCAGGAACGTGTACGCCATGGCGCCGCCGATCAGCAGCCCGTCGACGCGGCTCAACAGGGCGCGGATGACCGTGATCTTGTCCGACACCTTGGCCCCGCCGAGGATCGCGACCAGCGGGCGATCCGGCGCGGCGAGCACCTTGCCGAGGTACGCGCACTCGCGCTGCAGCAGAAACCCGGCCACGCGGACAGGCACGAATCGAGTCATGCCGACCGTCGACGCGTGGGCGCGGTGGGCGGTACCGAAGGCATCGTTGACGTACACGTCCGCCAGCGCCGCCAGGGCGCGTGAGAAGGTCTCGTCGTTCCGCTCTTCACCGGCGTGAAAGCGCAGGTTCTCGAGCAGCAATACCTCGCCGCGCCCCAGGGCGGACGCCAACCCTTCGGTTTCGGCGCCGACGCAGTCGGGGGCCAGCTTGACCGAGCGGCCGAGCGCCGTCTCCAGGGAGTCGCGGACGGGACCCATGCCGTACCTGGCGTCAGGCGCACCCTTCGGGCGCCCGAGGTGCGAGGCGACAATGACCTTCGCCCCATGGTCGATGGCGTAGCGGATCGTCGGCAGAGCCGCCTCGATGCGCGTCGAGTCGGTAACGACGCCGCCCCGCAGCGGCACGTTGAAATCGACGCGGACGAAGACACGCTTGCCGTCCAACTCAATCTGTTCAATCGACCGCATCGGTTCAGCCTTTCTCCCGCCCAGGGGAAGCAGTGGTCGGGATCATCGGGCCACCGGCGACCTGAGCGCCAAGGGTAGTCGTCACTCCTCGATCTGCGGCGAACGCCATAGGGACCTCGTTGGCGGTCGGCACAAGACCGTCGTCGTGCGGTCGGCGTCCGGGCGCTGACCAGCCGGCGTTGTGGCCGATACGCCAGAAGCCATTGATACCGACTCTGATCACCATGCCGGGTGCCTCCGCTCGCGCTGAAGGTTGACCGGTGTCCCTTCCACTTCCTCCATGGGGAGTCAAGAATCCCGTCCTTCCTTTCGTTGACTCATTCGCGACGTCATAATAGCGTTCCATTCAAGCGGTGGTTGGTGAAGGTGGGGACATGTCAGTGATCGGGCCGGCAGCGGCGATGCTCGCGGCGGCGCCGCCGGTGGGCGGGCACGATGTGCTGACGTTGCTCACCAGTTCGGGACCGGTCGTCCAGGGGGTCCTCTACATCCTGGTGTTCTTCTCGGTTGCCAGCTGGGGAGTTATCATTCACAAGGCGCGGCAGATTCGCAGCGCCCGTCGGGCCTCTGATCGCTTCATCGAGAGCTTCTGGGAGACCAAGAACCTCACCACGGTGCATGCGGCGAGCCAGGAGATGGGCGACAGCCCAGTGGCGCAGGTGTTCCGTGCCGGTTATCAGGAACTCGTGCGGCTGACGCGCGCCAAGCGGCAGGCCGAGGAGGCGCAGTTGAGCACGGACCTCGGCGGCGTCGCCAACGTCGAGCGCGCCATGCGCCGCGCCGCCACGCAGCAGCTCACGCAGCTGGAGCGGGCACTCACCTTCCTGGCGACGACAGCAAGTGCGTCGCCGTTCATCGGCCTGTTCGGAACCGTGTGGGGCATCATGAACGCCTTCCTTGGATTGAGCACGACGCAGTCGTCGAGCATTCAAGCTGTGGCGCCGGGCATCGCAGAAGCACTGATCGCGACCGCGACCGGGCTGTTCGCCGCCATCCCGGCGGTGGTGGCGTACAACTCGTTCTCGCGGCAGATCCGGGTGCTGTCGGCGGAGATGGAGAACTTCGCCTTCGAATTCCTGAACATCGCGGAACGGCATTTCCTCAACTGACGCCATGGCGTTCAGCAGCGAGCGCAACGGAGAGGCGCTGTCGCAGATCAACGTGACGCCGCTCGTCGACGTCATGCTGGTGCTGCTGGTGATCTTCATGGTCACGGCGCCGATCCTGCATCAGGGGATCGACGTGAACCTGCCGCAGGTGCGTGCCGCGGCGATCACCGGAGATGAAGTCCAGTTGGTGGTCACCGTGACGGCCGGTGGCAGCGTCTACCTCAACGACACGACGTTGACGCCGCCTGAGCTGCTGGCCAAGCTACAGGCGGTCCTGCGCGACCAGCCCGATCGAGGTGTGTTCCTGCGTGCGGATGCCGCCGTCCCCTATGGCGAGGTGATGCGTGTGATTGGATCGCTGCGCGAGGCCGGAGTGCAGCGACTGGGGATGATCACCGCGCCGCCCAAGTCGTAGGATGGCCTCGAGCATTCCTGGGATCGTCGAGCCACGCGGGATCGAGCGCGGCCTGGTGTGGACCGTGGGGTTCTCCGCGGTGGCGCACGCCGTTGGGATCATCGCAGCCCTCGTCCTGCCCGCCTACTTTCTGACAGTCCCGCCACGGATCGAGTCGTATACGGTCGATCTGGTTGCTCCGGATGTCGTGGGTGGCGTCAATACGCGGCCCGGCGGAGGGAGTCCTCCACCGGCGCCGAAAGCGGCGGCTGGCACGGTGGCGAAGATTCCCGTCTCTGCACAAGTCGCGATCCCACCAGCGTCGAACGTTCCGCCACCTGCGCCGGAGCAGCCAAAGGCCGTTGCACCGCTCGAACCGCCTGCGGCCGCTGCCAAGCCTGTGCCGCCGAAGCCCCCGCCGGAGCCGGCGGCAGTGAAGGTCGCGCCGAAAGCGCCCAAGGCTCCTGTCGCGCCGCCGCGCAAGGAATCGGTTCCCGAAGGCGCCAAGAAGCCCGCACTGGCCGAGAAAGCGCCGGCCAAGCCGGCGGTCAAGGCTGCACCGGTCGAGGAGCCACCGGTGCCGAAACCCGCACCCGCCGCGGCGAAGGCCGTGACCAAGCAGGTTCCACCCGCGCCGCCACTCGTGGCAGCGAAAGTGCCGCCCAAGCCTGCCTCCAAGCCGGCGCCACCCGCCGTGGCGAAGGCAGCCCCAGCGGCGAAGCCTGCCGCGCCCGTGCCCCCAGTGGACGCTGAGTCCAAGCTCGCCGCCGAGCGCAACAAGGCGATTGCCGCCGCCGTGCAGCGCCGCGCCGCCGGGCCCGGCGCACCCGCCGAAACGTCGAACGCCATTGATCAGCGCATCGCCGCCGCCGTGCAGCGCCGCGCGACCGCGGTGGGCGCGGGCAGTGGGCAGGCGGCGCCGTCGAGCGGAGGCCCCGTCTCGTCGGGCCCTGGCTTTGGCGCCGGCGGCAAGCAAGCGGACCTACAGTATGTGCTGTATCAAGGGCGGATGCTCGAGCGGATCAAGAAGGCGTGGGCCTGGGCCGGGGCCGACCCGTCGCTCCGCGTCGTCGTGCGATTCAACATCAATCCGGACGGAGAGATTCGCAACGTCCGCACTATCGAGCCGAGCGGCGATGCGAGCTATGATGCTTCGGCCGAGCGTGCCGTGCACGCCGCCAGCCCCCTCGATCCGGTCCCCGAACGCCTGCACGAAGACTTTGCGGTCATCGAATTGACGTTTCAACCCAGCGACCTGGAGCCCTGAATGCGGCGTTGCCCGTTCCTGTTGATAGTCCCTTTCCTGGTCGCCAGCCTGAGCGGTGCGGCGGCGGCGCAGGTGCGCTCGACGATCGTCGGTCCCGGCGTGACCCGCTATCCGATTGCCGTCGCGGCCCTGAAGCAGATCAGCCTCGGCGCCGGTGAGACCTTTGGTCGGGTCCTGGCCCGTGACCTCGAGTTGTCGGGGCTGTTCCGGGTCCTGCCCAGCGACACGTACATCGAACCCTCGCAGACGTCGGGGGTGAGTGCCGAGAGCATCAATTTCGACAACTGGTCGGTCATTGGCGCACTGGCGGTCATCAAGGGCACCGCAGAGCGGCAGGGCAGTGAGTTGACGGCCGAGGTCCGGCTGTTCGATGTTGGCCAGCGGCGCCAGCTGGCGGGTCGACGCTTCCGTGGCACGACCGGCGACGAAGCGCGCATGGCCAACCGGTTCGCGGACGAGGTCATTGCGACGTTCACCGGAGAGCGCGGGCCGTTCGACTCCCAGATCGCCTTCTTGTCCACCCGCGGCGGCCGTTTCAAGGATCTGTATCTGATGGCTGCGGACGGGGAAGGGACGCGGCGGGTGACGAACGAGAACACGCTGAACCTCTCTCCGGCATGGGCTCCGGACGGCCGCTCGTTGCTGTTGACCTCGTACCGGGGCGGCAACCCTGATCTTTTCACCATCGCCCTGCCGCGCGGTGCCTGGTCCCGGTTGTCGAGCCTGAAGGGACTCAATCTCGGGGGGCGGTGGTCGCCCGACGGCCGCGAGATCGCGGTGACGTTGGAGTACGACGGCAATCCGGAGATCGGCGTACTCGACGCGAACGGTGCGCTCCTGCGCCGCCTCACCGATCACTGGGCGGTCGACGTGTCGGCGACGTGGTCGCCCGACGGCGCACAACTCGCCTTTTGTTCGGATCGATCCGGGGCGCCGCAGATCTACGTCATGGACGCCGACGGACGAGGCGTGCGCCGCGTCAGCACTGCCGGCAACTACAATACCTCGCCGGCGTGGTCGCCCAAGGGTGACCGAATCGCCTACGCCACTCGCTCCGGTGGTCGGTTTCAGATTGTCACGGTCAAGACCGACGGCTCCGATGCCCGTCAGGTGACTGGGGTCGGCAGTAACGAGGACCCTGCGTGGTCGCCGGACGGCCGCTACCTCGTGTTCAGCTCCAAGCGCGGCGGCGCGGCCAAGTTGTACCTCTCGGATCTATCTGGCGCGAATCAAGCAGAATTGACCACCGCAGGAGGCAGTGATACCTCTCCAGCGTGGTCGGGTTGGCTCGAGCGTCCATGATGATGCGCGAGCGCGAGGGGTGAAGGATGCATGCGTGGCGCTTGGTTGTGGTGGGGTTGGCGGCGTTGGCCTTCGGAGCGGGCTGCTCCAGCAAAAAGACCGACGGCGGCCTCGACAGCGGCGAAGCAGGGGCCGGCTACGGTGAAGAGTCGTTGGGGACGACGACGGGCGGCACCGGCGGCAGCTTGGACCTCGCGAAGAACAACATGCTCGGTGGTCCCGGCGGCGCCGGGGGTGACACGGGGCCGCTGCGTGACATCTTCTTCAATTTCGACTCGTTCGAACTGGACGAAACATCACGGCAGACCTTGCAGGAGAACGCCGACTGGCTGAAGGACAACTCGTCGGTCAGGGTTGAGGTCGAGGGGCATTGCGACGATCGCGGCACGGTCGAGTACAATTTGGCGTTGGGCGCGAAGCGTGCCGCGGCGGCGAAGAACTACCTCGTCGCCCTTGGCATCGGTCGCGACCGCATGACGACCATCAGCTATGGCGAGGAGCTGCCGCTCTGTCACGAGGAGGCCGAATCGTGTTGGAGCCGCAACCGCCGCGCCCACTTCGTTCCCGCTGGCAACTGACGCGCCTCGCCGCGTTCTGCGGCGGCGTGGCCATCGCGCTCGGTGGCTGCGTGACGCAGGCTGATTTCGATCGCGTCAAGCGCGACCAGCAGGAAGTGCGGGCGCACATCGCGGACATGCAGGTGTCCATCGATGCCCTGAGCCGTCGCGTCGATACCATGCGCGCATCGACAGAGGACCGCCGCGGCAGTCGCCAAAGCGAAGAGAAGCTGCGGGTCATCGAGCAGCGCATGGCCGCGATGGAAGCGGAAGCGGCGGCGAAAACGCCGGTACCGATGGTCACGGGCGAGCCCAGTGCGAGCCCGACTCCGCCTCCCAGGGTCAGCGGCAGCGAGGCGGCTCAACTGGCCATGCAGCGCGACTTGCAGTCTTCCGGCGCGCCGGAGTCCTACCGCCGTGCCCTCGAACTCTACCGCGACGGCCAGTCTGAGCAGGCCACCCAGGGGTTCCGCGAGTTTGTCCGCACCAATCCCAAATCCGCCCTCGCTGACAATGCGCAGTACTGGGTCGGCGAGGCGTACTTTGCGCAGGGCGACTACAATCGGTCGATCATCGAACTGAACGAAGTATTGCTGAAGTACCCGCAGGGCGATCAGGTACCGGGCGCTTTGCTGGCGTTGGCCTCGGCGTTTGCCAGTTCGGGCGACAAGATCGATGCGAAGCTGGTGTTGCAGAAGCTCATCAGCGACCATCCGAATGCGCCGGAGGCGCAGATAGCGCGTCAGCAGCTCCAGGCGATCACCGATTGAATCGTGCGCCGCGTGCGCGCAGTGGTTTGCCCATGCGGGTGACACGGCACCGCGCCGCGCGCGGCTTGGCAGGGCCCGATTGGGTTTTGGCCGTGGGGCGATTCGACGGCGTGCACCTGGGACATCGCGGCATCCTGGACGAGTTGCGCGCCACCGCCGCGCGAATGGGAGCAAGCCCCGTCGTCGCTCTGCGCGTCGGTGATCATGTGGTCCCCGCGTTGACCTCGCTGCGCCGCACACTGGGCCTGCTCGACGCGGCGGGCGTGAACCAAGTGATGTTGCTGCCCAGGAACGACAGGCGCTCTGCGGCGGCCGTCGCGCGAGCGCTCGGCGTGGCCAGCGTCATCGATGGCGATGCGTTGGAGCGCGAAGCGGGAGCTCAATCGCCGCGGGGCGCGGATCTCGACCGCGAGCCGGTGACGAGCGCGCGGCTGCGTGCGCTCGTCGCGAGCGGGGATCTGGATGGAGCGCGACGCGGGCTCGGGCGCTGGCACGCGGTGGACGGACTGGTGGTGCACGGCTTCCACCGCGGCGCCCCGCTCGGCATTCCGACAGCGAACCTGAGCGTGCGCGGCATCGTGCTCCCTCCGGACGGCGTGTATGCTGTCGGCGCGGCAGTCGGGCAGGCCCGGCTGCGAGGGGTTGCCAACATCGGATTCAACCCGACATTCGGCAACGCGGTGCGCACAGTAGAGACGCACCTGCTCGATTTCGAAGGCGACCTTTACGGGCAGCGCCTCGAGGTCGCGTTCCGTCGTCGCTTGCGTGGTGAGCAGCGCTTCCCGACCGTGGAGGCACTGCTGGCCCAGATCCACCGCGATGTAGCTGCGGCGCGTGCGCTGTTCGACGGCGTCGATGGCTGAAGCGAGGCGCTTTGCGTGGGTCGTGGGTCAAGCCGAGGCCGGGCTCAGACTCGATCGGTTTCTCACTGCCCAAGCCCTACTCGGGACACGGTCGCAGGTGGCGCGGCTGATCATCGCCGGCCATGTGCTGGTCGCAGGGCGGCCCGCGAAACCCGGTGGCATCCTGCGAACGGGCGACTGCGTGAGCGCGACGACCCCGGCTCCGGTGCCGGTGCACGCGGCCGCGGAAGCGATCCCGCTCGATGTCCTGTACGAGGACGACGTCGTGCTGGCCATCAACAAACCACCGGGGATGGTCGTCCACCCGGCGCCCGGGCACTGGAGCGGAACCCTGGTCAGTGCCTTGCTCTATCGCTGGCCGGAGCCGGGGGAGGGTCTTGATCCCGCACGACTCGGCATTGTGCACCGGCTCGACAAGGACACCTCTGGCGTCCTCCTGGTCGCCCGTACGGCAAGATCCCTAGGGGCCCTGGGGCGGCAGTTCCGTGCGAGGGAGGTCCACAAGCAGTACCTGGCCCTCGTCGTCGGCACGCCTAAGGCCGAGCGGGGCGTCATCGATCAGCCGATCGGACGGCACCCCTCGCAGCGAAAGAAAATGACGGTTCGGCCGCAGGGGCGACTGGCGACGACTCGCTACGAAGTGATCGAGCGGCTGGGTGGGTACAGTCTTGTTCGGGCCTTTCCTGAGACGGGGCGCACGCACCAGATCCGCGTCCATCTGGCCGCCATCGGCAACCCGATCGTCTCTGACCCCCTCTACGGGGGAGGACGTGCGTCGGGCCGGGATGTCATTGGAAGACAGGCGTTGCATGCCGAGGCTATAGAATTCCTGCATCCGGATAGCGGCACGCTGATGCGCGTGGACGCCCCGTTGGCAGAGGATTTCACATTTGCTCTCGGCCACTTGGGCGCGAAAATCTTGACTTCACCGGGACCTTTCTCTAGCCTCCGACTCGCCTCCGACGGGCCGCGCTCCGCTGCTTCAGCCGCGCGCTCCCGACCGCGCCGGCCTTCCGCCTGAATCCAGAACCAACCACCCACTGAGAGGACGCACCATGGCCGACGAAAGCGTCGGGAGGAACCGCCCGACGGCGGGGGGCCCGACCGCCGGACGCCCCGACCGCCGTCGACGCGAATCGGATGGGGAGAGCGACCCCAACCTCCCCTCCGAGGTTGAGATCGACGGAGCCGGCGCAGAAGAGGGCGGCGACGGCTTGTCGGCAGACCACGGTCTCAACCTCAAGACCCTGAAGGCCAAGAAGATCAGCGAGCTCGCCCAGATCGCCAAGAGTTTCAACGTCGAGGGTGCCTCGGCGATGCGCAAGCAGGAACTGATCTTTGCGATCCTCGGGGCACAGACCGAAAAGAGCGGGTTGGTGTACGGCGAAGGCGTTCTGGAGACGCTGCCCGACGGCTTCGGGTTTCTGCGCGCCCCAGACTACAACTATCTGCCCGGGCCTGATGACATCTACGTATCGCCGAGCCAGATCCGCCGTTTCAATCTGCGCACGGGCGACGTGATCTCGGGGCAGATCCGGCCGCCGAAAGAAGGTGAGCGATACTTCGCCCTGCTGAAGGTGGAGGCGCTGAACTTCGAGGAACCGGAGCGCGCACGCGACATCATCCTCCTCGACAATCTGACGCCGCTCTACCCCAACGAGCAGCTACGCCTCGAACATGATCCCGAGGAGCACACTACGCGCCTGATCGACCTCTTCACGCCGATCGGCAAAGGCACCCGTGGCCTCATCGTCGCTCCACCGCGGACGGGCAAGACCGTGATGCTGCAAAACATCGCCCACGGCATCACCCGCAACCACAGGGAAGTCGTTCTTATCGTGCTGCTCATCGACGAGCGACCCGAAGAGGTGACGGACATGCAGCGGTCCGTCGACGGTGAGGTGATCAGTTCTACTTTCGATGAGCCCGCGACCCGCCATGTGCAGGTGGCCGAGATGGTCATCGAGAAGGCCAAGCGCTTGGTGGAGCACGGCCGCGATGTCGTCATTCTCCTCGACAGCATCACGCGGCTCGCGCGCGCCTACAACACCGTCGTGCCCCCGAGCGGCAAGATCCTGTCGGGTGGTGTCGACTCGAACGCCCTGCACAAGCCGAAGAAGTTTCTCGGCGCCGCCCGCAACATCGAGGATGGCGGCAGCCTGACCATCCTCGGCACCGCGCTTGTCGACACCGGCAGCCGAATGGATGAGGTCATTTTCGAGGAGTTCAAGGCGACTGGGAACATGGAAGTCCATCTGGACCGTCGCCTGGTCGATAAGCGAACGTTTCCAGCGATCGATATCAATCGATCTGGTACGCGCAAGGAAGAACTGCTGCTCGGTCGCGACGTGACCAAGCGGATCTGGGTGCTCCGCAAGCTGCTGGCCCAACTCAACCCGGTCGAGGCCATGGAGTTCCTCGTGGACAAGGTTGAGGGGACGAAGAGCAATAGCGAGTTCCTGGAGGCAATGAACCATTGACCGGGTGATTGGGCCGTGGTTGCCGTGGTCCGAAGAGTTCTGCTAAGCGTACGGGTCACCCCACGGATTGCGAGGAGCACGGAATGGCGGAAGTCAGCATGAAGCAGCTCCTGGAGGCCGGCGTCCATTTCGGCCACCAGACTAGCCGCTGGAACCCGAAGATGAAGCCGTACATCTTCGGAGCGCGCAACGGCATCTACATCGTCGACCTGCAGCAGACGGTTAAGCTGCTGCAGGACGCCTACAACTACGTGCGCGACCTCTCCGCCAGCGGCGGTACGATCCTGTTCGTGGGCACCAAGAAGCAAGCGCAGGACGCGATCCAGGAAGAGGCGGAGCGCAGCGGCGCCTTTTACGTCAGCAACCGCTGGCTGGGCGGCACGCTGACGAACTTCCAGACCGTCAAGCAGAGCGTCGATCGGCTGCGTAAGCTCGACGAAATGCTCGAGGACCCGTCGCAGACCGAGGGATTCAAGAAGCGTGAGTTGCTCGAGATGCGGCGGGAGCGGGATAAACTCGTCCATACGCTCGGCGGTATTCGGACCATGCGCAAGCTGCCCGACGCACTGTTCATCATCGACACCATCAAGGAAGACATCGCCGTCAAGGAGGCGAAAAAGCTTGGCATTCCTGTCGTGGCCGTTGTCGATACGAACTGCGACCCAGACCTCATCGCACATCGGATCCCGGGCAATGACGACGCGATTCGCGCCATTCGCCTGTTCTGTACCGCGATGGGTGATGCCGTCCTTGACGGGCGCTCGCAGCACGAAGAGCGGGTCAAGGGTGGTGAAGTCGGGGATCCGACGGAGCCCCCGCCGGGCCAGGAGGTCGTGTCCGAGGGCGCAGAAGGGGCTGTGGCATGAGCGAGGTCAGCGAGACGGAGGTCAGCGCGACGGCGGTTCGGGACCTGCGCGAGCGGACTGGCGCCGGCATGATGGACTGCAAAAAGGCCCTGTCGGAGATGCAGGGCGACATCGACAAAGCGGTCGTCTACCTGCGCGAGAAGGGCCTCGCGGCTGCGGCGAAGCGTGCCGGGCGGACGGCCGCCGACGGCCTCGTCGAATCGTACATTCACGCCGGGGGCAAGATCGGCGTACTGATTGAAGTGAATTGCGAGACGGACTTTGTCGCCCGCACGGACGACTTCCGGTCCCTGGTGCGCGATCTGGCGATGCAGGTGGCCGCTGCAAACCCCCGGTACGTGCGCCGCGAGGACGTCCCGGCGGAAGTCCTCGAGCAGGAACGGGCGATCTATGTGGCCCAGGCGGAGAGCAGCGGCAAGCCGCCGGCCGTCATCGAGAAGATGGTGGCGGGCAAGGTCGAGAAGTTCTTCGCGGACATTTGTCTGCTGGAGCAGGCGTTCGTGAAGGAACCCGACAAGGGAGTGTCGCAACTCGTATCTGACGCCGTGTCGAAACTGGGCGAGAACGTCGTCGTGCGGCGCTTCGCGCGATTCCAGCTCGGCGAACAGTCCGTCGACAACTGAGGCGTCGATGGGCGCGCAGGAAGAGGTCGGTCCGACGGGACGTGAACTGTCCCGCGGTCTGCGCTACCGGCGCGTGCTCCTGAAGCTCAGCGGCGAGGCCCTCATGGGGGACTCGGCCTTCGGCATCGACAGCAAGGTTCTGCAGTCGATCGCCGGCGAGATTCGCGACGTGGCGGCGCTCGGACTCGAGTTGGCCCTCGTCATCGGGGGAGGGAACATTTTTCGCGGCGTCAGCGTCGCGACCAATGGGACCGACCGCGCCACGGCGGACTACATGGGCATGCTGGCGACCGTCATCAACGCCTTGGCCTTGCAGGACGCGCTCGAACGCCAGGGCATTCCGACGCGTGTCATGTCGGCCATCGAGATTCGCCAGATTGCCGAGCAGTACATCCGGCGCCGCGCGATGCGCCATCTCGAAAAGGGACGCATCGTGATCTTTGCCGCCGGGACGGGGAATCCCTTCTTCTCGACGGATACGGCTGCCAGCTTGCGCGCGGCAGAGATCGGCGCCGAGATTATTCTCAAGGCGACCAAGGTCGACGGGGTGTACAGCGCCGATCCGAAGGTCCATGCAGACGCGACGCGCTTCTCGGAGTTGAGCTACAACGAGTTCCTCCGTCAGGGACTGAAGGTGATGGACGCCACCGCCGTCACGCTCTGCATGGAGAATTCCCTGCCGATCATGGTCTTCAACATGACCGTCGGTGGCAATATCCGCCGCGCGGTGAGCGGCGAGACGATCGGAACGTTGGTGCACTGATGGCCGCAACCGACGAAGTACTCAGCGACCTACGGCGCGAGATGGACGAGACGCTCACCGCGATGCGGCGCGAACTGACGCGCTCGCGCACCGGACGGGCGTCGACCAGCCTGCTCGAGGGCATCGTCGTCGAGTACTACGGCGCCAAGACGCCGCTGAATCAGTTGGCCGGCCTGTCGGCGCCTGAGCCACGGCTGCTCGTTATCCAGCCCTACGATCGAGGCGCCATCACGGACATCGAGCGTGCGATCATGCAGTCCGACCTCGGGTTGATGCCGCAGAACGACGGCAAGCTCGTGCGCGTACCGATACCCGAGCTGACCGAGGAGCGCCGTCGCGACC
>Ga0163144_10018221_pt1 | contig 14228 bp, 15 predicted proteins | sample OliLak19BULKMAT1_FD_123175 | JGI IMG/M metagenome (GOLD analysis project Ga0163144, IMG submission 123175) | Freshwater microbial mat bacterial communities from Lake Vanda, McMurdo Dry Valleys, Antarctica - Oligotrophic Lake LV.19.BULKMAT1 | ecosystem: Environmental > Aquatic > Freshwater >... | reverse complement strand
TGGCGCAGCTCGGCATGACCGATATGCGCATGCCCATCCAGTACGCCTTCTCGTATCCGGAGCGCTGGCCGGCCTCGGTGCCGTTCCTCGACCTGGCCCGCGCCGGCACGCTCGAGTTCCTGACCCCGGCCTGGGACGAGTTCCCCTGTCTCGGCCTGGCCTTCCGCGCGCTCGAGGCCGACCGTAGCCTGCCGATCGTCCTGAATGCGTCCAATGAGGTCGCCGTGGCGTCTTTCCTGGAAGGGCAGCTCGCCTTCACGGCCATTCCGGACGTGATTGCCGCCACCATGGACGCGCATACGGCCTCCCCGGTCGACACCCTGGCCGCCGTGCGGGCCGTGGACGCCTGGGCGCGCGCGCATGCCCAGGAGCTCGTGCGGGAAGTAGAATCGACAGAGAGGTAAGCGGAACCGATGCCGACGACACTGCTCGCGTTTGGATTCGTGCTGGGCGTGCTCGTGTTCGTGCACGAGCTGGGGCACTTTCTGGTGGCCCGCTGGCACGGCGTGCGCGTGCTCACCTTCTCGCTCGGCTTCGGGCCGAAGCTCTTCTCGGTGAAGCGCGGCGACACGGAATACTGCCTGAGTCTCATTCCGCTCGGCGGCTACGTGAAGATGGCCGGCGAGAACCCCGACGACCAGCCCCAGGGCGCCGCCGACGAGTTCCTGTCGAAGACCAAGTGGCAGCGCTTCCAGGTGCTCATGGCCGGGCCGGCCATGAACATGATCCTCGCGGTGGTGCTGCTGGCCGTGGTGCTGATGCAGGGCGACCGCGTGCTGGCGTTCTTGAGCAAGCCCGCCGTGATTGGCGTCGTGCAGGCCGGCTCACCGGCCGCCGCGGGAGGCATGCAGGCGGGCGACGAGGTGGTGCGGATCAACGGCCGCAGCATCTCCACGTGGGAAGAGCTCGACATGGCCGTCACCTCGAAGCCCGAGCTCGACGTGGAGTTCGGGGTGCGCAGGAATGGCGAAGAGCGCACGCTCACCGTGCGCCCGGCCATTACCAAGGTGGCGATTCAGGCCGACACCACCTTCGAGGTCGGTACGATCGGCGTGCTGCCCGACGCCTATCCGCTCATCGACGCGGTCAATCCCGGCGATCCGGCCGATCGGGCCGGTCTGCAGAAGGGCGATGTCATCCTGTCGATCGAGGGCGCGCGCATGGTCTACTCGCGCAACGTGTCCGACGCCCTCAAGCCGCGCGGTGGCCAGGCCACGGCCATCGTGGTGCGCCGGGGCGGCGCCCAGGTGCCGATCACGGTCACGCCCGAGCAGCGCGGCGAGAACGCGGTCATCGGCATCACGCTCGGCAACGAGACGATCTCGTACCAGCCGGGGCCGGTCGAGGCGGTGGGCCTCAGCGTGAAACGCAACGTGCAGACGGCCGGCCTCATCCTGCGCACGCTCGGCGAGCTCTTCACCGGCGGCGCATCGCCCAAGCAGCTCATGGGGCCGGTGGGCATCGCGCAGCTCTCGGGCGCGTCCGCCCGTCAGGGCTGGGTGGAGCTGTTCGCGCTGATGGCCTCGATCAGCCTGAACCTGGGCCTGCTGAACCTGTTGCCGATTCCCGTGCTCGACGGCGGCCACATGGCGATCATGGGCATGGAGGCCGTGGCGCGCCGCGACTTCTCGCTGGCGGTGAAGGAGAAGATGCTCTTTGCCGGCTTCGTGCTGCTGATGATGCTGATGGTGACCGTGATCTACAACGACCTCACCCGCGTGGCGTGGATCGAGCGGCTCATGCCCTGGCGCAACTAGCGTCAGTTGACAGCCTGAATCAGTAGAATCTATACTCCTATTCAGGAGCTTACCGTGGCGTCCTCGCCCCTGCACTACCCGGCCACCCGCTACCAGGTCGACGGGCCCCCTGACCTGGGCGCCGTCGCCGCCCGCGAACGGCTCTCGCCCCCGGCGCTGAAGGCGTTCTTCGCCATCATGGCGCGCTGGAAGGTGCGTGACGAAGACGCGCGAGCCCTGCTCGGCGGGGTCACCAACGGCCCGTTCTACGAGATGAAGCGCAATCCCGATCGCGTGCTCGAGGTCGATCGGCTCACGCGCGTGTCGTATCTCATCGGCATCTTCAAGGCGCTGAACATCCTGCACGGCCGGGTGCTCGCCGACGAGTGGGTGCACCTGCCCAACCGCCATCCCATCTTCGGCGGCCAGCCGCCGCTCGCGGTCCTGATCCAGGGCGGCCTGCCGGCGCTGCAGATGGTGCGGCGTCTGCTCGACGCGCGGCGCGCGGGATGACCGCGCCGCCGGTCACGCTGGTGCGGCAGTACGACACGCACCGGCTCATCCCGTCGCGCTACTTGCCGGGCGGCGACAGCGTGCTGGCCGGGATCGCGGCCGACGACGCGCACCTGCAGGGCATCTTCGAACTCGACGCCGCCACCAACGATCGCCTGCACGCCGAGCTTCAGCGGCGGCCGGGCATCGGCCCCGAAGAGCTCGTGTTCGCGGTGCCGCACGGCGCCGTCGTGAACGCCTCGTTCTGCCACGCCAACCCGCTCGGCAGCCGCTTCAACGGCCCCGACCGTGGCGCCTGGTACGCCGGCTTCGAGCTCGAGACGTCGCAGCGCGAGGTGGCGTTCCACAAGACCGTGCAGCTGGCCGAGATCGATCGCTTCGACGACTCGGTGACCTACGACGACTACCTCGCCGATGTCAGCGCGCCGTTCCACGACCTGCGCCGGGTGCGGCGCGCGTTCCACGATTGCCTCGACGCCAACAGCTATGTGCGGTCGCAGCATCTGGCCGAGACGTTGCTCGAGGAGGGCGGGCTCGGGGTGGTCTATCCCAGCGTGCGCCACGACGGCGGCACGTGCGTGGCCGTGTTCCGGCCGGCGCTGGTCATGAACGTGCGCAAGGCCAAGACCTACCGCTTCACGTGGTCGGGCACGCCCGTGCCCAAGGTGACAATCGAGCGCTCCGTCGCGTAGGCCGTGGCAGCCCCGGCTCACCGAGCCGCGAATCGGCCACTGGAGAACGGGACATCGCCGCTGCAGTTGGGCGGCTGGCGCGCTACAGATCACAACTGCTGCGTCGATGTCCCGTCCTCCAGCGGCCTCACTGTCTGGCGCTCTGGCGAGGGTTCCGATGTCACCTCGACCAGCGCAAGGTGAGGTGCACGCCGCGTGGTCCAGCCGACAAAGTGACCCGCGGAACGCGTTCGAACACCGTATGTCGCCCTACGCGTGCGTAGTCGATGAGGCCGCCGAGCAGGCCGAGAGCGATGGCGGGCGTTCGCGCGCACTGCAGTCTGGACGCCCGGTTGGCAGCGCAACCGAACTGGTCGTCCTGACCTGCGAGCGCGCCTACGAGAACTCCGATCAGCGCCCCGTTCCACAGCGGATCGCCAAGGCGCTCGATTGTCCGCACGTCCGCAGGGCCGACCAGGAGGCCGTCGAGCAGCAGTCCGGTGACCGACACGTCCGTGACGGTGCCTTTCGACTTGGTGCCAGACAAGAACGTCACGAGCACATGGTCTCCAGCGCGGAGCCCCCTCGCCGTGAAGTCATCCTGCGCCGCCGCTACCGTTGCATGGCCCGCGGCGAAGACGCAGGCCGTGCTCCGGCGCGACGGCGCGGCCCGTCGACCGCCCCTACTTGCGCCGCAGCACCTGGCCCGGCCGCGTGCCGGTGTGCGTGCCCTCGTCGAGCACCACCTGGCCATTCACGAGCACGGTGTCGATGCCCACCGGGTAGGCGAACGGCTTCTCGAAGGTGGCCGTGTCTGCCACCGTCGCCGGATCGAAGATCACGAGGTCGGCCCATTTGCCCGGGGCAATGGTGCCGCGGTCCGGCAACTGCGAGATCGAGGCGGCCAGCGACGTCATCTTGCGCACGGCCTCTTCGAGCGGAATCACCTTCTCGTCGCGCACGTACTTGCCGAGCACGCGCGGGAAGGTGCCGAAGTTGCGGGGATGGGGCACGCCGGAGCGCAGCGGCCCTTCGATCGACAAGGCGGATCCGTCCGAGCCCACCGCCACCCACGGCTGCACCAGCGCGAGCTTCACGTCGTCTTCCGACATGATGAAGTAGACGCAGCCGACGCTGCCGCGGGTGTCGACGAGCAGGTCGAAGACGAAGTCGAACGGATCCTTGCCGGCGGCTTTCGCGGCATCGGCCACGCGCATCCCTTCGTACTTGCGGTTGAGCGGTTCGTCGGTGGCGGCCACCCCGCGCGTGCGGCCAATCGACGCCAGTTGCACGTTGGCCCAGGTGCCGGCCGACTGATAGCGGTTGTCCCACGCGGCGCTTGGATCTTCCATGTCGCGCCGCACGCGCGCCCGGGTACGGCGGTCGGTGAGGTTCTTCACGAGCGCCTCGGACCCGCCGTCCATCACCCACTGCGGCAACGTGGCGGTCAGACTCGTGCTGCTGGCGATGTAGGGATAGATATCGGCCGTGACCTTCACGCCGCGGGCGCGGGCCGCTTCCACCAGAGCGACGACTTCCGTCATGCGGCCGAAGTTCTGCTGGCCGGTCACCTTGATGTGGAACACGTGCACCGGCAGCCTGGCGCGCTCGCCAATGGCGATGGCTTCCTCGATGCCCTCGCGCAGGCGCTTGCCGTCGTGGCGCAGATGCGAGGCGTAGCGGCCACCCAGAGCGGCCGCCGGCGTGGAGAGCGCCACCAGTTCGTCCAGCGTGGCAAAGGCGTTGGGCGGGTAGATGAGGCCGGTGGAGACGCCGGCCGCGCCCTGCTGCATCGCCCTGGACACCATCGCCTGCATGGCGCCGAGTTCGGCGGGGGTGGCGGGGCGGTTGTCGTTGCCGACGACCAGCTCGCGCGCCGTGCCGAGCCCCACGTAGGACATCAGGTTCACTGAGATCCCCTGCTTCTCGAGCAGGCCGAAATAGCCGGCGAAATCGGTCCAGGGCTGTTGTGCGCTGGCCTCCCGCTGGGGGGCAGAAGACCCGGATTCGCCGATCACCTCGGTGGTCACACCCTGGCGGATCTTGCTCTGGGCGTTGCCGTCGGTCACGAGCGGCATGTCCGAATGCGAGTGCAGGTCGATGAATCCGGGCGCGATCACGCGGCCGCGGGCGTCGATGACCCGGCGGGCCCGAGCCGTGGCCGCCGTGGCGCCAGCCGTATCCAGCACCTCGACCACCCGTCCCTCAGCCACGGCGACGCCGCCGTCACGGGCGGGTGCCCCAGTGCCGTCGACGATGCGCGCGTTCACGACCAGCACGTCGATGGGGGAAGGTGGTGGCGCGGGCTGTCCGCAGGCCACGGCGAGGGCGGCGGCCAGGGCGATCGCGCAGGTGGCGGCGAGGTTGGAAGCGGGCATGGTGGCGGCTCCTTCGCGTGCTCGTGCTTCACACGAGCGGGTGTTCGCACTACTATTTGCGTCAGCGTCCCTGGGGACGCGTCTTCTCGATCGTTGGTACCCAGTCACTGCGGAGAGTGTTGAATGGCAAAGAAAGTCGCTGCAAAGAAGTCGTCGCCCAAGAAGGCTGCCCCGAAGGCCGCCGCGAAGAAGGCCAAGGCGCCTGCCGCCAAGAAGCGCACGCCGAACGCCGGGTTCATGAAGCCGATGACTCTGAGCGCCGACCTGGCGGCCGTGATCGGCGACAAGCCGATGCCGCGCACCGAGGTCACCAAGAAGCTGTGGGAGTACATCAAGAAGAACAAGCTGCAGGACCCGAAGAAGAAGACCAACATCAACGCCGACGCCAAGCTGAAGGTCATTTTCAAGAAGCCGACCGTGTCGATGTTCGAGATGACGAAGCTCGTCAGCGCGCACCTGAAGTAAACACGATCGACTCGGGCGCGCTACTGAAAGTGCGCCCGAATCGCATCCACGAGCGCCGGAATGGACGGGACCGCGGGCACGATTGCCGGCGACACCCCCAGCCGGCGCACCGCCTCGGTGGCGGCCGGTCCCACGGTGGCCACGGTCGTGTGGGCCAGCAGGTCGGCCGTCTGTTCTTCGCCGTAGAGCGCCGCGAACGAGCGCACCGCCGCCGCGCTCGTGAAGGTCACGACGTCGAGGCGACGCTGCAGCAACTGACCGTAGACGTCGAGTTCGGGATTGTCCTCGGCCGCCAGCGTGCGGAAGGCCGGTGCGTGGCGCACGTCGGCGCCCGCGGCCGTCAGCGCTTCCCCGAGCGCGTCGCGGCTGCCCTCCGACACCGGCATCAGCACCCGCTTCCCGTCGACCGCGAGGCGTCCGCCCAGTGCCGCCACGACGCTCTCGACAGCCTGGCCTTCGGCCGCCACGTCGACGCGGATGCCGAACCGGGCCAGCCGCTCGCTCGTGCCCACCCCCACCGCGCACAGCGCCGGCCCCGACAGCGCCCGCGCGTCGCGGCCCCGCTCGAAGATCCGGTGCAGCAGGCCTTCCACGCCGTTCACCGTCGTGAAGATCACCCAGTCGTACTCGGCCATAGCATCGGCGGCGGCATCGAGCGCGTCGAAGTCGTCGAGCGGCGCCACTCGCAGCACCGGCGCCTCAACCGCTTCCGCGCCAGCCGCTTCGAGCAGCTCCACCAGTTCGGCGGCCTGATGGCGTGACCGCGTGACCAGCACGCGGCGGCCGAAGAGCGGCCGCTGGTCGAACCAGCGCACGTGGTCTCGCAGGCCCACCACCTTGCCGACGATGAGCGTGGCCGGGCCGTCGAGCGGCCCTTCAGCGAGGCGGGCGGCCATGTCGGCGATGGTGCCCGCGACGGTCTTCTGGCCGGCCAGCGTGCCAGACGTGATGAGCGCCGCGCGGTCGTCGGCCGGACGGCCGTGGTCGGTGAGCGCCGTTACCACCTCGGCCAGTTCGTCGCGTCCGCCGAAACACACGAGCGTCCCTTCGAGTTTGGCCAGGAGCGCCCAGTTGATGCGCGTGCGTTCGCCGTTGCCGGCTTCGTGGCCGCGCACGATCGTGAGCGTGTCGCCGCCGCCGGGATAGGTGAGGGGGATGCCGGCGTAGGCGGCCACGCCGAGCACGACCGGCACGCCCGGCACGACCTCGAACGGAATGCCTTGTTCGTGCAGGAACAGCGCTTCTTCACCGCCCCGGTCGAACACGAACGGATCGCCCTGCTTCAGGCGCGCGACGACCTTGCCCTCGCGGGCTTTCTCAGCCAACAGGAAGCTGATGGCGTCCTGATCGGTGGCCTCACGAGCCGGCCGCCCCACGTCGATGCGCTCGGCCCGCGCCGGCGCGAGGCCGAGCACGCGCGGATGCACCGAGCGGTCGTAGATCACCACGTCGGCCACGTCGAGACACCGTTGCCCCCGCGTGGTGAGGAGGCCCGGCGCGCCGGGTCCCGTGCCAATCAGATACACCAGGGTCTTCATCGTGGCGCCATTCTATCCCGCGCCTGATCCCTGCGCGCGAAGCGCTGCGGGACGCTGGCATGCCCCAGCCCCCAGCCCCTAGCCCCCAGCCCCGGTCTTCGTGTTGAGCCCGTACTTCATGATGGCCCCGTGCCGTCCGCCCTTGACCCGCTCGAGGTCGTAGACGTCGCCCGGCACCGGCGGATGCTCGTCGAGCACCGCCCGCAGCGCCCGCCGGTCGGCGTCGGTGAGCACGAGTGCGCCGGCGCACTGCGTGGCGGGCAGATGGCTGGCATCGCGCGCGCCGACGATCACGCCGGCGACGTGCGGCTGCTCGAGCACCCAGGCGATCGCCACGGCGCCAAGCGACGTGCCGTGCCTCCGGGCGACACCAGAGGCCGCGCCCAGCAGACGCTGGAAGCGCTCCCAGCCGCCGAACTCGTCGATGATCAGCCGATACTTCACAAGCGATCGGTTCGTCAGATCAACTGGCGCCGCCGCGCCCAGGTAGCGCTCCGACAGGAAGCCGCCGGCGAGCGCGCCGTAGCACAGCAGCGGCACGCCGCGCGCCGCGCACAACCCGCGCATGGCGCCGGCGGGACGCTCGTCGAGCAGCGAGTACTGCACCTGGTGTGAGACCAGCGGCACGCCGTGGTCGAGCAGCGCGGTCAGCGCGGGCGTGCTGAAGTTGGTGGCGCCGAGGTGGCGAATCTTGCCCGCGCGGCGCAGGTCCTGCAGCCACCCGGCCGTCTCGAGCAGGCCTGGCCGCTCGTAGTCCCACCAGTGGAACTGCACGAGATCGAGCGCCGCCACGCCGAGACGCTGCAGCGAGCGGTCAATCGCGCGCGCCACGTCAGCGGCCGTGAGCGTGCCGAGCGCGGCCAGATCGGGCACGTACTTCGTGTGGATCTGCAGGTCGCGCGCGGGTCCGCGACGGCGCACGAAATCGCCGATGAGCGACTCGACGCCGGTGTAGATGTCGGCGCAGTCGAAGGTGGTGATGCCGGCGTCGACGAACGCCTGCATGTCGGTCAGGGCCGCGTCCGCGCGCACGGCGCCGTGGCCCCCGGCGAGCTGCCAGCCGCCCTTCAGCACCCGCGAGATCGTGTAGCCAGGCGCGAGCGCGACTCGCGGAAGGGCCGTCATCAGCGACGCAGCGGCACGACGGTGACGTCGGCGTGCCGGAAGGTGCGCGGGCCAAGACGCGTGATGCGGAAGCGCGCGCCGCAGTGGGGATCGGGACACGCCACCTCGGCGTCGGTTGTCATCCAGTCGTGGGGATGCGTCGGCCGCTGCTTGGCGGGCAGCAGCGGGAGCAGCGCTGCCAGCGCGTAGAGCGAGAAGCCCTGGTCGCCGGTCATCACCAGGTTCTCGCCGTGCACTTCGAAGGCGTCGCCCACGCGGTGACCGCACACCATCGGCCGTTCGGTGGCGACGACCTCGACGCGCAGGTCGTAGAGGGCGAACTCGTCGTTCTGGTCGGACGTCATCGCGAGTAATATACCCGCCTCATTGACGCAGCTCGGCATCTCTTCCGACGCGCCGCTTGGCTTCCGCGGCGGCATGGCCGGCGCCCTTGCGCCGCTGGCCGTGTTCCTGGGCGGCGTGGCCTGGCTCGCGTGGCACGGTGCGCCCGACGAGCGCGGTTTCTGGCCGGTGCTGCTCGCGGCCCTCACGGCTGGCCTGTTGCTCTGCCGCGACCGCACGCGCTATGCCGAGACGATGGTCGCCGGCATGGCGCAGCCCGTCGTGATGCTCATGATTCTGGCGTGGCTACTCGCCGGCGCGCTCAGCAGCCTGCTGTCCGCCACCGGCTTCGTCGACGCTCTGGCCTGGAGCGCCCGCGCGCTCGACCTGCGTGGCGGGCTCTACGCCGGGGCCGCCTTTCTCGCGTGTGCGCTCGTCTCCACCTCCACGGGCACGAGCTTCGGCACCTTGCTCATCTGCGGGCCATTGCTCTATCCAGCCGGGGGCGGCGCGGGCGCGGAACCCGCGGTGCTGCTCGGCGCGATCCTGGGCGGCGCCACGTTCGGCGACAGCATCTCGCCGATCTCCGACACGACGATCGCCTCGGCCGGCACGCAGGCTGCCGATATCGGCGGCACCGTGCGGGCGCGTCTCCAGTACGTGCTGCCGGCCGGCGCGCTGGCACTTCTGGCCGCCGTGATCTTCGGTGGGGCCGAGACCGCCACGCCGGGTGTGCTCGCCGACGCCGCTGGCAGCGCCCGGGGACTGCCGATGCTGCTCGTGCCGGCGTTCGTCGTGGCGCTGCTGCTGGCGCGGCGTCATCTCGTGGAGGCGCTGCTCCTGGGCCTGCTCGCCGCCGTGGTGCTGGCAGTGCCGCTCGGTCTGTTGCGGCCCGGGCAGTTGCTGCAGGTCGCCCCGGGCAGCGTCGCCGCGTCGAGCGTGCTCATCGACGGCTTGGAGCGCGGCGTGGGCGTGTCGGTGTTCACGCTGCTGCTCGTAGGCCTGGTGGCGGTGATCGAGGCCAGCGGCGCCCTGGCGCGTGCGTCGGCGCGGTCGGGACTTCCCGCGACGGTGGCCGGGGCGGAAGCGCGCATCGTAGCCATGCTCACGGTGGCCGTGGTGCTCACGACCCACAGCGTCGTCGCCATCCTGGCCGTGGGGCCGTATGTGGCCTCCCTTGGCCGCCAGCGCGGCATCTCGGCGTACCGTCGCGCCAACTTGCTCGACGTCACCGCCTGCACCTGGCCGTTCCTGCTGCCATTCTTCCTGCCGACGATCCTGGCGTCGAGTGCCTCGGTGCCGGGCGGCGCCGCCGGCATGCCGCGCGTGTCGCCGCTTGCCGCCGGCATGCACAACGCCTACTCGTGGGCGCTCGTGCTGATGCTGGTCGTGGCGGTGGTCACCGGCTACGGCCGGCGCGAGGGCGCGGTGGGGGACTACGAAGCCGGCGCGAAGTAGCCGCGCTTGGTGCGTGTCGTCGTGCCCTGGCGATTGGTCTGCACGGTGAGCCGCCGCCAGCCGCCGTCGCGCTTGGGATTCGTGGAGGCGTAGCCGAGGGTGTACTGGCTGGCGAGCTCGTCGGCAATCACGCTATAGATGCCGGCCAGGTCTTCGACGCGCCGTGGGAAGAACGCGCGTCCGCCGGTTTCCTGCGCGAGCTGCCGCAGCACGAACTCGGCTTCGCGAAAGCCTTTCGAGAAGCCTGTGTCCTTCGACTGCAAGCCGATCGAGTAGACGGTCGTGGCCGATCGCTTGGCCAGATCGAGCACTTCCTCGAAGGTCACCAGGCTGGACGTGTCTTCGCCGTCCGAGAGCAGCACCACCGCCCGGCGCCGCACGTCGTCGTCGTTCTGGGCCTTGATCTTCGCGAGCTCCTTGAGCGAGATGTAGAGCGCGTTGTACATCGAGGTGGAGCCGCCGGCTTGCGCTGAACGAATCGCCTGCTCGAGTGCGGCCGCGTCGGAGGTGAAGTCCTGCAGGATCTCGACCCGCGTGTCGAAGTCGACGATCTGCGCCAGATCCTGCGGGCGCAGCTTGCGGGCAAAGCCCACCGCCGCGTCCTGCGCGATGAGCATCCGCTCATCCATGCTGGCGCTCGTGTCGAGCAGGAGCGACAAGGCGATGGGCAGGGTGGTGCGGTTGAAGTAGCTGATCTCCTGCCTGGCGCCGTCCTCGTAGATGAGGAAGTCTTTCGAGTCGAGGTCGGTCAGATAGTGGCTCTGCTGATCGAGCACCGTCACGCTGAGCGACACCATCTCGACGCCGCCGCGATAGACCTGATCGGCGGGCCGGCGCACGTGCGGCGGGGCGGTCTGCGCGAACGTCGACAGGACGGCAAGGGCCGCGAGGGCCGCGCTGCGCGCGACTGCGGGAAGGAATCGTCGGATCATTTCGGCTGCCCCCTGGCGGCCGTGCCGTAGGCAGTGTGCCCGGGCGCGGCGGCGGCCACCTCGAACGAGTCGGGTGGGATCAGGGTCTGCGGGCGCGCGTAGACCACTCGGAACTGGTGCGTGAGCGTGCGGGCCAGATCGGCCAGCGCGGAGGCGAAGGCCATGCTGGCCAACACATCACGGCGGAGGCCGCCGGTGCTGTTCACACCGCGGTCGAGCAGCATGTCGCGCTGCCGCCGGGCGTCGTCGAAGCCGGCGCGGCCGGGCGGCGAGAGCAGCACGGCATGCAAGGTGGCGCCCGAGGCGGTCAAGAACTCGAGCGAGCGCGTGTAGTGCTCGGCGCTCTGCTCGACCCCGCCGGCGCCGAGGATGACGATGGCGGCGCGTTCGCCCTCGCGCTTCTGGATGCCGCGCGCGGCTTCGAGCACCGCGTCGAGCAGCGTGACGCCGCTGCCGGGACGGGCGAACAGCCGCTGGATCCCGGCCATGACCGCGGCCGTCGTCGTGGTGTAGTCGGTGACGAGCGTGGGCCGCTCGGCCATCGCGATGATCGAGACCGGTCCGACCGCGCCGAGCGCAGTCACGAAGTTCGTGAGGGCGTTGCGGATGTCCGCGATGGCGGGTTCGGCCCCGGCGCTGTTGTCGACGAGCACCGCGACCGGCATCGGACCGGCGGCGCGCGTGATCCGCAGGATCTCGCGTGGCACGCGATCCTCGCGAATGAAGATGTCGCGCGGCGTGAGTTCGGTGAGGGGGGCGCCGGTGGCGCGGTTCACCACCGAGACGAAGGCCACGCGTTCCCGGGCCTGCGCGGCGGGACCGGCCGGTACGGCCAGGCCGAGCATCGCGACAACGGCGGCGAGGCGCGCGGTGGAGGGAGCCATCTCGAACGTGGTCTCGAGGCGCGTGGCGGGCGCCGCGGATATGGCCAGTATAGCTACACTACGACCATGGCCGTCACACCCAACGCGCAGATGCTGAAGACCATCGGCCAGCTGAGCACGATTGGCCTGGCGTTCGTGTTCGCGCTGATGATGGGGTTCGGCGGGGGCTATTGGCTCGACGGCAAGTTCGGCACCAAGCCGTGGCTGTCGCTGCTGGGGTTCGCCGGGGGCCTGGCCGCGGGCATCCTGAACGTGGTCAGAACGATGCGGGCCGTGTCGGCCGGCGAGCGGGAACTTCAGCGCGACCGCGACCGCGAGCGCCAGGCGCCGGGTCCGCCGTGAGGGTGCCGACCGCGACCGTGCCCCCGGCGACCGTGTCGGCCGGCGACCGCCAACTGCGGCGCATCGAGCGCGACACCCTCATCGTGGGCGGCGGGCTGGCGCTCGGCGCGCTGCTGCTCTGGCCGTCACATCCGGCCCGTGCGGCAGGCGTGGCCGGCGGCCTGGCTCTGATGGCCCTGAGCTACCAGGGCATCCGCTCGGGCGTCGATGCGGTCTGGCCGCGACCCGGCCCGGGCGTCCCGGCAGCGGGCGAGACGGCGGCGCCGGTTTCCCCCACCCTGCGGGCCCGTTTCGGGTTCGTGAAGTTTTTCACAAGGAATGCTATACTGGCGCTCAGCGCTTACGTTATGATGGCGCGTTTTGAGTTTGACCCGATGGCGATGCTTGCGGGAGTGAGCACTCCGGCAATCGCCGCCACCATCGAGTTCGCGCGGACGATGCGCGTGGGTTCGGACGGGTCGCATTCCAGGCTTTCGTAGGAGGCGTGTGTTGAGTACTCGTTCAATCCTGTCTGCGCTCCTGATGTTGCTGGTCGTGGGCCTGGTGTCCCCCGTCCATGCCCAGGATGCCGCTGGCGCCACGGGCACCGCTCTGGTGCAGTGGTCGATCATCACGGCTGGTTTTGCGCTGGCCATCGCGGCCCTGGGCGGAGCGCTCGGCCAGGGTCGCGCCGTGGCGTCGGCCACCGAGGCGATTGCGCGTAATCCCGGCGCCGCCGGTGAGATTCGCGGCGCCCTGATTCTCGGCCTCGTGTTGATTGAATCGCTCGTGATCTACGTGCTGCTGATCTCGCTGATTCTGTTCTTCCTCAAGCCGTTCGGAGGGTAACACCACGGCCGGCAGTTCGCCCGGGTTCGAGGGCAAGCCGCAATCGCGCGGCTTGCCCTCTTTGCATGTACGCCCGCGGTGGCGCGCGTCGTGTCGCCCGGCCGCGCCAGAGGAGTTGCCGTGACGCGCACCCGGTTCGGCGGGCTCGACGTCTTGCTGCTGTGCGTCATCGTCGCCTGGGCGACCAACCTGTCGGTCGTGAAGGTCGCGGTGCGCGACTTTCCGGTGCACGCCTTCAACGCGCTTCGCCTGATCGTGGCCGCTGGCGCCTTCGCCGTGGTGCTCTGGCGAGCGCAGCCGGTGGAGCGTCGCGTGGCCCGCGCCGACTGGGGCCGGGTCGTGTTGCTGGGCCTGGTCGGCGGCACCTTCTATCAGATGCTGTTCATGAGCGGCGTGCCGCGCACCAGCGTGGCCAACTCCGGGCTCATCTTCGGTCTGTCGCCGGTCGCGATCTCGATCCTGTCGTCGCTCGTGGGCCACGAACGCCTGTCGCGGGTGCGCTGGGCGGGTGCGGCGCTGTCGGTGGTGGGGCTGTATTTCGTGGTGGGCGTGGGCGCGACCTTGTCGGTGAACTCGCTCGTCGGTGACGCCTACGTGTTCGTGGCGATGCTGGGTTGGGCGGTCTACTCAGTGGCGTCGCGGCCGCTGCTCGGGCGCTACTCGCCAACCACGCTCACCGCGTGGACCTCGATTGCCGCAGTGCCCGGCTATCTCGTGTTCGCCGCGCCGTCGCTCGCCGCCACCCACTGGGGCGCCGTGTCTCTGCGCGGCTGGGCGCTCATGTTCTGGTCGTCCACCTTCTGCCTGGTGCTCGCCTATGTCATCTGGTACACCGGCGTGCAGCGCCTGGGCGCCACCCGCACCTCGGCCTACAGCAATCTCATCCCGATCGTGGCCATGGCCGTGGCCTGGGTATGGCTGGGGGAACCGGTGACCGCGGCCCAGTCGGTCGGGGCAGCGGCCATCCTGGCGGGGGTATTCCTGACCCGCCTGTCGCCGGTGGTGCTGAAACCCCTCTCCGGCTCGTTCGATAAGTA
>Ga0163144_10018219_pt1 | contig 14228 bp, 8 predicted proteins | sample OliLak19BULKMAT1_FD_123175 | JGI IMG/M metagenome (GOLD analysis project Ga0163144, IMG submission 123175) | Freshwater microbial mat bacterial communities from Lake Vanda, McMurdo Dry Valleys, Antarctica - Oligotrophic Lake LV.19.BULKMAT1 | ecosystem: Environmental > Aquatic > Freshwater > Lake... | reverse complement strand
TCGTCCGCGCCGCGGGCGGTGAATTGCAGCACGTCAAACCGCACGGCGCGCTTTACAACGCGGCGACGACCGAGCCTGAACTGGCCGAGACAATTGTCCGCGCGGTGAGGGAATACGATTCGCGCCTTTGGCTCTACGGTCCTCCAGCGAGCGCGTTACTTACGGCCGGCGCGGCATGTGGCTTACGCGTCGCGGCTGAAGGCTTCGCCGACCGCGTGTATCTGGCCGACGGCTCGCTAATGCCGCGTTCGGAACCTGGCGCGGTGATCGCCGATCCGTCACAAACCGCCGCGCAGGCCCTGCAACTGATCCGTCGCGGCACGGTCACGGCCGCAACCGGCGAAGAAATCCCCCACCCCGTCCAAACGCTCTGCCTCCACGGCGACACGCCGAATGCGTTAGCCATCGCCCAAGCGATTCGCGCGATGCTCAATCAAGCAGGGATCATAGTCAGGACACTTTAGTAACCTCACCCTTGCTCCCCATCGCCCCCGCCCTCCTGCTCGCCCCAATCACTCCCACTCAATCGTCGCCGGCGGCTTGCTGCTAATATCGTACACCACCCGATTGATTCCCTTCACTTCATTGATGATCCGCGTGCTCATCCGCGCGAGCACGTCATAGGGCAGGTGGCTCCAATCGGCGGTCATAAAATCTTCGGTCTCGACCGCCCGCACCGCCAGCGCGTCTTCATAAGTCCGCGCGTCGCCCATCACCCCCACGCTCTGCACGGGCAGCAGCACGGCGAAGACTTGCGATGTTTGCCGATAGAGCTTGGCCGCTTTGATCTCTTCGATCACAATCGCATCGGCCTCGCGCAGTTTGTCGAGCCGCGGCTTGGTCACTTCCCCCAAACACCGCACCGCCAAACCCGGTCCAGGGAATGGATGCCGCCAGACAATATCCTCGGGCAAGCCCAGTTGCAGGCCCAACCGCCGCACTTCGTCTTTGAACAGATCGCGGAGCGGCTCGACCAATTCAAAACCCAACACCTCGGGCAAGCCGCCAACATTGTGATGCAGCTTGATCGTGGCGGCCGGTCCGTCCGCCGCCGCGCCGCTTTCGATCACGTCGGGATAGAGCGTCCCCTGGGCCAGAAATTTCACGCCGGTGATTTTGGCCGCTTCGTCGCGGAAACAATCGATAAAGATCCGACCGATCCGCTTTCGCTTCTCTTGCGGTTCAATCACGCCGACCAACTCGTTAAGAAACCGTTCTTCGGCCTGGACCACATGCAAATCGGTTTTGAAGTGCATGGTGAATTCGCGAATGACGGCCGCCGCTTCGTCCTTGCGCAACAGGCCGTTATCGACCAAAATGCACGATAGTTGCGGGCCGATTGCCTGGGCGAGCAGCGCCGCGACCACGGCCGAATCGACCCCGCCGCTCAACCCGCAAATGACGCGGTCGTTGCCGATCCGCTGTTTAAGCTGCGCGATCGTTTCGGCGGCGAATTCCCCCAGCCGCCACTGCCCCGTGCAGCCGCAGATCCGCAGCAAAAAATTTGCCAGGATCGCGCCCCCGCGCGGCGTATGCGTCACTTCGGGATGAAACTGTAAGCCATAGATGGCCCGCGAGCGGTGCTTGACCGCGGTGATCGGGCAAGTGGCGGTTTGCGCGAGGGACTCGAAATCGTCGCTCACGCGGCCGACTTGATCGCCGTGGCTCATCCAGACTTCCAACTCCGCCGGCATGCCATGAAACAGTTCGTTGCTCCTTACCAATTTGCAATGCGCCCGGCCGAATTCGCGTGCCGGCGCGCTGACGACGCGGCCTCCCAACGATTCGCAGAGCAAATGCATGCCGTAACAAATCCCCAAGACCGGAATCCCCAGCTCGAATATTTCGGGATCGCACTTCGGCGCCTTCTGCTCATAAACGCTCGCCGGCCCGCCGCTTAAGATGATGCCGCGCGGCGCCAACTCGCGGACCCGCGCCGCGGAAAGGTCGTGCCGCACCACCTCGGCGTACACATTCTGCTCGCGCACGCGCCGCGCGATCAGTTGGGCAAATTGCGAACCAAAATCAAAAACGAGAACGCGCTCGGCGGCGGCTTGTGTCTGCATGGAATGACGATCGCGGCGAAAGGAGCGGGCATGATTCGCTTAGCGAATCATGCACCCAAGGGAATCCGCCATTGTAAAACTTTGCCTCCTGCACGACTAGCAGGGGCGGGGGGAACTTGACAGCCTCCATAAGAAATAGGGATAGTGATCGAGGGAAATTTGTTGGTGGAAAACTTGTGAACGTTTGGTGTTTGTTCGGTCTCTTCGTCCCAACGGGACGGTATTCGATAGTCTAGGGTGAAACCCTAGGTACCTAGTAAGCAGCAAAATTATCAGCCCTGAAAGTGCGAAACAAGATCGTTTACAACATGACTTGTTACGCCCTATTGGGGCTAAATGCTGTGTTGTATCCTTCATTTCCCAGGGTTGCACCCTGGGCTTTCGAATCTCACCCCGTTGGGGTGAATACGGATTCCATCAATGAAAATATTACGGACAAACCCCACGGTCTTGCGTTTCTTTTAGTGCTTCATTGATCCTTAGTTGTTCAGTGCTTTCATGGCCCTCCAAATTCTCCTCACTAACGACGATGGCATTTACGCTCCTGGTCTGGCCGCGCTCGAACGCGCGTTGCAGCCGTTGGGCGATGTCAGTCTCTGCGCGCCGGCGACCGAACAGAGCGGCGTGGGACATTCCATCACGTTTCTCACGCCGCTCACCGCGAAGGAAGTTTTTGACGGTTCGCGCCGCCGCGGTTGGGCGGTCGAGGGGAGCCCGGCCGATTGCGTCAAACTCGGCGTCTCGGAATTCTGCCCGCGCCGCCCCGATCTGGTCGTTAGCGGAATCAACGGCGGGTTAAACGCGGGGATCAATGTCCTCTATTCCGGCACGGTCGCCGCCGCGATCGAAGGGGCGTTTTACGGCATCACCAGCATCGCCGTTTCGCTCGAATATGATGAACACGCCCAGTTCGACAAGGCGGCCGCGCTGGCGGTCAAGCTGATCCGTCAAATCCTGAGCCACAAAAGCTCCGCTCCGGAACTGTTCACTCTCAACATTCCGACCGCGGCGTTGGAACAATATCGCGGGCTGCAAGTAGTGCCGATGGGAGTCAGCCGTTACGGCGAGACGTATGAAAAGCGGTTCGACCCCAAAGGGCGTCCTTACTTTTGGGCTTCAAACGAAATCGCCGCTCCCCCCGGTCCCGAGGTGAGCGACGTCACGGCCCTGGCCCAAGGCTATGTGACCCTGACCCCGCTGCACTTTGAATTAACCAAGCTGCCGCTGCTGACGGCAATGCAAAAATGGGCTTGGGAATGAAGCTGGGAATCATAGCCCGCAGCGTTAGCAAGGGAAGTATCCCCTGACCGGTATTTTAGTCGCGCAGGTTTGAAATCAATTGAAATAAACTCCCGATTTGAAAACATCACTTTTCATCAAAATGTCCCCTTGCTGACGCTGCGGGCTGAAATAGTGACTTCATCCACCCGCCCGCTTTGCGGAATATCCCGCATATCTGTTAGAATCTGACTTGCCGCCTAATCGCCGAAACTCGTGTTTTTGATTCGCGGCCCAGCATTGCGGCGCGCTTTCGCCGGACCGTAATTATACTGAAACCCAGCCCACTAACTTTGCAGTGAGTCAACGCCATGTCACACGGAATCGTGAAACCTTTGCATTCCTTCGTCTTCCCACATGCGATTGGCGCATTGCTCATTGGCGTCGGCGTTTTGCTGACCTGCGGTTGCGGCGAAGGGCCAAGGAAGGCCGGACCAAAACTCGGCGCGGTCGATGTCAAGCAGGCCCAAAAGGTGAACGCCAAAGGGAAGCCGGTCGAAGCGGCCCCTGAACCTGCACCTCCCGCGAAGAACAACAACGCCAACAGCGATCCCGATAATAGCGCGCCGAACGAAAACACCGAACCAGCCGCCACCGAACCAGCCGCCACCGAACCAGACGCCACCGAACCAGCCACCACCGAACCAGCCACCGCCGAACCGGCTACTACTGACTCGGCTACTACTGACTCGACTACCTCCGACCTCGGCAAGCCAAATCAAGCCAACACCGAAGCGGTCGATATCATCGCCCGACTTGAAAAACTAAATGAGGAGCAAGGGATCGGCGCGCCGGTGATCTTGATTACCGAAGTGGGCAAGGTCTTGACGCAAGATGTGGCGAACGCTTTGGCGCAAAATTCGTCCAACCCGCTCGAGACGTTTATTAACGCCAGAGCCAACGCCGCGAATAAATTGGATACGGGCAACATCAAAAAAGCGATGAAAGCCCTACGCGCGGCGAAAGGCAGACCGCCGCGCACCATCAAAGAATTTGTGGCAGGCTTCAAGGAAATGGAATGCATGCTCCCGGAACTCGAATCCGGCGAGTTCTATGTCTATGACCCCAAAAAAGCCACCCAAGAAGCCAACGATGATGACCTTGAGTACCTGACCATTTTCAAAAACTAACCCCATCCTTAAAAATTTACTCACGCAGACATGGCCGTCGCGCAGGACGCAACGTGAGTCAATCCGTGTTCCCCACCCTGATTGACACCCCGTTTTAAGAGCGACTCCCCATGTTACTCCGCAGCTTCCACGTCGGTTTGTTTTGTTGCGCCGCGTTGGCCGTCGCATCCCCCGGCCGTGCCGCCGATTGGATGTTCCAACGATCCTACTACTCGCACGATCCCGTGCAGCCGATCCGCATCGGGCCGCAAGCTCCGGTTGGCGGGCCGTATTACTCCCGCGTCCAAGGTCAGTTCACCACCTCCACCCTCCGCGTACTCCGCAGCAGCATCGTCGTGGGGAACTCCGTCGATAACTACTACACCTGGGAAGGATCGGTCAAAGGGGGCGTGCAGTATTGATTGGGCGTTGGGGCGTTGGGCGTTGGAAAATTCGTAGGGTGGGACAAGCCGCCAAGCGACGTTCCATCCCAATGCACGAAACCAGCGCTGTCCCAACAGTCGTCGATAGTCGTTAGTAAATGCAAAACCAAGGTGGATGCGGGAAACAATTCCCACACCCGCCTTTTTTTGTTGACTGGTTACTCCGCACTCCGCACTTAAAAAGCCTATCGCATCCCGCTCTAAAATCCCGTATCCTATTTATCACCGTCACCAACAACCTAACACCCGCAACCCGATACCCGCCGCACATCACCCCAAGCGCCTTACCGCATTTCTGCTTTTTAAAACTTTCCCAACGCCCAACGCCCAATCCCCAATTCCTACACCCCAATCCCCAATCCTCCCATGCCCAACAACCCGCGCCTCTTCGCACTCCTCTTTCTCGCCCTTACGATGCTCGCCCCACACACCTGCTCCGCCGCCCAGCGGTTCGTTTGGTTCGGCACTTACACCGGCCAAGCGAGCAAGGGAATTTACGTCAGCACCTTCGACGACTCCACGGGCAAGCTTGGCGAACCGAAGCTCGCCGCCGAGTTGGCCAGCCCGAGCTTTCTCGCGCTCCATCCCAACGGCAAAGTCCTTTACTCGGTCCACGAAATCGACAACTTCGGCGGCAAAAAGGTCGGCGGCCTCAGTGCTTTCACCATCCAGTCCGACGGCGCGCTCAAGCTCATCAACGCAGCGGGAACCGGCGGACCAGGACCGTGCCAGGTCACGGTCGATGCGACGGGTCAGTGCGTCATGGCCGCGAATTACGGCGGCGGCAGCGTGATCTCGTACAAACTCAAAGCCGATGGCGGCATCGGCGAGCAAGGCTCGTTTCATCAGCACGCCGGCTCAAGCGTGAACCCTGACCGCCAAAAAGAACCCCACGCCCACTGCATTCGTCTCAGCCCGGATAACAAATATGCCTATGTATGCGACTTGGGGTTGGACCGCGTGGTCGCCTATGAACTTGACCCGGTGGCGGGAAAACTCACTACGGCGAAGCGCGGCGGCACCGTCGCCCCCGGCAGCGGCCCGCGGCATCTGGCCGCGCACCCTAAAAACGGCAACGTCTATGTCCTCAATGAAATCCTCTGCACGGTGACCGTTTTTGCGCACGATCCCAAAGCCGACGCGCTGGTGGAAAAGCAAACCCTTTCGACGTTACCCGCCGACGAACAGCGCAAACCCGAATTCAGCACGGCCGAAATCGTCCTCCACCCCAGCGGTAAATTTCTTTACGCCTCAAATCGCGGGCATCATTCGATTGCGGTGTTTGAAATCGCTCCGGAAGGGGGCGAAAAAGCGGGCCAACTGACGCTCATCCAAAACGCTCCTACCCTCGGCAAGACGCCGCGGAATTTCAACGTCGATCCAAGCGGCAAATGGCTGCTCGCGGCCAACCAAGATAGCGACAGCGTGATCGTTTTCGCCATCGATCCGGCAACCGGCAAGCTCACCCCGGCTGATCAGAACACCGCCGGCACAAGCGTCAAAGTCGGCCGGCCGGTCTGTGTCGTCTTTGGACCGGAGATCGTGAAATAGCCGCCCAGCAATTCGAGCGGCGGGACTCAAGGGGTCGGGAATATTTGGCGGGCCAGGCGTTGCCATGTTGAGATTCGATTTCCGCCATAGACTCCCGACCCCATGCCGCTCACGTGCAAATGCCCTTGCCGAAATAATATTCTTGGAATTAATTGCCTTCTTTGGAATTATCATGTAACATCTTGGAAACGCCTGAATCGTCGCCTCGAACCAAGCAAGGCTATGAGCATCGATCAGAATTCCCCTTCGATTTCCGCGCCCGCGCGAACAGCCTTGGGCTTACGCGCAAGTGTGAATTGTCCGCATTGCTGGGGGCAGTTTCCGCCCGAGAATCTGTTTTGGATATCGCAGCACGCGAATCTGCGGGGCGATCCGTTGCTCGGTTCCGATGCCCAGCGCCGGTTTTTGCCGACGCGGTTCAATGTCCAGGGGAACGCGTTAGATTCGGAAGGCTTGGTTTGTCATGAATTGGCCTGCCCGCACTGTCACCTCTCGGTGCCCCGCGCGTTTTTAGAAATGCGTCCGCTGTTTTTTTCGATAGTGGGAACTCCCTCGTGCGGCAAATCGTATTTTCTCTCTTCGCTGATTTGGCGGCTGCGGCAATTGATTCCGGAGAAATTCGCACTTTCCTTTGGAGACGCCGATCCGGTTGCGAATCGCGTGTTGAATTACTACGAGGAGCAGCAGTTTTACAATCCGAACCAGGACGCGCTGGTGAAATTGGCGAAAACCGAAGAATTCGGCGATTTATATGACAGCGTGAATTACGGCGATCAAACGATCAATTATCCCCGGCCCTTTGTGTTTGCGATTCGCCCGCTGCAGCATCATCCCAATGCCGGAATGGAAGCCGTTTCCGCCGCGATTTGCCTGTACGATAACGCCGGCGAATCGTTTGAGCCGGGAAAAGACACCTCGTCAAACCCGGTGACGCGGCATCTTGCCCAGGCGAACGCGCTGTTTTTTCTCTATGACCCCACGCAAGTCCCCAATTTTCGCCAGGCTTGTCAGGGTTTGAGCAACGATCCGCAGATCGTCGATGCCCAAGTGACCGCCCGCCAAGAAACCACGCTGCACGAAATGGCCAGCCGCATTCGCCGCTACGCGGGTCTCAATCAAAAGCAGCGTCATCAACGCCCGTTGGTGGTCATCGTCACCAAATTCGATGCCTGGTCGGGCTTGCTGCCGAGTCTGACGCTGGAGCCCCCCTATTTGCCTTCGACGCACATGAATTTGAGCGTTTTGGATATTCCGAAGATTGAGGCCGTTTCGCAAAAACTGCGGAGTCTGTTGTTTCGTTATACGCCGGAGTTGGTTTCCGCCGCCGAGGGTTTCTCGGAACATGTGATCTACATTCCCGTCAGCGCGACCGGCCAGTCTCCCACGCGCGACGAACGGACCGGTTTGCTGGGCATGCGGCCCCGCGATATTCAGCCGGTGTGGGTTGAAGTGCCGATGCTTTGGACGCTTTCGTTGTGGGGCAAGGGGTTGATTCCATACAAAAAACCGGCGCAGGATCGTCAAAACGGATTCGCTGCGAATTCTTGACGGATCGCACGCTACAGGAGCAAAAATCATGACCCAAGAGCTCATTTACACCTCCGTTCCGCAAGGTCTCGTGCCGGGCAGCCGGGGGTTTTGCACGGTCGCGCAAACTTCCGGCATTCCCGCCGCGCTGCAGGAACGCCTCGAAGCGCTGAGCGGTTATCGGCACCTCTTTGAGCCGCAAGATCCCCGCGCCCATAACAATCCGGCGGCCTGGTCGCATTACATTTTCACCGTCAGCGGCATTCGTTATCACGCGTTATCGCGCGTTGCCGATGCTGGATTGGATTATTCGCAACGGTCCAACAAACTCGCGCACCACTTCGCGCTGGAAGCCGCGGAAAGAAATTCCGCCGGACCGGCCTGGTGTTTGCGGCAACCGAATTTTCTGCACACGAAATGGGAAGGGACGCCGCGGCTGTTGCCCCCCGGTCGCGTTTTGCCGCAGGGAAGTTCTCTCCCGACGACCTGCTCGGCTTGGCAGCGCGTCGTGGGCGATGCGGGTTGGGCGGGGATTTTGGTGGAAAGCCTGTTTACGCAGCGCGAGGCCTATTTGCTTTATCAGCCCGGGACCAACGTGCTCGATTTGATTGCTGAAGCGATTGCGTTGTTGCCCCCGGAAAAGCGGTGGGATGTGACGTTTCAGACCTATTTCACGCGCATTCCCGCCGGCGTCGAGTGTCGTTGGAAAGGGGTGATTGCGGGGAGTGAAGCGGAGACCGTCGCGCGGCGCTCCGCCGGCGCGCTCTTGATCGACTTAACCCGCAAGCAACCCGTGCCGCAGGAAAACGCCGCCGTGACGGCGGCACGGCTGGGTCAAACGATCGATTCCCGAACCGCTCAGCCGCCAAGCGAGCCGTCATTGGACCTTAGCCCGCTTCCCGTGACTCGGCCGAATAAACCCCTGCGCACCGTTGCGCAGCGGCCCGGCGCGCCGGATTACGAACTTTCGCCGCTTGGTTCATTGGCGGATCTCGCTTCGTCCTCTCCCGAGTTAAACCCCCCCGGCGGTTGGGATCCGCGCGGCGCGCAGCGCATTGAGCGGCGAACCGGGTTGTGGGTGAGTGTGGCCGTGTTGGCGATGTTGCTGCTGACGGGGGGGATCGCGGGGTGGCTTTATCGCAGCGTGTTTTTTGATTCGATGCCGACGGTGGAGGCTGGGGTGATTGCTAGTGGCGAGCCGGCGGCGAAAGTGGAGAAATCGCCAACGCAAGCGGAAATTGACCAAAAAGTCAATGCTGCGGCTTTACAACAGGAAAAAATCGCTAAGGAAAAGATCGAATCAATCGCCACCGATTATTTGAAATTACTGCCAAAAGAATCATTGATTACTGCATATAAGGACAAACATGCATTAGTTAAAGGCGAGATCGCGAATATAACACGAGAATCGAGTTTGCCTGCTGAACCTAAAGAAGATGAGCTTGAAGGAAATATCAAAAAATACAACGAGGATATATCAAAACTTCAGGCATCTAAAATGGAAATTGAAAAAATACTTGAGTCGTTTAAGAATCAACTTTCCGGCTTAACCAACCAAGCAGATTTTGAAAAAAACCTCCAATCTTTCAAAAACAATAAGCTTGCACAGGATATCAAGCAGGTTCAAGATTTTATTGCTCAATACGATGTGGCTAGCAACTTGAAAAACGAATTATCTGTAGATTTGACGTTGCATCAGTCCAAGCTAACGCAATTAAAGCATGACCGTGCATTGAGCATTCTTAAGAATCTTCCATACCTTGAACTTCGTCCTATGGCAATTGAAGCCAAAAAGCCCGCTCCCCAATTTCTAGCGAAGTTAAATCCCGCTGATATTGGTGAACTTCAACTCAAACTGGAAAATTGTCCTGAGTACGAATTGACAAAAAAGGAAAGCAGTTGGGAACTCTCGAAAATGGGTGATGAGAAGCTTGGTACTTATAAGCAAACTCATGGAGTAATACGGATTCTTAACAATAAAATGGAGTTTAGTCCAAACTCTACATTTAAAGTCGATGTAGCAGCCCAATTGAAATGCGGAATTCTTTGCTTTAAAGCGAACGAAGATCAGATTGACATCCCCCTCCAACGGATAAAAAGTAATTTAACAGTAGACTTGTCCGCTATAGATGTAAAAAACATTATAAAGAATCGTACTTTCGATTTTGAGTATCTACGCTCAAAAGATGAAAATGTTGAAGTTCAACCCGTTATCACCTATCATGGCATGGATAATGCACTTAAAGTTATATCGTGGTCCGCGATTAATAAAGAGAAGGATTATAAGAAATATATTGTTAAGGGTACGTTGCCGAAAGAGGAACTTGAGCGACTAAAATTGGAAATTACCGTCAAAAAGAGCGAGGATAATAGTGCTAACGCGACTACAGATACGGAGATGGGCATGAGTAAAATAAAAGTTGAAATATCGTCAATTTCTGCGTTAACATGGCGAGATGGCAAAGCGACCGAAGTTGAGTTGAATAAACTTTCTCAACACTTGGGAACATATCTTTCCGATTATGAAATTGTTGAAGGCGAAATTGCAACAATAAACAAAAGCCTGGGTGATCATCACAAAACACCAGATGAAAAAAATGCATTGGTTGCGGACTTAAATGTCAAGAATTCTGAAATGATAAAACTCAATGATCTTTGGCCTAAGAAATTTATTTTAGAATATCGTGTTGCAAAAGAACGTGTTGCAAAAGAAATGGCTCCGAATCTTAGATGGCAAGATTTTCTTCAGAAATCTGTTCAAGAGTACAAAGATGGGTTAAAACTACAACTCAATATCTACCGGGTAATTCCCCCCAAATCAATCAAAATCCCTTTTCCCTTGATTTTTGAAGTCGCTCCTGCCCAAAATTGATTCCCAGCCAACCCAGCCATCCAGACGTTCGACATTTAGGGGTACATGGACAATGTCGCTGCTCACTCAACACGATCTTCAGCGGTTGATCGAGGATCTCCGATATGCGACCCAGCGCACGAATTGGATCGATCAAAATTATTTGGGCCAACTTATCTCGACGTATGGCGAAGTTTGCGAAGAGGTCAACATTCGCCTGCGGAAATGCCGCGATTTGCTCAATCTGGGTCTCCGTTCCGAGGCCATTCAACTCGCCGACGAAGACCCTCCTCTCTTGGCGCGAGTGCAGTTGCTGGACCTCCCCGAAATGGACCGCATCGAGGCCCTGCTCGCCCACCACGACATGGTGCTTCCGCCCGGCTTGCTTTTGGAGAACGCCGAGCAGCTCAACACGGCCTATGCGCAACACCTTCAATTAGCCCCCCTGCTCCGCGAGCATCGCATTCTCGCCCTGGCACGCGCTCCTTTGTCGCGGCGGATTCGCGTGCTTCGCGATTTGCGCCAGGCCGATCCCGAAAATTATCATTGGGCCGACGATCAGCGCGTTTGGGAACAAGCGCGGCAGTTGGAATTGCAGCAAGAGATCGCCGCGGCCAATCAAGCGGACGACGTGGAAAAGCTTGCGTACTTGTTGGATGAAATTCAATCGCCCCATTGGATTCAACGCCCCGCTCCTGAATTGCTGCAACTGACCCAGCGCGCCTTGCGGAAATGTTCGCGGAGTTCCGCGCGAAAGAGCCTGGCCAAATTGATCGCGAATTTGGAATCGGCCCACGCGGAATTCGATTTTCCCCGCGCCGCCGCGTTGAACCAGGAATGGGAACGGATCGCCGATCAAGCGGAACTGCAAGCCAACGAGGAACTCGCCGTTCGCTATGAGACGGTGGCCGATTGGCTCAACCGCGAACAGCGGCAAGCCGCCGCGGAAAGCAAGTTTCAACAACAACTGGTCAGCTTACGAAAGACCGTGGAGTCCGCAAAAACGGCCGGTGAAATTGAGCCGCAACTTCATGCCGCGCTTCAGTATCAGCGAGATATTTCCCGCGATTTGCTGCAGCACGCGGAACAGCGGCTACATGCGTTGCGAAAGCGCGCGAAACAGCGGTGGTATTTTCGCATCTTTGGCATTTGCGCGACTGTCGCTGTCATTCTGTGTGGCGGGCTTTGGTATTTGCGCGAGCATTTTCATGCCCGCGACCTCGCGGTTGCCCAAGCTTCGCTGACAAAGCTCATCGAAGCGTCTGATTTTGATAAAGCCGAAGCCTATTTCAGCGAAGTGTCTTCGGTCAAACCGCGGCTTGCGAACGAAGCCGTGATGCTGGAACTGCAAGACAAACTGCAAAACCGCAAACGCCAAGAACAGCAACGCCTGGAGGAACAAGCGCGGATCTGGCAACAAATCGAAACGGCCGGTTTGCTCTCGCCCGATCAAGCGGCCTTGCGGCGGGCCAAACAACTGGTGCGCACGCTGGACGAAAAAACGCGGCTGGCCAATTGGGAAGCTCGCTTGCAAAGCGAATATGACCGCCTCAAGCTCGAGCGGAACCAAAAAACGCAGCGGGAAATTGAACTGTTCCGCGGCCAAGTCCAAACGCTCGTGGAACAAGCGCCGCCGGAGGACGTTGCCGTCGTGCTGCCGAAGTTTCAAGCCTTGTCGGCCGCGCTCTTGGCGCTCAGCGGCGCAGCCAATACCGAAACGGCTTTTCAGCAGCAAATTCTCGCCTTGGATAAGCAATTGAGTTCGCGGCTGCAAGAATTGGAAACGCTCACCGAGCAACAAAAATCGCTCCAAAATTGGCTACAAGCAGGCGTAACGGTGGAAATGTACGCCGACGCGCTCCGGGATTTTCAGAAAAAATATCCCAATACCGCGCGCGGCGCCGATTGCCTGATCGTCGTCAAAGAAGTTGAGCTTTGGAAGGGAGCCGAGGATTGGGCGAAGTTTTTACGGCAAGGCGCGTTGATCGCCCCGAATTTAGACGCAAAAACGGCCAAGCAACTTTTGACCGACGCCCAAAACTTGGAAGAGGCCTTTCCGCAGCACCCGCACGCCGCCTATTTTGCCCCGTTTAAGCCGCAGCTTGCCGCCGTTTCGCAACGTGTCATCGCGGCCACCGGTAGGCCGCTTATCAGCGAACTGGAATCGTTGTTGCGCAACCCGTTACTCAGTGAATTGCACCTGCTCGAAAAGAAAACAGGCGAACAATATTATCTCACCGAAGATTTGCGGGGCAAGGTGAATAATGATATCTGGGATGCGGGGCGATTTCAGGACTTTAAATATCTATTGGATCCGAACGGTCAAGTCGCCACATCCGGCTGCCGTCAAGTGGATTTGAGCTACGACGCATTGGCGCCGCATTCGCTGCTTTGCCAAAAATTGCTGCTTTCCTTAAAAGAGATTGACGATCAGAAATGGGACAAATGCCATCTGGATATGGTGCAACTGGTGGAGCGCGAATACGCCGCTTCCCAGCCCCAGCCCGATTCGATTGTGACGGCGATTTTATTGAAACGGATCCTCGCCCAAGGCGCGGCGGGAAGCGTGCGCTTCCAAGCGGCCTTAACGAAAAAAAACGCAGTCCTCGCAAGCGAAGATTTAGACCTGTCCGTCAATTGGTTGCAACAAAAAGGCGCGCTGATAACCAAAGCCAAAAAAGACGCCAACGACATTCTCAAAACCTTCACGGAAACGAAATTGCTGGAGCCGCCCGCGGTTCCGGCGTTGGCCGTCTTGCCGGAACGCCGCGGTTTTCTTTGTCGCGATCTGCGCGGCGGCTGGCAATGGCGGCAGCCGGGCGAGCGGCCCGCGAACGGCCGGCTTGCGATCATCTTACCAAAAACCCAAAATCTTTCGGCGGAGTTAAAAACAATCGGGCGAATTGAAAACGGCCAACTCCTTTTGGAACCCAATCTTGCTGAATTTCGAGAAGGCAGACCGGTCTATTTTTTCGCCGCGGTTACCTCCGACTAACCAAAATAACATGACAACCTATTTCACTCGCATCCGCGGCCGCGTGCAGGGACCGTTGACCGAAAATGAATTACGGCAAATGGCGCAAGCCGGCCGGTTGAGTCGAATTCATGAAATTTCGACGGACTCCGTCGCGTGGAACAGCGCCGCTGATTATGTCCAAATCTTTTTGGCCCCTACGCCGGCGAGAGGAACATCTCGACCCGAATCAGCAAGCGTCGACGACACGGACGTCAACAGCGAAAATTATGCCGCTCCCCTCAAAAGCCCCGCGCGCGCGGCTGAGTGGCACTCTACGCCGTTAACCCTTTTTGTGCATTACGAATTTTTCGTGCGGCTTGGATTTGGTCTTGGGTGGCGATTTGGAGGGTGGGCGGCTTGGTGACGCGGTGTTGTTTTTTTCTGGGA
>Ga0163144_10018216_pt1 | contig 14230 bp, 17 predicted proteins | sample OliLak19BULKMAT1_FD_123175 | JGI IMG/M metagenome (GOLD analysis project Ga0163144, IMG submission 123175) | Freshwater microbial mat bacterial communities from Lake Vanda, McMurdo Dry Valleys, Antarctica - Oligotrophic Lake LV.19.BULKMAT1 | ecosystem: Environmental > Aquatic > Freshwater >... | reverse complement strand
GGACGCCGGTTAAACCGGTGATAAACTGCCTCTCGGGCATGAGTGGTGACCTTTCGCTAAAAGTTTGTCTCGCAACAAAATTCTAGCAAAACCGCTCATGCCCCTCGTTTTGATGGAGAGCCTCCTTCATTCCATCCAAGACGCTGATTTGTTCCAGCATCGCTTCAGCTTCAAGCGACCATGCCTCATGTTTCTCGCGCCACATGGATTCAGGGATCACGCCGGTTAGTTTGTCTTCGTACGCCTTGCTGATTCTTATTTGAAGCATTTCATGCCCGCGCTTCAAGGCCGCGACCTGCGCCTTGTGGTCCGTGCATTTCTGGCGGTGTTCGGTGAGTAACACTCCCTGCATCCAAGTCACTACGTCAGGCGTAAACCGCAATGGCCGGAAAATTCCTTCAAACAGGGCCTCAATCTGTCCCTGGGTGTAGTTCGGCTTCAGCCCTAGCGGGGCCATGTGCGCCGTGCTGGATTGCGAACAGGGGCGGCTAGACGAACAGTGCCAGTAGTAATGCCTTTTAACGGTCCCATCTTTTAGCGGCTTTCGTTTTTCTTCGCCTGTGATCGCACACCCGCACACTTCGTCAGTTTCATTGCCTGATTCGTCCAGGATTCGCCCGCCGCACTTCATTAGGCCGAGATAGGCGTGATTGTGTTCCGTGACCTTGCGTTTGCTTCGATGCGGCTGTTTCAATACGTCTTGAACACGTTGCCACAGGCTGACTGAAATCAGGCGCGGATGATACTCTGGGTGTCCTACATACCGCTGCCCAGCGTAGGTGAATTCACCGTGATAGAACGCATTTAGAAGAATCTCACCCAGGCGTTTCACATCTGGCTTTCTGACCAGACCGGAAAAGTCCTGATCCAGTTGAACTTTCAAAGCGGGGACGGAATATCTTCCGGTCGAAAACAATTCGAAGGCGCGCCTGACGTATGCGGCTTCCTGTTCCATTACAATGAATACGCTGAGTGATTTTTCATCGGCGCGGAAGTTGCGGTATCCGTAGGGCCCCTTGCCCGGAAACAATCCTATTTCAATTCGTTTGAATGTTCCGTCCATTACATTGCGGGTGTGGTCCCGAACGTACTTTTCGTTCATGACATTGTTCATGTGCCACATGAGTAATTCGTCTAGGTCCGACTGACTGGTGAGTTTTCTACCGTCGCGTGCGAAGTGAAGAGTTACGCCCAGTTTTAGTAAGGTTTCCAGTTCGCGCGCGGATTCCCTGTTACGATTTGAACGGGACTGGTGACTGAACACCACGTGCTTAACGGATAGTTTTGTAGGCTGACTGGACCGCACATAATCAATCAGCTCCTGAAAGTGCCTGCGACGTTCATGCTTTGAAGCGGTTTCCGCCACGTCCCAGGGGGTATGAACAAGTTCCAAATTTTCTTTTTCTATGTATTTTTCGATTGTCTCAAGCTGCGCCCGATCCGAGTGGTGGGCATCGCCTTTTTGTTTCTTCGTACTCACTCGCCCCATTGCGACGGCGTAGTTCGTCTCGGGCGCGAATTCGCTTTCTGAAAATTTCTTCCGTAAGGCTGAATCAGAAAGGTCATTAATCTTTTCGAATTTGTGTACTGCCATACTTCTACCCAGCTTTCCGTTCCCACTCTTCCTTCAGTAGAAGGAAGAAATCAGTGAGATTTGCCTTGATTTCCAGCTTATCACAATCGGACAGCGGCTTCCCGTACTTCCGTTCCCAGATTGAATAATCTGTTTGCGACTGTGGTTCGATATGTGTCGGGTTCCCTTTCTTCGGGCTTGGAACTTCAATGGTTTCTTCAAAGCTGCCGCGTATCGACGTTGCTGTCGCAGTCATGACCGCTTCAGGTACAGTCCGCACTTGTTCAGGGCGGCTTACAGCTTTCGTTCGGTGATAGTATTCATTTCGACTTTCTCGCTTACATTGCCTACACCCTGAACTGAATCCGCTGCCTCTTGGGTAGAATTCAGTTTCAGACTTGATTACCTGGCAACGCGTACATTTGCGTTCCGCCATAAAAGCTCCGCGCAGACACATCCGCAGTGACAACTGCGGTGCCTAATCAATCGAAGGTGCGTCTTATTGTCGCCGCGCTTTCTTCGATCACCGGGACGGGTCTGCTTGGGACAATCGCAGTCTATTCAACCGTGTCCAAGCCGTCAGCACCGATGGGTTTCACCGGGGCCGCTTCGCGCTGACGTTCTACGGTCAGACGCTACTAGCCAATATTGTTTCCGGGGAACGCGCCCCGGACGCTTCAGTTGTTGGGAAGTGTTTCGTGTTTTGAAGTTCGCAGTTCCCGTTGCGGGAACTATCGGCAGTTCGCGTCCGTCGCCGTGGTTTGTGGCGTCGGGGTTTACAAGGGCGTAGAAGGTTGTCGCTTCAGTTCTTGATCGCCCAGGTACTTTCTATTTTTACACAGGCATACTTGAATTCAAGTGAATAATGGAACAGCGCGTCAGTAAGGTATTCACGCCGCTGGCTTTCGATTCCCTTTGTTCAGTATCGCTGCGACCCGTCCATCTTTGACCAAAGGCACACCTGCAGGCTTTGACTTCGCGTAAAGGATATCCCGTACTGAAGGTGACAGCACTGGCTGGGCATTCGTGACGACAAAGTGAAGCGGGGCACCCGGATCAAGACCTGGATCATATTTGTAGGTATCCATGTATCGCGTTTTCATTACGCTCGCGATTTCCGGGTGAAGTGGATACCTGTCAATCGCCTGGAAGAAGGGCTTTACTTCCAAGACGAATTTTCGCCCCTGGTCCGTTAGGGCGTCCACGACAAAGCGCGCACGTCCGAACAGTGCTTCCTTTTCACCGGGCGGTGCCGTCTTAATCGTTTGATCTGTCACCAGGGACATTGTTGTGCAGATTCGGTCTAGGGCGTTCAGGAAGGCAGCGTACACGGTAAGGGGGCCTATATTGCCGTCATCGCTACCATTGTCAGAATGGTCATCCTGGCTGCGCCCGCCGTATAGACTATTAGCTTCACTTTCATGCACAGGTACACTGTCAGCGTCAGTTACATACTCATGTGGACAACCCGATTCTGGCTTGTCAGGTATAGGCTGTCGCTTATAGCCCGCCCAGAATCGCACGCCCGTCTCTTCAAGTTCTTCCCTACTGAAAGTCGTTTCTAAGCAGGAAAGTAACTGAGGCTGGATAAGTTCATAAGCGCCCGCGTGCCGATTACCCTTATCCTGTGGACGGCTTGAAGGTGCCCGTTCGCAGAATAGACCTGTCTTCGCATGACAAATCACTGCAAGGAACCGCTTGTACTCTTCCGCCTTAAGCGACTTGCGATTCTGATTCGGATCACTTCCCAAGTAGTCGGTTAGTGCCCGCGCGGAAAGAATGAAGGTCTTTTTTCCGCCGGTGAAAATCCCGTTCAGAACGGTCGCGAGAAAACGGTACGAAAGGTCTGGGTCGCAGTATGCGTCTCGAATAAGCGTCCAGGCTTCGTCATTAGGTGCCTGATCCAGCGGGGTGAAGGTGTTCAGCTTGATACTGACGGTGTCCGCCTCTTTCTTTAACTTCTTCAGCAAACTCATACTTCATAAGCCTTTCTTACCCCTGCCTAAAGTTTCAGCCATATTGCGCTATGTGGCAAGTTTTTTCTCTTGCGATTTCATACGCTTACCAGTAGTGCGGCAGTACACTATTTTTATCTGAAGCGTATCGCGCGATTAACACCTTCCGCGAATGCATAGGGCGGCACGGACTATGGCGGACAATTACAAGACCTTCAGCACTTCAAGCGTCACGGCGACTGTCGCGGACCGAATTCTATCTGAAGGCAAGACGACGCGTCGAATCTTCCAGCCAGAAATTATCGACAACCCTAACAACGCTGAAGCCTGCGTGAAGGGTACGATTATTCACCAGCGCAAGGGGCCGAAAGACGAATGGGAAAGCGTGGAAGCGGCGTCTTTGAATTCCTTGAAGGCTGGTGAGATGAGCAAGCTGGCACTCAGCACATCCGAAACACTCGCGCTCTTCACTGAGCTAAAAAATCTGTTTGCTATCTATGAAGCGAAGGGAATTCCACGTGGCGAGCGAGACGTGATTGTCGGCTATGACCATGAAGTGATTTTCGCTGATCCGGGCCGAGCGAAGTTCATCCGTGAACTGATACAGCGTGGGCATTCAAAAGAAGTGTGGGAACTACTTGTAAACCACGACGAAGACCTTGCGACGACGTTTTGTTTTGCTCAGCTTCAGCGTGGGCGGGTGAAGGCACTGCGCGAATTCGAAACTGCGCTGAAGATTGGTAACGACGAAAGATACTGGCAGCAATTCTTCGAGCGTAACACCTGGATATTCGGATACGGGCTAAACTACAAATTTCTGAATACCGTCCAGGCACAACCTCACTACGGTGGCGCTACAGTCGCCGGAAGAGGCGATCAACGTGGGGATTTCCTTGCCGCTTCCGCAGCGGAAGTTAAATTCACGGTGCTTGTAGAAGTTAAGAAGCCGAAAACGGACCTACTCGGACCTATGTACCGAAATAATGCTTATCCAGCTTCACCCGAACTGGCTGGCGGCACTGCGCAGCTTCAGACGAATTGCCGTCAGTGGGAAATAGACGGATCACGGACAGACGGAAACCGGGAACTACTTGGAAAGGGAAACGTCTGGACCGTTCAACCAAAAGGCATCCTAGTCATCGGCCACACTTCCCAGTTAGGCGATACAGCTAAGCGCACTTCGTTTGAGCAGTATCGCCGCAATATGGTGAATCCAGAAATCCTTACGTTTGATGAACTTTACGCGCGAGCGAAGTACATCGTGGAGCATCCAAGCCAGCAAACAGCTACAGGTGCGGTTTGTGGCGAATGATGCATTGACCAGAATGTAGCGTTAGTAATTTAGGATTAACAGTTCAGCCACGTCCCGATCCTGGGACTTCAAATTGATTTCGCGGCGGGCATTCACCTTCACCATTCGATAGCGTTTATACAAGTCAGTGATGAATGGGGTATCGCTATTGCTCTGTGCCCATTTGACACCGCGTTCGGTTAGCTCGTTACAAAGTGCAGCTAGGCGTACCTGATCCTTTTCTCTGAACTGTCCCGCCGTATATCGGTTGAAGTCCGAGTACCCACCTAACTTGTAGTAGGGCGGATCAAAGTAACAAAAGTCACCTTCGTAAGCGCCGACTATCGCTGCCTCATAGTCACCACGCAGGATCGTTGCGCCTTTAAGTTCAATCGAAGCCGCAATCAAGTTTGCAGGATCGTAATAGCGACGACCGTATGCGCCATAGGGCACATTAAATTGTCCCTTTTGGTTCACCCTGAACAGCCCACGAAAACAGGTCTTATTGAGATAAATGAAGTGTGCTGCTCGCGTGGCAAGGTCCAAGAACGTCGGCGGAATGGCTCGAATTCGCAAAAAGTCTTCTTTAGTGTTTGGAAGTTGATCCAGCTTCGCCGCGACAGCCTGACAATGATCCCGGATTGCTTCGTATGTATCTATCAGCCATTCGTTCTGATCTGAGATAGTCGCCTGCGAGTGCTTCGTTGCAAAGAAGACTGCGCCGCCGCCGACAAAAGGTTCAAAGTATCGGGCGTAGTTCTTTGGAAAGTGTGGAAGCAACTGCGCGACTAATGCCTGCTTACCGCCCGCCCACTTGATGAAAGGTTCCGCCCGTTTTGAGACAGGCAGTGACTTGTCGGTTCTGAAATTAAATGCGGGCTGAGTGTTTAGGTTGATACTCATAGGCTGTGGACTAAGAAGTAGCATCGCTGCATATTGCTGTCAATGACACAGGTTAAGAATCCTGAGTGCCTACACTTTGGAAATCGCCTTCGCGACCTTCGAAAGCAGAAAGGCTTTTCTCAGGAAGGCTTCGCTGACCACGCCGAAGTGCATAGAACGTACCTCGGCGGTCTTGAGCGGGGCGAGCGAAATCCTACACTCACGGTGATGGTAAAACTCGCGCGCGCGCTTAGTGTCCCCCTATCCAAACTGGTTCAGGGGGTTGAACGAAAATGACGCACTCTGTCTACGTGATGGATAATCGCGAACTTACTCGAATCCCTGATTCTTCAGTTCACCTGACCGTAACAAGCCCACCTTACGTAACAACCAAGTTCGAGCGGGGTCAGGAATTCGACTATGAAGGATTTGTTCGTCACTTCAGGTCGGTGTGCGCACAGATTTTCCGAGTAACAGTACCGGGTGGAAGGTTTGCACTCAACGTTGCGGACATTATTACGAAGTACCGATATTCGGACGATTCGACCATTTCTCGGATTCCCTTCGGCAGCGATATGCTGCAAGTCGCACAAGGCGCGGGCTTCCGACTTCTGGAAAGATTCATTTGGGACAAGGGATTCACGCGGAACTTCGGGGGGCCGTTACTCGGCAGCTATCCTTATCCGCTAACGATCTTCAGCCAGAATTACTTTGAGTACATCTGGGTGCTGCAGAAACCGGGGAAGAGGCGCGTCGCGCAGGAACTTCGGGAAAGAAGCAAAATGTCGCTCGAAGAATGGCGTACCTGGACGCAGCAATGGTGGCGTGTCGAAAGTATTTCTGAAAAGTTTAAACTTCATCCTGCGGTGTTTCCTGTCGAAATCCCTTACCGCCTGATCCGTATGTACTCTTACGAAGGTGACACGATCCTTGACCCCTATATGGGCACCGGGGCTTCTATGCTCGCCGCAAATCGTTGCGGACGGAGGTTCGTGGGATTTGAGATTGATCCCGGGTGCACCAAGCTGGTTGAAGAACGGATTGAGTTTGATTTACAGCCCTTGTTGGAAAAGCGGCCTGAGTATGAGGTTTTTCAATGAAGGATCAGTTCATACTAGAAGGCTGGCGCAAACTCGGATGGAAAGACCCATTTTGGGAATTGCTTAGATTCTACTGTTCGCTAAGAGGCACCGAACAGAAGGACTTCTTAAAAGAGTTATCCGCACCGAAGAACCCGGAATTGAAGTTTTGGAAGTTGCTGAATCTGCAAGAAGACGCAGCGAAACTGCTAGTCACTTACTGTTCGCAACGGGAAGCACTTCTTCGAAAGGCGCTTGAATCACTTCGCACTGAAGAAGAAGCAAAGGGTTTCTGTGATTCAGAATCCATCGAATGGAAAATCACGAAGACTAAAAGCAAGGATCATCACCAATCGTCAAAGACGTTGATTGCGACTGTCAGTGCGATTGCGGAACGCGCATGTAAGAAGTTCAAAGAGACGGTTGAGGCAGACCCCCACAAACGATGCATTTGGTGCATCGACAATCATCTGCATGTCACGGCAAGAAACTTAGACGGTGCTATCCCGTCGCTTCGTGATCCGTATGTGGTGTGGGAGATAAAAGAGTATTGGGGAAAAACTAGTGGCGGAAGCAAGATGAGCGATGCCGTCTATGAGTGTCATCTAGTAGGTCGCGAGATTCGGGAATACGAAGAAAAGTCGAAACACAAAATCAGCCATATCGTTTTTCTTGACGGCAAGGATCAGTGGCATGCCCGCAAGTCGGACCTTGCCCGATTTATCGACCTTCACAATCAAGGCTTGATTGATCACCTGTTCATAGGACGGACAATTGAGACAGAGTGGGAACCCATCCTCACCGACCTACTCAAGACCCGTAAAGACAACTAACTAGCCCCTGTCTGGGAACTGGGCAGAACAGCGGGCACCGGTCGCCGCCGAGTACAGCGTTCAGTCCGGTGCTGCGTCTAAGGATTCTTAATGACTATTCGGAATCTTGCCAGCTATCGACGCGTCCCTTGCGCATGTACACGTACCGCCCTGAACCATAAACAAGCTGAAGTGATTCACCGCGAGCGGTCTTCGTCGTGTTGACAGTCACTGGCTTGCCCCGGACCGCGTACAGCACGTCTTCCGGCATCCCAACATACAGCGACCGGGTCTGGATTGCCTTTACTGCTTTCGCGTCGTTTCTAAATCCCTTGATCGGATCACCCGCAACGAAAATGGGATCGTCTGCAGTGTCATCGACAAAGGAACCCTTCGTTAGTTTTACCGTGTCGTCATCCTGTAGTTCGAAGTCCAGGAAGTATTCCGATTCGATGACCTTACCTTTTTGTCTGAACTTGAGGTTTGCGCGGACGCCTTCGGTCGCCTTCCGGTGTCGCTTATACTGCATGTCGGTCGGAACTTCAGTCAGGGTGTGACTGACGTATTGAACGGGTTCACCGCTAAGGTAATTAAAAGCAAAACGGCTTGCGTACATCGTCTTGCCCTTAAATGTTTCAACAATGTGACGGTTCGATTCGGTTTTCATAGCTTCCGAGCGCGCCTTAATCTTTTCAGGGGTGTTCCTGGCGGCAAACTCGATTTCTTGTTTAGCCGAATCGACCTTCAACTGTTCGCGTTCGACTGCGCGCTGCGCGTTTTCTGCTTCCTGCTTTGCCGAGTCTTTTTTCAGTTGCTCGCGCACTCGCGCGCGTTCCACCGCTGCAATTTCACCTTCAGCCTTCAGCTTCGCCCGGTACTCATCCATTCGCGACGTTGCGCATCCGAAGCCGATCGTAGCCAGTGTTAGCAAAACAAAAGTTAGCGGAAGCCTCATGCAAATCATTCCTTTCGCAGCGCGAGTTTCGTTATTTTCACCTTACAAATTGCGTCGATTAGGTCGGACTCTTCGAAAACTTCAGCGAACGACGTGGGCTTCACCGTCGTCTCAGTTTCGCCGAGTAGAAGTGCTTTGAAGCCGATGCCGAGTGCCTGTGCTAAACGGGCGACGGCCTGCAAATCATGAGGGGTCACGCCCTGTATCCAGCCCTGAGCGACTGATACGCCTACGCCCGCCATTTCCGCGATCATGCGAACGGATAGTGCGCGTTCAGCAATCAGTGCCTTCAGTATTCTTCCGAACGGCAGTGGTTTGAGCGATTCCTTTTTCGGCATTTAATCTCATTGTTTTCCATTACTTAGTCCGGCACCACGCGTTTTCACTTATCCGTCTTCCGTTCAGAATCATGAACAGAAGGGCATGGCGGCTTCATACTGTCAGGCGCCCCCGATACGTTCGTATGAGGGGTAATCGCGACAGTCGGGAAAATCATCGGCGGGTGACGTTTCGTCATTTTTCATCCCTTGAATCCATTGCGGAATCCGAAGGGTTTTCGGACACCGATTTCGGGGTGCCCTTCAATGCCCGACAAACGGTGCCCTTTGACACGCCAAGGCGCTTTTGAATGGCGGCGTAACTCAGTCCTGTCGCTCGCAGTGCCCTGATCGCGTCGTCGTCCCGTACCTTCGGGCGACCCAGCACCTTGCCACACCTGCGGGCGTGATCCAGGCCAGCAAGGGTTCGATCAATAGCAAGTGCCCGTTCAAACTCACTCAGACTACCCAGCACCTGGACGAAGAACCGGGACGCTGGCGAACTGTAATCGACGTTGTCGCGGATCGCGACAAACTGGATTCCTAGTTCCTGCCACTCTTCAAGCGTACTGATCAGGTGCCGCAGGCTTCGGAATAGCCGGTCCAGCTTGACCACGACGACACCGTCCACTTCGCGGCTACGTACAAGCGCCTGTAGCCGCTTCAGGCCGGGCCTTTGATCCGTGGCACCCGAGTGCCCATGATCCACCAGTTCATGCGCTATAAGCCAGCCACGCGCGTCGCAGTGCCGTCGTAGTTCCTGGACTTGAACGTCGGGATTCTGGAAGTGGTGCGCGGTCGAAACCCGACTGTATGTCGCTATGCGAATTGCCTTAGCCATACACAAAGTATGTAATAACCGCGCTACTTAGTCAACTACTTTTTTGCATTACAGATTGTAGTGCATTCGGTTTTCTTCCGATAGGATTACCGTATGCCGTTGACGAAGAAAGACCGGACTGAAACGCCTGAACCCATGTCGTTCCGCTTTCCGCCTGACACCGCGTTGAAACTGCGCGTACTGGCTGAATATACCGAACGTTCGGCGTCGAAGGTCTTGGGAATACTGATTCAAGACGAGTACGAACGCCTGCAAAAGCTGGAATCAAAGGAAATTGCGACAACCGAACGCAAAGTACGAAGGCAGTCGCAGGACTAGCGCGTTACGCTGCCTTTACGTTTTCCAGGGGTAGCGAGAAAAGATAGTCCGCCCATTTCCTGCCAGCCTCATCGCTAAGTCGTTCAATGAGTTTTCCGGCTTCACATAGCACCTGCGAGTCGTGACCGAATGGAACTAGCTCGCGAAGCTGATTCAATTCGCCGTTTAGCTTGAATGCACTCTTTTTCCCGTCACATTCTTCGATTAGCTTTCTCGCTGCGCGCTCGATGCGGTCGATACTCCAAGAAAGTTTCGGTCTAAATTTTGGATTTCGAATGTCCGCTGACGCCACGCCTTCGCAGACTTTGAATGCGGTGCCCGCGTTCGCGGGGTGCCTGGTCAGGCTAATTTCGCGCAGGCGAAGCCTCTTAAGGGTACGGATGCCAGTCACCGGATCAGGTCCGTACTCAAGACACTTAAAGCCGATGGAAAAGGCTAAAAGTTTCCCAGAAAGGATTTCGTCGGCTATGTCCCTGCGCTCTTGGAAGACCTGCGCACGAATGAACAATCCACTATCGGTCAACTGCAATTCAATTATCCTGCCCACGTCGGAACACTGGTCCTTACCGTGGGCGTGTCTCAGTTCTGGGTGCCGTAGGAACGAAGACAAGTCTTCAAATGCTTCAGGTACAATTATGTCACCGTAAACGTCTTGAAGCGGAGTCGTCGCAAATCCTTCAATGATCATGCGACACCCTTTGTATCGGAAAGATAGTACCGGGTTCGCACGAGCCCGGCTTCCGCGTCGATCAGGACTGTCTGTATACGATTTCCCTGGTTAGGCGGCGGTATCACGCCATAGGGCTGTCCGGGCTTCATGGCACCCTTCGGGACAATCAGGTCCACTTCCACGTAAAAGCGGCCCTGTTCGTCACATTGCACTCCAGATTCCTGTAAAGCCTTGTCCGCTTCACGTTGCCGAATCACGTCTGCAGTAATCGCCAGGAAGTCTTGCCTATTGAGACGCGCCTTATAGTTGTCCCATGAATCCCGCTTTCGGATTTTGTACACCCGGTTCAAGGACAGTGCGTGGGCTTCCGCAATGGCTTCCATCGGCGTCCCTTCCATATAGGCGCGGAACATTTTCAAATCGCGTTCGGTGTCAACGTTCCCTGTCGCAGCGCCGTCTGAACAGGATTCTTGTGCACCGTCATTTGTGTCGTCTTCAACCGGTTTTACTACGGGCTTTTTCCCACGGGTCATATAGGTAAATCTCCGAAACTATGAGGCTATTTTCTGAAACGCTTTCTTGAAAAAAGCGCGGGTCCGGTCAATGACCCTCACCTGCGGGGTTAGGGCTGTTTCAGCCAGTTCTGGCAGTATTTCGGCGCTTACTGGCGCTAGGTACTCCGGTTTCGATTGACCTGACCTATTGAGCCCGGCCCACACCGAAGGGAAATTTGTCGATTCGACGGAACACCCAATGCGTCTCCGGATTCTATCGACCGCGAGCGCGGCCTGCCGTTCGCCTTCTTCCGTCGGTGGGAACGAAAGTTTCTTCAATCGCTTTCCCGCGATTGTCGGTACTGCGAAGAACTGTTCACCGGCGAAGTCAAACATGACGCCTTTGAAGCGCGAGCCTGTCTGCCATAGCGGAAGGTTCTTCGACCGCTTTAAGCTGTCTTCGTATTCTTCAGGGTAATTTAGGGTCGCCGAATTCAGTTGCCCTAGCTTGATAGCTGCAGCGTCTCGCGCAAGCCCAGCTTCCATCTGCGTAGGGAAGTATCCCAGGTGAATCGGCTGATTCTGAATTCGAATCCACGCCCGCCATAAATGAGTTTTTTCTGAAAATTTGACGCCGTTCATACCGGGTCTGCGCTTTCGGCGGCATCAACCTTATCAGCGAGTACCCCGGCAAGGGCGTCTAGTTTCGCTTCAAGCCGGTTTAGCTGTTCCCGCAAGGCAGGATCAGCGATTTCAGAACCAGCCTGGGCAGCGGAAAGCTGCCTCATTGCGTCCAAATAGATCGCTCCGCAGTCCTGTAATTCCTTCGGTGCCTCACTTTGCTTCGGCCTCATTGCGCGTACCGTGACGGCTGAAGGCGTCCGAAGAAATCGGATCAGGTCATCAGTCGTATTCCATAACTGCATTGTCTTAGTCTTGTAGCTCATACACTTTACCTTTCAAAAAAGTTGAAGGCAGGACACCGCACGGAACTACGGTGCCCTGCCAGTGACGAACGGTCGCAGTGTAGACGAAAGCAATCGCCGTCAGATTCGGGCAGTCCGCTGAAAGAGGTAGGAACATAACGGCGGATGCCCGAAGGGAAGGTGCGGGTAAGTTTTATGGAATGTGTTCCGATCATTCGTTATGCTCCAGTAGTTATATACTAGGTGACTTCGCCGCCCTTCGGATCGGCAGCACCTACTCGCAATAGAATCTGGTGTATTTGCTTCGCCGATCACTTCCCCTTCCGCGTCTTAGTCGGTACGGCCCACGCGTTTAGCATGTCGGCTACCTTCCCGTAGGACAGCCCTTCGGCGCGATAGGGCGACCGGCGACGTGACAGGGGCTGATGTATGACTTCAGAAAGTGGGGAACAGCCCTGTTTTGTTCCTCATAATTGTTCCCCAGGGGTTGGGGACAACCGGGCAGGATTATGCAGTTTGTAAATCCGCGATTTCCCTGTAGTTAAAGTCAGGGCTGTGAAGAACAAATGTTCGGTATGTCGGAGCTAAGCTCCACCATTACAAATATTGGTCGAACCGGTGGCTCAAACGTTGCCTAAAGTAAATTTTCTCCGCTCGCTTTTGTCGCTTCTACTCCCGCTTGTCCTGGTCGCAGGTATTTTCGGCGCAATCATGATCAAGTTATTTCCGGAACAGAAGCGGATCATCTTGGACCGCATCCAGATGGGCTTCACATGTCCGCCCGTGCTCCCAGCTGATGACTGCGATCGACTCAAGACAGCCGTCCGTGAGGGCTCGCGCGCTGAAATCGGTTTGGGGCTCGAGAAGCAAGGGACGACTTTAGTTGTCTTTCTCCCTCTCGATTTTTGCGAAAAAGCAGAATGCTTTCTCAACGTGAAGAGTATTGAGAAAACCTTGGTGGGAACTCGGCGGTATACTGTCATGGACGCGTTGAAGCCGGATCCGAACTCGCGCTTCGCTACGCGGACGATCCCCAAGCTGCCCAAAGGTGAGTACAAGATATCCATCTCCCAGTCTGTGCCCGGCGGCCCGCCAAAAAGTATCTACGAAATGAGGCGCTTCGTCGGCGAACAGGACGGATACCGCAAAGAACTCGCGCGCTATCATGAGCACCTTTTTCAACAATCGCGCACCGAGTTGACGGAACTACGAAGCCTCGAGGCCACCCTTCGCGCGGCGATTCTCGCTTCAATGAAAGCGTTTGACCGGGTCGAAGCGACTGTCGCGGTCGCTCGGGGCCTGATGAATCCTCCGCGTTCCTGGCAAGAAGCGGGATCACGATTTCGAAGCACCTTGGAAGCGCTTCTTCAAAAGGCGTCCGCCTGGGACTCGGTTTTTTTGCGAGAGGCGATCTGGGGAACGCATTATCTGTTTCTTAAAAAAACCCTCGAAGAGTCCCTCCGGTTACAGGAGATGCGCGAAAAATTATTTGTCGAACCCAATGCCGATGAAAATACGAAACTTCTCGAGTCCGTGCGGGCGTTGAATCTCGACCTGCGAAAGCAGATGGCGGAACTAAAAAAACAGGTCAGCGATGCCCGGGCCGAGGCGTGGCGCTAGCGCGGACAAGTGCCGCCCCAGGCTTGTCGACAGCTCCAACCAGTGGGATCAATATATCCAGGCGGACAACAATCTTGTGGCGGCTGAATGCAAAAAACAGTGTCGAAGGGCGAGTCACACGGGCCGATCGCATCAAGGTCCATGGGGAAAAATAGGCCTAAGATTCCGATTAAGATCGCTCGCCTCATTCCCTGATCATAAACCGAATTTTCGAAACCGCATAAGTATGTGAAAAAGCTACTTTCCGATAGGGCTAGCTTTCCGCTTTTGATTCGCCCGTCTAATCCTTAAACAGCTTTTCACCGTCAAAGCTCGTAATTCCTTGCAAATTGCGGGACTGCGCTGGTCCACCGCCTGCACTGAATCTCTTCCGTAGTGTGGATTCCTGACGAAAATGTCCCACTAATTTCCCCGCGATTATGTCCCCTGTGTCGGCGGGCGCGGGCTAGGAGTTAACAGCGTTTGGATAACAATCATTCTTTCGTTGGGATGAGTGG
>Ga0163144_10018215_pt1 | contig 14231 bp, 6 predicted proteins | sample OliLak19BULKMAT1_FD_123175 | JGI IMG/M metagenome (GOLD analysis project Ga0163144, IMG submission 123175) | Freshwater microbial mat bacterial communities from Lake Vanda, McMurdo Dry Valleys, Antarctica - Oligotrophic Lake LV.19.BULKMAT1 | ecosystem: Environmental > Aquatic > Freshwater > Lake... | reverse complement strand
TCACGCGCGCTTACCGGGTGGTCCCGCCTCAAGATGAAGAGACGCTCGCATCTTATCCGCCGCCAGCGGACGGTTACGCGCCGGTCCGCTCGCGGATTTCATGACACCATTTAATCGTCGCTCTCCCGTATCACCAATCCGTCGGCACGTAGTCCTTGAGAAATTTCCCCCATAGGTGCTCGCCTGTATTGAAACCGGCGATAATGGGATCGACGATGCGCGCCGCGCCATCCACGATGTCGAGCGGCGGATGGAAGCGATGCTCCTTCACCTTGCGCTCGGCGATCTGCACCGGGTCTTCGTCCGTAACCCAGCCGGTGTCCACCGCGTTCATGTGAATTCCGCCGGTCTGGTAGTCCGCGGCGGAGGTGCGGGTCATCATGTTCAACGCGGCCTTCGCCATGTTCGTGTGCGGATGACGCGTGGTCTTGAATTTCCGGTAGAACTGTCCCTCGACGGCGGAGACGTTGACGATGTGCTTGTCGCGGTCCGGCGTGCGAACCATCAGCGGCTTGAGGCGGGCGTTAAGAATGAACGGCGCGATGGCGTTCACGAGCTGCACTTCGAGCAATTCGACGGAGGGAACTTCATCCATGAGCAGCCGCCAGGAATTTCGCTCGCGCAAATCGACCTGCTGCAAATCCTGATCGAGCCTGCCTTCGGGAAAGAGATCCTTCTGCGCCGCGAGTTCATCGGCGAGCAGCGGCACCTGCGATAACTCCGCGGCGTGGGTCAGGCCCGGGACCTCAGACATGCGTCGCTGCGCCACGACGGCGTCGCCCTCGGGCAGCAGATGATACCCGCGCAAGCCCTCGTAGGCGCCGAGCAGCTTGCGGGCGTGCTCCGGCATGGAGGAGAGCGACGCGGTCTCGCCCTCCATCATGTGCTGATAAAAATCCGGCGGACGCCGCACCGTCTGGCAGGCGTTGTTGATGATGAAATCCAGCCGCGACCGCGTCGCGATGAGATGCCGGCAGAACGCCTCGACGCTCGGGGTGTGGCGCAGATCAAGCCCGAAGATTTCGAGGCGATGACCCCAGTCCTTGAAGTCCGGCTCCGCCGCGTAGCGCAGCGCCGAGTCGCGCGGGAAGCGTGTGCTGACGATGAGTTGCGCCCCGGCGCGCAGCAGCTTGATGCCGGCTTGATAACCAATCTTCACCCTGCCGCCGGTGAGCAGCGCGACGCGCCCGCGCAGGTCCGCCGTCTCGGTGCGCTTGCGGAAGTTCAGCTCGGCGCACTTCGGGCAAAGCTGATCGTAGAAGTGATGAAGGGTCGAGTAATCCTGCTTGCAGATGTAGCAGTTCTGCGGCTCGACGACTTCGCGAAACTCCGCGTCGCCCTCGACTTCGTGCTGCTGGAAATCCAGCGGCGGAAAAACATTCGGCGTGGTGAAGACTTTTTCGCGGCGCAACTTGCGGATGCCGGTCTCGTTGAGCTTCGACTGATCGCGTTGAAGCTTGTTCTCCTTGCGCTGGCGCACCCGGGCCTTGACCAGCCGGCGACGTTCGCTGACATCGGGACAAAAGATCTTGCCCGCCGCCTGGATGAGGCGGGTGCGTTCCTCGATGGAAAGCTCCGCGAGCAGGGCGCGGTTCTCCGCGGCGATTTCGAGGATCGCGGCGGCTGCCTTCAAGCGATCCTTCAGCGTGGCGTCAGGTTTTGCGTCACCATTGGTCGGGGAAATTTGAGATTCGTCGGACATGTCGTTAAACCCGGCCAGCCTAGCGAGCGTCGAGCGGGAGGGCGAACCAATTCAAAACGCGGGGAAGGAGGCAGGTCAGGAGCGATACATCTCGGGCTTGAGCACGCCGACGAAGGGGAGATTCCGATAGCGCTCCGCGTAATCCAGCCCGTAGCCGATCACGAACAGGTCGGGAATCTGGAAGCCGATGTAATCCGCGCGGACCTTCTCCACGCGGCGCTCGGGCTTGTCCAGCAGCACGCAGGTGCGGATGCGCCGGGGCTTGAGCTGACGGAGTTTTCCCAGCACGCGCGTCATGGTGCGGCCCGTGTCGAGGATGTCGTCCACGAGGAGAACGTCGCGGCCCTTGACGTCGAGACGCAATTCCTTGGTGAAGACCAGTTCGCCCGAGGTGGTGCCCGAGCCGTAGCTGGAGACGCCGATGAAATCCAGCCGCAGCGGCAACGACAGGTGCCGGATGAGATCCGCGAGGAAGATGATGGTTCCGTTGAGCAGCGAGACCACGACCATCTCGCGCCCGGTGAAGTCGCTCTCGATCTCGGCGGAAAGTTCCTTCACGCGCCGGGCAATCTGGCCCTGCGTGATGAGCACTTGCTCGACGTCCTTGCGCCAGGCCAGCGGAACCGGGGCGGAGCGGGTGGGAATGGGGGAGGCGCGACGGCTCACAGGCTTAAATGTGACGGGAATCAGAGTGATCCTTGTCCGTGTAGCCGGAGTCCTGGCGCTTGAAATTGACCTCGTTCTTCTTCACGTAAGCCTGGAAGACATCATCGGCGCTCATGCCCAGCACCTGCGCCATGCTGATGAGAAAATGAAACAGATCGACGACCTCGACGCGGGCGTTTTGCTCGTCGAACTTCTGGTATTTCGCCCACCACTTCCACGGCACGCTGTCGGTAAGCTCGGCGAGCTCCTGCGACATGGCGCGGGTGTAGTTGAGAATCCATTTGGTCTTTTCCTCCTCGCTCATGCCGGTGGTGTTGACCCCGATGCGCTGGTTGAGCGCAGTTTGCATGCGGAAGAGTTCGCGAAGTTGATCCGGCGTGTCCATGCGCAAGAGTTTCGGCAGCGGGACGGCGAAGCAAGCCGGAACTGTCCAACACTGAAGTCCAAAAAAATGCGGGGCTCCGCCGGCTGCACGGCCGACGAAGCCCCGCCAACTCAATCCAATCAAACCAGCTTACGGATACACGCTGCGATAGTAGCGCATCGAGGAGCCTGCGGTATCGATGAACACGAACGCGCCACTCGCGTCCGCGGTGACGCTGCCGCCCGGCAGTTCAGCCCAGGCCGGGGGTGCGAGTGTGTCGGTGAATTGCAACCGGTAGGCGCGACCGGGGATGCCATTGCCGCGAATCTGGAACGAGCCGCCGCCCAGATCGCTGATGACCAGATTCTGGCCCGGGTCGTTATCCACCTTGATGGAGACGGTCACCGTGCCCGTCACGACGGCACCGCGCCCGTCGCTGATGGTGTAGGTGAATTCATCGACGTTCGTGGAGCCGGGGGCCGGCGTGTATTGCACCCAGTCGCCGCTGACGGTGATGGTCGCGCCGTTCGTGCTGGTGGTGCCGACGGTAATTGTCAGCGTATCCGCGTCTGCGTCGCTGTCGTTCGCCAGCAACGTCGAGAGGCGGACCTTCACGCCCTGCGTCGGGTAGCGTTCGATGGTGTCGGCACCCGCAACCGGCGGAGTGTTGATGACTTGATTCGGCGTGAGCGCATTGGTGCTGCCGACGAAATTCACGTCGCCAACGTACTCAGCGGCCACCGTATGCGAGCCGAGGGCCAGCGTGCTGATGGTGAACGTCGCCACGCCTCCCGCGAGCGCTCCGGAGCCGGCGATGCTGCCGTCGATGCGGAAGTTCACCGTGCCGCCCGGCGTGCCGACGCCTGGCGCAACGGCGCCGACGGTCATGGTGAAGGTCACATTCGCGCCGGGCAGGGCCGGGTTGGCCGACGAAGTGATCGCGCCGACCGTGAGCGATTGCGTGATGGTCAGCGTGCCGGGCACGTAGGTAAAGGCGTAGTTCGGACTGGCCGCGCCGCTGGCAGTGATGGGGTAGGTGCCCACGTCACTCGCGGCGTTTGCCGTCGTGCCGAGTGTCGCGATTGGTCCCAGGTTATTCGTTCCCTGACCAAGCACGAAGCCGGTGTAGGTGGCGGTCAACTCAGGCAGCGCCGCGCCAAAGACCTTGATCTTGCTGTCGGCGGCAATCGTGAGCGGCGCCTTCTGCACGTTGAGGCTCACGTTCGTGCTGACGGGCAGGAAGCTCGTGGTGTCCGCAGGAGTGAAGCTGACCGAGAGCGTCTGCGCGAGGCCAGCGCCGAGCACGGTGCCGGTGGCTGGCGTGTAGGTGAAGGTGCCGTTCACGTTCGTCGTCGCGTAGGTGACGGCGGCGTTCAATTGCCCCGCGCCGAGTGCGATTCCATAGACGATGTCCGCCGGGTTCGCCCACACGATGGCAGGATACGCGGCGCCGGTGATTTCCACCGCCCATTCACGGAGCTGGTTCGTTCCGCCGCTTTCAACATCGGCGAGGTAAAGCGTCCATTCGCCCGCGGCGTTGAGGCCGTTGAAGGACGCCAGCGACGCGCTGCGCGGTGAGGCCTCGGTCACGACGCCGGGATCGGCGGTGCGACCATCTGGTTCCCATGAGCCGGTGAGCGGCGAGCCAGGAATGGGCGTGGTCACGTTGCGATAGAGGTGAACATCGCCATTGGCCGCGCCGGTTTCGAAGGTCACGTCGAACCCGCTGTCATCATAGCCAGCCGGGTTGGAAGCGGTTTTGCCAGGGCGGTTGAGGAGCACGGAGAATCCGCTGGAGTGCCTCACGTAGCCGAAGAGGTCGCTGTTGAACTCGCCATTGAGTCTGAGCCGTACCTTCACGCTGGCGATCTGGGCGATGGCGGAACTGATGTTCCGCACGTCGCTTAACCCGGCGGCGTTGCCGTCGGGCACCACTCGATTGGTGGTGAAGGTGTGGGTCTCGGTGATTTGCCCGTGAAGCAGCGGCGGTGCAGCCGCGGCCACGAGCACCAGTAGGATGAGGGCTTTGAGCCTTTTCATAGGTTTGATGGATTGAGTTGTTTTGCGCAGGGACAGGAATTCGGCCGACGACTGCGCGCTCGCCGGAACGAAATTGATTGAGGTGTTGTGGTTGGATTGGGTCTTCATAAATCAGGGTTGGATGGTTCGGTAAAATCTCGGGGAACCCGCGGGAGGCGGGGTGTCTACATACTCGAATGCGCCCGAGCCATCCGCCGTAGCCGCGGCCAGCGTCTGCCACGCGGGAAGGTCGAGGCTGTTGGAGAATTGAATGGAGTAATTGCGACCGGGGATGCCGGAGAAGCGCAGCCGCAACGTGCCGTTGCCGGGATCATCGACGGTGAAGTTCACCGACGGCGCGAGGTTGGTGGCGATGCTGACCGTGGCGGTGCCGACGGCGGCGCGGCTCAGGTTGTTTGTCACGATGAAGGGAAAGCTGTCCACATTCGTCGGCGTCACCGACGGCACGTAACGCACCCAGTCATTCAGCAGCGAGACCGCGCCACCTGCGCTGCTCGCGGGCCCGGCATTGGTCAGCGCGAGGTATCCGTTCTGGAGGAACTTTCCGCGTCGCGCCTTGAAACCTTGACCGGCGAAACGCTCGAACTGCGGCGTGGGTGCGATCTGCTTGATCAGCGTGAAGGTGTCGCGCACACCCGAAAGACCAAGCATGCGCAGATCGATGCGGTTGCTGTTCACGTCGATGACGAGCGAGCCCAGCTCGTTCAGCGAGACGAACATGGCCGGATGATTCAGCGCGCCGCCGGTGGCCTGGCCGCCGTTGCCGGCCACAACGTAGGCCGAGCCGGTGCCGGTGGATTTGAAGTAAGCCCCAGTCCCGTTCGTGCGGCCGTCACCGGGATCCACCTTCATCCCAGCAGTGAGCGAGGACGACAATCCATAGTGCCCGTTGAGCAGGAAGGATCTTTCGTAGCAGTGACTGTGACCCGCGAGCACGAGGTCCACGCCGTGGCTCTCCAGCAGCGGGAGGAAGTTCTGCCGAATCTGCACGAGGTCGCTCTCGGCGTCCGAATTGTGGCTGCCCTTCGTGTAAGGCGGGTGATGCCAGAAGGCGATGATCCACTCCTGTGAAGTCGCCTCCAGGTCGGAGCGCAGCCAGTCGAACATCGCGGTGTTCGTCGTGCGCCCGGACGTCATTGAGTCGAGGCAGATGAAATGGATGTTCGCGTAGTCGAACGCGTAGTAGCGCTTCGTGCCGCTGGCGATGCCCCCGGATTGACCCGACTGCGGCAGCGTGAAGATGTCGAGATACGGAAAGGTGGTGATGCTGGTCTGCTGCGCGGTGTCGTGATTGCCAATCGTCGGCCAGAGCACGCAGTTGCGCAGCACCGTGGGATACATGTCGAACACGCCGGCCTGATATTCCGGGTCGGTGCCGTTGTTGTAGGCGTTGTCGCCGAGCATGAGCCAGAAATCCGCCGCGCCGTTCGTCGCCGCGTAATTGAGATAAGAATTGCGGACGGATTGCGCGCTCGCGTTGGCCGTGCCGCTGTCGCCCAGAACCCAGAGCCGCGTCGGCTTCGCCACCCCAGGCGTCGGCAAGCTGTTGAAGAAATGGTTTGTGGTCGCGCCCGCCAGGATGTTCGTGCCCGCGCCGATGGCGTAGAAATAACGCGAGCCCACGTCGAGGTTGGACACGGTGACAGCGTGCTCGTTGGTGAGCGTCGTCGAGGTGACGACCTGAGAAAGAGCCACCGCGCTGGAACCGAAACGCACCACGCTGTTGGTCGCCACGTCGGTGCGCCAACGGACCACCACACTGTTCGTCGTCGCGCTCAGCAAATACGGTCCGCGCACCACAGATGGCGCGCCCGCGTTGCCGGAGAAGCCGATCAATTGCAGGTCGAAGCTTACGTCGCTGCTGTTGGCCGTCGCCTGATGAATCTCCACCGCAATCATGTTTGTCCCGGCGACGAGCGTGCCCGCGCTGACGCTCGTGTTGAAGAAAGTCGTCTCGTCCGTGCCCCCGACCGCCACGAGCGCGAGCGTCGCCGGAGTGATGGTTCCCGCAGGCATGTTCTGGCGGGCGACCTCGCTGCCGTTGATGTAGACGACCACGCCGTCATCGCGCAGGAGACGGAGTTGAAGGCTGTTAAACGAATTCGGATCGTCCACCCACCACGCATGGCGCAACCAGGTGGTGATGTGGCGATTGTTAATGTCCGGACCGAAACCGATGACGGTGGTCTCGTCGCCGTCGCCATAACCTAGTTGAGCCAGGCCCGTGGCCCACGAAGAATCGTTGAAGCCGGAAGTGTTCCAGGTCGCGCCGGGGTCCACGGCGGTGTCGAGGTAGCGCCACGCGGAACGCTGCGCGATGAGCGTGTTGATGCCCGTGGGAGCGGCGACCACGGAGACAGTCACCGCAGCCGACCAATTCGTCGCTCCGTCGCTGTCGATAGCGCGGGCGGCGAGAGTGAAATTACCCAGAGGCGCATTGCTCCAAGTGTAGTTGTAGGGAGCCGTCGTATCGTTCGCGACGCGAAAGCCGTTCAGGAAAAACTCCACGTTCGTCACCGTCCCATCGCTGTCGCTTGCGGTGGCCGTGACCGTGAGATTCGTGCCGGATGGAACCACGGAGGAATTCGTCGGCGCCGTGACCGCGATGCTGGGGAACACATTCGTGCCCGTGAGGATGCCGGCGATGGGCGACCACGCCGAGGCGCCGGCGCTGTTCGTCGCGCGGAGGCGATAGTAATACGTGGTCGTGAACTGGAGCGCTCCGTTCGTGTAGTTGGTGAGATTCGCACCGAGCGTGATGAGCGGTGAAAAGCTCACGCCGTCCAGCGAGCGTTGGAGTTCCCAACCAAGCTCGTTGGTCGGAGTGTTCGGCCAGGTGAGGCGGATCGCTTTCGCTCCGAGCAGGTTCGCGAACAGGTTCGTGGGTGCATCGGGCGGCGAAGCTTCGGCCCCCTTGAGCATGGTAAAATAGTCCTGCACCACGCCGGCGGAGGTGAGGAATTTCAGGTCGAGCCGGTCGCCTGCGATGTCGAGCACGACGGAGCCGAGGATGTTCAGGCTCATGAACATCACGGGATGATTCAACGAGCCGCCGCCCACCTGGCCCGCGGTGCCGGCCGTGACATAGACCGCGCCACGACTGAACTCCGGCGCGTCGGGTTTGCGGTAGGCGCCGTTGCCGTTGGTGCGGCCGTTGCCGGCGTCCACCTTCATCGGGTCGTTGAAGGTGGAGGAAAGTCCGTAGTGGCCGTTGATCAAAATCGACCGCTCGTAGTTGTGGCTGTGCCCGTACAGACATAGATCCACGCCGTTGTCCTCGAGGATGGGCACGAGATTCTGGCGCATCTCCACCAGCTCTGTCGCGCTGTCCGAATCGTGGCTGCCTTTGCTGTAGGAGGGATGATGCCAGAACGCGACGACCCACTTTTGCGTCGTGGAGGCGAGGTCCGCGCGCAGCCAGTTGGCCATCGGACCATTCGTCGTGCGCAGGCTGGTCATGGAATCGAGGCAGACGAAATGGGTGTTCGCAAAATCGAAGGCGTAATACTTCTCCGTGCCCGAGGCGACCCCGCCGGCCACCCCGTTCGTGGGAAAGGAGAACATGTTGAAATATGGAATGTCCGGTGCGGGGGACGCGACGCCCGCAGTGTCGTGATTGCCCACGCAAGACCACACGACTGTGTTCGGCAGCACGTTGGTGTAGATGTCGAAGATCCCCGCCTGATACTCCGCGTCGGTGCCGGTTTGGTAGGCGTTGTCGCCGAGCAGAAGGATCAAGTCCGAGCGCGGCGTGTTCGTGGTGAAGTTGTAGTAGGCGTCGCGCACGGCGCGCTGATTCGCATCCTTGGTGCCCGCGTCGCCCAGCACCCAGGCGCGCACCGGACGGTTTGTGCCCGGCAGCGGCGAGGTGATGAGGAAATAATTCGTGCTTGCGGCGATGGGCACCGTGGCGGAACCAACGGAGTAATAGTAACGCGTCTCCGGCTCCAGTCCGGTGATGAGGACCGCGTGATCAATCGCGATGGCCGCTTCGTCCGCGAAATTGGTGAGGAAATTCGCATCCGTCCCGAAGCGCACGCGGCCATCGTTCGAAGTGTCCGTGCGCCAGCGGACGATGGCGCTGGTGGGCGCGCCCGACTGGAGATACGGCCCCCGCGTGACGCGGGCATTGACCACGTTCAGCGTGAGCGCGACGGAGAGATTCGTCGCCCCATCGTTGTCCGTGGCGACGGCGGTGAGCGTGTGCGAACCCAAGGGCGGATTCGTCCACGTCACGGCGAAAGGCGCGGTGCCATCCCTCGCGAGGAGAAGGCCGTTGGTGAAGAACGCCACCTGCGTCACCGAGCCGTCGGCGTCCGCAGCGGTGGCCTGAATCACCTGCAACCCCGGCGTGCTGGCGGTGAAGTTGTTCGCCGGATTCGAGATGGAGACCGAGGGCGGCAGATTCGTGGCGATGCTGATCTGGACCGGGGCCGAGGTGTGTGTGCCGCTGGCATCCGTGGCCACGGCGTACAGGATTTGCGGCCCAAGCTGGGAAATGTTCCACGCAAGATTCCACGGCGCAGCGGTGAGCAGACCGATGGAAGCCTCGCCCGCGAAAAATTCCACCTGCGTCACCGGACCATTGGTTTCGGTGACGGTCGCCGTGAGACTGACGCTGGCCGGCGCGAGGAACCGCGCGCCATTCGTTGGCGCGGCGAGTTGCACGATGGGATCGTAAATGAAAATCGCCACCGGCGCCGAAGTCGTGCTCAGCCCCGAATCATCCGTGGCGACGGCGAGGAGCACGTGCGAGCCCATGGGCGGATTCGTCCAGAACACAGCGAAGGGCGCATTCGTCGCGCTCCCGAGCAGCGCGGCGTCGGCGAGGAAGCTGACATTCGTCACCACGCCGTCCGCGTCGGCAGCCTGTGCTTCGAGCAGGACATTCGCGGACGCGACGAGGCTGGTGCCTGTCGGCGGATTCGTCAGCGCAATCGTCGGAGGCGAAGCAAAGACATAACCCGCCACCCACACCGGCCCATTGGCCAGCGTGCCGGTGACGACGGCGCTGCCTGAATTTGTCACGGTGAGACCGCTGCCTTCATTCAGACCCCAGCGACCGATGAGGCCGTTCGCCGAGACTATTTCCCGCCGGAAATTATCCGCGATCTCCTGCGCGCTGCGCGCGTAATTCCAGATGCGCGCCTCGTCCAGCACCCCCGCGAAGGCACCCGCCGCGGCCCCCGTCGAATCCTGCGCCGCCGCCAGCGCCGCGTGCTGGATGCTGTCGCCGCGCACGGGGCGGCCCACGTAAAAATTGGTTTCCAGCGCGCCGTTGAGATAGAGCCGCCACTCCGCGCCATCATACGTGACGGCGGCGTGATACCACCCGTTGTTGGTGAGCACGGTGTTGCCGGCGACGGGATGATTCAAGCCGGGCGACGGCCCAGAGCCGCCCTCCTCGAAATCCGCGACCAACCGGCTGTCCGCCGCGCGGATGGCGAGGATGTAATTCATGTCGCGAGTATTGCCGTCGGCCTCGCCACGCCCCTTGGCGATGAGCGGAATGGCGTCGGCATAACCGCCGCTGCCCGTGTTCGCACCCACGCCCGAGCCGGTGCGCTTGAGCCACGTCTCGAGTGTGAAGGTAAAGGAACTGAGGTTCGTCGCCGTGCCGAAGCTGACGCGATCATCCACGCCATCGAATTGCAGCGCGGCGACCGGGGCGGCGGGCGCGGGGTTCGCGAAGCCCGCAAGGCACAGCAACACCATTCCGATCCCTTGTCGGATGGCCCGCCCGAGGCGAAACATGCTTGTTGAGTTCCCCATTTCCAAATCGCTGAGAATCTCTTGTGGCAGAGGCGCGAAGAATGGTTAGGAAATAGCGGAAAGGCGGGCGCTGGTCAAACCTGCATTTGCAGATAGAAGTTTTGAGGACGGCCCGCCTTCTCTGCGTGGAGTCGTTGTGCAGGGGCGTGCTTGATGAACTCACGACCCGCCGAGCCGCGTGCCCTGCGCGGTAACCGCAGCAAACGCAGCGCGGGCGGTCCAGCGTCCGCAGTGCTCACGCCCATGCGAAACGCAAGCGAACCTCGAACCCACTGCCGCCCCGCGCCGCCGCTGCGGACGGGGGAACCCGTCCGCGCTTCGGGGCGGTCAAGATGTGCCACTCAGGGCTTCACCGGGAAAAAGTATTTTGACGAACGCGGATCAGGTGCTTGAATCAGGCCGAACGAAACACGCACCACCAACCAATCCAATAAATGTCAACTGAAGCAAAATGCCCGTTCAACCACGCCGCCGGCGGCGGCACCACCAACCAAGTCTGGTGGCCGAACCAGTTGAAGGTGGAACTGCTCCACCAGCATTCCTCCAAGTCCAATCCCATGGGCGAGGACTTCGACTACGCCAAGGAATTCAAGAGCCTCGATCTGGCGGCGGTGAAGCAGGATCTCGCGGCGCTCATGACCGACTCGCAGGACTGGTGGCCGGCGGACTTCGGCCACTATGGCGGCTTGTTCATCCGCATGGCCTGGCACAGCGCCGGCACCTACCGCACCGGTGACGGGCGCGGCGGTGGCGGGCGAGGACAGCAACGCTTCGCCCCGCTGAACAGTTGGCCGGACAATGTCAGCCTCGACAAGGCACGCCGGCTTCTGTGGCCGATCAAGCAGAAGTATGGCCGGAAGATTTCCTGGGCTGACCTGATGATTCTCACCGGCAACGTCGCGCTCGAAACGATGGGCTTCAAAACGTTCGGCTTCGCCGGCGGGCGCGAAGATACGTGGGAGCCGGATCACGATGTCTATTGGGGCCGCGAGACCAAATGGCTGGGCGGCGACATACGCTACGCCCACGGTTCCGAAGGCGTCGAAAAGCCCGGTGGTGTGCTCGTGTCGGACGACAAGGCGGATGGGGATATGCACGGGCGCAACTTGGAGAAGCCGCTCGCCGCGGTGCAGATGGGCTTGATCTACGTGAACCCCGAAGGGCCGGACGGCAATCCCGCTCCGATCGCCGCCGCGCGCGACATCCGCGAGACCTTTGCCCGCATGGCGATGAACGACGAGGAGACGGTGGCGCTCATCGCGGGCGGTCACACGTTCGGCAAGACGCACGGCGCGGGTCCGGCGTCCAACGTCGGGCCTGAGCCGGAAGCGGACGGCCTGGAAGCACAGGGCCTCGGCTGGAAGAACAGCTTCGGCACGGGCAAAGGCGGCGACGCGATCACCAGCGGGTTGGAAGTCACCTGGACCACGACGCCCACGAAGTGGAGCAACAATTTCTTCGAGAGCTTGTTCGGCTACGAATGGGAGCTGACGAAAAGCCCGGCGGGCGCGCATCAATGGAAGCCGAAGGGTGACGCCGGGGCCGGCACCGTGCCGCACGCGCACGACAAGTCGAAGAAGATCGCGCCATCCATGCTGACCACGGACCTCGCGCTGCGCTTCGATCCTGCTTACGAAAAAATCTCGCGGCGGTTCCTGGCGAATCCCGCGCAGTTCGCCGACGCGTTCGCACGGGCGTGGTTCAAACTCACGCACCGCGACATGGGCCCGCGCGCGCGTTACCTCGGACCCGAAGTTCCCGCGGAAGTGCTCATCTGGCAGGATCCCATCCCCGCAGTGAATCACCCGCTGATTGACACGCAGGACATCGCCGCGTTGAAGGGCAAGATCCTCGCGTCCGACCTGACTGTCTCGGAGTTGGTCTCGACCGCCTGGGCGTCGGCGTCCACCTTTCGTGGCTCCGACAAGCGCGGCGGCGCGAACGGTGCTCGCATTCGCCTGGCCCCGCAGAAGTTTTGGCAAGTCAACCAACCGGCCCAACTCGGCAAGGTGCTCGACACGCTCGAGGGCATCCACAAAGCGTTCAACGGCGCGGCGGCTGGCGGCAAGCAGGTCTCGTTCGCTGACCTGATCGTGCTGGCCGGTTGCGCCGGCATCGAGAAAGCGGCGAAGAACGCCGGCCACGACGTCACGGTTCCATTCGCGCCGGGCCGCATGGACGCCTCGCAGGAACAGACCGACACTGAGTCCTTCTCCTTCCTCGAACCGATCGCGGACGGCTTCCGCAATTACCTCAAGGGCAAATACAGCATCGCGTCCGAGGCTCTGCTCATCGACAAGGCCCAATTGCTGACGCTGACCGCGCCCGAGCTGACGGCGCTCGTGGGTGGCCTGCGCGTGCTGAAGACCAACGCGGGCGGCACAGCTCAAGGCGTTCTTACCCAGCGCCCCGAGGCGTTGACCAACGACTTCTTCGTGAACCTGCTCGACCTGGGCACGGAGTGGAAGCCGGTCTCTCAAGACGCAGAGGTGTTCGAAGGACGCGATCGCAAAACGGGGGCAGTCAAGTGGACTGGCACGCGAGTCGATCTGGTCTTCGGTTCCAACTCCCAGCTCCGTGCGCTGGCTGAAGTTTACGGGAGTGCGGATGCCGAGAAGAAGTTCATCCACGACTTCGTCGCCGCCTGGAACAAGGTGATGAACCTGGACCGATTCGACCTCGTGTAAGTTCTGAACTTTCTTCGACCGCTCCATCGCCAGCCTGCCGGCCTCTCAAGCAAAGGGGACGGCAGGCTGAATCCCATCGGGAGCACACGATCCGCTAACCCGGCCCGCGCTGGATCAAACGAATCGAATCAAGCCGCAGCCGCGCAGCCGCAAGGTGCTGGTCGAGCGCGCTCCTCTGCTGCACGAGCAATTCAATCTCCTCGGCGCGCACGCTGCGGTTCACTTTCTGGAGTTCCTTGAGGCGAAGAATTTCATGATCCAGTTGCGCGGCCATTTCTTTTCGGGCCTGCGCGACGAGGCCAGGAATCTGGCCGGTGGCGAGGGCAAGAGCCTTGGCCAGGAGGACCGGTAGCAAATCCTCCCGGATCTCGGGCTGGTCGAGGAGCGCAAAGGCATCGCCAGCCTTGAGATGGCGCTGGAGCAGTTCCGGAGTGACGGTTTTTCCAGAGTCGTTGCCGCGATGATCCACCAGCACCCGCAGCGGTGTCGGCGGCAGGAATCGATCGACGTGCAGCGGCGGCGGCGCGATGCATTCGAGCAGGTAGATGGCTTCGAGGTAAAGACCGGCGGCCTTCACGTCCGGCCACTGCGCGAAGCTGCTGTTTCCCTTTTCCGAGCCCAGCAGCAAATCGAGCGCGCCGGTGACCAGTGGATGATCCCAGGTGAGGAACTGAACGTCCTCCCGTGAGAGCGCCCGCCTGCGATCGCCCGTGACCGTGAGCCCCGCCGCGGGCAGGCCGGGGAACGATTCGGCAAACACGCCCGCCGAGCCGAGCTGATACGCGCGATGCGTCAGTTCCTCGACGTGGACGGAGAAATGATCGAAGACCGCGACCATGAATTTCTCCAGCGAAAGATCCGCGTCCTGCTCCTGGATGTCGCGGACCAGCCGTGCGGCCGCCTCGGCTCGGAATGAGTTCAACTCCAGCAAACGATCGCGACCCTGCTCCAGCCGCGCCGTGATCTCGTGGCGAGCAACGCGTGTTGCTTCGAGCAGTTC
>Ga0163144_10018214_pt1 | contig 14231 bp, 13 predicted proteins | sample OliLak19BULKMAT1_FD_123175 | JGI IMG/M metagenome (GOLD analysis project Ga0163144, IMG submission 123175) | Freshwater microbial mat bacterial communities from Lake Vanda, McMurdo Dry Valleys, Antarctica - Oligotrophic Lake LV.19.BULKMAT1 | ecosystem: Environmental > Aquatic > Freshwater >... | reverse complement strand
TCAGTATTATTGACTAAAGAGTCAAACCATGATGAATGGGCGGCGGGCGCGCAGCTTTGACGCCGGCGGCACGTCCTTTGCGTAATAAAATTACATCATTGGCTACATCGTCGATTCGGGGGCTGGGTCATGGCCGAGAGGATGCTGAAGTTCGTCGGAACGTCGCAGGCCATGCCGGACAAGCGCCCGGCCGCCGAGCGCCGCCGCGACTTCGATGAGATCTACAGCAACTATGCCCGCGGGAAGGCGGCGGAACAGGCCGCGCGCTGCTCTCAATGCGGCGTGCCGTTCTGTCAGATCCATTGTCCGCTCAGCAACAACATCCCGGACTGGCTAAAGCTCACCGCCGAAGGAAGGCTCGAGGAAGCCTACGAACTCTCCTCGGCCACCAATAACTTCCCCGAGATCTGCGGCCGCATCTGTCCGCAGGACCGGCTGTGCGAGGGCAACTGCGTCATCGAGAAGGGTTTTGACGCGGTTACCATCGGCTCCGTCGAGAAGTTCATCACCGATACGGCGTGGAGCCAGGGCTGGGTGAAGCCGATCCGGCCGCGCCGCGAGCGCACCGAGAGCGTCGGCATCGTCGGCGCCGGGCCCGCGGGCCTCGCCGCCGCCGAGCAATTGCGCCGCAAGGGCTACCAGGTCGCAGTCTACGATCGCTACGACCGTGTCGGCGGCCTGATGATCTACGGCATCCCCAACTTCAAGCTCGAGAAGGACATCGTGCAGCGCCGCGAGAAGCTGCTCCGCGACTCGCAGGTGACCTTCCATCTCGACTGCGAGATCGGCCGCGACATTTCCCTGGAGGAACTGCGCCAGCGGCACGGCGCGGTGTTGATCGCATCAGGCGTCTACAAGGCGCGCGACATCCAAGCGCCCGGTGTCGGTCTGCCCGGGATCGCGGCGGCGCTCGACTATCTCACCGCCTCCAATCGCAGTGGCCTCGGCGACTCGGTGCCGGGAATCGAGTCGGGCGCGCTGCACGCCGAGGGCAAGAACGTCGTGGTCGTGGGCGGCGGCGACACCGCGATGGATTGCGTGCGCACGGCCGTGCGCCAGGGCGCCAAGTCGGTGAAGTGCCTCTATCGCCGCGACCGCGCCAACATGCCGGGCTCGCAGCGCGAGGTGAAGCACGCCGAAGAAGAAGGCGTCGAGTTCGTCTGGCTGTCGGCGCCGCAGGCGTTCCTGGGCAAGGACCATGTCAGCCACGTGCGGACGGTGCGCATCCATCTCGGCATGCCCGACGCTTCCGGCCGCCAGGCACCGCAGGAGATCCCCAACAGCCACGCGAACATCGAGGCTGATCTCGTGCTGAAGGCGCTGGGCTTCGATCCGGAGGACCTGCCCGAGGCCCTCGCCACGCCCGATCTCGGCGTCACCAGCTGGGGCACGCTCGACATCGACTGGCGCAGCATGATGACCAGCGTCGAGGGGGTGTTCGCCGCCGGCGACATCGTGCGCGGCGCCTCGCTGGTCGTATGGGCAGTGCGGGATGGCCGCGACGCCGCCGAGCGCATTCACACTTATCTCGCGACCAAGGCAGCCGCCGCGGTCCGCATCGCTGCGGAGTAGATTCGATGCTGACACTTTACGACTACATGGACTCGGGCAACGGCTACAAGTGCCGGCTGGTGCTGGCCCATCTCGGCATCCCGTTCAAGCTCGTGCTGTGCGACATCCTCAAGGGCGAGACGCGCACACCGGAGTTCCTGGCCAGGAATCCAAACGGGCGCATCCCGACCCTGCAGATCGAGGACGACACCTTCCTCGCCGAATCGGGCGCCATCATCTGGTACCTGGCCGACGGCACGCCGCTCGCGCCCACGGACCGCAAGGCGCGGGCTGAGACGCTGCAGTGGATGTTTTTCGAGCAGTACAGCCACGAGCCCAATATCGCCGTCGCGCGCTTCTGGAAGCATTACCTGCCGAAGCTCTCGGCCTTGCAGGAAATGGACCTGCCGAACCGCATGAAGAACGGCTATGCCGCGCTCGATGTCATGGAAAAGCATCTGGCCAGGAACGCGTTCTTCGTCGGCGGCAGCTTCGGCCTCGCCGATATCGCGCTCTACGCCTACACGCACGTGGCGCACGAGGGCGAGTTCGACCTCGCACCTTATTCGAGCATCAAGGCCTGGATGGGCCGCGTCGCCGCCCAGCCGAACCACGTCACCATCAGCCACAAGAACTGAAAAGGGAGAGAACCATGCCGATGATCAACGTCCAGATGTTCGAGGGCCGCACGCTGGAGCAGCGCCGCGCGCTGGCAAAAGAGCTGACCGAAGGCACCTGTCGCGCGCTGGGCTGCACGCCCGACGCGGTGCAGATCGTCCTCACCGACATCAAGAAAGAGAACTGGGCCGAGGCCGGCAAGCTCTTCTCCGACTAGAACTCTTTTCCGGGAATCGACGTCATGTCCGCACGTCCCTTCGATGCCAAGCAGTTCGTACGCGACTACCAGAACGGCACCGCGAAGCTCACCGAGGCCTATGGCTACAACCCCGCCCAGGAGCTCGACTCCTGCGGCGTCGGCCTAGTCGTGGCGCTCGATGGCAAGCGGCGGCGCGACGTGGTCGTGGCCGGCATTGATGCGCTGAAGGCCGTGTGGCACCGCGGCGCCGTCGACGCCGACGGCAAGACCGGCGACGGCGCGGGCCTGCACGTCGAGATCCCGCAGGATTTCTTCAAGGAGCATATCCGCGACTCGAGCGGCGAGCTGCCGCAGGTCGGCCGCATCGCCGTCGGCATGGTGTTCCTGCCGCGCACAGACCTGGGCGCCCAGGAGCGCTGCCGTATCATCGTCGAGACCGAGGTCCTGCGGTTCGGCCACACGATCCTGGGCTGGCGGCAGGTGCCGGTCGACATCTCCTCGATCGGCGAGAAGGCCAACGAGACGCGGCCCGAGATCGAGCAGATCTTGATCGGCCGCGGCGATGCCAAGCTCGACAACCGCGAGTTCGAGAAGCAGCTCTACATCCTGCGCCGGCGCATGGAGAAGGCGGCGATCGCCGAGAACATCGCCGAGTTCTACGTCTGCTCGCTCTCCTGTCGCTCGGTCGTCTACAAGGGCATGTTCCTCGCCGAGCATCTCAGCGCCTTCTACCCCGACCTGCTCGACGAGCGCTTTACCTCGCGCTTTGCGATCTTCCACCAACGCTATTCGACCAACACCTTCCCGCAGTGGAAGCTGGCGCAGCCCTTCCGCGTGCTGGCGCACAACGGCGAGATCAACACCATCCTGGGCAACGTCAACTGGATGAAGAGCCACGAGGCCCGCCTCGACCATGACGGCTTCGGCCGCTCGATCGAGGACCTGAAGCCGATCATCCAGCCCGGCGCGTCGGATTCCTCGGCGCTCGACAACGTGTTCGAGCTGCTGGTGCGCGGCCATCGCAACCTGCCGATGGTCAAGTCGATGATGATCCCCGAGGCGTCGTCGTCGAACCCCAACGTGCCACCCAAGCACCGCGCCATGTACAACTACGTGAACGGCGTCATGGAGCCGTGGGATGGGCCGGCCGCCATCGCCGCCGTCGCCGGCAAGTGGGCGCTGGTCGGGCTCGACCGCAACGGGCTGCGGCCAATGCGCTACGTGCGGACGTCGGACGAGCTGCTGATCGCCGGCTCCGAGGCCGGCATGGTACCGCAGGACGAGGCCAGGATCGTCGAGAAGGGCCGGCTCGGCCCGGGCGAGATGCTGGCCGTCGATATGGACCTGCCCAAGCTCTACAAGGACCACGAGCTGAAGGACATGCTCGCGGACACGCACGATTACGCGGCCTGGACCGGCCGCACGGTCGAGCTCGATTCGCTGATCAAGCAGGACGCGCCCGCCACCGAGCATTTCGAGGCCGATGAGCTGCGCCGCCGCCAGTTCGCCGCCGGCTGGTCGGTCGAAGACCTCGAGATGATCCTCCATCCGATGGTCGAGGATGCCAAAGAAGCCGTGGGCTCGATGGGCGACGACGCGCCGCTCGCGGTGCTGTCGGACACCTATCGCGGCATGCACCACTACTTCCGGCAGAATTTCAGCCAGGTCACCAATCCGCCGATCGATTCCTTACGCGAACGCAACGTCATGACCTTGCGCACGCGGCTGGGCAATCTCGGCAACATCCTCGACGAAAGCCCCGAGCAGAGCGAGATGCTGTCACTGCAGTCGCCGATCGTGCTCAACGCCGAGTTCGAGGCGATGCGCAACTACATGGGCGATACCGTCGCCCGCATCGACTGCGCCTTTGACCCGAGAGGCGGCCTCGACGCCATGCGCCAGGCCTTCGACCGCATCTGCCACGAGGCCGAGGAGGCCGTGCGCCGCGGCTGCCTGCACATCGTGCTCACCGACGCCAACATCGATTCGGACCGTGCCGCGTTGCCGATGATCCTGGCGGCGGGCGCCGTGCACTCCTATCTTGTGCGCCAGTCGTTGCGCACCTTCACGTCGCTGAACATCCGGTCCGGCGAGTGCCTCGACGTCCACTACGCCGCCGTCATCATTGGCGTCGGCGCGACCACAGTGAACCCCTACCTCGCCGAGGAGACCATCGCCGCCCGCCACGCGCGCGGCCTGTTCGGCAAGCTCTCACTCGGCCAGTGCGTCGCCAACTACAAGAAGGCGATCGACGAGGGACTGCTGAAGGTGATGTCCAAGATGGGCATCTCGGTTCTGTCGTCCTACCGCGGCGGCTGCAACTTCGAGGCCGTGGGCCTCTCGCGCTCGCTGGTCGCCGAATTCTTTCCCGGCATGCCCTCGCGCATCTCCGGCATAGGCCTGCGCGGCGTTCAGGAGAAGGTCGCGGAGCAGCATCTCCGCGCCTTCGACGAGGACATCATCGCGCTGCCGATCGGCGGCTTCTACAAGACGCGGCGCGGCGGCGATCGCCACAACTTCGAGGGCGACCTCATCCACATGCTGCAGGATGCGGTCAACACCGAGTCCTACGCCAAGTACCGCAAGTACAGCGAGGCGGTGCGCAAGCTGCCGCCGATCAACCTGCGCGACCTGCTCGACTTCAAGACCGATCGTACGCCGGTCGTGCTCGACGAGGTCGAGTCGATCACCGAGTTGCGCAAGCGGCTGGTGGCGCCGGGCATCTCGCTGGGCGCGCTCGGTCCCGAGGCGCACGAGACGCTGTCGATCGCCATGAACCGCATCGGCGCCAAGTCCGATTCCGGCGAGGGCGGCGAGGATCCCGCGCGCTACAGTCCGCGCGCCAACGGCGACAACGCGTCCTCGGCCATCAAGCAGGTGGCGTCGGGCCGCTTCGGCGTCACGGCGGAGTATCTCAACAATTGCCGCGAGATCGAGATCAAGGTGGCCCAGGGCGCCAAGCCCGGCGAAGGCGGCCAGCTGCCCGGCCTGAAAGTGAGCGAGATGATCGCCAAGCTGCGTCACTCGACGCCCGGCGTCACGCTGATCAGCCCGCCGCCACATCACGACATCTATTCGATTGAGGACCTGGCGCAGCTCATCTACGACCTGAAGCAGATCAACCCCGAGGCACGGGTGACGGTGAAGCTGGTCGCGCGGTCCGGCATCGGCACCATCGCCGCCGGCGTCGCCAAGGCCAAGGCCGACACGATCCTGATCTCGGGCCACAGCGGCGGCACCGGAGCCAGCCCCCAGACCAGCATCAAGTATGCCGGCATTCCCTGGGAGATGGGTCTGTCGGAGACGCACCAGGTGCTGACGCTCAATCGCCTGCGCGAAAAGGTGCTGCTGCGCACCGACGGCGGCATCAAGACCGGCCGCGACGTGGTGATCGCCGCCATGTTGGGCGCCGAGGAGTACGGTATCGGCACGGCATCGCTGATCGCCATGGGCTGCATCATGGTGCGGCAGTGCCACTCCAACACCTGCCCGGTCGGCGTCTGCACGCAGGACCCGAAGCTGCGTGCCAAGTTCGACGGCTCGCCGGAGAAGGTCGTCAATCTCTTCAGCTTCGTGGCCGAGGAGGTGCGCGAGATCCTGGCGCAGCTGGGCTACCGCTCGCTGGTCGAGATCGTCGGCCGCTCCGACCTGCTGCGGCAGGTGAGCCGCGGCTCGCGCTATCTCGACGACCTCGACCTCAACCCGCTGTTGACGCGGGCCGACGGCGGCCGCGAAGTCGCGCATTGCACGGTCGAGGGACGCAACGAGGTGCCCGACACGCTGGATGCGCAGATGATCCGCGACGCCCAGCCGCTGTTCACGCACCGTGAGAAGATGCAACTCCAGTACAGCGTGCGGAACACCCACCGCGCCGTGGGCACGCGGCTGGCCGCCATGATCACGCGCAAGTACGGCATGTCCGGCCTGCAGCCCGACACCATCACGGTGCGCCTGCGCGGCACCGCCGGCCAGTCGCTTGGCGCCTTCGCCGTGCGCGGCATGAAGCTCGAGGTGTTCGGCGATGCCAACGACTATGTCGGCAAGGGCCTGAGCGGCGGCACCATCGTGGTGAAGCCCACCATATCGAGTCCGCTGGTGCCCGAGCACAACGCCATCATCGGCAACACGGTTCTCTATGGCGCGACGGCCGGCAAGCTGTTCGCCTCGGGACTCGCGGGCGAGCGCTTCGCCGTGCGCAACTCCGGCGCCGATGCCGTCGTCGAGGGCCTGGGCTGCAACGGCTGCGAATACATGACCGGCGGCACCGCCGTGATCCTGGGTCCGGTCGGCGTCAACTTCGCCGCCGGCATGACCGGCGGCATGGCGTTCGTCTACGACCCGGCCGATGCCTTCAAGCTCAATGTCAATCCGGAGACGGTGGCGTGGCAGCGCCTCGACCATCCGCATTGGGAAGGCGAGCTCAGGAAGCTCGTTGAGGAGCATGTCGCGGAGACCAAGTCGCCGCTCGGCGCCCGCCTGCTGAACGACTGGGATCGCGAAGTCGAGCGCTTCTGGCAGGTCGTCCCGAAGGAAATGCTGACCCGCCTGCCGCAGCCGCTGTCGTTGGCGAAAGCGAAGAGAGCGTGATCCGGTGTCGTCCTGAGCGTAGCGAAGGACCTAGGGCCAGCAACACGGGCCGCTGCCTGATCGTTCGGCGAGATCCTTCGCTCCGCTCCACGGCGGGGTTACCCCGCCCGCGATGACAAGGCCGATCCCACGCATCGCGTGGCTGCAGCTTGCCGCCAACATCATCCTGTTTGGCCTCAGCTGGCCGATCATCAAGATCGGCCTGGAGGCGTCGACGCCGCTGTGGTTCGCAGCGGCGCGCGCGACACTTTCGGCCACGACCGCCTTCATCCTGCTGGCTTGCCTTGGCCGTCTGGCCTGGCCGCATCGCGCCGACTGGCCGATCGTCCTGTCGGTGGGCGCGCTGCAGCTCTCCTGCTTCTTTGCTTTTTCCAATCTCGGCCTGCAGAGCCTGCCCGCCGGCCGCTCAAGCGTGCTCGCGTACACCGCGACGCTCTGGGTCGTGCCGCTCTCTCTGATGGTCGGCGAAAAGGTCGGTTGGCGCGCCGTGGCCGGCGTCCTGCTCGGTCTCGCAGGCATCGTCGTGCTGGTCGAGCCCCTGCGTTTCGACTGGAACGACAGGACCATCATCTGGGGCCATGTCTGGCTGTTGCTCGCAGGCTTCACCTGGGCCATCGCCATCGTTCATATCCGCCGGCACCGCTGGAAACTCGCGCCACTCGATGCGCTGCCCTGGCAGATGAGCGTGGCGACGGTCCTGCTCTGGGCTCTCGCGCTGATCGCCGAACCCGCGGGCCATCTGGAGCTGGACAGTAAGGAGCTCTGGATGTCGCTGCTCTATATCGGTGCCTTTGCCGGACCGATCGCGACTTGGGCCGCCGTATCGGTCGGCCGGGCCCTGCCGCCGGTCGTGGGATCGATGGGCATGCTGGGTGTGCCCTTGCTCAGCATCGCCTCGTCGGTCGTCCTGCTGGGCGAGACGATCACGATGCCGCTGGCCATCGGAACGGCCTTGGTGATCGCGGGCATCGCAATCGTGATCCTGGACAGGTCCCGCGATTGACAGGCCGCGACCGCCTCCCGCATATGCGGAAGGTACGGCTCTTGCACGGAACGAGGGTATGGCAAACAAGGTTTACAAAGACGCGAAGTCGGCACTCGACGGCGTGCTGCACGACGGCATGATGGTGATGTGCGGCGGCTTCGGCCTGGTCGGCATTCCCGACAAGCTCATTCGTGCCATGCGTGATGCGGGCGTAAAAAACCTGACATGCGTCAGCAACAATGCCGGCATCGACGGCGCGGGCCTCGGCCTGCTGCTCGAGGCCGGCCAAGTGAAGAAGATGATCTCGTCCTACGTCGGCGAGAACAAGACCTTCGCCAAGCTCTACCTCGAGGGCAAGCTGGAGATCGAGTTCAACCCGCAGGGCACGCTGGCCGAGCGCTGCCGCGCCGGCGGCGCCGGCATCCCCGCCTTCTACACCAAGACCGGTGTCGGCACCGAGGTGGCCAAGGGCAAGGAAACCAAGGTTTTCAACGGCCAGGAATATGTCATGGAGCGCGGCCTGGTCGGCGACGTGGCATTGATCAAGGCCTGGAAGGGCGACACCTCGGGCAACCTCGTCTATCGCAAAGCGGCGCGGAATTTTAACCCGATGATGGCGACGGCAGCCAAGATCTGCATCGCCGAAGTCGAAGAGCTGGTGCCGGTGGGTCAGCTCGATCCCGACCACATCCACACGCCGGGCATCTTCGTCAATCGCATCCTCTGCGGTGCGCCGTACGACAAGCAGATCGAGCAGCGCACCATTCGCAAGGCTTAGGAGACCAAGAGATGGCCTGGACCCGCGAACAGATGGCGGCACGCGCCGCCAAGGAATTGAAGGACGGCTACTACGTCAATCTCGGCATCGGCATTCCGACCCTGGTGTCGAATTACGTGCCCGAGGATGTCGACATCACGCTGCAGAGCGAGAACGGCATGCTGGGCGTCGGCCCCTTCCCGCTCGACAATGAAGTCGATGCCGACATCATCAATGCCGGCAAGCAGACCGTGACCGAACTCAAGGGCACGTCGTATTTCAGCTCGGCCGACAGCTTCGCGATGGTCCGCGGCGGCCATATCGATCTCTCCATCCTGGGCGCCATGGAAGTGGCGGAGAACGGCGATCTCGCCAACTGGATGATCCCCGGCAAGATGGTGAAGGGCATGGGCGGCGCGATGGATCTCGTCGCGGGCGTCCGGCGCGTCATCGTCACCATGGAGCATGTCTCCAAGGATGGCGCCTCCAAGCTCCTGAGTGAATGCAGCCTGCCGCTCACCGGCCGCCGCGTGGTCGACATGGTCATCTCCGAGCTCGGCGTCTTCGCCATCGACAAGACGGGCGACGGCGGCGTCACGCTGATCGAACTCGCCGACGGCGTCACGGTCGACGAGGTCAAGGCCAAGACCAAGGCCAAGCTCTCGATCGACGCCGGCTTGAAGGTCGCCTAGGGCCGCCAATTTGAGCAAGCCGACAAGAAGAGCCCTCCTGCCGTTACTGGCAGGGCTCAGCTTGTCGCACGCAACCTTCGCGCAGCCGCGCTCGTGGCTTCCCGGATTGCAACTCTTCACCGTCAGGGACGCTCTCGCGGCCGACCCTGAAGGCACGCTGCGACGCGTCGCGGACACCGGCTATCGCGAGGTCGAGCTCGCCGGCCTGGCCGGCATGACGGCCACCGCCTTCCAGGAAAGGCTGAAGCGCCACGGGCTCGCCATGCCGTCGATCCACGTCGGCTACGACAGCCTGCGCGGCGACCTCGACGGGATCGTTCGAGAGGCCCGCAGCTTGGGCGCGAGCTTCGTCGTTTGCCCGTCGGTCGACGCCGAGGAGCGCCGCACAGCCGACGACTGGAAGCGGGTCTGCCGCACGCTGGCCGGGGCCGGCCGGGCTGTCCGCAGTCACGGCCTCGCGCTCGCCTATCACAACCACGACTACGAGTTCGTGCCCTTCGCGGACGGCGCCACCCCGTTCGATCTGCTGCTGCGGGAAACCGACCCCGAAGACGTCAAGCTCGAGCTCGATGTCTATTGGGTCGCCAGGGGCGGACTGGACCCCGTCCGCTGCCTAAGGGACAACGCCGCAAGGATCGCGCTACTGCACCTGAAGGACCTTGGGCAGGGCGGCGCGACCGTCGAGCTGGGCGCCGGCATGCTCGCCATGGAGCAGATCGTTCGCACGGCGCTGGCGATCGGCACGAAGCATCTGTTCGTCGAGCAGGACGACTCGGCCGATCCGCTCAGCAGCATCGGCATCAGCCTGCGGTTCCTCGAAGGGCTGCCCGCTGACGTGAAGCCGCGACCTAGCTAGCCAACTACCATTTGGCGAGGAATTTCCGGAGCGGCTCGGCGCCGGGATTGGTGAACTTGCGATCGAGCGCGATCGCCTTGGCCGTGGCGCCCTGGCCGTAATAGAGCGCATTCCAGTCGCTGTCGGCGTCGAGGTACGAGCCCTCGATCGAGGCGCCCGCAAAGAGACCGGCGGAATTTGAGAAGGCCACGATGTCGGCGCCACCTGCCGCCGTCGAGGCGCCCTCGAGGCCGATGCCCACCGCCACCATGGTGACGCCGGCCTCGGCGCCGAACTTGAACTTGTGATCGAGGATCGCCTGCAGGCCCTTCTCGGTCCGGATGATGAACACGATCTCCGAGACCTTGCCGCCGATCTGCAGGCCGATGCTGCCGGAGCCCATGCCGTAGAACACCGGATAGCTCCAGTCCTGGGGCTTGGTGCGCGCGACCAGGACGCCGCGCCCGCCGGCCGCGCCCAGGATGAAGCCGCCCTGGACGAGTTCGGGAATGATCAGCACGCCTCTGGCGCTGGACATGAGCCTGACGGCGTCGGGGAAGTCCTTGCCGCTCAGGACCTTGGTGGCAGAGGCCAGACAACCATCGACCAGAGACTGGCGCTTGGCGTCGGCACGGGCCGGCTGGGTGATGATCATAGGGGCGGCGAACGCGGCGGCGGCACCCGCAAGAACGGTTCGGCGATCGAGCTTCATTTTCTGCTCCTTGGCTGGCGGCCGACGCCGGGGAAGCGCTTCTGTGGCCACAACGCTCTCAATAATACCACGGTTCGCGGCAGAATTGCGGCCCCTCAAACTCGGGGGGCGGGGCGGTCCTTCATCAACAAAGGAAGTCCGGCGGCCATGAAAATCACCCGGTCGGCCCGTTCGGCCACCCGCATGTTCATCCGCCCCATGGCATCGCGGAACGAGCGGCCCAGGGGGGTCTCGGGGACCAGACCTAGGCCAAGTTCGTTGCTGACGAACACCACCGGCATCCTGTGATCATTTAGTGTCCGCAGTGCCTCGTCGGTCGCCTCGTCGACGTCGGCGCCGGCATGCATGAGGTTGGACAGCCAGAGCGTGAGGCAATCGACGAGGATCGGCTGGCCATGCGCCGCCGCCGCTTCGAGGGCTGCGGCGAGCTTCAGCGGCTCCTCGATCGTGGTCCAGCCGCCGCCGCGGCGGGCGCGGTGCGCCATGATGCGGGTCGCCATCTCGACGTCGCCGGCCTCAGCCGTGGCGATATAGACCGCGGGCTGTGGCGAGGCGCCGAACAAGGTGCCGGCCACGAGTTTTTCCGCGTGGGTGCTCTTGCCCGAGCGGGCGCCGCCCAGCACGAGGCTGACCGGCGGCAGCGCGTAGGTCGGGAGGTGCTCCATCAGCCCGCGCTTGCTTTTGCAGTCACCAGCCAGCAGGCGCCGGGCAGGCGCACGCCCTCCGCGGTCTCATGCGGCTTCAGGGTCTCGGCGATGGCGGCCTTGGCCTTCGCGACCTGCTCGGGCGTGGCCTCGGCGAAGGCGCGGGCCAGCGGGCCGAAGCGGCCGCCATTCTCCAGGATGTCGGCGATGGTCTGGCCCATGAACACCAGCTGATCGAGCGGCTTGAACGACAGCGCGCTAAAACCCGCGCCCTTCAGGATGCGCTCCACGCGCGCACGGTCACCGAAGGCGAACTGGCCGGGATCTTCCGGGCCGGGACGCGGCAGCGGCGGCAGGAACGGTGCTGCGGCGCGCACGGGCACGAGACCCCAGGGATTTTCGTCCGGCTTGCGCCAGCACAAGAACACCAGGCGACCATCAGGTTTCAGTGCCTGCTGGAAATTCCTGAAGGCGGCCACCGGCTCACCGAAGAACATGACGCCGAAGCGCGAGAAGACGAGATCGTAGGACGCGGCCTCGAACGGATGGGTCGCGGCATTGCCGACCACGAAGGTCGCGTTGGGCACGCGGTGTGCGCGCGCCGACGCAACCAGTTCCTCGGAAATGTCGACACCCAGCACGTGGCCGCCAAGGCCGACGGCGTCGGCCAGCGAGCGCGTCGTGCCGCCCAGGCCACAGCCGACATCGATCACCTTCTCGCCCGGTTGGGGATCGGCGGCCGCGAGGACTGCCTGGCCGAAATCGCCGATGCTGCGCTCGATGCGATCGTAAGAGGCCAGCCAGCCCTTGCCGCCCGCGCCGTTCCAGTAGGCCGCCTGCTCGGCTGAGAGCTCGGCGGGGGTTTTTTCGACGGAGGGCTTCACGCCGGGCCACCGCCGTGCGCGATCACCAGTTCGCGCGGCATGTAGTTGGTGAAGGCCACGCGCCAGGCATGCGCCGGATCGGCCTGCTCGAAATGTTCGATGAGCGTGATCGAGACATTGTCGATCTCGAACCGCACCGCCGCCTCGGGATGCATGTCGAAGGCGTGGCTGAGCGCCGCACGGATCGTGCCGCCATGCGCCGTCGCCACGATGTCGCGGCCGCGATTGGCCGCAGTGATCTGGTCGATGCTCCTGGTCGTGCGCTCGCGGAGATCGATGAAGCTCTCGCCGCCGGGCGGCCGGAACTCCGGCGGTCCCAGCCAGAACAGGTGATTGCTGCCGTGATCCTCGGCGATCTCGGTGTAGGTGAGGCCCTGCCACGACCCGAAATGCTGCTCGGCGAGAGCGGCATCGATCTGCAGGGGACTCATCTCGGCGCCGGCCTTGCCCAAGTGCTCGGCAGTCTTCCGTGCGCGTAAAAGGTTGGACGAATACCAGACCGCGCCCTTGGGCAGCAGTGCTGCCTGGTGCTTGAAGAGAGCCTCGTTGCTGACGTCGCAGTCCATGTCGGACTGGCCGTAGCAGCGCCGCTCGGGATTGGGGACCGGCGCGTGCCGCACCCACCACCAACGGGTGATGGCACCCGTAACCTTTGCTCCTGTTGCCATGCAGAGCTTTTAGCCGCCGATGAAGAGCGCCGCCACCACGAGAAAGGCGATCTCCGCCGTCTGCTGCACGGCGCCCAGCGTGTCGCCGGTGTAGCCGCCCAACCGCTTGGCGATCCAGTGCGAGGCGGCCCAGGCCGCCGCGACGGTCAGGACCGGCGCCAGCAGCGCCACGAAGAAGCCCTTGCCGAGCAACAGCAGGAAGGCCAGAGCCACACCGATGCCGATCGTGAGCCAGACATCGTTGTCGGTCGGCTTGCCCACCCGCGCGCCCAGGCCATCGTCCTGGGCAGGAGAAAAAGCCAGCAGCGGATAGGCGATCACGGCGCGCGACAGCGCATGGGCCGCGATCAGCACGACCAGCCCCGTGGCACTGCCGAACTGCGCCAGGCAGGCGACCTTGATCAGCACCGAGAACGCGATCGCCAGCACGCCGAAGGTGCCATTGCGACTATCGCGCATGATTTCCAGCCGCCGCTCGGGCGCGACCCCGTGCGGGCCCAATCCGTCGGCGGTATCGGCCAAGCCATCTTCATGCAGCGCGCGGGTGATCAGCACGGCGGCGCCGACGGCGAGAACGGCGGCGAGCCAGTCCTGTCCTGAGACACTTTGAACGACCGCGAAGACAAGACCTGAAGCCAGTCCGACAGCGGCGCCGATGAAGGGCAGCACCGGCAGCACGTCGGCCAATTGCCAGCGCGGAATGCCGACATCGAGCTTCAGCCCGGTGAAGAACGAGGCCTGTTCCTTGAACGCCTGCAGCCATTCATCGAACGACGAGGGTGGGCCCTGGGGTGCTTGGTATTCGTTAGGGCTAGTCATTGGGGGGACTGGTCATGATCCGGTGAATATAGGATGGTCCGCCCCCATCATGAATGCCCCTACCTCCACTTTCGACGAAATGCGCCGCATCCTGCGCGAATTGCCGGGACCGGATCTGGCTGCCCAGACCGAGGTGATCCGCCGCCAGGTCGAGCTCACCAAGCCGCCGGGCTCGCTCGGCCGGCTGGAGGAGATCGCTTCCTGGCTGGCCGCCTGGCAGGGCCGCGCCCAGCCCCGCGTGGAACGGCCCCGGATCGCGGTCTTTGCCGGCACCCACGGC
>Ga0163144_10018213_pt1 | contig 14232 bp, 4 predicted proteins | sample OliLak19BULKMAT1_FD_123175 | JGI IMG/M metagenome (GOLD analysis project Ga0163144, IMG submission 123175) | Freshwater microbial mat bacterial communities from Lake Vanda, McMurdo Dry Valleys, Antarctica - Oligotrophic Lake LV.19.BULKMAT1 | ecosystem: Environmental > Aquatic > Freshwater > Lake... | reverse complement strand
GCCACAACGGATTGGTGGTCATGCGTCGGCAGTTCAAACTCGATCACGCCGTCGCTGTGTCGCAGGACGATATGGGTGGCGGCGTCGATCGCGAATGCGTCGACATCCGGGTGCAGAAACAGCTCACCGTGGGGGATCGACAACTGCTGGGGCACGAGTGGCCGCGGGAAAGCTGACTCGGAGAGAGATGCCTGCGTGGCAGCGGCCGTGGCCGGGCGCGTGCGAGGCAGAGGGTCCGCGCTTGCGGTGAGCACAGGGGCCATTGCCGCCGCGACAAGGGCGCAGGAGGTGATCAGGGAAAGACATCGACGTGGCGGCTGGTGCATGGGGCATCCGGTCAAGGGTGGCTTCAATATACCCCACCTGAGACGGGTGCCCAGTATCCGGACGCTGATGTTGGGAGCGCGGATGCGAGTTTGGGGGTTTCAGCAGCCGGCGAACCATGCACTGAGGAAGCTGAAGATATCGGGGACGGCCACGGTGCCGTCGGCGTCGAAGTCCGCGCCCGGTCCCTGCGCGAACCACGCGCTCAGGAACGCGAAGATGTCCGGGACATTTGCGCCGCCGTCACGATTGAAGTCCGCCGGGCAGATGACGCGCCGGCGGATCAACGCCTGGCCGATATCGGCCGGGGCACCGCGGCAGACGCTCGCCCCCGACCGCACGCGGACGACCGCATAGAGCCAGCCGTCATCGGTAATGAGGGCCGAGTGCTCGCGGAAGCTGTGGATGCGGGCATCATTGTCGAGGAGTCCGTTGCCGCTGATGTCGATGGGATCATTCTCGCGCAGCAGTACGTGCTGGTTGTTGAGCACGATGACCTCATTGGCGTTCGCATCTGCGGCGCTGGTGTGCCCGCCGACGATGAAGTCGCCGGAGCTGTTTCCGGCCGCGAGAAAAAAGCACCGGGCGAAGACGGTATCGGTGAAGAGTTCGGTCGATCCCTGCGCGATTGGCGCGGTGCTCGAGGCGATGACCGGACCATTGCGCCAAACCCAGTCTCGACCGTCCGCATTGGAGCCGCGGCAGTAGACATCGCCGCTGACGGGTTCGAGGTCGGTGGCATGGATGCCTGTGACATTGGACATCAGCGAGGAACTGGGCACGCGAAAGCCTTCCTGGATGCGTACGGCGCTATCAACCACGAGGCAGATGTCGGTGGCGGTGGGGCCGCTGAGGTCGCCGCGCATGCACCACTTGTCGCCCGCGGCGTTCATCCAGGTCACAAGTCCTTCGGTTGTGCCACCGCCGAAGCTTTCGAGCCCCACCGGCGGCGCGGCGAGTTGGCCGGTGGGAATGGTGATCGGCGTTCTGGCGATGAGCGTCTGGCCGTCATCGGTGAGAAAAGCTTGCGCGGCAGAAGCGCCTGCGCCGAAACCGGCGGAGAAAGAAATAGTGCCATCGGTCTGGAGGGTGACAGAGCCCATCGCGGCGGTGTGCGTGAGACCGACTGCAAAGTTGCCCCCCCCCTGCTCGGCGACGACGGAGAAGTCGCCGCCGATAGATTTGATCGCGACGGTCCCGAAGGTGGGGTCGGGATCGGTGTCGGTGGTGAAGGCGAAGTCGCCGTTATCAAGGACGGCGTAGACGAGCCCGAACTCACCGACAGGTGCACCAAGCTGGGGAATGAACGTGACGCCCTCTTGGAGAACAGCCTGGAGTGTGCCGCCGCCGCCGCGGATGAGCACACGGTCCCTCGACGGGGTGTCGGAAGTAGTCGCGGCCAAGATCCAGCGTTGGCCGGTGGGGCTGCGGTAGAGCCGGCCAAAGTCCGCAGATGCGAACGTCAGACCGCTGACACCAGGGACTGAGTTGGAGCCGGGGAGAGTGGAGAGCACGGCAGTTGCAGAGGGCGCTGCGGGCAGCGCGGGCTGGGTGATCAGGTTGCGGATCGCGGTGTTATTCAGCGGGAGGGCATCGGGCGTCGAGGAGAAGAGGGTTGCGGCGATGGTGTGGGGAGATGCGCCGCTTGGGATCATCGTGACGGAGACCATGGACGACTCGCCGCGGGCGAGCCCGGGCAGCGGCATGGACAGCACATTGGCGGCCGGCTCGAGCGGTGGTGTAGAGCTGATGAACGTGGCGGTCGGCGGAAGGGTGATGGTGAGCGCTGGAGCAACGGCGTAGGACGGACCGTGGTTGGTGAGCGTGACATTGAAGGTGAGCGGCTGTTCGGTGATCGCGTCGCAATCAGCCGGGGCGGCGATCTGCACACCGAGGTTGGCGCCGGGAGACTGGGAGTAGAACTCGGCGGCGTAGGTTGATCCAGCGTCGGTGTGCTCGACAGTGAGGGGCTGAGAGAGTGGGGTGAGAAATAAAGAGGAGCTCTGCTGGTAGCGGTACACCCACTCCGACTGATCGGTGACGCCGAAGAAGCGGCCGCCACCGGCCGCGCACCCGTCGATGTCGGTCTCGAGCACGCCGGGGGATCGTTCGGGAAACGCGAAGAGGAACAGCAGCTCGGTGTCGTAGGGGTGGATGCGGTAGAAGCCGCGGCCTGAGAGCCCGCCGGTGGTGGCGGTAGCGTTGTTCACCGCGATGAGGCGATTGCTCGACACGTCGTAGTCGATCCCGCCGAAGTCGCCGGCGGGGAATGTGCGCAGGAGCTTGGCCGCGGCGGTGTGAATGTCGATCTCGTAGAGACGGGAGGTGGTGGTGCCGAGGAGTCTGCGCCGTGAAGGGTGCCAGGCGAGGCCGTCGACGGCACTCTCGGCACCGGTGATCGTTCCGACCGCGATGGGCGTAAGCGTGTCCCACGGGACGATCGAGAGCTGCGTTCCGTCAGAGATGAAGAAGCGGCGGTTCTCGTTATCCGCGGCGAGGCCGGAAACGGAAGCAGAGATGAGCGGCTTGGATGCGCCAGAGTCGACATCGACGGCGCGGAGATCGGCGGTCACTTCCGCGGTGCTCTTCACGCCCGTGAAGAGGCGGGCGCGGTCGAAGCTGAAGATCGGGAGCGTCAGGGTGGGGCTGTTGTTGCCGGGCTTGGTGTCGGGCGTGAGCGCGGAAACCGAAGCGCTGAGTGCGACGTGGGTTCCGGCGTACGGGATGAGCGTGACGGTGGCGACGGCCTCCTCATCGAGTTCCAGATCACCCATCGGAAAGATGATCACACCGTCGGTGGGAGGATCGGCGGGCGGGAGGGACTGGATGAATGCGGCGTTGCTGGGGAGATTGACCGTGAGGGTGATGGAAGTTGCGGCGTCGGGGCCACGGTTAAGGATGCGGAGGGTGAAGGTCTCCGGATTCTCCATCGTGAGTTGCCCCATCGCAACCTGCACACCTTCCTCATTCGTAACGGTTGGGCCTTCGATCAGGAGTTCCAAGTCCGCACCTGGGCAGAGGGGGCTTGCAATCGCCGAGTTTCGCGGGTTGGCGGGGCCGGCGACAAAGTCGAGGCTGTTCTGTCCGGTATCGGCGCAGCCAAGATCGGCGCGGAGGATGACCAGCGCGTTGGATGGCGCTGGCGCAGGAGCGGATCCTTCGAAGCAGCTTGCCGCTGCGCCGAAGCCGACGAGGTCGATGATCTGCGGGCTCGAAGGGCAGACGCCGGTGAGCCCCGTCGAGTTGCGGAGCAGCGCGACCTTGCCGGAGGTCGAGCTCATCGAGATCGCGGGGACGGCGTTGTGATCGGGAGTCGGGAGAGGTTCACCGGCTGTGCCTGCGGCGGACATCTGCACCAGAAAGTAAGCGCCGGGCGCGATGGTGCGGACGGGGAGGATCGTCGATTGCCACGATGAGCCCGCCGCGGCCGAGTATTGCAGGGACCAGCCTGCGAGGCTGACCTCCGAGGTGCCTGCATTGAAGAGTTCGACGTAATCACGGTTGAAGGGCGCGCCCGGGTTACCTCCGCCGCCGAAGACCTGGGAGATCTTCAGCGCCTGAGCGGAAGCGGAGGAAGCGCACAGGAACGCGGCGAGACACGAGACGGAGAGAACCCAACGCGGTGAACGCATAGCCGACCTCTCGTGAGGCGCGGCCGTTCACGTTACCCCCACTCATCCCCGCCCGATACCGACAGATTGCTCTGCCGACTGATGCGTGAAGACGCGCCGGGGGGAGTATCGTGCGGAGCGGTGGAGTTCCTGCTGTTTTTGCGCGTCTGGCGCTCGGTTCGTGTGATCTGAAACTCAGCACCCGGCAAACCAGAGGCTGAGGAAGGCGAAGATGTCGGGCACCGCGATTCCGGGGACTCCGTCAAGGTCGGCCGATGGGTCCTGAGCGAACCACGCGCTGAGGAAGGCGAAGATGTCGGGCACTTCGACGGCGGAGTTGCCATCGAAGTCGGCGGCGCAAGGCTCGGAGCACTGGACTGCGATGATGCTCAGGTCGTCGATCGCGGCTTCGACGATCGAACCCGCGCCAAGGTCGGACGCGATGAACCGCAGCCGGACATTGCTGGTGAGGGGCACCAGATCGGCCACGCGGAACTCGTGGTAGAACCAGCCCCCGGCGGTCTGAGGGCCCGTGGGGCCGACGACTTCGACGTTCGTCCAGTTGGTCCCACCGTTGCTGGAAATGTCGATGGTGAACACGTCGGCATTGGGCGCAGCGCCTGCTATGTTGGAGTACCAGCGCCAATAACCGATGCGCGTCGCGCCCGTGGCTGCGGAGAGATCAAAGCTCGACGAGAGCAGCGTGGTGAAGCCGCCATCGACATCGAAGGATCCGACGCCCGAACCGGCTTGCCTGCCGGTGACCCAGCAGTTCACGCCGGGGTCTGGGGTGTGGTCGGCTCCCGGCTGCGCGGCGGTCTGCTCGGGAACGCCGCTTTCCCACTGCCCGCTGGTAGCGGTATCACCGGGCTGGCCGCCGATCCATCCGGCAGCGGTTTCCATGTCGAAGTCGGTGATCTCAAACTCGCCGACAATGGTCGTGAACGGATTGATGGCACCGGAGAGGGGTAACAGGACGGTGCCGAGCTGCGCGCCCTGAGCAGAGAAGTAATACTCGGGAGAGGCACCGCAATCGACGCTCGGGAGATTCGTCACGAAGACGCCACCGCCCGCATCCGTCATGGGGACCGCAGTAAAGGGGCCGCCGGAGGTGCGGTAGAACATCTGCACGGAGCCGGGGGCCACGGTGTCGCCCTGAATATCGACAAGCACGGAGAGGGGCGTGGCAATGCCAGCAAGAATCGATTCGGGGGCGAGGGTGATCGGCTCGAGGGCGATGCTCACCGAGCCGGTGAGGGCGAAGCTGGTGTTGGAGGAAACAACCGAGTAGGGCTGCGGGCCGGCAGGGACATTGCTGCCGCGGACCTCGATTGTCCACACGCCCGCGATGGGCGCATTGACAAACACCTGCTCGATATTATTGAGCTGATCTTCCTGCGTGCGGACCGCGGCGGAAGACGGGTTTGCGGGGTTGAGCGTCCAGGGGTAGTGGCGCGTGCCGCTGGGCGCGAAGACGCGGAGGTCGAGGTTGTTGATGAGCGAGGGGATGACATTGGCGGTCGCGGGCGCATCATCCCACGCGACGGTGAAGACGAGAGGGCCGGACCCCGGGGCCACGGTGACCGTGTAGATGTCGGTGAAGTTCTGGGAGAGGGAACCTTCCTGAAATGCGCCGGTGCGCATGAGGTCGATGGCCGAGTCGGCGCGGATCGATCCGTAACCGAACGTGTAGTCGGGGCCGACGGTTCCAAGGTCGACGGCGCTCTGAGCGAGCAGGACCTTGAGGGTGGAGTTGCGGGGCCAGGGCGAGCCGGGGAAAAGGTTGGCCCAATCCTGGAGCATGAGCGCGGCGATACCGGTAGCGGTTGGGGAGGCCATCGATGTGCCGCAGAGCGATGAGTAAGACGAATCGCTGCTATTGCTGCAACTGGTGACGCCGCTATCGCCGCCTGATTGGCAACCGGGCGCGCAGAAGTCGGGCTTGAGTCGCCCGTCGTCGGTGGGCCCCCAGCCGCTGAAGTTGGTCATGGAGTCGTTGTTAGCGTTGACTGCGCCGACGGAGAGATGGTTCTTCGCGCCGCCGGGAGGGCCGATGGTGCGGTAGCCGCCGGCGACATCGCATCGGCCACCGCGCTCGTTGCCCGCGGCCCAGACGACACGGAAGGGCTGACCATCAGTTACCGATGGCATGCCCCGGACGATGGCATCGATCACGCCGTCGGTGATTCCGTAGTCGCCGTGCCAGGTGCAGGAAAAGCCGTTGTTGTTGACATTGGTGCCGATGGAGTTGTTGGTGATGTCCGCGCCCTGATTGAACGCGGCGGCATAATCGGCCTCGATGTCGCCGGGATTGGTGTAGAGAAATCCGGAGCCGGCGGAAAGGGCGGCGGAAAGAATGGTGACGCCGGGCGCCATGCCCCGGTTGTTTCCGCCGCTTGCTGCGCCGCTGCCGCCGATCGTTCCGGCGACGTGCGTGGCGTGCGTCGCGCCGGAGGAACCATCGATAACGGTTGCGCGGCCGCCGAAGTCCTGGTGCGATGCACGGACCCCGCCGCCGTCATAGACGAGGGCGGTAACGCCCGCGCCGTTGAGGTTGTAGGGCGCGGCCTGCACCTGATTGGAGCGCGTGAGGGCGCGGTTCTCCGCATTGGTAGGAGTCAGCAGGGGGAGCGCGGGCTCGATCCATTGCACGGCATCCTCAGACGCCAGAGTGGAGGCTGCGGAGAGGGGCAACTCGACCACGAGGCCGTTGAGGGTTTCGATGCGGTCACGCACGATTCCGCCGTGCTTCTCGATGAGGGCTTCGGCGTTCCCGGTGCGGGGAGCATCGGCGTGCATGAGCACATACATCGCCACGATGCTGTCGGGCTTGCCGGAGCGCGCGGAGGCAGGAGCCGTGCCGACGACGGTGAAAGCGGTGGGATCGTTTGCTGCAAATGCGCCGTGGAGCTTCCAGGCCGGGTCGATGGCCTGGGCGCCGGAGATGAGGCCGGTACTTTGAACGGCCTTGATGTTGAGCTTGGCTGCATCAATGGATGCGAAGAAGGCGTTGTTGCCAAGGGGGGAAGCGATGGTCAAGCCGGCTGCGGAGAGGGCGGCGCGGTCGGCGTCGGTCACGGGGCGTGCAAGCTGCAGAGCAAGGTGGCGGGTGCCGCCCTCCTGGGCAAGCTGCGCGAGGAGGGGTTCGGACTGCTTGTCGGGCGCGAACGCCGGGGCGACGGGCGAACGCCACAGCACCTGGGCCATGACGGGGGCCGCTGAGCCTGCCGCGATTGCAAGGGCCAAGGGGAAAGCGAACCGGTGAGCGGTCTGCCGAGTCGTCATGAGGTCACTCCACGCCAAAGTGAATGAGCGAAAGAAACGGGAAGACGCCGGCCCAAGAACTGTGCACGAAAGTGCACGGTCCGTAGGGCGTTGAGATCGCCCCCCACGACAACCCCCCCTGCCCCCCGAGTTTCCCCGTTCCCCGTCCATCCGTTGCGCTGCGGACCCGCCGAAGGCCCGACCGGGCGCGGGGGGCTATACGAACCAAAGATGAACCCGGTTCGCATGAAGACAAGGGGTAACCAAAGATCCGTGGACCAGTAGGCCGGTACCGATTCCGGGACCTTCCTCCCCACTTTCTCCGGCCCCCCCGATTTCCCAGAATCCGGCCGCGAAACACCGATGTGGGCTGGACGAAATGGGAAATCAGCAGCCGGCAAACCATGCCGAGAGGAACGCGAAGATATCCGGGACGGCGATGCCGCCGACACCGTCAAAGTCGCCCGCGGGCTCCTGGGCGAACCATGCGCTAAGGAAGGCGAAGATATCGGGCACCTCGCGCTGGCCATTGCCGTCAAAGTCCGCGGCGCAGGCATCGTTGCACAAGATCCAGTAGAGCGTGACATCGTCGATCGCGGCCTCGACAGTGGAGGTAGAGCCGATGTCGGAGGCGATGAACCGGATCTGGAAGCCCGCGGTGAGCGGCACGAAATCGGCGATGCGTGCTTCGTGGTAGCGCCATCCGCCCGCATTGGAAGGGCCACCGGGACCGACGACCTCGAAGCTGGTCCAGGTCGCGCCCGCGTCGGCGGAAACATTGATCACGAACGTATCGATGTTGGGGGATGCGCCGGTGGAGTTCGAGTACCATCGCCAATATCCAAGCCGGATAGAAGAGTCTGAATCGGCGAGATCGATCACGGGAGAGATCAGGGTGGTGCGTCCACCATCGACGTCATACGCATCGGGGTTGGCGCCGGCGAGGCGGCCGGTGACCCAGCAGTTCACGCCGGGATCGGGTGTGTGGTCGGTGCCGGGCTGCGCGATGGTCTGTTGCGGGATGCCGCGCTCCCACTGGCCGAGGTGCGCGGTGTCGCCGGGTGCGCCGCTGACCCAGCCCGCGGCGGTTTCCATGTCATAGACGATGGCCTGAGGGGTTCCGACGAGTGCGCTGTAGGGCGCGGCCGCGCCGGCCTGGGGGACGGCAAAGTTTCCGAGGATCTCGCCCGACACGGTGAAGTAATACTGCGGCAGGTCCCCGCATGAGAACCCGGGGAGATCGGCTTCATAGAGGCCGCCGCCGCGATCGATCATGGGGATTGAGGTGTACGCGCCCGGGCCGGCACGAAAGTGCATCGCGGGAGAGCCGGGGAGAAGGGTGTCGTTCTCGATCTGCACGCGGATGGAGGCGGTGAAGGGCACGCCGGGGTCGATGAACGCGGGCGCGACGGTGACGGGCTCGACAGTGATGCTGACCGCACCCGTGAACGTGAGGGAGGCGTCGGAGGCGACCAGGGAGTACGCCTGCGGGCCTTGCGGGATGCTGGTGCCGTGGACTTCGATCGTCCACTCCCCCGGCATCGCCGCATCGACCCGGACCTGCTCGATGTTGTTGAGGTGGTCTTCGGTGTCGCGCTGGGCGAGCGTGTTGGGGGAAGACGGCGTCAGTGTCCACGGGTAGTACCGCGTGCCATCGGGGCTGTACACGCGGATATCCAGATCGTTCACCAGCGCGGGGATGACGTTGGGCGTGCCGGGCGCATCGTCCCACGCGGCCGTGAACACGAGCGCGGGCGCGCCGGGAGCCAGGGTTACGGAGTAGTAGTCGACAAAGTCCTGACCGAGTTCGCGCTCAACGACCGCGCCGGTGCGGAGCAGGTCGATCGCGGCATCGGCGCGAATCGATCCGTAGCCAAAGCGGTAGTCGGGGCCGGCGTTGCCGAGATCGACCGCGCTCTGGGCCAGCAGAACCTTGAGCGTGGAGTTGCGAGGCCAGGGTTCGCCGGGGCGGAGGTTGGTCCATTCCTGCATGATGAGCGCGGCGACGCCGGCCGCGGTGGGCGAGGCCATCGAGGTGCCGCACAGCACAGAATAAGCGGCGTTCCCCGCGCTGCCGCAGCTCGTCACGCCGAAGTCGGAGTTGCTCTGGCAGCCGGGGGCGCAGAAATCGGGCTTGAGCCGGCCGTCATCAGTCGGTCCCCAGCCGCTGAATCCGGTCATGGAATCGTCGTTGGAGTTCACCGCGCCGATGGAGAGGTGGTTCTTTGATCCGGCGGGAGGGCCGATGGTGCGGAATCCGCCTGAGTCGCATCGGCCGCCGCGTTCGTTGCCCGCGGCCCAGACAATCCGGAAGGGAGCGCCGCCCGAGACAGCGGGGCTGCCGCGGACAATTGCATCGATAACGCTGTCGGTCACGCTGTAATCGCCGTGCCAACTGCATGGGAAGCCGTTGTTGTTGACGTTGGTGCCGATGGAGTTGTTGGCGATGTCGGCGCCCTGACTGAACGCGTTGGCGTAGTCGGCTTCGATGTCGTTGGGATTGGTGTACAGCCAGCCGGAGGGGCCGGTGGTGATCGCAGCCGAAAGGATGACGGTGGCGGGGGCCATGCCGCGGTTGTTTCCGCTGCTGGCCGCGCCGTTGCCGGCAATGGTGCCCGCGACATGGGTTGCGTGATCGATGACGCCCGAGCCGTCGATGATGGTGGCCCGGCCCGCAAGGTCCTGGTGCGTGGTGCGGACGCCGCCGCCGTCAAAGACCAGCGCGGTGACGCCCGCGCCGTTGAGGTTGTAAGGCGCGGCCTGGACCTGATTCGCGCGAGTGAGGATGCGGTTGTCGGAGTTGGTCGGAGTGAGCAGCGGGAGCGCGGGCTCGATCCACTGAATGATGTCTTCTGCGGCGAGAGCAACCGCGGCGGCCCGGGGAAGTTCGACCACGACACCGTTCACGGTGGAGAGGGTGCTCTGGATGCGGCCGCCGAGCTGCTCAATGACCGCGGCGGCCTCGGCGTTATTTGCGACATCGGCGTGGAAGAGCACGCACGCGGCGATGACCGGCTCGGGCTTGCCCGCCGCGCCATCGACTGTTCCGACGACGGTCCAAGCCGCGTCATCGTCCTCGCCGAAAGCCGGGTGGAGCTTCCACTGCGGATCGATCGCCTGCACGCCGGTGATGAGCGCGACAACGGCGGGGGACTTCCAATCAATCCTGCTGTTGTCGATCGCGGCGAAGAACGCATGACCACCCAGCGGCGCGCCGAGCGTCACTCCTGCCGCGGCCAGATCCGCCCGGTCGGATTCGCGGGGCGCTCGCGAGAGCTGAATGGCGAGGTGCGGCGTGGCACCAGCCTGCTGCAGTTGGGCTGTGAGCAGCTGGGCGTCTTTGGGGGCGAAGTGCGGCGCGACAGGTGATCGCCACTGGACCTGCGCGAGCGCGGGCGAAGCCAGCGCGCCGGCCAGCAGGAAGTACAAGCCGGGTCCGGTGGAGCATGAGCGTGTTGACATTGGGCCTTTCGGCGCACAGTGCGCGAGGGGATTCCCCATGGCATATCCGAGCCACAGCGCGGCGTCCGAAAGGACACGCGAATCGATACGGAACAACTATGAACCCGGTTCTGCCGGAGGGCAAGCGGGTTTGGAGACTCAACCGTGAATCATCCGGCCCTCGGCGGCCAGTGCGCCCTCGTGCAGGGCCTCGTGCATGGTCGGGTGGGCGTGGACGGTGCAGATGATCTCCTCGGTGGTCGCCTCAAGCCGCCGGGCCAAGGTCATCTCCGCGATGAGCTCGGTGGCCTGGTCGCCGATGATGTGCGCCCCCAGAATCTCACCCCGCGGCAGGCCGCGGATGATCTTCACAAAGCCGTCGGTGTGGGCCGCGGCGATGGCCTTGCCGTGCGCGATGAATGCGTATTTGCCCGATTCAAAGTCCTTGCCCTTGACGAGGCCATCGGCGATGAGCTTCTGCTCCGTGAAGCCGACGCTGGCGACCTGCGGGATGCAGTAGGTGCATCCGGGGATGACGGTGTAGTTCATCGGGATCGGCTCGTGGCTCACCTTCTTGGCGCGCCAGGCGATGCGCTCGACACAGGTCACGGCTTCTTCCATCGCGACGTGGGCGAGCCATGGCGGGCCGATGACATCGCCCACGGCGTAGACGCCGGGCAGACTGGTCTTGTAGTCGATCGCCTCATCTTTGGTGATACCGGGCTTGTAATCGGTGACGATGTGGCCGCGATCGGTCTTGAGACCGAGTTTGTCATCGCAGAGCCCGTCGGTGCGGCCGACAACGCCGATCGCCAGCAGGACACGGTCCGCTTCGAGAGTCTGCTTCTTGCTGTCGTCGGCTTTGCCGTTGGCGAAGGGGGCAACGGTGACCTTCACGCCGTTTGCAGTCTTCTCCACGGCGGTCGTGGTCGTGCTGAGCATGAACTTCATGCCGTGCTTGGTGTAAAGCTTCTCGAGCGCCTTGGAGACATCGAGATCTTCGACGGGCAGCAGCCGGTCAAGCATCTCGACCACCGTGACCTCGGTGCCCATGGAGTGGTAGAAGTAGGCAAACTCCATGCCGATCGCGCCTGCGCCGACGACGATGAGCTTCTTGGGCTGCTGCTTGTTGAACATCGCCTCTCGCGCCCCCCAGATCTTGTCGCCATCGAACTTGGCAAAGGGCAGGTCGCGGGCGACCGAACCGGTCGCGACGAGGCAGTAATCGGAGGTGATGGTCTGCGTGGTCTTGCCGGGCTTGGCGGGCGCGCTGGTCAGTTCTTCCTTGACCTCGCACTCTTGCACCTCGACGGTGACCTTGGCCTTCGCACCAGCAGTCTCGGCTTTGGTGATCTTGGCGTTGCCGATGAAGTGCGTGATCTTGTTCTTCTTGAACAGGAACTCGATGCCCTTGTTGAGCTTGCCCGCGACCTCGCGCGAGCGGCCGATGATCCGGTCCCAATCAAGCCCGATATCACCGTTGATCTTCAGGCCCCAGAAGGCCTGGTCTTCCTTCTTCTTCAGCTTCTCAACCATCTCGGCGTTGGCAAGGAGGCTCTTGCTGGGGATGCAGCCCCAGTTCAGGCAGACCCCGCCGAGCTTGGCCCGCTCGATGCAGGCGACCTTGTAACCCAGTTGTGCCGCGCGGATCGCCCCGACATAGCCCGCAGGGCCGCCGCCAATGACGATAACATCGAAGTGGTTGCCTGAAGCGGTGTCGGCCACGGATCGATCTCCTGATGCGGGGGTCTGGGTAGTCCCAGATAACCCGCGGTTACAGTTTGTTGCACCCCGCCGCCGGGGGGCACAGTATAGGGTCAGGTCCGTAGAGTCCCCCTGGAAGGATCGGTTCCCCGTCATGCCCACCGCATCGTTGGCTTTGGCCGCCTTCGCCCTGATCGGGGTCGGGTCGGCGCGCGCGGATGTGCCTTTGGGGGAAGGTCCGCAGCGCCAGGCCGCGGCCGGGTTTCATGGACGCTTTGAACCGCGGACGCTCTACGTCAAGTTTCATGATGACCTGATGGTGCGGCTGGATGCCGGCCAGGAGAAGTTGACGGACCGGGGAACGGGTGTGCTGACTCCTCCGATCACCGCCGCGATGACCGCGGTCGGGGGAATGTGGTCGCGTGTCCACGAGGCAAGCCAGGAACGGCTTGAGGCTCTGCGCGCCACGGCGAGCAAGAACCTGGGGCGCGCCACGCCCGACCACAACAGCGAGTTCTTTCTGAAGCTCCGCGAAGGTGCTGTGCTTGAGCAGGCGGCGGATGCGCTCCGGAAACTCGCGATCGTTCAGCATGTCGGGCTTGTGCCGCGGCCGGCGGAACTGCCCGTAGCGCCGGACTTCTCGGCGAGCCAGGGGTATCTCTACGACGCGGGGATCGGGCATGGCTCGACCGCGCTGTGGCCTTGGCCGGGGGGCCGGGGCGAGAATGTGCGGGTTGCGGACCTGGAGTATGGGTGGAACCTCGCGCATGTCGATTTCCCGGCGATCACGCGGCTGGGGCCCGCGGGCACGGATCCGTTCAACAATCCGAATCACGGCACCGCGGTTCTGGGAATCCTGTTTGCGCGGAACGACGGTGTCGGGACGACAGGGATGTGCCACGCGGCGACAGGGCATGTCGTGCCGACATATCGCAACGGCATCTGGAATGTCGCAACGGCAATCACGACATCGCTGGAGACATTGCAGCCGGGGGACATTCTGCTCCTGGAGCAGCAGACATTCGGCCCGAATCATCCGGGCGGGTCATCGCAGCTCGGGCTCGTGCCGTGCGACTGGGTGCTGCCGTGGTACAACGCGGTGGTGACCGCGACGGGGAACGGCGTGACGGTCATCGAGGCGGCGGCGAACGGGAGCCAAAATCTTGATGATCCGGTGTATTCGACGGGGAACGACGGACACTGGCCGTTTTTGCCGGAGAATGATTCGGGGGCGATCTTGGTCGGGGGCGGGCTTACGCCGTCGTATCTCGCCGATGACCGCGTGCGGCTGATCTCCTCGAACTACGGATCGGCGGTCGACGTGCAGTCGTTCGCCGCGTTTGTGACGACGACGGGGTTTGGACAGCTGTACAGCGTCGAGGGGCCCAACGTGTTCTACACGGGATCGTTCTCGGGGACATCGAGCGCGAGCGCGATCGTGGCGGGCGCGGCTGCACAGCTTCAGTCTCTGCACATTCATCTGCGCCGGGCACCGCTTTCGCCGGCGGCGGTTCGCGAGGCGCTCCGAACGACCGGACTGCCTCAGCAGGGCACGGCGTCGCTGCCCGCGTCACAGAGCATCGGGCCGCGGCCGAACCTGGTGGGCGCGGCGTTTGAATCGCTTGGCGCTGCCGACTGCGACAACAACGGCGTGCCCGACGAGGTGGACATCGCGTTGACACCATCGCTTGATGCTGATATCAGCGGTCGGCTCGATCTGTGCGAGAACGTTTGCCGGGTGCGCGAGTCGGTGATGAGCAACGCTGCGCAACTGATCGCGGATGGTGGCGGCGCGAGCATTGTGAGCACGGTAAACGCCGCGGTGTCGGAAGGTCAACTGATCGGCGTGGTGGCATGGGTGGAGCTCTCGCACCTGTTTGCGGGCGAT
>Ga0163144_10018211_pt1 | contig 14234 bp, 7 predicted proteins | sample OliLak19BULKMAT1_FD_123175 | JGI IMG/M metagenome (GOLD analysis project Ga0163144, IMG submission 123175) | Freshwater microbial mat bacterial communities from Lake Vanda, McMurdo Dry Valleys, Antarctica - Oligotrophic Lake LV.19.BULKMAT1 | ecosystem: Environmental > Aquatic > Freshwater > Lake... | reverse complement strand
TGTGATTGCCTGCGCTTGGATGTTGACGCCGATTGAATTTTGACCCCCAACGGGGGTCCGGCGTAAAACTTAGACTGGTTTATGCCGTTAATCTGAGGCTCTCTCGGTATTCGAGTGGACTGAGTGAGCCAAGGGATATCTTGATGCGCTTTGCGTTATACTAATGAATGTAAGTATCAACGATCTGGATGAATTGCCCAACCGTTGTATCCTGCCGGCCAGCGACGAGGGTAAAACAGTTATGTTTTTAACCGTCCGAAGAAGCCCTCACAGGCAGCATTGTCAGGGGAACACCCCTTACGCGACATCGAACGAATCAGCTTCGCGTTGTGTATTCGTGAGAGCCGTCCGGCCCAGCGATAGCGGGCGCCGCGATCAGAATTGTCACTCAAGTTGTTGTATCCCATTTAAATACGGAGAGCCTTATGCCGCCACTTCAACTCGGTCTTGATCTTGCTACGTCACTATCTGTGTTGGGTGCAGCAGTGGCATTTATTATTTCGCTGCTCCGCCGTGAGAGGAGAGCGCAAGCTTCAGCGTTGAAACAGCAGCGGATAGAAAACATGTCTCGTCTTATAAACGACTTTGCGAAAATCTTGGAAGAGGGCGATAAGATCGTCGGTAAGGTCCGACTGCTTCGAGACGGAAGGGATGTCCAAGTGACCGAAGATGACATGACATCTTTTTGCGTTGACGTAGACAGATACATTCGAATCAATAGTGCTCTGCTGTTTGAAATATGGGCTTCGGAAAAGGAAAAGCAATCTATCGAGGAACTGCGGAAGTTAGTATTAAACTGGAATCAATCTTTTGTCCAGTCCGCTAACGATAGAAGCCAAGGAAAAAATACACCGGTGCCGCATTTTGACAAGTTGATAAGCGATTTAATTCCCATGGTTACCGCGTTATCTTCACTATTGCGCGTCGAGGTTGAGCGCGTCGTTGCCTAACGACATGAGGGTCAGAGCCGAATTATTTGTAGGACACTAGGAGTCAGAGGCACATTGTTTTTAGTGAAGAGAGACTGAGCAATGGTCAACACTTAGTGGCGCACGGGTCAATTTTCAACCGGCGTCAACAGTGCAGTACACATTGCAACCGGAGGCAGTTCACCTGCTGACAAAACTGCCACCGCGAGCAATGCGACGCACGATGCGCGAGTGCATTGCCTGCGCGTGCATGATTGGGAAAAGCGCCATCTCGGAAAAACTAGTGGAGCAGGCGGTTGAAGATCCTTCGGTGTTTCGAGAAGGTCCGAGACGGGCTGGGTTCTAACTATATCGCTTCAGCGGTTGGCGGAGCAGGCAACTTAGATGTAAACGCCCATTAAGTCCGGCTCATGAGATTCACTCCGAGTGAAAGCGAAATTTCAATGCGAGCCAACACGAACAGGCTTTAATTGGCTAATGTGGAAGCGCGTAAAATCGCGTCGCTCATTGTGCGACGCGATCCTACTCGCGCAAGGAAACAAACTGCGTCCGTGTTCCTTCCGACCTAAGTTCGAGATGTTCGCTGGTCGACACCAAGAACGACAACGAACAGTCGAGCGTGAATGGGTACAAGACAGGCAAGGACTGCAGGGTCGCCAGCGACAAGGCTTTGCCCAGGTGTCGAATTGTCGCTTCAATGACCCAAGCAATGAGCAATTGGTCCTGCAATTGAATCGAGGGCTTTCGAATCAATCGTTTTCCTTTGTCCGTCCGCTCCATGGCTCCCCAACTGGCCTGAGACTGCAAGACCATGTTGGTCATCCTGTAAGTCCCTTCCCGCTCACCATAAATCTCACTCATGCGCCGGTGAAGCTCTGCAGACGTGCAATCGCCCTGCAGTGCTGACAAGCGCCCCATGAGTTCAGCCACCTTGCCAAAAAACGGGTAGGTTGCAATCGCCATCCCCCAACTCAGAGCGGACGCCGAAATGTCGGCTTGCTCCTTGTAGATGCGCGCTCCGCGATCGGCAAAATCGGTCAGTTCGGGACGTGGCTCCAGCCACAATCGATTCAGAACTGTACAGGTCTTCTTTCGCGCTGCGACGCCAAGACCGACGGCATCGAGCAGTGCGTTCAGCTCTTCGTCGCTTGACAAGCCAGCACGCACCCGCAGCGCACACGCAGCCCAGTCCATCTGTATGAAGCGGTCAAATCCTATTTTTGGAACAGTTGAAATCATCCGACTCGATTCACGTAACTCACTTTGACAAAAGGCACGATCAGCTCTTCCACAGACATGCCGCCATGGACGACGAGTTGCTCACCCACAGGAACAAATGCGGTGCGCCCGCCCGCGAACAAAGGCATGAAGTTCGCGGGTAGACCAGCGATATCCAGTCTGATCGTTCCTGCGTAGGCGTTGGCAGATTCGGCCAGCAAGGCCTCGCTGCGATAGGCGCGGACCCGCTCGCCGCGCGTCTCTGCGATCACGCCTTGATTGGGACGCCCAACCCCAGTGGCTTCAACGTTGCCGTGATCAGCCGTCACGTAGACGTGAAAGCCGTTGTCGAGCAGCGACGTGAACAAGCGATCCACAAAGCCCGTCTCGCACCAGCTATCAATCTGGCTTGCGATGCCGCGCTTGCCCAAAACCGCCCCATGCACGATTTCGTCCACGGTGTCGACCACAATGCCCGCCACCTTGATGGCAGGACTGCTAAACGCCGCTTCCAACTCATCGAGTTGATCCAATCGCTTGATGCCTTTGCGGTACATCACCTCATTGGCTCGAAGGCCGTGGTCCTGCCAAACACGCGACCACTGTGCGGGTTCTTGCGCCGTCGTTTCAATTGACTCCGAGAACTCTCTCGGCTTCAGACCGGAGAAAAGCGCCTGCCTGGAAACGGAGGTGGTCGTTGGAAGCCAGGCGAAGCACCCGTTTTCCTCGTAGCCAATACGCGGAGTCCTCTTGGCGACGTGTTCGCGCACCTGCACCCACTGGTCAAATGACAAGCCATCAAAAACGAGCAGCGCGATTTTGGATTCACCCGCACTGCGACGGATTGCCAAGAAACGCGGAACGTGATGGACCATCACTGGGCCCTTGGCGACCGGCAGCGATGGCAAATCGGCGTAGTGCTTGATAAGCCATGCTTGAATGCGCTCGTCGGCCAGCCGTTGAACTTCCAGGATCCTTTCCCTGATGCCATTCGCCCGGGTGCTGTCAAGCATGTGATACCGCGATAGGATCTCGCCAAACCTGCGCGCGTACTGTGCCCAATCTCGATGCGAAGAATCCAGCGTCGGGGTGGTCTCCAGCAGACTCTTGATGCCGTCGAGCACCAGGTTTCGCAATGCAGCCGGATCCTGCACGATGCCGACTCTGGCCCAATCCGGAATCCCGACAGGTGCCCCTTGCACGGCAAGCGGATGTAACGTTCCGTCTAGGAACATGGAATCGACTATTACCCGCACATCTGGATGATCAAACGGGACTTCAATTTTTGCCGTGTAGTCGGCGGGCAAGGGTTCGCCAATCCGTGTGCCTGTAACCCCAAGGCGATCTAAGTATCGATACCACGCATCTTGCAAGATGCGCAGCAACGCAGGCTTTGAGGAGAACAATTCCGCGATCGGCATTCCCTTGAATGCTTCAATGCTGCCAAGGATCTGTGCCACATAACTGGCAAGCACCGGGGGCAACGCGGCGTCACGGTAATGCAAATGCAGCAGTTCCCGCCACAAATCCTCTGGACGTGACAGCAGGTGTGCTCCGATACGAAAGATGTGCGTTAGCACGAACTCTTTGGTCGCAGCCTCTCCTGGCGACTGGGTAGCGTATTTGGACTGAGCCTCGAAGAGGGCAGCCAGATGTACAGCGTCAATTTGACGCACAACGGTATAGCTGAGCTTGGGGAATAGATCCGCCAAACTCAATCGGATCGTGCGCGCTTGACGACAGTAATCCCAAGGCAGACTATCGGCTGTCGGTGAACGGAACTGCAGCACCAGAGCTTTTGCGGGTCCTGCATCTCCACGGTCCCAAGCCTCACGGTAGCGCTCTTCATATTCGGCGCGGAACGCCACTGAATCGCCGAACGGAAGAACCTCAAACCCTCGCTCCCGCAGCACCGCCAGAATCTGCTCATCCAGGAGCACGTCGTCTGGATCCGCAGCGATCCACAAGCGGGAGAGATCTGTTGGGAACTCCCCGAGTATTCGATCAATCCAGAGACTCATGCGGCGGTTCTCCTGGCTCGGGGCTCACCGCCAATGCGCAGCATCATTACCGCATTCAAGTCTGGAACGCAGGCTTCGGCATCATCGAGCGTCGCCAAGCGCGCTTGGTAATCCGCATCGAGGCGCTTTCGCCGGTGGGTCCGGACTGCTGGCAATCCAATTCGGCCTATGGCTTGGTACCGAGCGTCATAGGCGTACTGGGCACGTTCGCGTTCCTCTTTCAACCGCGTCCGATGTTCCTTCAACAGATCGAAAAACAGACGTTCCCCTTGATTGACGGCCGCAGCGTGGGACGACTCAAACCACTGGATGGCGTCGGCCACCACGCTTGACTCGTCGACTTCGACCTTTTCCGTTAACAGCAGATCCCAGATGCGCTTTGCCGTCGGCACAAAGGTCCGTCCGTCATCCGTCGCAAAAACCGGCAGGAACCGCTTTCTGTTGAACCCGTCGGCAGACAGACTGATTTCCCAAAGTGACCATACGCCCTGAATCGTGTCGGGCAGGCCGGTGATCCTGACCTTGGGCAGCGGCTGGCCTGCTACGCAGCGAGGAAGTGCGCCTATCACTGCGCGCGCTCTAGGATCCTCCAGCGTCACCCAATCCAGTTCCGGATTCTGCTCAGCCGTTCTGGCGTCAAAGCAAACATTCGTCGATTCGCTGCCGTCAGCCCAAATCACGCGCCAAGTCGTCCCATGCTCGCCCACAACCTGTTTGGCGGACCCACCGAAGGCCGGCAGGCCACTGGTGATTGCGCGTTCGAGCCAGAATTGGGCAGGGTGATCGCGCCACTTGCGTGCATCACCCGCGTCCAGGGTGTGCCCGTCTGTCAGCAATGAACTACTCTTCTTGGTGTCGGCGATTTTTTCGCGGACCTGCGATATCACCGCATCGCATTCCTTCTCGATGGACTCGGGGTTTTGGATGCCATGGACAAACAACTCGTCGAAGATGGGATCGGCTTCCACCGAATCCATGACGTCCGAAGCTTTGTCGACACCAAATTCCCGGGCGATGACTTCGAGCTTTTCTTCCAGAACTTGACGCACCCGGTGCTCAACCGTGTCCTCAAGAACGAAGTTGATGGCACGAACGACATGCTGCTGACCGATGCGGTCGACTCGGCCAATGCGTTGTTCAATTCGCATGGGGTTCCAAGGCATGTCAAAGTTGACGATGACATGGCAGAACTGAAGGTTCAAGCCTTCACCGCCCGCGTCGGTGGAAACCAAGATCCGGATGTCTGCGGCAAATGTCTGTTGCGCCTTGGTCCGCGCATCCAGGTCCATGCCGCCATTGAGCAAAGCAACGGAGAAGCCGCGACTTTCCAGTAGCCCGGCTAGCATCGCCTGCGTGGGCACGAATTCAGTAAACACCAGCACCTTGAGCGCTGGGTCGTTTTCTTCCTGCTGTAGCTTGTAGATCAACTCCAGCAGTGCCTCTGCCTTGGCATCGGAGCCGGCTGACTGCGTCTGCCGCGCGAGATTGAGGAGCATTTCCACCTCGGCGGTCTCTTGTGCAAGTGCCTTGGCAAATCCCGGACGTGCCTGCACTGCCAAATCTGCCTGCGACTGGCCATCCATTTCGGCCCAGTCGTCCTCGTCCGTGTTCTCGAACAGAGATGTCTGGGGTTGTGGTGCCGCGCCGGCGTCGGTCAGAACGGCGAATCGCCTTTCCAAGGTGGTACGAATGGCAGCAGTGCTCGACGTCACGAGCCGCTGCATCAATATCATCAGGAATCCAATGTGCCGCTGCTTGGCAGCCATGGCCTGGTTGTAGCCATGCCGAACATAGTCAGTGACAGCCCCGTAGAGTCGCTCCTGCGCCGCATGGCGTTCCAGCCACGCGACAGCCTGCATGCGCGTCACCCGGGGCTTGAACAGAGGCTGCCCCTCGGCGTTGATCGACTCACGCTTTTCAGTGCGGATGACAAATGGGCGAACGCGGTCTTGCGTGATGCTGCCCTCATTGGGAAATGACTCGCGATCGATGAGTTGCATCAGCCGCAGGAATTGGTCGGTTTTGCCCTGATGGGGTGTGGCCGACAGCAGCAGAAGGTAAGGCGCTGCCTCGGCCAGTGCCGCGCCCAGCTTGTATCGGGCCACTTGCTCGGTGCTGCCACCCAAACGGTGCGACTCGTCAATGATGACCAAGTCCCACGATGCCGAAACCAGGTCTTCAAAGCGCTCCCGGTTGTATGCGGACAACTGCTCCATGCTCCAGCCACGACGCCCTTCCATCGGCTTGACCGAATCGAGCGAGCAAATCACCTGATCATGCAGTTGCCAGAGGTTTTCCTCATCACTTCGCCACTGCCGAAAAGCCGCCAATTCGGATGGCTCAATGAACTGGAATTTTTCGCCAAAGTGCAGTCGCATCTCTGCCTGCCACTGCCGGACCAGACCCTTGGGAGCGACAACCAGAATGCGACACGCCATCCCGCGCAGCTTCAGTTCCCGCAGGATCAAACCGGCTTCGATCGTCTTACCCAAACCGACCTCATCCGCCAAAAGATAGCGAATACGGTCACGGCTCATGGCGCGGTTCAATGCATAGAGCTGGTGCGGCAGCGGGACCACGCTGGACTGGATCGGCGCGAGCAGCAGGTTATCTTCAAGTGCGTCCTGCAATTTGGCAGCGGCCGCGATGTGAAGGATCTGGTCCGTGGTTGGACGGATATCCACCAGCGCAGAGAGATCGAAGGCGCGAGCACGCACCACCGCGTCCTTCGTCGGTAACCAGACGCGGTAGCTGGTTTCTCCCCAGACGTCCTGTCTGTCCACGACCCGACATGGCGACGCGTGCCGTGCATACCAGCACCATTCGCCGACCGCCAATCCTGGCGCGAGGTCGCCGGTCTGCGCCATTTATGCGCCAGCCTCGGAACGCGTCAGTGCCTGGTCGTACCAGAGCAACAGCTTTTCATCCTCCTGCAGCGCCTCTTCCGGTAGCTTTTGCGCGATGGCAATGATGGTCTTGTAGTCTTTGATGCCCCATGCGTGCTTGAATCCCGCACGCATCACTTCGAGTCGGAATTCTTTGAGCTTTCGACCTGTGAATGACGTGTAGGAATCAAATTCCTTGAGTAGTGCCTTTTCGCGCTTCTTCTCCAAGTCTTGAGCTTTATTGGGGTCAGGCACATACCAGCGATCCTTGCCCTTGGCCATCAATCGCGGATCGTCCTTCTCCAGGCTCCGAAGATCCTTGAAATTGGTGGATAGCAAGCTGTGGATCTGGCTGGGTACATCGCCTTTGCCATCGTACTGAATGAAATTTTCATCAAGCAACCGGGAAAGTTCAGGTATGACCTCTCCTTTTTTTTTGGCAGCGCCAACAACTGGCATGTATTCCGGTGTGATCTCAGAATAGGTGGACGGGCGTTTCTTCAAGAAATCTGCAAGCCAGTCGATAGCGCTTCGCTCATCCGAAACAAACATTTCCATCTGCGGAGCAGTTGCGACTTGCATTCGCTTCTTGTCGTATTCAGCGGCTTGGTCTGGCAGAAAAATCATCCCGTCTCGCGGCTCAAAGCGCTGACTGAGGCCAGCTTGAAATTCCTGACTGGACAGCGGCACAGAAAATCCATGTCTGACAAACCACGCCACCATTCGGTCGAAAATGATGCGCGGGTCTCGTTCTTGAATAAATTCAAGCGCGCCCCCTTTCATCTTGACCGAGGGAAGGTATCCAAGGTGAGTTTTTACAAAGTCCCATACAGAATCAACATTACCGCCTGACTTTTGAAAGCGCCTTTCAAGCCCACCATTTGGCCTATAGGCTGAAATGACCAAGTCTTGTTTTACGGATGTAGCGTTTGAAACCGCATTGAAGCTGCCCTGCACTTTGTTCAAAGCTGATACGTTTGCAATAACAAACCCGGCTTCCTGCAATGCAGTCCTAATTCCATTCCAAACAGCGGCTTGCGTATTCGAAAAGACAACCGTCATCCATCGCCCAGGTTTTAGTACTCGGAAGTATTCCGAAAAGCATGACTTCATCAGCCGGTGGTATTCAAGTAAGCCCTTTTGCTGGCTGTCACTCATAACCGCTTCGGGCGCTTGATGCGTGAACACACCATGGAACGCCTCAACGATGAAATTCAGTTCGGAATAAGCAAGGTTGTCGCCGAACGGTGGGTCGGTAAAGATGTAGTCGATACTGCTGTCAGGTAAACCAAGGCGGGCAGCTGTCCCTGTAGTGATCACCGTATTGGCGGGGCCAACTTTGTACTCACCGAAGGCCTTGATTAAACGACTAAGTTTGCCGCCTAGGTTGTACCAAGGACTGCATTCAGAATGTTGTGAAGCGACGTAGTAAACACCAGTCAGCATGCGGTTAACTTGCGAAAAATGAGTAGGGCCGTATCTATTCAACACAGATAACCCAGCGATAGCCTGCTCGACCATGTACAACAAAAAAGAACGGATCCGTGGATCTGGGTTAGCCTTAGCCTTCTCCCAAAGCTTTCCAATGGATTGTGCTGCGCGGGGAAGAAATAAATGATGCACATGGGAAAAAGATGCAGATCCGGCACGCCATTTGTCACCCCATTTCTGCTGATCTTCCGTGGCATGCATCATTCGGTCTGTCGGCAATTCAACAGGAAAATTCAGCGCGTCAATTTTTGCCAGGACGGCTAGGTCAAACTGGTCCGGCTTTTTCTCAAACTTGCTGCCGTTCGCCACATAACAAATCAATCCCGGCAATCTTTTTGTTTTTTTAATGGTTTTGCCTGATGCTTGATCGATAGCAGTCTCGTAAAGTTTTTCAAGCTTTTTCTTCGTGAGTTCTGCTCCGCAGTGCGGACAAGGAAACTCATCTCTAACGCGTTTTGATTCATCATCCAGCGCCTCGTCAAGGAAGTTAACTTCCCCTGCACAATCAGGGCAAGTAAATATTTCACCCCACACCGTAAATTCGATTCGACCTTTGGTTTTGCCGTCCGTATGGATCGTCTCGTACATCCAGCCAATTTCTTGCTCAAGCTCTTTGAGAAGCTGCTTACCTGCTCTTGCGAACGCCTCTATATCGAGTGGAATGTTGTAATTGGCGCCGATAAATGTTGCAGCTGGCGATAAATCATTGATGATCGCGCGCCGTGCACCCCATTTGGGCGCTGGCTTGCCTTGTTTTTTCCACTCCATCTCCAGTTCATGCCGATAGCTCGCAGGCGCTAGAGCGCACCACTGTGCTGCGACACCCGTCATCCCAGATCCGCCGAATGCATCCAGAACAATATCGCCGGGCTCTGTGTAATGCAGGATCGATGGCAGGATGGCAAGATGCGGCACCTTCGTGTGGTACGAGTGCGCTTTATAAAGTGCATCTGTTTTACCAACAGTCACATCTACCGTCTGCGGCTCGCGGCTGTACTTCGCATTGGTGTCATATGGCTTGCCATATTGGCGCACAAAGTCTTCGAGGAAAGGGTTCGGGCACGCTGTGTAGTACGGCGGGTCTGACATCGCGAGGATGGCTTCATCAGCGCCTTGCGGAAACCCTTCCGTTTTGCGAAATGCCGGGGCTTTCAGCTTTTCGGCCAAAAGCTTTAGGAAATGCTCGCGCCGGGCTTGCTCGCTTGGGAATGTCTGGCCAAAGCATTCCACCGGGCCGGCTGTCGCGTGTTGATTTTGGAAAAAATCAGTCATCAGGTGTGATCTCGTTAAGGTTGATCCGCTCAACATTGGCGGCATCAGATTTTTTGGGCTTTACCGCGATGGCCACGGCTTTTCCGGTTTCAATGGTCTGACGAATTGCCTCTCTCAAAACATCAGATTGACTTGGTGTGGTGCCTACCCAAGCTTTGGATACGATCGTCGTGAACGATGAATTGTCGAAATAGCGACCGGCGTTTTCGAAAGTCACGCTAAGTCCACTGCGCGGACCTTCGATACTAGGACTTTGGGCCAGCAGCTTCCAGTAATCGAGCGGCAGATACATGCCGGGTACCAGACCGATGTCGTCCGGGTTGAAAACCAGCCGGGGACAAAGTTTCGGGAAGAACGGGTTTTCCGTCAGACGAAAACCATCATGGGCAGCGTTGGCCGGACAACCCTGTATGCCTGCCAGCAACGCATCTATCCGTGTGATCTCTTCTGCAAGCTGGGGATTCGGTAGCCAGAAAACGGCTTGAGGTACGCCGTTTGCCCCGTCTTCACGCTCCATCACTTTGTACTGGACCATGACAAAGCTTTGGAATGTCTCGTTGAAAGAGATGAGATCGGTACCGGTTTGCTCTTCCAGCGGAAGCCGATTGGCAAGGATGACGGTGAGTCGCTCTGAGGTTGCCTCTGATTCGAATACTGCCGCGCTATAGAGGTAAGTCTTGATAATGTCAAAACCAGGCAGATGCATCAGGTCATGGATGACCATCGGGTCTTCACGCAGTCGAGCGCTGGGTAATCTGTCAAGGAAAGACACCGGAGCCCCATCCGGTGGCGACCACTCTTGAACGGTGCCGCGGCTTAACCCGGCAATCGACAGTGCCGTTAGTACGGCTTCTTTCTGTTGTGCCAAGTTGTCTTTGACCTTAGAAGAAAACCGCTGAATACGCTCTGTTCGTACACGGCTGAATCGATCCACCAATGCGCTGGCCTGTGGTGCGAGCTGTCTAATGGTATCGATGACAGCGGCAAAACCTTTATCCGTCAGCAACCCACCAGATTCGAAACGCTTCCGCACGGATGCAGCATTGCGCGTTGGCAGATGATTGATGATTCGCCGAATTGACAAAGGCTCTGCGAGCTCTTCCACGCGATCGATGTTCGGCCGACTTAGCCCAGTACCGGCACGAGCGCCTCGTCGGCCCAAGCCAAGGTGAGTAACCTTGCGGGCGTTGACGACGAAGCAGACTAGTGGCACGTTTCGGCTATGCTGGAAGTCGGCCACAGGCTCTGCAAACGGCAGGCACTCCTCGACGCGTTCGACGAATGATGCCATCCGATCTTTCGGGAGGAATACAGCGAAGCCGCTTACTCTGGTCATCTATGCAGCTCCGCCTTCATCTGCAGCGTCATTAGCTGGCGCATGTTCGATTTGCTGCCAGTCCTCGGCAATCGTCTTCCAATCCACGTCGCGCTTGATCGCTTCGACCTCGCCCTTTTCGTTGTCTTGCTTACCCGACCACACCGCCCAGAAGTCCGGGTCGTCTGATTTGGGCCGCTGCCCATCTGGCAAGGCATTCATCTGCACCAATACTGGCAGCTCAGAGGCCCAGCCCAACAGGATGGCGTGTCGGGATGGCAGCGATGGCAGATCGCGCAGCAAGCCACGCAAGCTGTCGGGTACCAGCTTGTGCACCAGTTCCTGATCGCGGTCGTTGCTAATGCGATGTAACAGATAACTGTTGCATTGCGACAGCACGGTGGGCGATAGCTCGCTGGGGCGCTGGGAGGAAAGCACCAAACCCAGGCCGAATTTGCGTCCTTCGCGGGCGATCTTCTCGAACACCTGGCAGCAAATAGCGGCAGAGTTTTGGTTCTCGGCATCGTCCTGGTAGCGCTTGATAAAGGTATGCGCTTCTTCCATCACCAGCACGGTCGGCAATGTTTTTCCATGATTGAGCTTGCGATAACGCTGTAAGGCTTCCAGCGTCATACGGGCAATAACGGCGGTGACGATATGTACGACTTCAGCCGGGACCAGCGACAGGTCAATGACGGTCACCGTGCCGTTGGATGCTTGGTCGTTTCCGATGGTGTTGGCCAGCCAGTCATGCAGCGTCACACCATCGGTATTGCCGGTGATGATTTTCATGCGGCTATCCGAAAGAATCGTGCGAATCCGCATGAGCATTGTCTCGACGTATTCCGAGACTCCTAGCAGTTCGGCATTAGCTTCAACACTGCGCAAAAGTTGGTCGCCGGTAAAGGGGCGAGGTACGTCGGCATCGATGGGCAAGATGTCGGTGTCACTCCCGCCAAAAGCGGCATGGGCAGCTTTGGTCAAGCCCAAAAACTCGTCAATCTCTATACTAGTAAAGTCGTAGGTTGGATACTGGCTGGCGCGCGCGCCGGTAAACGCTGTAATCTTGTCCGCAACTGCGCTAAGGGCAGTACTCTCGTCCGCAGTGAATGAGGCATCGTTTCCGAGCCCCTCTTGCCACTTCTTAACCTTTTCGAAGAAATTCTTGGGGTGCGGAAAACTGGCCCAAGGACGTCCAGCAGCGCGCTCGATCTGGATAACGCTGACCAACGTGCGCAGGAAGCGGCGCCTATCGCGACTTGGCGTTACTGTGCCTTCTGCCGCACCATCTCGTACCGTGCGCAGTGCTTGAATCAAAGTCGGCCGCTGTGTCTTGGCGCTCGCCTGGGTAAATGCACTCCACTCCGCACTGTTCCAAAACCAGAGCGGTACTTGAAGTTGCTCGACGCTGCTGTCAGGTTTTGGGTCGACCGCGAACACTCGCACATTCCCCAGCCCATCAAATGCCTTGGCGTATTCGCCATTGGGGTCGAGCACAATGAAGCGGGCATTGGGGTCTGAGCCGCCGCGTGCTTTCCGGGCTGCTTCCATCGACCAGCGGATCAAACCGGCGACCGAACAGGACTTGCCGCTGCCGGTGTTGCCCAGCACGGCCAGATGGCGGCCGAACAGGCGGTCAGGGTCGATCTTGACTTCGGCATTGGCGGCCAGCGGACTGATGCCGATTTTTACCCGGCGGTTTTCGCCGGATTCGACGATGGCGCGCAGTTGGGTTTGGGTCGGCAACAGCACAGGGTCACCCACTGTCGGGTAGGCTTCCACACCGCGCCGGAATATGTAGCGATCCTTCCCGTCGTTCTGACCTTCGTACGACAGGCCACCCAGCGGGTTGAGACTCATCTTGCGCAGCGGATAGGGCAAATCGACCAGACCGAAGTCCTGCATACCTTTGCGCTTTGGATACTGGGATCGCTCGATGGTGATCCACTCCACCTGTGCGACCAGATAGCCTGCATCACTGGGCACCAGCACATAGCCGTTGATGCGCGGGAATGGCCGTGGGGTGCCGGTATTCAGCGCGAGGTTTTCGGGCGCTTCGATGTCCAGCAGCACCTTGATTTCATCGGGCGAGACAAAGTCGATGCTGCCGATACGCAGGGAATCAGCATAGGCAAGGGGGGAGAAACTCATAGCAGGTCTGCCCCGACAAAATCACCGCCGGGTTTCGCTGCTGCCGGACCTGGATGGGCTTCGGTGCCGAAACGCTGCTTAAGGAGTTCGCTCATGCGGAAGGTGGTTTTGTCGATGGCAGCCTTGGGCAGGAAGCTTTCGGTTAGGATTTGCAAATCCGCCAGGGCCGGGCCGATCAGCAGGCTGATCTGCGAGGGTCGACCCAACTCTTGGTAGGTCTGCATAATGCGGCCGAGCGGATCGCTATAGGCAATCACTACCAGATGGGTGGACGGGACTGTGAGCATGTCACGGATGACGCGGTTGATGTGCTCGTCGCCAAAGCTATAGCCATAGGTAATCAGCGTGCTGTTGGGGCGGCACACGGCGGCGGCGAAGTCGCGGAGCAGCTCCACATAAGGATATTCCGAAGTTTCCCGGTCCTTTGCAGCATTGGGGTAGATCATCAGCTTGTAAGCACTGGCACCGTTGAGTCCAGGCGTCTGCAGGTAAGGAGCAACATCACCCGCGCCGAAGGGCAGCCCAATACGGCGGATGTCCCTATCGGCCTGCACCCAGTCTACCGAGCCATGCAGCTTAGAGAAGCGGGCTACTCCCTCCAGGTAACGCGGTTCACCGCGAATGCCTGGCGGGTTGTAGTGCATGTCCAGATCCAGCCGCGACGAGCGGAAGATCGGCATTAAGGTGCCAAGGAAGCGATCCAGTAGGTGTAACCCAGCCAGTTCGGCCCCGGCTTCGATCAGGCGGTCGTAGTTGGTGGTAAAGATGTTCAGCCGGTCACGCACACCGGTACGGCTGGCGAAGCTCATCAAGAATGTCACCAAGACATTGAACGCCTGGTCGCGCTTGTCCTCAGCTGCCGTAGCAATGCCGGCTTCGCTTTGGAGGATGGACTTGGCGAAAGCTTCGAGCGTAGTGGTCAGCTCGGTGCGCAGCGTTTCGACTTCTGCTG
>Ga0163144_10018208_pt1 | contig 14236 bp, 13 predicted proteins | sample OliLak19BULKMAT1_FD_123175 | JGI IMG/M metagenome (GOLD analysis project Ga0163144, IMG submission 123175) | Freshwater microbial mat bacterial communities from Lake Vanda, McMurdo Dry Valleys, Antarctica - Oligotrophic Lake LV.19.BULKMAT1 | ecosystem: Environmental > Aquatic > Freshwater >... | reverse complement strand
GCCTGGTCGGCTGGCTACGCGGTGAATCAGTGATGAGTGGCGTGGACATCAGGCTGCGGTTCTGGCTGGAATGCTCGCGGTGGAAAGCGGAATCTGATGGCGCGGATATTTGCGCAGTACGATTGAAAATCACCGAGTTATCGTTGGTGCAAATGATCGAAATGAGCACACGGCACTTGTCCCGCTTGGAACACCAAGCGGGACAACGACAAAATCAACCTTTCACACACGGTATGCTTCTTTGATTGCTTTGATTACAAAGTTTCCAGGAACAGATGATAGAGAGTTTAATAGAACCATGCACTTAGCCGGAACGCGATCGTTTCGCAATACGACTTCAGACAATACGACATCGGGAGTACTAGGGATTCCTCCAAATGCAAATACGACATCGGGCGACCAAGCAATCATACGAGATGCCGGGAATCCGTTGGTTGAATCACGGGACGTAAGTATCGAAGGATGCCCATTGCAACTCAGCACAAATAATCCAGGACCAGTAGCAGCGGAAATAAAGCAGTGACCAACTGCCGCTGCAGCAAACGAAAAATTAAACCTTGTGGTAATCAACAGACGTTCCTGGATCGCAACCAACGACCCCATCAAAAAGCAGCACTTCTCACCAGGTTCAAGATCAATAATCGTAAATGACTCACCATTTGAAGCCCTAAGCGACGCAGATGCATTATTGGCTTGAGGGGATGCACCAGAAAGGAAATACCTACCGTGAATCAATCGTGATACCAGACATCTTCCGGGTCTATACACAGGCCATGACTGAACAACGGCGTTTGAAAGAGTGGGACCGCGCTCGCGTGAAAAGAATATTTTTTCTCCGGGAATCCTGTAGTCCAAAGACTGGTCAATGGTGATTTGCATTAATGTCCCAAGCTAAAACGCGCGTTCCAACCCCAACGAATCGCACACCGAGAAAATAGAGTCATATACGCACGACAAAACGAAAAAGACACCCACAAACACAGAAGAACGGCAGCAATCTCAAGCAGTAATGTACAAAACCAGCATGCAATGTGGACAAAGACCGAAACCGGAGTCACCAGCATTGCGTATAGCTTCCCAAAGACCGCAGAAGGACTGTACCATGGTCCCGTAATTGACGCGATTTCCTTTGCATAGTTAGCCACGAATGAATCAACACGATCAATGCACCAAACAGCGCCAAAATGAACACCAATCAAAAGAATAACTCCGGGCAAAAGAATGACGGCCAGAGGCACGGCGAGCACAGCAAACGAGAATACAACATTCCACGCAGAAGATCCACGTACAATCTGAATTCGCTTGTGATCTAATATGCTCTTGTATATCAAAAGAAGCGGAACAGAAGCAATTGCCAGACCAATTATCCCTCGGATTCCCAGAACCGAAGAGATAAAAAGCGAGGCCACAAGGATAACTATTGCCTTATGATTCATTATTAAACCAGACGGAAAAACATCGCACGAGGCGCATTACGACCCTTTAACCCTCGTAAGAATTGTTATTCCTCCGATCAGAATTTTACTGCCGTCGCGAAACGGCGTCCGCTTTGACGATTGAGTTTCCAAACATGACACCTGCCCATTAATAAACGCAATAACAATAGCGCGCTTATTAGTGTTTTTTGCGTATATTGTGTCGCTATAATCGCCGCCAATAGAAACTTCCGTAGCACCCAGAGAAACTTTAGTGATTTCCTGTGGCGACCATGAAACCTCAAGCCAGGCCTCGCGAGCAATGGTATCAGCGACCAGTAAAGATAATCCCAATCCGGCGCCAACTAGGCCAGCGCCGATTGTTCTCCCTAGGGCCTCAAGGATAACCATAGAGAGCAGCATAAACGCCAACCCGCCAACATAACCCCCGATTGCTCCAGCGATCGCGCCTTTAACCCGCGACAAATTGGGAATCCTTGGAGACAGCATAAATCCAAGGCAGGAACCAGCCACAGCCCAACACAAGGGCTTTACAGCAAAGTCCATTGCAACGGAGGTGATAGTTAAACTGCCATAAATTCCCTGAGCCACAACTCCGCCCAATACGCCACAGATGAATCCCACCGAAACGTATTTAAAGTTATTAATGAGCGATACTCTATTATGGCGCAAATAAATGGCCTGGGACCACATTAAGGCAAGAAGAATACCGGCGCCAATCAATCCAAGCCACAATGCCGTATGCAGAATTAGGACACCGTGGGAAGTGGTAGGCGAAGTGGCAAATCCCTCACTTGCAACTGATCCCACGGCGCCACCCAAGAACCCAAGGCAGCAACTAAGTGTTGCCCGGCCCCTCGCAAAAGCATTAAATATATTCATCCGTTCCCACCCCTAAGCGATGTTACGGGTCCACCGTCACCATACTCTCCTACATTACCACAATGTGGGCACTTCGAAAATTTCTGCTTAGCCGGGTCGGGACTCAAGCAGTGCGGTTTACCGCATTCACAAATTCCAATCGAAGGGTTTTCGCAATAGGGGCAGGGAATTGGCCGGCCTAATGGATTCTCGATAGACGCATTGCCGGTCGACCCTTCATCAAACGCCTCTAGGCGATGAGCGGCAATTGCCTCATATCCGACAAATGTACCTGAACCTTGATTTACGACCCGCTTCTCAAATCGAATGAGGTACGGTAGCCCTTGGGTTTGGCATTTCACGAGCATAAACTTTTGATGGTCCTTATCCACTTTGACTGCCAACGACTTATCAGCCAATCGCAGGTAGGCTGGATCCAAGGTTGGCATCTCAAACGATGAAGAGCCAGTTGATTGAATTGATTTTGACGTCATGTCCACTGATTGAGTTACCCATTTAAAGAAACTGGCAAAGGCAGATGCATTTGCCTCCTTCATATGAACGACGTTTGAAGATAACGAAAATAAAACATCCAAATCAACATTATCGCCGCAAGCCAAACACACCAAATGAGATTTAACGCCAGCCTCAGACCGCAATGACGATATGGCTGAACTCATATCGTCGGTCGGAACCCCATCTGTAAGAATAAAGGCAAGTGGTCGGTAATCACTTTTTTGTCCTGAACCAGGCTTCGCCATAACAACTTCTCGCCGCATTGCATCTTGCCATAACACAATTGCGGCGCCAAGCGACGTTCCAGAACCAAGAATTAATCTTGGTCGCTTAAAGGAAATCAAATCGGTCAGAGGGACAACCTGCTTAGCAATGCCGCAAAAAGTAATAATCGACACAGCCGCCGTTTCTAGTGCCTGCGGATTTCTCCGAAGGCTAGTAATTAAGTGATTAAGCCCAGCATCAATGCTGTCCGCAACCTCACCTGCCGTTGATTCGGATACGTCAACTAGAATATAAATGGGCAAACGCCGTGACGAAGGCATTGATCAATCCTTTTTATTTGTTTGAGGACGCAAAAAGCCAAAGGCAAATATTATAATAACAATCAAACTCGTCAGCCACCCCTCTACCTCCATGAATGGTCTATATCTTAAGGCCCAAGCCACCTCGGACTTTTGGTACTCAATTTTGACCTCTTCCTTAAGCTCTAGAATCTTGTCGGCATTTCCCGGCGATACACCGCCATGCTTCCTTTTGACAATCTCAGACTCAATGATTTGCATGCTGGGAGCAGTACTCGGCGCCTTGCTGTTAATCGTCAGTGTGTGATTGATGCGAATGAGTGGGTCGTTTGCCTTTTCTATAATTTCAGAGTATTCTTGGGCAGTGGCGTAGGTAGCACCAGGCGGAACATCAAATTTAAACCCAATTAGATCAATGGGGAACTCAAGGCAAAGGCGCAAGCCAACCACACCAACGGCTACAAATGCAGCAGACTCCAACTTAGGAAACTTTTCAAGAAGTTTTACAAAGCCCTGCGCGGCAAAACGCATGGCCAATATACCCAACAGGCCACCCAGAATGATCACCCACAGCTTGGTAGAAACGGCGATTGCCGCTCCGATTGAGTCAACTGAAAATGCAATGTCGGTAAGTTCAACCCAAACAACCGTGCTCCAAAAAGCGCCCAGTCCTAGTATTAGTTTGACCTTTCTTGGAGCCTCTGCGCCATCGTCGCCATCCCCAGACGACCTGAAATGATTAATTGCCATCCAGGCTAGATAGAGCCCACCAATAAACTTAATCCACCAATACTGCAAAAGCCAGACAATCATAGATAGTGCAACGATACGGAATAAGTAGGCACCCCAAATGCCATACCTTAAGGCCTTACCACGTTGCTCTTCCGGAAGATTTCTAACGAGCAAGGCAAGCACAACGGCGTTATCGCATGACAACAAGCCTTCCATCACAATCAATACAGCCACAACGAATAAATCGCTGTACTGAAATTGGTGAAGCTGAAGGAATATCAGAATTGAGTCCATGGAATATCCTAGTGTGAGCTATTTTGGCTTCAGGCCAAATAGGGATGGGTTAGGGATTGATTTTGTTGGCTTGGGCGTGTGTGGATCAGTCTTGTCTGCGGGCACGGAAGCGGGGGCCTTCACCCCGTCGCTATTGGACGCACCTTTGTCACCATCCGCGCCCAGTATTGATTTGTCTGGCTCTTGCTTTTGGAACAGCGGATTCGAAAGCGGCATTGACGTAGTGGTTTTTCGTTGTGGCTGAACGCCAATGCCAGATGGAGCACTGCTTGACGCACCTGGGACCACTGGGAGAGATTGCGGCTTGGCCTGGACGGGGTTCACGGCGGCAGTCTGCGCTGGCACGGACGAGATTGCTGGCGATTGGCCCACCGCTTGACCATTCATATGCCGTGCGCACTTCCACACTACAGAGTTTACCCTCGGAGTCGCTGACGAGGTAAAACGCGCCGTTATCTGCATAACTCTGCGAAATACTCCCGACTGAAGGGAGATGTACCCGAAAATAATATTCCCCGATCTAGATGGGTCAATTTGAAGATCAACCGACCAGACACCTGGATCAATCGACGAAGTCAGTATCGTTAATCCCGCTACAGTCGTGCTTAATTTACACGAGACGGGAACTTCGAGCACGATGGAGAATCGAAATACAGTGTCGCATTGAACTTCAGATAAATCAATACTCACTGGAAAATCCCAGACTCCGTCCTCGCCAGAAATACCTTCAACCTTTCCTCGTATAGTGACATTACTTACCGACAGCTTCAATCCTGCAGTCCTTCTAATTGCAATTCCATTTGAACCGGCCTCAACAGCCACGTTAATCAAGGAAACATTACCAGATATAATGTCAATTGTTGGACCAGTTACGCCAATAATATGCGCCAACCTATGAACAGACTCACCGACTATTGAAATATCTCGCGATATAGTGCAGTCACCGATGTATTCAGCGGCGCCTAGACTTAAAGTTGAGCTTCCACTCAATTGGTCAATGGCAGCACGCAGGGATGGTATGCTCACGGTGATTGGAAGGGTTGGGGCAAGGGCCGGCGAGGCCATTGCGGGTGATGCGGTTGCGTTTTGAGGTGATTTGCCATGTATTCCATCGAGAGCCCACTCCAAGAGTTGGTCTTCGGTGATTCTGTCATCTGGAATCACGTCGAATCTGTTTGTTACTCGCAAATCGGTATGAATTGCAGGATGGCAGGAAATCACCAAGTGACGAAAGGCTGTATCCTGCATTGAATTTAATACTAAATCAAGGTCGGCATCGAAATCCCGCGGCGGAACCGACCCAAGAATTAAAACGCATCTATAATCGTGATCAGACCCGACATCAATAACATCAGATTGGTGCGCATCAATGGAAAGGCCGATAGCTTCAGTTAGCAAGTAACCACGGCGACGCTGTCTTTTACACCCTTCATGTTGCACTGATCCGCAAGTCGTTACGTCCGATGCAGATTGGGCATCAACCTCTGCTCCAAATCGATACACAACCACATCTGATTCGCCTGAACCACATTGATTATCCAGATGCTCAGACACGGTATTTAGACAGTCAACGACTCTTTCGAGCGCTTGGCTTACCGAGCGCATCTCGTCTGCGGTCAATCCGCTATTACAGTCGACTAGAATGTATATCCTCATACTACGGTTGCACCATTATAACCTCGACCAATCTGCCGTTGGGGTCTTGGCTCAATTGAAGCCTAGCGCCGCTGGTGAGCAAAGTTGCCTGTCCTGGCTGCACTCTATTGCCAGAAGTGGACAGCAAACTTGTCAATCCATGATTAATAAGGGCCCACTGCCCATTGACAAAATCGATCGTAGCCAAAGGCACGCGATCCTTGTCGGTAGAGTTTTCGCCGGGGTGAACGTTGGTGAAAACATGGTGCGATAAAATCGGCATGCCTCGGAAGCACGACAACTCGCACTCAGGGGTCCAATTGCCCTGCCTGGCCTGCTTCATCAGTACAAATATCGGGAATTGCACGGTATGTTTTGAGCCGCAAAACGGACAAACAGGCCTACGCTTCGACCAGCACGGAAAATACTTGGCTTCGCACCTAGGATTAACACACGGAACAAGAATATTAAACGTTCTTACCAAAACTTGTTCCCAGTCATGCGCCAGCGCCCGATCGGCTGGTGCGTGCAGACCCTGAACAAATGTCTGCGTAAATTGAGCCTCTAGATACGGCCCAAGGTCACTAACACTTGGTGATAAACCGGATGGCCTATTGGAGCGGTCAGTCGGGTGCTCGATAAATAGGGCATTTGACCCCAATTTTAGTAGTTCGTCCTTTGCGGCGTCTGCATCATGTACTTTTGGGCCGTCTAGAGGGTCACGAAGCAATAGATATTGGTAAATTAGGGATGCCAATGCGTGTCGGTCAGTCGAGATACTCGGATGGTTTCTCTTTGGGTCATCTAGAGGAAGATGCTGAGTTTTTAGCACTTCTGGCGCAATAAACCCTGGAGTTCCCATAACTGTTGGCGGAAACAGACCACGAACGACAAGTGAGTCAATGTCGATTATAATGGCCGTCCCGGATTTTGGATCGACCAAAACGTTTTTATAAGACAAATCACTGTGGGCTAGGCCAGCTGTATGTAAACGCCTAACCGCTCTCGCTATTCGTGTTACGAGCGCCATATTTGTGCGAAGATCGCCGAGTTGATCTGGCGCAGTAGCCCGCAGCATGGCTCTTGCTTTTGACTTTACAAACCAAGCGCCCTCCTTTTCCCGTCCGGAGAAAAATGCGTCTGGATCATCACTCGGAAAGAAAAAATTCTTCGGGTAAACAGGCGCGACAACCCCTAGAACAGGTTTTACGACGATTGCCGTCGGCCAGCAAAATAATGTTTTCCAGTATTCGTAACAGGCTTGGCCCGGAGCAGTTGGATTGTATGCGCCCAGAATCTCGTCCAGGCGCTGGCGGCGTCCAGGGTCGGCGTCCTTATACAAACATACGACTGACTTTTTATCCTTTGCAAAATACACAATCTTTTCACCACCTTCGCCAATTGCATCGGGAATGTACTCAATGGTTGAGCCGTCGGCAAGAGTTGCTGTTTCGGTTTTCACAATGAGACTCCCGTACTCGGCATGACGATAACAATAGTTCGGTCATCAAATTCACCCTTTACGTCCTTGCCATCAATCCATTGCAACAAGCGATAATCCGTGCGTTTATCAGTGGATATTGGCGGCGAAACTCGATGTGCCGCGCACATCAATTCGGGCCTACGAAGCAGGTCATCGACGGTTTTTGACAGCGCCTTCGCGTAATCGCCGACATCAAGAATGCAAATTTCTTCGGCCGGCTCTTCCATGAGTCGCTTCGTTCTCGCTTGCCTTGACTCCGCCACCGCCTTCTCCAAGACCTCGATCCCACCAATATCCGTAATGGCAGCATCAACATTTTCAACAGCGCACTTCAATGGAAGCACTTGATTTAAAAATAGTTCTGCAATTATCCAGTTATAGTCACGCCCAGATCGGGGGTCATAAATATCATCGATCCCGTCGGTCATGCTAATCAGCGTTCTAAATGGAGCCAATGCCGCCCCAACCTTTGTATTCAACCCGTCCCATTTCTTAAAGTCCACAAGGAACTCAGTCTCGGAGCTATACTCTCCACTGTCTTTGGCAGCCAGCGGCTGCGGAGGCAGGTCTGGGCGGCTGTAATACATGACGGTCAATCCGTCACCGACCTGTGCCGATAGGCACAATACTCGACGCTCCCCCTCAAAATCAACAGTTGCTAGGACACTAACGAGAAGGGTAGAGCGGAAGTCTTTGAGCTCCGGGATTCTGCCTAACGCTTTATCCCACAGGCCACTGGCCTTTCGGTCCTCAAATTCCTTGACCACCGCATCAAAAGCGGCCCTTACAGAGCCAACAATTGCAGCCTGTATGACCCGTAGTTCCGGGTTAATGTACTCGCCGGATGGACCTTTTGTTTTTAGTGCTTCGTCCCATTCCTTCCGGGATTTTGCCTCAGGCAGCCGAGCCTTCTCCAGGCTCTTCTTTAAGTATGAATTTGAAGCGATCGTACAGGATCTGGCGCCGACTCTTGAAGCACGCTTCGAGCCAGCGCCGTCCGAGACACTAATCAGCGACCAATCGCCAATCGTATCTACCTCATACCAGTCGTCACAGTGCGTCCCCTCGTGCTTGTGCTTCTTGCCCCTTGCCCGTGCGGCAATAAAATTCAGGTTACTCGCAAGGCTACCAGACGAACTGTCGAACTCTTTGTGCGGATCGGGTTCCTCCGCCGACGTAGGCAACGGTTTCCATGCCCATATCCCAAGCTGTGGATCAATCGGATGTTCAACGGATCCATTTGCGGGAATTCGTCCTGTTCCTGAGTTGTCTGACTCGGTTAATTTAGCTGTGACGACAGGCACAACCTGCTTGGGGTTATCGATGCGTCCAGTTGGGCTCTGGCTAACTTCTTTCGATGGAGTTACCTCGGCCGTCAAAGGAGGGGGCTTCTGTACCAGAGGCACACTGGGTTCAGGCTTTGGCCCCACTGCAGCAATTACAGGTGGTTCGGTTGCAATAGCACGGGCAACTGCAGGCCTAGATGCAGACGAAGCGCGATTGGCAGAAGGGATGATCTTGTTATCCAAAAGCCCACCCTGAAGCGCACACTCTAATCGAATCAAGCCATCAGGCGACGCCTGCGGTTGAACGACAAGGTGTTCATGCTGTTTACACAACGCATTCAAAATGTTCAGTCTTGCTTCATTATTAGGGGATGATAATGCTTCAGCAATCTGAATAACTTTGGCGTCCGAAGAGACGGCGTATCTCTTTATGTGAAGGTAGGCTTTAACAGTCTGTCTAACAGTACCGGTGCTGGACTGGTCATCGTCAGAGAATTTCCCCGAACCAGCATTTTCGCTTGCTATTGACATGTGTCTCCTGGCCGTGTCGGGGAGTATTGCTGTGATTTAGGGAACGACGGTGATGGCCTGAGGCGTTGGCGGCAGCTGAGCCGGCTGTGCAGCGCCCGCATCCGCAGGAACCATCTTCATGGATGCAGAGGCGGTCTTAATTGACGAGCTCACCCACTTGAAGAATTGATTGAGATCCTGCGTCTCATGCAGCTTTAAAACCGTTTCCGTTATCTTCTTTAGTGGCTCTGTTTTCGCGCCGGGACCCGCTCCACATGCAACAAAGGCGCCCCATGTGCGCTTCTTGATCTCTGGAATAGCCGACTCCCAATTGTCGGTCGGCTCACCATCCGTCATCAAGAACACCATCGGTTTCCAGTCACCCTTTTGATCTTGCGACCCCTTCTTCACTTCCGTGTCCGCGCTTTTGCACAGCGTGCGAAGAGCACTTCCAAGTGACGTGGAGCCATTTGCATCAATCTGAGGCTCCTTGAAGGACATCAAGTCAGTCAGGGGGACCACTTGCCTGGCGTCAGAATCAAACGTAATAACACCGATATGCACAGTCTCTAGCGCCTGCGGGTCCTTGCGGAGTTGGTTGACAATAATCCGGATGCCCTCTCTAACAGCATCAATAGGTGCTCCACCCATTGATCCACTAGTATCTAAAACGAGGTAAACGGGGAGTCTGCGAGTCTGGGGCATAGTTTGTTCCTTGCTTGGGTGATGTTTTTTGGGTTATTTCTTAACGACCTGACGGATTCGATTACCACCAATGTCTATTTCAAAATATGCAGATGATATCGGCATGCTAAAGCTAACCTTTGCAGGAAGCCCATCGGAGAAGTCTTTGACAATAGAACCATCCGCTGAAAAGATTTTTGCGCTCGGCGCAACAATTGTATTCTCGTCGACTAATTCCGCGAATATTTCCGCGAGAGCTCGCATGTCTTTTTCGATTTTGTGATCCCAGATATCCACATCAGTTCCGGTGTCGAGGTCGTCCAGCTCCTCCATTTGCGCCTCGTCCACTTGGTCACCAATGCCTACGAGCACAAGTTTCACAAACGCCCTCTCCTTTTTTGATATGGAGATCGCAAGCGTCTTGGTAAATGCCTTTACAGCTTCCAGATCTTCACAGCGGCCATCTGTCACAACGACAGCAATGGCACGAGTATCTTTCCCAAACTTTGAAGCCAACCATTTGACAACAGGTAGTAATTTTGTGCCATTCCCAAAGGGAAACTTTTGAGGGCCGGCCACAGACAGTGTTTGGCATTGCTCGGACGTAAAGTCGCCTACTTCCTCAAGATCTGCGCCTGCGGGTCCGCAAGCCCAGTATGCTAGCGATGATCCGCCGTCTGCATCGAGCTTGTCCGCCAAGTACGCAAGAAACTTTCTCGTTACAGGTTCAACTTCATTGGTGCTACGCTTAAAATATCCAAGCCGTAGACCTTCGTCGACGGCCGCCTGAGATACAGACAGCCTGCGTTCGCCGTCTCGGCTTTCCTCCTGTATTAGTCCTTTGGACTTAAAATCTGCCCTTACATGTGCCGGAAGCTGTCCCTCCAGCATTCGTCCATAGAGCCCCTGCATTGAGGCGGATGCGTCCATGGCGACGGCTGTCTGCCATCCTTCAGCTGCTTCGTCGCTGGGCTCCATTAGGATTGTGAAATCAAGTTGATATTTTCCGTCTTCCTCCATTACATTCACCTCTCCGAGGCCTTCTGCTACCATGCTTGACGGAAGCTGATGGCTACTCGGAGCCTTGGCCACAGTGGGCTTGGCTGTAGTCGGCGACTTGGGGGAGGCAGGCGGAGCAGCAGGCTTTGATCCACCAAAAAGGCGGTCGAGAAGTCCCATTACTTGATCTCCTGAACAATTTCACCGGCAGGATGCTTGATAGTGAATTTGGTTGATCCCTTTGGCAAAGTAAACCGTAGCAGGGCAGGAAGCCCGTCATGGTATTCCTTTACCACAACGCCTGCCTCGTTTGTTATGGTTGCGGACTCCGCAACAATTGCATTCTCCGATACAACTTCCGAGAATATTTCTTCCAGCTTTTTCATCTCTGATGCGAGCTTGTGATCCCAGATGTCAATGTCCTCCCCCTTGGCGTCTTTAATTCCCGACCCTTCAAAGAGGTCGTCTAATTGCTCCATTTGTCCCTCATCTACGTCCTCGCCTACACCAATTAGCACAAGCTTAATAAACGACCTCTTTCCCGATGCAATTTGTCTCCCAAGCTCCAGCGAATACGCCTTAACCTCCTCAATATCCTCCACCTTCCCGTCGGTTACTATAAGGGCAAGTGCCCAAGGCGCCTTATCAAAGGCAGTTTCGACAAAGTACTTCACTGGCGGCAGCAGTTTAGTCCCACGGCCCCACTGCTGCTTCTTGGGCCCGGAGATTTGAATCGTCTCCGAAGAATCTTTATTAACATCTCCTATTTCCTCAACTTGCGATCCGTCGGGCGAAACTGCCCAGTAGATCAATCGGGTCGAACCCGTGCTGCTAAAGTTGGCCAGATATGCGGCCATTGTCCGTGCCACAGGCTCAACAACATTTAATGCGGCAGACGCCTTGGCAAACAACACTGACACAGCCGCAGATACGCCATACATCTTCTTCATCGATGCAGACGCGTCCAAGGCAAGCCCAGTCCGAGCCCCTTCAATATCGGGAACCATTAGGATGGTTGCAACGATTTCAATCGATCCATCGGGTTTAGGATGGACATTAACTTCGCCGAATGGCTCGACTGGGTTGGGTATTTGCGTCATGGTTCCTCGCGGTTTCTACGTTTAGCCCCTATCGGAGCTTGGTGTATTCATCTTGAAGGTCGTTGCTCATCGCCACCCGACTGTTTAACACGGCCTTGGAAATTGCGATGGCTTGCTGGTGTCTTCCGGTTGCCTCGTACGCGTTGGCAATAATAAACAAAAGCGGTGCAGTTTCTGGCAATGGGACTACCTGTCCTGCACAAAGCGACAGAATGCTTTGCATGTCACCGGTTGCATTTCTATCCATCAACAAGTCAGCAAGCATGGTTTTAATTACTAGGTCATTGGGATAGAGGCTCGAGAATGGAACCAAACTAGCGACAGCTTGGTCTAGCAAGCCGGAGCGCTGAAGGCACTCGGTACGGCCAATCATCGCGCCACGGACACTTGCCTCAACCTTCGTCACCATTCCCAAGGCTACTGCCATTTCGCCAAACTGCGTAACTCCCACATTCACCCACGGTCTCCCAAGCTTGTCACCGGCTTGGAGGGATTGCTCAAATAACCTTGCCCCATCATCCCAACACTGGCGGTTCATCGCCATTACGCCAAGCGCCAGCGCGGCGTCAGGCATTTTTCTGTGGCCAGCAAGGCTTGATTCGACCCCTGCACTATCGCCCTGAGCCAATGCCTGGGCGGCCGAGAGGCATGCCTCTTCGAGGCTTGCCTTTTTAGGCTTCTGCGACCCCGGGAAAAGTTTATCTGTGTACGAAAGGCCAGTACCAGGAATCCCAACCGTATACCGTGCGCCTCGCTTCCCCACATTGAGCTTAGCGCCACGGGGTCCAACGGATAACGACGGTGCCCCCTTTCCGATATTTAACGTCACTCCCGGAAATAGCCGGACTCGTTTTGAGAATCGCCAAGCCATTAGGCGGCGCTCGCTTTGGGTTCGATCTGGTTGAGTGCCATGGCAACTCTTCTAGTTGGGAGTCTCAACATCCCACTTGGGCTGCCCATTGCACGCAATTTAGTTTGCGTGTAAACTCGGTTCGGTAGAGGCACAATGAAGGGGATCAAATGGCGTCCGTAAGAACCCACCGTATTCATCGGATAGCCCTGATCGCAGAGATCTTGGACGGTGGCCCTTTGCCCGCTGACGCCTTGTTGGTGGTACTCAATCGGCACCTGCAACGAGAGCGTCAACCTACTGTTGAAATCAGAATGATTCAAAACGATCTTCTTTGGCTTCGAAATCATGTTGGCGACGATATAATCGAGAGTGTCGGGCGCTCGAAAATCAGCGCTGAGACCAGAAAAAGATACCCGCAGGCCCGCCGATACTACCACCTGAGCAGCGCGGAGGGCGTAATTCCCGTTTCGGCTGACCTTTGTCTGGTAACCGAGTTGGAGGCGCTTGCCCTGGAGGCCGCTAGGCAAATCTTCCAGTACCCATCGGAATTGCGTCGTGCTGATGGAGATACACAGCGAAACCCACTCGCCAACGCCGTTGACAGGCTGACTCGCCGACTTGGTATTCCCCATGGCCTTGCACTGAAGGAGCACGTCCTCGCAGTCCACCACCTCTCGCCGGACCCGTATTTGCCAGAGGTTTTGGTTGAGATCCTCAAGGCGCTTCGCATTGGCCAAGCCATCAGAGTCTTTTACAGCGCCTTGGCACTTGAGCCGCAGTCGATGGATCTCCAACCCATCGTTTTGGTTTTTCATGACACTGAGCCGTACTTTTGGGCATGGGATCCCAAGGCAACACCATCGCTTCGCCAGTACAAGGTGTCCCGAGTTAGCAGAATCGAAAGAGTCGACTCGCTCTCGGGAGTCCCCGTGGGCCTTCTCCAGGAAGTACGTGTTCAGTACCTGGGTGCCTTCCGCGGGTACACTGGCAATGGCCAGTCTGCCAGGGTGAGCATCCTTTTCTCGGGCATGTCTGCAAAGCAGATAAGAAATAGAGTTTACGGAACTGGGCAACGCAAAGAGGAGATGCCCGACGGGAAGGTCAGACTGTCGTTTACCACTAACGGAGTCGACGCTGTTCGGCGCTGGGTCCTGAGATTTGGAAGCGAGGCTGTCGTCGAGGCTCCAGCCGAGGTTGCCAACTGGGTCTCCCGAGAACACAGGATCGCAGCGGAAAAATACGCCGACGCGCCGCTGGGCCACAAACGCGTCTAAGCTCATGAACTTCACGCTTCTGTCCTCGGGGCGGCAAATAAGGTAAGAT
>Ga0163144_10018206_pt1 | contig 14237 bp, 5 predicted proteins | sample OliLak19BULKMAT1_FD_123175 | JGI IMG/M metagenome (GOLD analysis project Ga0163144, IMG submission 123175) | Freshwater microbial mat bacterial communities from Lake Vanda, McMurdo Dry Valleys, Antarctica - Oligotrophic Lake LV.19.BULKMAT1 | ecosystem: Environmental > Aquatic > Freshwater > Lake... | reverse complement strand
GCCGTTCGTTGGATTGCCGCCTAGGCTTGGTGACCAACGGCGAGCGCTGGATGCTGGTAGATGCCCCAGTCGGTGCCGTTACCACCTTTGCCAGTTGGTATGCCCGCATCTGGAGCCAAGAGCCCATCACCCTGCAGGCGTTTGTGCATCTGCTCGGTATCCGTCGCTTCTTTGTTGATGAATCCGAACAACTGCCCGCATTGTTCGACCGCTCCTTGAAGTTTCAGGACGAAGTCACCGACGCCCTTGGCGAGCAGGTTCGGCGTGCCGTTGAAGTGCTAATCCAGACCCTCGACAAAGCCGACCAGGATCGCAACCGCGAACTCCTACACGACGTCAGAGAATCCGAGCTGTACGAGGCCGCGCTGACGGTCATGATGCGTCTAGTGTTCCTGCTCTCGGCCGAGGAGCGCGGCTTGCTCTTGATGGGCGATGAACGCTACGAAGCCAACTACGCGCTCTCCACCTTGCGCATGCAGTTACGCAAAGAATCTGAAGAAATCCTTGAGCGGCGCTGGGATGCATGGTCACGCCTGCTGGCGATCTTTCGCGCCGTGTTTGGCGGCATTGAGCACGAGAATCTGCGACTGCCCGCGCTGGGCGGCTCGCTGTTTAACCCAGATCGTTTCCCGTTCCTTGAGGGCCGAGCAAAAGGTTCCAATTGGCGCACTGACACAGCCAAACCGCTGCCCATCGACAACCGAACCGTTCTGCTATTGCTGGAAGCCATTCAGCAATTCCAGGGTCGCACGCTGTCTTACCGCGCGCTGGATGTCGAACAGATCGGCTACGTGTACGAGGGTCTGCTCGAACGGACGGTCAAGCGTACAGCCGAAGTTACTCTTGAATTGGATGCCACCAAGAGCGCCAAGACGCCATGGGTCAAACTGGCGGAGCTGGATTCGGCACACTTGGATGGTGTCGCTCGACTGGCCGAGTTGCTGCAAGAGCGCTCCGGCAGTTCTGCCAGCCGGGTGCGCAATGATCTGGCCAAACCCATCGATGACATCTTGGCCGACCGCCTGCTAACCGCTTGCCAAGGCGACACCAAGCTCCGCGATCGCGTCAAATCCTATGCCCATCTGCTGCGCACCGATCCATGGGGCTATCCACTGGTCTATCCCGCCGGAGCATTTATCGTCACAACCGGTTCCGACCGGCGCGAAACCGGCACCCACTACACACCGAAGTCACTGACCGAAGCGATCGTCGCCAAGACTCTCACACCGGTAGCCTATGTCGGCCCAGCGGAGGGAACGCCGCGTGAGCAATGGGTACTGAAATCCCCAGCCGAACTGCTTGACCTCAAGATCTGCGACCCAGCCATGGGCTCGGGCGCATTCCTGGTGCAGGCTTGTCGGTGGTTGGCTGATCGACTCGTCGAAGCTTGGTCACAGATTGAAGCGACAGGCAAAACGGTGAGTGTGGATGGTGAGGTGCTGGACGCAGGAGAAGTGAAGGAACTCCTGCCACGCGATAGCGAAACGCGCACGGTGATCGCCCGTCGCCTCATTGCCGAGCGCTGCCTCTACGGTGTCGATTTGAACCCGCTGGCAGTCGAGCTTGCCAAACTATCCATTTGGCTGGTGACACTGGCCAAGGGACGCCCCTTTGGCTTCCTTGACCATAATCTGCGCTGCGGCGATAGCTTGTTGGGCATCCATAGGCTGGATCAGCTCACTGAACTTTCGATAGCACCCAACGGCAAAGGCCAACAGCGCCTGTTCGGTCAGAACATTGAGCGAGCGGTTCTCGATGCGATTGAGTTGCGCCAGCGGTTGCGCGAGACGCAGATCCGCGATATTCACGACGTCGAGGTCATGGCACGTCTGGATGCCGATGCGCGACAGAAGCTAAACGTCGCGGAGCGACTGGCCGACGCCTTTATCGGCACCGTCTTCACATCCGAAGCCACGCGCACACAAGAGACGCGCCTCTCGGCCCTGGCCATCCAGGCGGATCGCATAGCACGCGGTGACGCTGAAACGCTGGAGGCCGCGAAACGCCAAATCGCTCACGACCTGGCCGTGGATCTGCTCCCAGGCAAACCGCCGCGCCACCCCATCCATTGGCCACTCGAATTTCCCGAAGTGTTCCAGCGAGAGGACGGCGGGTTCGATGCGTGGGTCAGCAATCCGCCTTTCATGGGCGGGCGCAAGATCTCGTCGAACCTAGGCGATTCCTACGAGAAAGCCCTTAAAAGGCTTCTTCTTGATGGGGCCAAGGGTTCTGTGAACTTGGTTGCGTACTTTCTCGTCCGCTCGCTCCGACTACTTCGGAGCACTGGCGTCGCCGGATTTATTGCGACGGACTCGATCACTGAGAGCGACACGCGAACTCAGGTTCTGACGCGTGTATTCGAGCAAGCGACGACGTTCTTTGCGCTCTCATCGTTCCCTTGGCCGGGGACGGCTGGCGTATATGTCTCCGTGCTCGTGTTCAGCCTGCGAACATGGAAGGGGACTGTAATTTTAGATGGTGAGCAAGTCCAGTCGATTTCGACGATGCTCGAACCTGGCTCGGAACTTCCCGCTCCACATCCGCTCGCTTCGAATGTGGGCTTCTGTTCGGACGGAGTGAAGGTCCAGGGTATTGGATTTGTCCTTGGCGAGGCCGAAGCCGCTTCGATTCTCAATAAGGAACCGGCATCAAGCGAAGTGATCACCAAGTACATCGTTGGTGATGACATAAACACGTGCCCTCGCCAAACCGGATCTCGAAGGGTCATCAATTTCTGGATACGAGAAAGACACGAAGCTGAGAATTTCAAGATGGCGTGGGAAATCGTAGTTGAACGAGTCCGCCCGTACCGGGACTCGCTCACACGTCAAGTGCACGAAAGCTGCTTCTGGAAGTTCTGGGATCGTCGAGAAGTATTCCACGATCGGATTCGTGAGCACGGAAGAGCGCTCGTCGCTTCTAAGTTGTCGAAGCATTTCTGCCTGACTTTCGGAGACCCGCGAAGCATCTACTCGGAGAAGGTCAAACTATTCGATTTTGCAACCCACAGCGCTTTCGCAGTTCTTCAATCCGTCGCACATACCGAATGGGCACTTGTGTGGGGTTCGACAACGGGCGAGACGCCTGCATATGTCGGAACGAGCTGCTTCGACACTTTCCCTTTTCCATCTAACTTTGTGGTCGATGGAAGCATCTCTCACGAGGCGATTGACTCCCACCTTGAGACCGTTGGGAAGGCATACTTCGAGCATCGCGCTTCAATATGCGAATCTCGACAACAGGGTTTTACTGCCGTCTACAACTTGGTGCATTCACAGGACGAGACCGCCGGAGACATTATTCGCTTCCGGCAGTTGATTGCAGAGCTTGATCGCGTTGTCATTGATGCCTATGGGTGGCATGACATAGAACTCAATCATCAGTTCGTCGAGACGAAGCGTGGAGCGCGGTTTGGAGTGGATAGTTCGTCTCGACTGGAAGTTCTCAAGAGGCTCACAGAGCTCAATCATGAGCGCTTCGAAGCAGCGGCGAACAGCAGCGATTGCGCACCTGCAGTCACCAAGTCTGAACGTGGACGCCGAGCGAAGGCCGCCCCTACGGTAGTGCTTGGCGGATTGTTCGATGGGAAAGACGCATGACCGACCAACGTTACCCCGCCGATCTAGTGATCACGAGGCAAGACTTCGCTGACAGTGGATGGGATGTGGTGCTGAGCCAGACATCTCGCGAAGGCTACTCGGCGATGTGGCAGGCCTACTCAGCCGCTGCGCGCAAGGCCATTGATGAGAGCCGGAACGTGCACGGCAAGGTGCTTTGGCTGCTTGCCGATGCTTGCTCAATGATGCTATCGCCGTCGAGTCAGAACGAACCATTCAAGCCCTTCGCCGTGTTCCACGATCGTCGTTCCGTGATCCCGGACGATCTGGACGCCACCGACGTTGGGTTTTTCGCCGAGATCGTCGAAACGGTGAGCGATATCTGGCTGCAGGCTCGTCTTGCTGATCTGGCTTGGCTGAAAAGAAAACCCAAGGACGTGACGTTCGCACTTATGGCCATCGATGCTTACCGCGCCATCCCGCTGGACACGGAGACGTGGATTCGCGGTGGGCGGGAATGTTGGGAGCGAGCCATCAGCTTGGCCCGGATGCTTAAGGCCGGTGCTGGCGACCGACTCGAGCAAATGGAAGCGTCGATCATCACTTCCTTCAAGTGCGCAACGCGTCAAGATGGCTTCCTCGGGCTTTGGTTGGCTGATCTTCTGAAGTCGAATGGATTGGGCAGAACACATCGAACCGATGTAGCACAGAGGCTGGAATCCCTGGCCAGGGAGTTCGACGGTGAAGGAGATATGCACAGGGCGCGGGAGTATTTCTCCGCCTCAGCCGACTGGTACAAAGCCAATCCGGATGAAGCAAAAGCAGCCGAGACGACAGTGTCTGTCGCCGAGGGCTGGGTCAAAGAGGCCATCGCCCGTGTTTCGTCTGACAGCCCGAGCCACATGGTGGCTGCGAGTTTCTACGAAAACGCCATTCAGACCTATCGGACGATACCCAGAGCCGAGCGCGCCGTGCACCGCGCGGATGAAAGAGTCGCTGAACTACGCGCCCATCTGAATGAGTCCGGAGAGAAAGCACTGGGTGAAATGGGGCTGATCAGCACCCCGGGCATCGACATCACTCAACTCGTCGAGAACGCCCGTAAATCCGTCAGCGGGAAACCGGCCACCGAGGCGCTCCTGGCTTTTGCGAATCTCCATCGTGGAGCGAAGGTGGGCGAGTTGCGCAATAGCGCGTTGGAACGGATGCGGCAGTTCCCTTTGCAGTCGTTGTTTGCAGCGACCGTGATGAGCCGCGACGGCCGGGTGATCGCGAAGCGGCCGCCGATGAGCCTCAGGGGGGAGCCGACGGAAGACGACGAAATCGCCATTCGCGCCGAGATGATCCGTGACTACGGCATTCTGGTCAGTATCGTCGTTCAGGGTGACATTTGGCCCGCTCTCGAAGTCTTGCTGCTCGAACACCGGCTGCGCGAGACCGATTTCGTCGGCCTCGCCAATCAATCACCCATCGTCCCGAAGGGGCGAGCCGGGCTTTTCGGCAAGGCGTTGTTCGCGGGTTTCGACCGAGATTTCGTCACGGCGCTGCACCTATTGATACCTCAGATTGAGCACTTGGTCCGCGTACATGTCAAGCAGGCTGGTGCCAAGACCACGAATCTCGACAAGGATGGCATTGAGAACGAAAACGGGATGAGCACCTTGATGGACCTGCCAGAAGCCGAGCAGGTGTTCGGCAAGGACCTCGCCTTTGAACTCAGGACGTTGTTCTGCGATGCCTTCGGCCCCAATCTGCGTAACGAACTGGCCCACGGTCTGCTCGACGAAGACGCGTGCCATTCCCCGTTTGCCATTTATGCGTGGTGGCTTGGGTTGGGGCTCGTATTCAATACCTGGTGGAACGCTGCACACAAAAACTCAGCGGGCGAAGAGGAAGTGGTCGATGGCTGATCTGTACAGAATGAACAGAGTCATGCACCTTCTTGATAATCGTGGTCCGCGACATCAAGCAGTATTGAACGGAGAACAAAAATGAAGGAATACCTGCTGAATGTCGATCCCCGCATTCTGGAGCTCTTAGGGCCAAACCTCTATACCAATATCTACTATGTGCTGGCGGAGCTGATCGCCAACGCCTATGACGCGGATGCCAAGAACGTCTACATCATTGCCAACAAGGATGATATTCGCGTCGAGGACGACGGGCATGGAATGTCCTACGACAACGGGGATATAGCAAACTATCTAAATGTGGCGGGCGTATCGAGAACCAAAGAAGAGGACTCATTCACTAAATCGGGCTCGCGTCGGAAGATGGGGCGGAAGGGCGTCGGCAAGCTTGCCGCATTATCAGTCTCGGAGAATGTTGATATTCTGACTGTGGCCAATGGCGAAAAATCGGGATTCGTGCTTTCTCGTCATCCGGAGAACGATAACAAGCTCACCCCGATTCCAGACACGGAGATATCGTTCGAACACGCTGAGAACCATGGTTCCGCCATCGTGATGCGCAACCCGCAATACAGGCTTCACAAGACGCTCTCTGCTGTAAAGCGCAATCTCTTGAAAATTTTCCCGCTGATCAACTCGGACTTTCGCATACACGTCATCCGTGGTGGCGAGTCTGAAGTCATTGAAGACTTTGACAGGCACGTCATGGCAGAGCTAGGGACACTGATCACGCTTGGTGAAGATTTCGTGCCACTTTCCGCGCTGGTTCCAGATATCCATCCACAGAAGAGATCGGAACTCGTCGTAGCCAAAGACAAGAAATCTGTTCCACTGGTCTTGACCGATAGCCAAGGCAATGAACACGAATACAGTCTCGATATCGAAGGCTGGATAGGAACCTACAAAACGACTCGCGGCCGCAAGGCTGAAATGAGTGATTTCCCAGATAACTTCATCTCTCTATTCGCCAACAAGAAAATGGGGGAGTTCAACATCCTGCCTGTCGTTGGTCAGAACAAGCTGAATGAGGTTTATGTCGTTGGTCAGCTTCATGTAGACCTATTTGAATTGTCCGAGTTGCCTGACATGGCCTTGAGCAACAGGCAAGGTTACAAGTCGGACGATCCGCGATATGAAGTGGTATTGGAGTATGTGCGGAAAGAGTTATTGGCCGACATCCTCAAAAGGCGCGAGATTTTTACTGACATAGGAAAGGCAAAGAAGAAGCAGCAAGTGCAAGATGCGATGAAAGGCGACGAAGAGAGATTCAAACAGCAGGTCGATAATTTCCGCAAAAAAACGAGCGAGGAAGCAACCGACAGCCTGATGGGGCTTGGTTCAGACCTGTCTCGCGAGGCTATCGCAGAGGCTATTTCCAAGTCGATCAATCACAACAGCCCTGATCTTGGAATCAAGTCGCGCATTGATTCACAGAAGAAAAAAATACTAATTAGCCAGACCTACTCTGACAAGCCATTTTCGGACATCATTTACCAAATGCTTTCATACAACAATGTCCCGCCCGTGGACATTCTGTACACGAATTGCGATGACGAGGTGTGTCGTGTGCCGGAGGGACGCGGTGTTTACGAATATCTCAGAGAGTTCTTTGTTGAGAGTTACTCGACGCAGAAGATATTTGTACTCTTCGTAACGAGCGAAAATACAAAGGTGTCGTGGGGCGCGATCACCGAAGTGGGCGCTTCGTGGATAACTCAAGTAGACCATAAGATCTTCAATGTCCACCCGTTTAGGCCCGAACATCCCTTGAACGATGAGATGCAATGGCAAAGCACCAACAGGGAGGAGCCGACCAAAGGTGAGCTTTGGATGATTCCGCTGAATGCTGATGTCTTCTGCCAGAAGATAGAAGCCGTTTGCGATTTGCTTGGCTATGTGAAGAAAGCGAGAGCAGATAACAAAACGTACCTCGGGACACTCGTCTCAATTCGAAGCACCTGAGGAGAAACGGCATGACGCAGACCAAAATCTCCAACGCATGGATCGCCATTGATCACTGCCTTCCTACCGGCCAGAGGCTCGAACCATACATCCTGGTTTTGAAGGGTGAACGCTCCTCGTATCAGGCTATCGCAGACGACGACTGGGTCCTGGTGTTGGACGCCGCGGGCGCCATCGCCCGTGTCGGTCGCATCCTTCGAGTTCGTTCCGATCTCGACACGACCACGCTCTATTTCGATCGGGTGCTCGCGGTCGGTGAGCCGGTCTCCATCGCCGTCACCTCGCTCACACCCCCCGCTTCAGGAAGCGTCGGTCGCGTCCAGTGGACCGATTTCGTAGAAGCACTGGCCAAGGCGCTGAGCAAGACCATATCCGAGGTGCCGACAGTCGGTTCTGACGCCCGTTCACCGCAGTATCAGCAGGAACTCGCCTACATCCGGGAGCTGCTGCAACTGGCTGTGATGGACGATCTGCTCGGCCCGGCTGGCGGCCCCCATGAACGCATCGTCGACATGGGTGTGCGGGACCGCTATCTGGTGGGCAAACTCGCCCCGCGCGAGGCGGCGCAGGGTGGCATCGAGGGGCTTGAGGGCCCCTTGGCAAACGATGAGGCCGAGGAGCCGACGGATCAGAAGGTGCCCGGTCAGCATGAGCCCGGCGCCGAGTTCGGAACGGCGACTGGTCGTGTGGAGCCTGAGTCCGACTCTGCCGACGAGATCGACGCGGCTAGCAACCAATCGCTGGTGCCGAGCAGCCTTGGTATGACCTTCTGCGTGGATGGCGACGCCGATCAGATCGAGGTCGAGGTGCGCTGGGGTCGCTACGAGCGCAGCGACGAGCACGAGATCTTCCGAACGCGCAAGAACAAGGAGACCGGCGTCGAGGAGCAGACCAAGGCCAAAGTCTGGCAGCGCATTCCGTGCGGCGGCAAGATCGTGCTGCCTCTCACCGAAGGCGTGATTCCGCATCAGGCGCCGGACGACACCTACCCCGAGGTGCGCGTGCAAGGTTCCATTCGGGCCAAAAACGCCAATGGCGATCGGTTGGTAACGCTGTTTCTGGTCAACGCACAGGAAGAACCTGATACAAACCGGGATATGGCGTGGGTGTTCCAGCCAGAATTGATTGTTCGCTCAGAAAAAGAAGCGGCCAAACGCGCTATTTTTCGGCGCAGGCCGGTGCTTGATGCCGACGGTATGGACCCAGAGCGTGAAGCGCTGGAGATGATCTACCGCAACCGCGTCGAGTTTGCCGTGGGACATGGCGTTGCGGTTCACGCAATAACATCCGAAGACGTGACCTTGGCCACCGAAGTGCGCACCACTGTGATGCCGCAGTACGAGGTGCAGGTGACCGAGACGCCGGGGCTTGATCCTTCTGATCGCTCTGCAATGCGGGAAATGGTGAGCAGCGGCCTGCTGGATATGCAGCGCCTTGCGACCTTGGAAATTGATCCGCTGGTTGATGCCTTGAGCATGCTGACCAAGGACTACGCTGCGTGGATTGATGAGCAACGTGCCCGCGTCGGTGACGACGTGACTGGCTACGACGCTCAATCGCAGCAAGCCATGGATCGATGCCATGAAATTCACACGCGCCTTCAACAAGGCATTGATGCGCTCAAGAGCAACGAAAAGGCGCTGGCGGCATTCCGCTTTGCTAATCAGGCGATGGCCACGCAGCGAGTGCGCAGCCAATATGCGCTCGCGATACGCCGGGGCGAAGATGTCACCATTGATAAGTTCGATGTCCTGAAAAACCGAAGCTGGCGTCCATTCCAACTGGCCTTCCTGCTGCTCTCGATCCCGTCGCTGGCTGATCCGAGCCACCCGGATCGCGTCCAGCCTGTCGAGGCCTACGCCGACCTGTTGTGGTTCCCCACCGGCGGCGGTAAGACCGAGGCCTATTTGGGCGTGGCAGCCTTCACCATGGCCATTCGGCGCATGCAAGGCAATCTGGGTGGCTACGACAGCTCGCGCGGTTTGGCTGTGATCATGCGTTACACCCTTCGTCTGTTGACGCTGCAGCAGTTTCAGCGCGCCACGGCGTTGATCTGTGCGATGGAGGTGCTACGCCGCGAGGCGCTGGCCAACGGCGACACGTCCCTCGGCACGGAACCCTTCACCATCGGCCTGTGGGTGGGCAACAAGGTCACGCCGGGCACGACGGAAGACAGCCATCGCGCCATTGAGGATGTCCGTAACCCCGGCAAATACAACGCTGGCGCTGCGTCTCCCGCACAACTGACCAGTTGCCCTTGGTGCGGAACTGAAATCTTTCCAGGCCAAGATGTTGAAGTTCAGAAGGATACTTCGGGCGGTCGCACCTTCGTTTACTGTGGCGATAAAAAGGGCCGTTGCGACTTTTCCAAGGGCAAATCCAGCAAGCAGCCGCACCCAGGACTTCCGGTGCTGGTGGTGGACGAAGAGATCTACCATCGCCCGCCGACGATGATGATTGCCACCGTAGACAAGTTCGCCATGATGGCGTGGCGAGGCCAGGTGCGTACCTTGTTTGGCCGTGTGGGACAGGAATGCGAGCGCCATGGTCTGCTGTGGCAGGGAGCCGATTGCAACGGCAACCACCAAGCTGGCAAGGGACTCCCCTCGACCAAGGTAAAAACCATCAATCCCATTCGCCCACCCGATCTGATCATTCAGGATGAGTTCCACCTCATCAGTGGCCCGCTGGGCACCATGGTCGGCTTGTATGAAACGGCCGTAGATAAACTGTGCGGCTGGACGCTTGGCGACAAAACGGTCAAGCCGAAAATCATCGCCTCTACTGCGACGGTGCGCAAAGCCAGAGAGCAAGTGAACAACGTCTTCATGCGTCGCGTCTCTGTATTCCCACCACATGGATTGGACGTGGAGGACAACTTCTTTTCAGTCCAGAGACCGATTGCAGACAGACCGGGGCGGCGTTACCTCGGCGTTTGTTCGCCCGGCAGCTCTCGCCCGGCCATGTTGATTCGGGTGTACACAGCATTCCTGACTGCGGCCCAAGAGTTGTTTAATCACTTTGGTGAGCCAGCAGATCCTTACATGACCATGGTCGGTTACTTCAATTCCCTGCGTGAATTGGGCGGGATGAAGCGATTAGCTGAGGATGATGTGCAAACCCGTTCCTACCGCGTACAGATGAGCATGGTCGAGCGGCCAGCACTCGCTCAACGCAGTGTCAGCAACATTCGTGAACTGACTTCCCGCGTTTCCAGCCAAGATATTCCCAAGTACCTCGACAACTTGGAAGTGAAATTCAAATCTGAATTCGACCCTGCGACCGGCAAGTATATAACCCGCTGGCAAGAAGGTGACACGCGCGCCATCGATGTAGTGCTGGCAACCAATATGCTGTCAGTAGGTGTCGACGTGAATCGACTCGGCCTGATGGCCGTAAACGGGCAACCCAAAGGAACCGCCGAATACATTCAGGCCACCAGCCGTGTCGGGCGCTCCTTCCCGGGCTTGGTCTGCACGGTGCTGACTTGGGCCAGACCGCGAGATCTTTCTCACTACGAGACGTTCGAGCATTATCACGCCACGTTCTACAAGCACGTAGAGGCCCAGTCGGTAACACCATTCTCTGCGCGCGCGATGGATCGAGGTTTAACTGGCTCCTTGCTGAGCTTGATGCGTCTCGAGAACGACGTGTTCAGCCCTAACGAAGGAGCTGGTCAGCTAAACAAATCAGACCAGGCAGAGATCACCGATGCCATTGATGTGCTCGTCAAGCGGGCATGGGGTGTAAGTGATCTATCAAGCACCAAGACTCTGGCCGAACAAGAGCTCAAAGAGCGGGCTGATGAATGGGCCAAAGAGGTCAGCAAAGGTGGCCGGATATTGGCGTATGAGAAGCGTGGCCCAAACAAAGATACGACTGTCGCGCTGATCAAATCACCGGGCATTCAGGCATGGGACAACTGGACCGTGCCGATGTCGATGCGAGAAGTCGAGCCAGGTGTCCGCCTGATTATGAATACGAGCCAGATTACGGACGACCACGAGTGGAAGCCTCGTCCCGCAACGAAGGATGAGGATTAAACATGATCATTAATAACAAGACGCCAGTGGGAGAAGTCCGACCCAGCCAATTACTCTGGACCTATGGACCGGGAGCATTGATTGATCTGCCAAGCCTCTCAGTGGTCACGCTCGGCATCGACAGATGGGAGAAAGATCGCTGCCAGCCGATTCAAGAGGCGCGGCTGTTGGCCGCCGTTAGAAAGGTTCTGGGTTCGCAAGTGGAAAACCTGCGGATGCCGCCGTTCCAGAAGAGCGAGTTGGTCGATGTTTGGTCAGCCGAGGCGAACATCGGCGTTCCGGTTCGGCCTTTCCCGCGCTGGATGCGCTGCGTGAAGTGCGGTCTGCTTTCGCCATTCGACGCAGGGCTTTTCGAGATCAAGGAAAACCGCTTCAGGCCAGAGCGGACGCGCTTCGTCCACAAAGGCTGCCGTGGCTCAAAGGGTGACCAACCAGCTAAAGACGCGGATGCCGTGCCAGCACGTTTTCTGTTGGCCTGTCGTGATGGCCACCTTGATGATTTTCCTTGGCACTATTTTGTCCATGGCGGTAATAGTTCATGCAAGGGAACACTGCGCTTCTTCGAGAGCGGTGCGTCATTGCAAACAGAAAACCTGTGGGTGAAATGCGATGCATGTAGTGCGTCCAGAAGCATGGCCCATGCATTCGGCAAGGCAGGGAAAGAGAACCTGCCAGCCTGCAGGGGACGGCACCCACATTTGGATCACTTCGACACCGAATGTGATGAGGAGGCGAGAGCGGTCCTGCTTGGTGCCACAAACAGCTGGTTTCCGATCACGCTTTCTGCACTCGCGATCCCGCAAACGAAAGACCCGCTCAGCCAGTTGATTCAGGATGGATGGGAGTTCTTCGAAGAGCTCGAATCTGAGGCAGAGGTATCAGTCACGGCGAAGACGTTGAAGAAAACAGGTGCGCTGCCGGGGATCGACAAATACCCCGCTTCAGCCATCTGGTCTGCCATTGAAGCCCACCGCACAGGTGGCGATCAGGACGCCGTTGGCGAAGCAGACATCAAAGGCCCTGAATGGGAGGTTTTGACAGAGACGAACCCGCCAACCGACTATCCGCACTTTATGAGCAAGAAGGTAGGCACGCCAACAGGATTCAAGGCACACATCAGTAGAGTGCTTCTGCTTGAGCGACTGCGCGAGGTAAACGCACTACTGGGCTTCACCCGTATTGAAGCCCCGGAGGAGTCTGGCAAACCCGATGAGCGGCCACAAATGGCCAGTCTTTCGCGCAGCAAGCCTGACTGGGTTCCTGCGAACCAGGTCCATGGCGAAGGCATATTCATTCAGTTTGACGAGGCTGCACTCGTCACGTGGGAGGCATTGGACGGCGTTAAAAAGGTCGATCAGATGCTGCGCGGCGGTCACAAAGGATGGCGCAACTCACGCCATCTCGACCCGAACGAAGGCTACCCTGGCATTCGCTACGCCATGCTTCACACCCTGTCGCACTTGCTTATTCGCGAGCTGGCGCTTGAGTGCGGCTACAACGCAGCGAGCATCCGCGAGCGAATCTACGCAGACACATCCGGCGAGCAATCGCAGGCAGGCATTCTGATCTATACCGCAGCAGCGGATTCTGACGGCACGCTTGGTGGCCTCGTTGATCTTGGCAAGCCTGAAAATCTCGGTCGCCTGCTTGAGCAAGCGCTGAATCGATCGAAGATCTGCTCGTCGGACCCTCTCTGCTCTGAGCACGATCCGGAGAAAGACCGTTCTTTGCATGCTGCGGCCTGCCACGCGTGCTCACTCGTGGCCGAAACATCCTGCGAGCGGGGCAATCGCTATCTGGATCGATCGCTGCTGGTACCCACACTGGAACGCACTGACGCCGCATTCTTCAAGGGTTTCTGACATGGATAAACTCTTGGATGCTATTGCAGCCTTGGTCTCTATGGTCTCGCCTGAAAAGGTACAGGCCGTTGCCGCTCGTGTTCGTCGAACCGAAGCCAGCAAGGCCGCGACCGCGTTGCCGAGCGTGGTGGGAACCCCTTTGGCCAGCACCGTGGTCGAGCAACTTGCGGCAGCCTGGCAAAACACCAAGGTCGGCTCAGACGAACTGGCATCAATGCTTCTTGCTGCCAGCCACGTTTACACCAACGCCGCTTCTGAGCAGTTTACCGAACTCGTGTGGACTGGTCCGACGACGCCTTTCGTATCGGCTCGACGAACAGAGCAGGCGCTTTTACAGGTCATCAACTCCGCTGAACAGTCTCTGTTCATTACCAGCTTCGTGGCCTACGACGTGTCGACCATCGTCAAGGCACTGAACGCGGCAAATGATCGCGGGGTTGTCATCTCAATGCTGCTCGAATTGTCCCAGGATCACGGCGGCAGCATCACCTTCGATGCGATAGGCAAGATGAGGACGCTCGTCCCCGCCGCCAGACTCTATGCTTGGCGTGACAAGGTCGATCCGTTTTCCGACGGCCGCGTCCACGCCAAAGTTGCAGTCGCCGACGGCAGAATGTGTTTTATCACCAGCGCGAACCTCACCGGGCACGCCATGGAGAAGAACATGGAGGCTGGTGTGCTGATTTCTGGTGGACGCATTGCGAAGTTGCTTGATGAGCACCTGCGCTCACTCGTCGATACGAAAATTGTCTCCCCGGTTTGACGATGCTGCGCGTGAGCAGTCCTTTGTGGCTGCATTGAAATAAGGAATCTTGCATTGTTGGCGCCGACCGAAAATTGACCAGTTTTTGAGGGTTGTGCCGACTGAAAATTGACCAGGGTGTTCAATCGCCTGCTTAACTT
>Ga0163144_10018205_pt1 | contig 14238 bp, 16 predicted proteins | sample OliLak19BULKMAT1_FD_123175 | JGI IMG/M metagenome (GOLD analysis project Ga0163144, IMG submission 123175) | Freshwater microbial mat bacterial communities from Lake Vanda, McMurdo Dry Valleys, Antarctica - Oligotrophic Lake LV.19.BULKMAT1 | ecosystem: Environmental > Aquatic > Freshwater >... | reverse complement strand
GCGTTCCCGCTGCGCGAGCACACCAAGAAGTCCAAGGCCGAGATCCTGGAGATCGTCCGCGACCGGCTCGACGCGCTCGGCCTCGACGGCACGCAGAAGAAGTTCCCGGGCGAGCTGTCGGGCGGCATGCGCAAGCGCGTCGGCCTGGCCCGGGCGCTCGTGATGTCGCCCGAGATCCTGATCTTCGACGAGCCCACCACCGGGCTCGATCCCCTCGCGACCCGCAACGTCGACGAGATGATCCTCGCGGCGGCCGCGAGGTATAAGGTGACCTCGGTGGTCATCTCGCACGACATGGCGTCGGTGTTCCGCATCGCGGACCGCCTCGCGATGCTCCACGAGAAGCGGATCCTGGCGGCGGGCACCGTCGAGGAGGTCCGCGCGCACCACCACGAATATCTGCAGTCGTTCATCGGCGCGTCGCTGGTCCAGCGCAAGGACCTCGCGGAGTTCGATCGGCCATGAAGGGCGTCTCCGCCGGCGTCAAGGTCGGCATCCTGTTCCTGGTCGCGCTGACCGGCGTCTACATCGTGTGGAAGAACCTGTCGTCGAACCCGGCGGGTGAGTCGAGCTACGCGCTGTGGGCGCAGTTCCGCGACGCGTCGGGGCTCCCGGTCGGCAGCAAGGTCGTGGTCGCGGGCCTGCCGGTCGGCGAGATCAGCGGCCTCGCGATCGACGGCCGCTACGCGCGCGTCAGCTTCCGGATCCGCGACGACGTGAAGGTGTGGTCGAGCGGCGTCGCGTTCAAGAAGTCGACCTCGTTGCTCGGCGACTACTACATCGAGATCGATCCCGGCACCGACGTCGACCAGGCGCCGGACGGCTCGCAGCAGCAGCACACGCTGCTGGTGAGCGGCGACCGCGTGCCGACGGTCGTCGAGTCCACCTCGGTGGATCAGCTGCTGCGCCGCATCGACGAGACGATCCCGGACGTCGACGCGGTGCTCGCGAGCGTCAAGGACCTCTCGGAGGAGCTGCGGTCGATCGTCGACGGGCCGATCCGCTCGATCGCGTCGAACCTCGACGGGCTGATCCAGCGCGAGGGCGGCACGGTCGCCGAGATCCTCGCCAAGGCGGATCGGTCGATGGACCGGATCGACGCGATCACGAAGGACATCCGCGAGATCACCGGCGGCGCCGACGTCCGCGTCGACACGATCCTCGACAACCTCGACGACGTCGCGCAGCAGGCCAAGGACCTGGTCGCCACCGCGCGCGCCGAGGTCGAGGCGACCGGCGCCAAGGTCCGCGACAAGCTCGACCTCGTCGACGAGGTGATCGCCAACAGCGAGAGCATCACGCGCAAGATCGACGAGGAGAAGGGCACGCTCGGCCGCCTGGTCAACGACTCGACGATCGCCGACAACGTCGAGGATCTGACCGAGGACGCGAACGGCTTCCTCGGGACGCTGTTCGGGATCCAGACCTACGTCGGGTTGCGGTCCGAGCTCAACGTCCGGTCACGCTCGTTCCGCCACTACCTGTCGTTCGAGCTGCACACGCGGCCGGACAAGTTCTACCTGGTCGAGCTGGAGCGCGGCCCTCGCGGCGGCTACCCCGACGTGAGCCTCACCCTCGACCCGACGATCGACGACGACACGTGGATCCGGCGCGCCGTGATCGAGGACCGCACGCGGTTCACGTTCCAGTTCGCGAAGAGGATGTTCGGCTGGGCGACGATGCGCTACGGCATCAAGGAGTCGACGGGCGGCATCGGCGCCGACGCCGACCTCAAGTGGCTCGACCGGCGGTTCCACCTGTCGATGGACATCTTCGACGCGTCGTTCGACCGGTTCCCGCGGATGAAGCTCGCCGCCGCGATCGAGGTGTTCCACCACATCTACGTGCTCGGCGGCGTCGACGAGTTGCTCAACGCGCCCGACGAGCTCGACGTGATGGCCGGTGGCGGCGACGTGCCGGTGGAGTTCGAGACCTACAAGTTCGGCCGCGACGCGTTCCTCGGCGCGATGATCCGGTTCAACGACCACGATCTCGCCGCGCTGCTCGCGGTCGGCGGCAGCGCGCTCGGTGGGGCCGGGAACTAGGCTGGCTAGGCGCCGCCGCCGCCACCGCCGCCACCGCCGCCGCCGCCACCGCCGCCACCGCCGCCACCGTCGACGACGGTGATCGGCGCGGTGAACGTCGCGCCGCTGAGGTCGGTCTCGCAGCCGCCGGGGATGACCGCGCCGGTCGTGCCGTCGATCTCGGTGAGGTGGATCGCGCTGAGCGAGCCGGTGAGGGTGGTCGTGACGGAGGTCAGCTCGACGGTGCCGCTCTGCGCGGCGAAGAACTGCTCCGCGCCGGCGGAACCGGAGAAGTTGCCGAGGATGGTGACGCAGGTGCCGCAGGTGTCGAGCGACGTCTCGGGGCCGGCGATCGTGTACGTGCCGGCGACCACCGGGCCCGTGAACACGCCGGCGTTGTCCCAGAACTGGAGGTTGAGCTTGTCGGGCAGCGCCGCGGCGTCCATGTCGGCCACCAGGCTGATGTACTTGAGCGCGCCCATCGTGCCCGGCTGGTTGCGGTGCTCGGCCACCGGGTTGGTGAGGCTCGCCGTGCCCATGCTCGGGGCAACGGCGCAGGTCGCCTGAGCCGGGCCCGCGTCCGGATCGAGCGTGGTGTCATCACCGGAGGTGTCGTCGCCGCCGCTGCCCGGGAGGGCTTCGACGGTGCAGCCGGCAGCGAGGAGGGAAGGCAGGAGGAGGGCGCCGAGGCTCTTCATGCAAACCCTGCATCGCAACCCGCGTGCCGCTCGGCCCGCTCGCGATTCCGCCCCCTTGGGCCGTAGCTCCCGGGGCCCGGCCTCCCCGACAGCGGGGTTACACGCCCATTGCAGCGATCCGTCGCCGGGAACGCCAGGGCCCGGGCAAGTGGCCGAAACACGTGATTGACAGGGCGGCGGGCCTCCATATACTGCCGCGCTTTCGTGTCGACGCCGTCCTTCAAGGTCCTGGTCCGTGATCTGCCCGCTCACCGCGAGATGCGGGCGGACGCGGCGTACGCCGCGGAGGTCCTGCGCGGGCTGCCGATGCGCGACGCGATCGCCGACGAGGACGCCGGCGAGGCGCTGCTCGACGCCGAGCTCTACGTCGAGGGCACGAACGTCCACCTGTCCGGCAAGGTGACCGGCCACGTCGTCGTCGCGTGCAGCCGCTGCCTCGGGGCGGCGAAGATTCCCTTCGAGGAGCCGCTGAACGTCACGTACATGCCGGCGGCCGAGATCGCCGCGCTCGCCGCGCCCGTCGGGGGCGAGGCCGAGGACGGGGTCGAGCTCGCCGATGACGACCTCGACGTGTTCCCGTTCGACGGCGAGGCGGTCGACCTCGAGCCGCTGGTCCGCGAGCAGCTCGTCCTCGCCGTCCCGTACGCGCCCCTGTGCCGCGAGGACTGCGCCGGGCTGTGCCCGCAGTGCGGCATCGACCGCAACGCGCAGACCTGCACCTGCGCCCCCCCGATCGACCCTCGATTTGCCGCCCTCCAGGGCTTGAAACTCCCGACCTAACGGAAGATAGGTACGCCATGGCACTGCAGAAGCGACGTAGAGGCCCCAAGCGCACCGCGCAGCAGCGCTCCGCGTGGATGAAGAAGTCGGCCGAGGCCAGCATGCCCACCGTCCAGAGCTGTCCGAACTGCAGCGCGCCGCGGGTTCCGCATCGCATCTGCATGGCGTGCGGCTTCTACAACGGCGCGCAGGTCATGAAGGTCAAGTCCGCCGACGCGGCGGAGTAGCGGTTGCTGACCATCGCGCTCGACGCGATGGGGAGCGATCACGCGCCTGGCCCCGAGGTGGCCGGCGCGCTGGCGGTGGCGCGAGCCGGTGAGCTCGAGGTCCTGCTGGTCGGCGACGAGCCGCGGCTTCGCGCCGCGATCGCAAGCCGTGGCTCTGCCACGGCGCGCAGCACCGCGTCAGCGGTGCGGAGCACGATCGGCGACGCGCCCGGCATCCGCGTCGTCCACGCGAGCCAGGTCGTCGCGATGGATGATCACCCGGCGCAGGTGTTCCGCGCCCGGCCCGACTCGTCGATGCGTGTCGCGCTCGAGCGTGTCAAGGCGGGCGAGGCCGCGGCGATGGTGTCCGCCGGCCACAGCGGCGCGGTGCTCACGCACGCGGTGCTCGTCCTCGGCCGCACGGCGGGCGTCGATCGCCCGGGCATCGTCACGGTGTTCCCCACGCCCACCGGCCCGCTGACGCTGTGCGACGCGGGCGCCAACGTCGACGCGAAGCCGGCGATGCTGCGCCAGTTCGCGCTGCTCGGCGCGGCCTACGACCTCGTCGTCCACGGCCGCGCGCGCCCGCGCCTGGGCCTGCTGTCCAACGGCAGCGAGCCGGGCAAGGGCACGGAGCTGACCCGCGCCGCCCACGCGCTGATCGCCGCGACCCCGGGCGCGTTCGACTACCTCGGTTACGTCGAAGGGTCCGACCTGTTCGACGGCCGCGTCGACGTCGTCGTGACCGACGGCTTCACCGGCAACGTCGTGCTCAAGGCCGCCGAGGGCCTCGCCGCCGCGCTCCACGCCGACATCCGCTACGAGGACACCGGCGGCGCGCTCCTCGCCGGCGTCGATGGCGTGGTGACCCTCGCGCACGGCCGCAGCGACGCGGTCGCGATCGCGAACGCGATCCGGTGCGCAGCCCGGTTCGCAGGGGCGCAACTGCCTGCGCGTCTTGCCGAGGCGGTCGGCCTCGTGCGAGAAAGCCGCGAGGCTTGAGCATGACGAAGACGGCGCTCCTCTTTCCCGGACAAGGTTCGCAGCGCGTCGGCATGGGCAAGGAGCTCGCCCTGCGGTTCGACGCCGCGAAGCGGGTCTACGACGAGGCCGACGAAGCGCTCGGGTTCGCCCTGAGCAAGCTGTGCTTCGAGGGCCCCGAGGACGAGCTCACGCTGACCAAGTACACGCAGCCGGCGATCCTGACGACCTCGATCGCGGTCCTGCGCGCGATGGAGAGCGTGGGGCCGGTGGGCTACGACGTCGTCGCCGGCCACTCGCTCGGCGAGTGGACCGCGCTGTGCGCCGCCGGCTCGCTCACGCTGCGCGACGCCGTGCGCCTGACCCACCTGCGCGGGACGTTCATGCAGGAGGCCACCCCGGTCGGCGTCGGCGCGATGGCGGCGCTGATGGGCCTCGACCTCGACGCCACGCGCGCCCTGTGCCGGGACGCCTCGCTGGTCGGCGAGCCGGTCGAGCCCGCCAACCTCAACGGCGGCGGCCAGATCGTGATCAGCGGCCACACCGACGCCGTCGACCGTGCGATCGCCGCGGCCAAGGGCAAGGGCGCGAAGCGTGCGGTCAAGCTGACCGTGAGCGCGCCGTTCCACTGCTCGCTGATGAAGCCCGCCGCGGACCGGCTCGCGGCCGAGCTCGCGAGCGTGACGATCACGGCGCCGCGCGTGCCGGTCGTGACGAACGTCGAGGCCACCCCGAACGTCGATCCGCAGAAGGTGAGGGCGCTGCTCGTCGCCCAGGTCACCGCGCCGGTGCGCTGGGAGGAGTCGGTCCAGGCGATCGCCGGACTCGGCGTCACCCGCGCCTACGAGCTCGGCTCGGGCTCGGTGCTGCGCGGCCTGATCAAGCGGATCGCCGAGACCATCACGTGCACCACGATCGGCGAGCCTCACGAGGTCGACGCGTGGAAGGAGCAGGCCTGACATGGCGATCTCCGACAAGGCGCTCGACGGGCGCGTCGCGCTGGTCACCGGCGGCTCGCGCGGGATCGGCCGCGCGATCTGCGAGGCGCTCGGCCGACGCGGGGCGACCGTGGTCGTGAACTACGCCGCCCGCGAGGACGCCGCGCAGGAGACCGCGGCGCAGGTGGTCGCCGCCGGCGGCAAGGCGGTGGTCTCGCGGTTCGACGTCTCCGACTCGACCGCCGTCACCGAGGCGATCAAGCAGATCGGCAAGGATCAGGGCGGGCTCGACATCCTGATCAACAACGCCGGCATCGCGATCAACGGCCTGGTCATGCGGTTCAAGGACGAGCAGTGGGACCGCACGCTCGACGTGAACCTGTCCGGCGCGTTCCACTGCGTGCGCGCGGCCACGACGATGCTGCTCAAGGCCAAGGAGCGCGGCCGGATCGTGAACCTCACGTCGGTCGTGGGCGAATCCGGCAACGGGGGCCAGGCCGCCTACGCCGCGTCCAAGGCCGGCGTCATCGGGTTCACCAAGGCGATCGCCCAGGAGCTGTCGTCGCGCGGGGTCACCGTGAACGCGGTCTCGCCCGGGTTCATCGAGACCGACATGACCGCCGAGCACCTCCCCGAGGCGGCGCGCGCGGCCCTGCTGACCAAGATCCCGCTCGGCCGGATCGGCGGCGCCGCCGAGGTGGCGGACTGCGTCGCGTTCCTGTGCGGGCCCGAGGCCGCGTACATCACGGGCCAGGTCCTGCGCGTCAACGGCGGGATGTTGATGTAGTCTTCGCGCGGGCTGCGTCCGCGCGGCACCACCAGCACGAGACGAACGAAAGAGGACAGCCATGTCGCCCGAAGAGATCGAGACCAAGGTCAAGGAGATCATCTGCCAGCAGCTCGAGGTCTCCGCCGAGCAGCTCCGCCCCGAGGCGTCGTTCGTCGACGACCTGAAGGCCGACTCGCTGGCGGTGGTCGAGCTCGTGCTCGCGCTCGAGCAGGAGTTCAAGCTCGAGATCCCCGAGGAGGACACCGAGCAGATCAAGACCGTCAAGGACGCGACCAACTACATCAAGACCCACTCGAAGTAGGTCATGCGCCGCGTCGTCATCACCGGCATCGGGTTGATCACCCCGGTCGGCAACGATCGGGAGTCCACCTGGCAGGCCCTGCTCGCCGGCAAGAGCGGCGCGGGGCCGATCACGCAGTTCGACGCCACCGACTACGCGACCAAGTTCGCGTGCGAGGTGAAGGGCTTCGACGGGGCCGCGTGGTTCGACAAGCGCGAGCTCAAGCGCCTCGACCGGTTCCTCCAGTTCGGCGTCGCCGCCGCGATGATGGCGATGGACGACGCGGGCTACGAGGGTCGCAAGATCCCCGAGGCCGAGGCCGAGGGCTGGGGCGTCTACATCGGCGCCGGGCTCGGCGGGCTCAGGTCGATCCAGGAGACCCACGACACGGCGCGCCAGAAGGGGCCGCGGTACGGCATCTCGCCGTACTTCGTCACCGACATCATCATCAACATGATCCCGGGGCTGGTCTCGATCCGCACCGGCGCGAAGGGCGCCAACTTCTCGCACGTGTCCGCGTGCGCGACGGGCGCGCACTCGATCGGCGAGGCGATGCGGATGATCCGGCACGGCTACGCCGAGTGCATGATCGCCGGCGGCGCCGAGGCGACGATCACGATCCTCGGGATCGGCGGGTTCAACTCGATGCGCGCGCTCAGCACGCGCAACGACGCGCCCGAAACGGCGAGCCGGCCGTTCGACAACGACCGCGACGGCTTCGTGATGGCCGAGGGCGCGGGCGTCGTGGTCCTCGAGGAGCTCGAGCACGCGCAGAAGCGCGGCGCGCGGATCTACGCCGAGGTCGCCGGCTACGGCGCCAACAGCGACGCGCACCACATCACCGCGCCGGCGCCCGAGGGGATCGGCGCGCAGCGATGCATGAAGCTCGCGCTCGCCGACGCCAAGCTGACGACCGGCGCGATCGGCTACATCAACGCGCACGGCACCTCCACCGAGTTCAACGACAAGAACGAGACCGCCGCGATCAAGGCGGTGTTCGGCGACCACGCGAAGCAGCTCGCGGTGTCGTCGACCAAGTCGATGACCGGCCACATGCTGGGCGCGGCTGGCTCGGTCGAGGCTGGCATCACCGCGCTCGCGCTCGCGCGCGGGGTGCTGCCGCCGACGATCAACCAGGAGTCGCCGGATCCCGCGTGCGACCTCGACTACGTGCCGAACCACGCGCGCGAGCTCGGGGTCGACGCGGCGCTGTCGAACAGCTTCGGGTTCGGCGGGACCAACGCCACGCTGGTCCTGACCCGGTACAAGGCGTAAGGGGGTCCGGATGACCCGGTGGTTCGCCGGCAGCGATCACGCAGGGCTCGACCTCAAGCGGGTGCTGGTCGGCGTGCTGCGCGGGATCGGCGACGAGGTCGTGGACCTCGGCACCGACGACGGCGCCTCGGTCGACTACCCCGACTACGGCGCCTCGGTGGGCCGCGCGGTCGCGAGCGCCGGCGGCGGCGCGCGGGGCCTCGTCGTGTGCGGCAGCGGCATCGGCATCTCGATCGCGGCCAACAAGGTGCCGGGCATCCGCGCCGCGCTCGTCCACGATTCGTACACCGCCGAGTGCGCGCGCCGCCACAACGACGCGAACGTCGTCGCGTTCGGCGGGCGCGTGGTCGGCCCCGGCGTGGCAGAGGCCGCGCTCGTGGTGTTCCGGGACACGCCGTTCGACGGCGGTCGCCACGCCGGCCGCGTCGCCAAGCTCTCGGCGCTGGACCCCTCGTAGTGCGCTGCCCGTTCTGCGGCGAGCTCGAGGACAAGGTGATCGACTCGCGCTCCTCGAAGGACGGGGGCGAGATCCGGCGCCGCCGCGAGTGCGAGAAGTGCGCGCGCCGCTACACCACCTACGAGCGCATCGAGGACGCGATGCCCGTGGTGATCAAGCGGGACGGCCGCCGCGAGCCGTTCGACCGCAACAAGATCGAGCGGGGCCTGCAGCACGCCGTGGCCAAGCGCCCGGTGTCGCAGGACGACGTCAAGCGCCTCGCCGAGGACGTGGAGCGCGAGATCGGTGAGCTGAACCTGACCGAGATCCCGTCGCAGGTGATCGGTGAGCGCGTGCTCCCCAGGCTGCGCACCCTCGATCAGGTGGCCTACGTCCGGTTCGCGTCCATCTATCGCGATTTTCAGGACGCGCGACAGTTCGCCGAGGAGCTCGAGTCCCTCGAGCGTGGTGCGTGAACGCGCAGCGCGCGAGCGCACGGGGTTCGCGGCGAGATCGAGCTTGTAGCGTGTGCGCACGGTAACGCTGGCACGTGGCGTGCCTTAGCTGGGTGTATGTCGAAGCAACCCCACCGCTCGTACGACGACCTGGTTCGCCAGGACGTACCTCTCCCGGATTCGTCGTTCCGTCCCAGCCGCGACGAGGTCGCCGCGGCGCATGCGCGGAAGCCGGGCCCCACGATCGTCACCGACCTCGAGCCCAACTCGGTGCGCGCCGCGCTGCTGTCGCTCGATGGCGCGGACCTGACCGATCTCAACGTCCAGATCGAGGACGGGCGCGCGCTCGTCGAAGGCTCGGTGGCGACGCCGGAGGATCGCCGTCGGATCGTCGCCGCCGTGGAGATGCTCCCCGGGGTGGTCGCGGTGATCGACACGCTCCGCGTCCGCCTGTGATGGTATCAACGCGGCCGTGGGCCGCGTGCGCGACGACGACGAGCGATGGATGCGGCGCTGTCTCGAGCTCGCAGCGAAGGCTGAAGGGCGGACAGCGCCGAATCCGATCGTGGGGTGCGTGATCATTCGTGACGGCGAGGTGATCGCGGAGGGGTGGCACGAGCGCGCAGGGTCACCGCACGCCGAGGCGTCAGCGCTCCTGACCCTCGGGGGCAGGGCAGAGGGCGCGACGCTCTACGTGAACCTGGAGCCGTGTGACCACCAGGGCCGGACCCCGCCGTGCTCGCGGGCGGTGGCAGCCTCGGGGGTCTCGCGCGTGGTGATCGGGCTCATGGACCCGCTGCCCGAGCACACGGGCGGCGCGGCCCGGCTGCGGCGCGCGGGGATCGACGTCGTGAAGGGCGTCCTCGCCGCCGAGTGTGCGGAGGCCAACCGCCCATGGCTCACCTACGCCCGCACCGGCAGGCCCTACGTCCTGTGCAAGGCGGGCGTCTCGCTCGACGGCAAGATCGCCACGCACCGGGGCGAGTCGCGGTGGATCACCAGCGTGCCGTCGCGCGCGGAGGTCCACGCGCTGCGCAACCGCCTCGACGCGGTGCTGGTGGGCGTGGGCACCGTGCGCGCCGACGATCCCGAGCTCACCTGCCGGCTCACCGGCGGGCGCAACCCGATGCGCGTCGTGGTGGATTCGTACGCGCGCACCCCGCTCGACGCGGCGGTGCTCCGCCGACGGCGCGGGGCGGGCGCCGCCCGCGTGGTGATCGCGTGCACCGCGGCCGCGCCCGCGGCGCGGATCAAGCGGCTCGAGGCCAAGGGCGCCGAGGTCTGGGTCCTGCCGCACGCGCGCAAGCGGGTCGAGCTGGACGCGTTGCTCGGCCGGCTGGGTCGCGAGGGCGTGATCGGCCTGCTCGTGGAAGGCGGCGCCGAGATCCACGCCAGCTTCGTGCAGCACCGCCTCGCTGACGAGCTCCGGCTGTACGTGGCGCCGATCGTGATCGGCGGCGGCAACGGGCCGACCGCGGGCCCGCCGTGGTCGGCGGGGACCGGCGTCGCGCGGCTGACCAGCGCCGTGCGCTACCAGTTCGCCGAGGCGCCGCGCCGCCTCGGCGACGACGTCGTGCTGGTCGCGCGACGCAGGGAGGACGCATGAGGAAGCGACTGATCGTGATGGCCGTGCTCGCGGGCTGCGGCGGCGACGACGTCGATCCCCTGCGCGTCGAGCTCGACAGCGGCCCGATCCGCGGCATCGCCGACGATGGCGCGCGCCACTTCTACGGCATCCCGTACGCAGCGCCGCCCACCGGCGCGAACCGCTGGCGACCGCCGCAGCCGGTGACGCCGTGGGCGGAGGAGCGCAGCGCGCTCAACTTCGGGTCGGGGTGCGTGCAGGCGGAGTCGCTGTTCGGCGGCGCCGGCGACGAGGACTGCCTCACCCTCAACGTGTGGACGCCCGAGGCACCGCCGGCCGAGCCCGCGCCGGTGTTCGTGTGGATCCACGGCGGCGCGTTCACCGCCGGCAGCGGCGACCAGGCCTACTACGACGGCAGCGTGCTCGCCGCCGACAACGGCCTCGTCGTCGTGACGATCAACTACCGGATCGGCCTGCTCGGGTTCCTCGCGCACCCGGCGCTGTCCGGCGAGTCGGACGACGGCGTGTCCGGCAACTACGGCCTGCTCGATCAGCGCGCCGCGCTCGCGTGGGTCCAGCGCAACATCGCCGCGTTCGGCGGCGATCCCACGCGCGTCGCGCTCGCCGGCGAGTCGGCGGGCGGCGCGAGCACGTGCATCCACTACCTGTCGCCGGACACCGCGGACCTGTTCGAGGTCGCGATCTCGCAGAGCGGCGCGTGCCTCGGCGGGCTCGCCGAGCCCACGCTCGCCGACGGCGAGGCCTCGGGCGAGGCCGTCGCGGCGACGCTCGGCTGCGACACCGCCGCGTGCCTGCGTGACGTCGCGCCGGCGGACCTGGTCGCCGCGCTGTCGCTCGGGCCGATCGCCGACCAGCCGCCCGGCGGGCCGGTCTACATCGCCAGCCCGATCGTCGGCCCGCTGGTCGACGGCGTCGTCTATCCCGAGCCCATGGCCACCGCGTTCGCCGGCAGCGATCACGGCTCGCGCCCGCTGTTGCTCGGCAGCAACCGCGACGAGGGCGTGCTGTTCCACGGGCCGCTGCTCTCCAACGACGTCGAGGACGAGGCCGAGTATCGCGCCGCGCTCGCCGTCCGGTTCGGCGACGACGCCGACGCGATCGTCGCGCAGTACCCGGTCGCGGCCTACGAGGACGCCAACGACGCGCTCACCCACGTCACCACCGACTCGCTGTTCGTGTGTCCGGCGCGCCGGACCGCGCGCGCCGCCGAGGACGCGGGCGCGGCCGTCTACCTGTACTCGTTCGAGCACGAGCCCGAGGGCGCGTCGTTCGACGGCGCGTTCCACGCCGCGGAGATCCCGTTCGTGTTCGGCGTCGAGCTCTCCGAGGTCGGCCGGATCGGCGCCGCCGCGCCGCTGTCGGCGGCGATGCGTGGCTACTGGACGCGGTTCGCGACCACCGGCGATCCCAACGTCCCCGCTGGCGACGACGTCGCGTGGCCGGCGTACGACGCGGCCGGCGACGCCCACCTCACGCTCGCGGTGCCGATCGCCGCCGGCGCCGGGCTCGCCGCGGACGCCTGCGACTTCTGGGACGCGCGCTAGAAGACCGCGGTCGCCTGCTGCATCGCGCCGGCGTTGCACGCGTCGCGCGCCCGGGCGTTGCGCGACAGCGCGAGCGCGACGATCGGCCACGGCGCGGCCATGAACGAGAACACCAGGTGCATCGTCCGCACCGAGAACCACACGCCGTCGTCGCCGCCCTGGCGCTGGTAGTGCGACGGGATCAGCACGTTGGTCAGGATGACGTCGACGACGATCAGCGCGAGCGCCGCGATCGCGTAGTAGGTGAGCGCGGTGAGCCCGGACCGCTTGTACTGCACCGCGAGGATCCCGCCGACCAGCTCGATCACGAACACGCCGAGCGACAGCGCCATCCACACCAGCAGCCACGTCTTGATGGCCCCGAGGTCGCTGTCACGGTTGAGCTCGAGGTCGCTCAGCGGCCCGAAGCACCAGATCGCCGAGCCGAGCAGGCCGACGCACGAGAACACGATCGCCAGGACGCCGAGCACCTTCGGGATCGCCGAGCGGCTCGGCTGAACCTGCATCGGCATCATCGGCATCGGCGCGTAGACGTAGTGGCCGCCTTGCGGTGGATAACCAGGTGGATAGCCGGGCGGGTAACCAGACGGCGGCGATCCAGGCGGAGGCGGTGGGGGCGGGTACACGCGGAACCAGGGTACACCGGCTGGACCCGTGGTAAACCCCGGCCGTGTTCACCGGGCTCGTCGAGGATGTCGGCACCGTGGTCCGCGCGGATCGCCGCGGCGACGCGCTCGTGATCGTGGTGGAGCCGGCCAAGCTCCCGGCCGCCGAGCTCGCGATCGGCGAGTCGATCTGCCACGACGGCGCGTGCCTCACCGTCACCGAGCGCGGCGCGACGCTGTTCACCGTTCTGGCCGGCGCGGAGACGCTCGCGCGCACGACGCTCGGTGACCTCAAGGCGGGCGGCAAGCTGAACCTCGAGCGGGCGCTGCGCCTGGGCGACCGCCTCGGCGGCCACATGGTCGCCGGTCACGTCGACGGCACCGGCTCGATCCTGGCGCGAGCCGATCACGGCGCGAACGTCATCTACACGATCTCGGCCGCGCCCGCGATCCTCCGCTACGTGGTGGAGAAGGGCTCGATCGCGGTCGACGGCATCAGCCTCACCGTGAACCACGTCGACACCAGCGGCTTCGACGTCGCGATCATCCCGCACACCGCGGCGGTCACCACCCTGGGCGCCAAGCGCCCGGGTGATCGCGTCAACCTCGAGGTCGACCTGATCGGCAAGTACGTCGAGAAGCTGCTGGGCGGTCATGCCCGCGAGGTGTCCCATGATGTTCCCAGCTGATCCGATCGCCCGCGTCGACCGCGCCCTCGCCGAGATCCACGCCGGCAAGATGGTGATCCTCGTCGACGACGAGGACCGCGAGAACGAGGGCGACCTCGTGCTCGCCGCGGAGAAGGTCACGCCCGAGGCGATCAACTTCATGGCGACCCACGCGCGCGGCCTGATCTGCCTCGCGCTCGACGACGCGTTCATCGATCGCCTGCAGCTGCCGATGATGGTGCGCGACAACCAGGCCAGCCTCGGCACCGCGTTCACCGTGTCGATCGAGGCGCGGCGCGGCGTCACCACCGGCATCTCGGCCAAGGATCGCGCGGTCACGATCCTGACCGCGATCGCCGCCGACGCGCGCCCCGAGGACGTGGTGTCGCCCGGCCACATCTTCCCGCTCCGCGCCCGCCGCGGCGGCGTGCTCGTCCGCACCGGCCAGACCGAGGGCTCGGTGGACCTCGCGCGGCTCGCCGGCCTCGCGCCCGCCGGCGTGATCTGCGAGATCATGCGCGAAGACGGCGAGATGGCGCGGCTGCCCGAGCTGATCGCGTTCGGCAAGAAGCACGACCTGCTCGTGCTCAGCGTCGCCGACATGATCGCGTGGCGCCTGCAGCGCGAGCACATCGTCCGCCGCTGCGTCTCGGGCGCGATGCGCCCGGGCTCGCTGGGGCCCGGCGAGCCGTTCGCCGCGCACCACTACGACACCGAGGTCGAGGACACCGAGTACCTCGCGCTGGTCCGCGGTGACGTCGCGGCCGCGAGCGCCGCGGGCGCGGAGGTGCTGGTCCGCGTCCACGCGCTCGACCCGGTGGGCGATCCGTTCGCCGTCCGCCCCGATCTCGACGCCGCGCTGCGCGCGATCGACGAGGCCGGGGTCGGCGTCTACCTCTACGTGTTCAACCCGGCGCGGACCAGCCTGCTGCGCTCGTTCGAGCGGGTGCTC
>Ga0163144_10018202_pt1 | contig 14240 bp, 7 predicted proteins | sample OliLak19BULKMAT1_FD_123175 | JGI IMG/M metagenome (GOLD analysis project Ga0163144, IMG submission 123175) | Freshwater microbial mat bacterial communities from Lake Vanda, McMurdo Dry Valleys, Antarctica - Oligotrophic Lake LV.19.BULKMAT1 | ecosystem: Environmental > Aquatic > Freshwater > Lake... | reverse complement strand
GCAACGACTGACGCAACGACTGACGCAACGACTGACGATTGACGCGCCGGCCTTGCCCTGCCAGCGCGACGCTGGCAAGAAGAGGCCTCCGCTGATCGCGAAGGTTTCCATGCAAAGACGCATCCTCAACGCCCTGCCCGTAATCCTGTTCGCGCTATGCGGTGTGGCCGTGAGTGTCATGATTCAAGACATTCATCGCCAACTCAGCGCCGACGTTACGTTCACCAGCTTCTGCAACATCAACAGCCAAATCAATTGCGACGTCGTGCTGATGAGCCCCTACGCCTACCTTGGCGGGATCACGGTCTCGCTCTGGGCGATCCTGTTCTACGTCGGCGTGGTCGTGGCGGCGCTCGCAAGCGTCCGGTTCGACAAGGCACGCCAGCGCGAGGGCGCCGCCCGGGTCGTCTTCGGGATGTCCGTACTCGGCCTCCTGTTCTCGATCTACATGGCGGTGGTTGCCTTTTTCATCCTCGGGACTCTCTGCCTGATGTGCTCGGCGCTGTACCTCGTGAGCCTCGGGTTGTTCGCTTCGGCCTGGCGGCTGCGCAGCGCCACCAACTCGGCGCATGGCGGCAAGCGGACCGGCGAGGGCACGGCCGGCAACGATAAGAAGGTTCTCCTGGCCAGCCTCGGCGCCGGCGCCCTGCTGATCGCCTTCGGCGCCTTCGGCGTGCTCGGCGGCGGCAGCGAGCCTCTCGACGCGGAGGGCATTCGCCAGACGAAACCGGACATCTACCGGTGGTTCATGGAACGTCCGCGCGTCGATGTGCCAACGGAGGGCCACTCCCGTGGTCCCGTCGATGCAGCGGTGACCCTCGTCGAATTCTCCGACTTCAACTGCCCGCACTGTGCGCACCTCGATGAAACGATCAGCCAGATCCTGCGCGGCAAGCACCCGGATCTACGGGTCGTGTTCCGTCACTTCCCCCTGAGTTCGGACTGCAATTCCGCTGCCAAGTCGACGATCCACCCGACTGCTTGCTTGGCAGCCGTGGCGGCCGAGTGTGCCGGCGAACAGGATCGCTTCTGGCAGTATGAACACACCTTGTTTGCGAACCAGGGGAGCTTCCGGCGCTCGGATCTCGTCGGTTACGCACGCATCGTCGGCCTCGATGTGGCCGCTTTCGAGCGCTGTCTGGAGAGCGACGAGGCGCGCGCCCGGGTCGAAAATGATGCGCGCGAGGGGGCTCGTCTCGGGGTGCAATCGACGCCGACGATTTTCCTGAACGGCCGGCGGATCGAGGGCGCGCCGAAAGGCGATGTACTTCTGGACGCGATCACGTTGGCACGCGATGAGATTACCGCAGACGCGCGGTGATTCTCTCATTGCTGCATTGCAGAACACCTTTTCTGCCCTCACTCCTGCTTGAAAAACCATATACGAATCAACTGGTTACGCGTTCTGTAATCAAATCTCGCGAATCTGTAATATCGGGTTGCGATACTTGTTGGCGTGCAAGTCCCCGCTTCTTGGTCGCTTTCGCGCTCCCTCGCGCAACAGTATTGACAGCTGAGCGAGGTGCGGATTAAGTCGCCCCACCCTGGCTTGCCGGGGTGCTCCAAGTGAGGCGTTTTGAACACTTCGGTTCAGCGCGCGCCGATCCCTTCGGCAAGAGGGGACGCGGGTGTACGGGAGGGGTTCGTTCGGCGGCTGGGGATGCTGTGGTGGAGGTGGGGTGACGAGCGGAGACCCGTGTCGGGCGAAGCGATTCGCGCGGCGACGTGCGCTGCCGACAAACTTGGTTTGGTCGTGAGTTTGAGGGGAGCGGACGAATGGTGGCTGAGTGGCAGGCCGTGTTGCAGCGGCTCAGAGCGCGGGTCGGGGAACACAGCTACAAGGCATGGGTCGAACCCATCCGTTGCGCTCGAGACGAACACGGTTTTCGCCTCGAAGTATCCAGCGCATTTTTCAAGGAGTGGGTTCTTCGTCACTTCTTGTCCGATATCCGCGTGGAGTTGCGCGAGCTGACCGGCAGCGAGCCGGAATTGCGCGTCGTCGTGGTCGAGGGCGAGGCGCCGCCGCCGGCAGTTGCCGAGGCCCGGCCGGACCGCCAGCCGCCGTCGCGTAAGCGCGCCACGGGCTCGGCGGGCGCACTCCGTATCGGCCACTTGATGGAGCACTATACCTTCGAGCGCTTCGTCGTCGGCCCCTCCAACGAACTCGCCTACCGCGCCGCCTGCGCCGTTGCCGATGGCTCGGAGCGCGCTTACAACCCCTTGTTCCTCTGGGGCGGCGTCGGACTCGGCAAAACGCATCTCATCAGCGCTGTGGCACACCGATTCCTCGGCCGCGCCGAGCGCCGCCGGATCGCCTTCCTGAATGCGGAAGAGTTCATGAATCAGATGATCGCCGCGTTGCGCCAGGACCAGATGAAGGCGTTTCGCGAACGCTTTCGCGAGTTGGACCTACTGATCGTCGACGACGTCGAGTTCCTCGCCGGCAAGGAGCGGACCCAGGAAGAGTTCTTCCATACCTTCGACGCGCTGTTCACGGCTGGCAAGCAAGTCGTGCTCACGTCCGATAAACCGCCGCAGGCGATCCCGCATCTCGCCCAACGCCTGCGCAGTCGCTTCGAGGGCGGCCTCAATGCCGACATCCGCCCGCCGACGGCGGAAACCAGGCTAGCCATCGTCCGCCGCAAGGCCGAGGACCGGCACGTCGAACTCAGCGACGCCGTGGCGCGCCTGATCGTCGAACGCTCGGGCCCGAGTGTGCGCGAACTCGAAGGCGCTCTCACCCGTGCTCTGGCCTGGGCCGAACTGAGCAACATGCCGCTCGACGAGGCGAGCGTCGCGGCGCTGCTCGGTCACGTCACCCGTGCTCCCGGGCGAGTGAGCATCGCCCAGGTCGTCGCCGCTGCGAGCACGTACTTCAACATTCCCATCGACGAGTTGCGCGCGCATGGGCGCGAACGCGCCGTCGCCGAGGCTCGGCAGGTCGCCATGTTTCTGTGCCGGACTCTCTGCGAGACGCCGTACGCGGGGATTGCCAGCGAATTCAACGGTCGCGACCACTCGACCGTCGTCTACGCGGTGCGCACCGTCGAGAAGCGGCGCGCCAAGGACGCCCGTTTGGATGTCACCATCAACGCGCTCGAACGTAGCTTGCGCGAAGCCGCCGCTCGCCGCGCGGCTTGAACGGCCGCCGGCGGTGAATAGCGGGCAGCGACGTGCGTCTCCTGGCCTCTGTGATTGACAAACTCGCCTGCGGGAGCGAGAAACTCCGCTTTATGCCTCGTTACGGTCTCCGTTCGGTCTTGGCGATAGCGGCTATCGGTATGGTGGCGACGCAGGCCGCCGGCACCATTTCGTTTTCGTCCTCCACGATCAACCAACAACTCGGCAGCGACGGTCCCCAGGTGATCCACCTGGCCGACGTGAACGAGGACGGCTTCGCCGATCTGCTCACGGTCGACCGCGGCACGGACACGCTGACGATCTATCTCAATCAGCGAAATGGTACGTTCGATGCCGGCGACGGCATCAACACCGACGCCGGCCCGGTCGCCGTCGCCACCGGCGATTTCAACTCCGACGGCGACGTCGACATCATCACCGTCAACCAGGTCGCCGGCACGGTCAGCGTCTTCCTCGGCGATGGCAGCGGCATTTTCGCAACCGCCGGCCGCCAAGATACCGTTGTCGCCGCCGCCGTCATCGGCGTGGCGGTCGCCGACTTCGACGACGACGGCACGGACGACGCGGCGGTCCTCACCGGCGGGCGCATGTACCCCATGCGCAGTTCGGGCGACGGCCGCTTCACGTTCTTCGTTCCAGCCGGACTGGGTACCCGGAGCGCGAACTCTTCGTCGTTCGCGATCGCCGTCGGCGAGATCGATGCCGATTCGTCGCCTGATATCGTCATCAGCAACCGCGATGACGCGCAACTGGTCATCTACTTGTCGAACGACGATGGCACCTTCACGTTCAGCCCGAATGGGTTTCTGAACTTCGGTTCGGAAGTCACCGGCGTCGTCGTCGCCGACGTCGATCAAGACGCCGCCGCCGACATCGTCGCGGTCGACCCGCAATCGTTTGCGACGACCGAACTCGCCCTATTCCTGAACGAAGATGGCGAGGGGCAGTTCGCCTCGGCACAGACGCTGACCGCGGCCGAGGCGCCGTTCGCGATCACCGCCTTCGACGCCGACAACAACGGCAAGGTGGACCTTGCCGTCACTACCTTGAACGCGGACCCGATGGCCGTGCTCTGCCAACCGAGCGCTTTCTGCAACCTCCAGTTCGAGGGCGAACCGCTCGAGGCCGGGATTTGGCGCGCTCCCCGCTTTCAACCGGATCTGTCTCTCGGCGGCCAGGGGCAGGTCGCGATCGCCGCCGGGCGTCTCAACGACGACGACCTCGATGACCTCGTCGCACTCGCTGCCGACCTGCGGACCATTGGCATCTTTCTCAATACGAGTACGGCGGGAACCCCGGGGCCGACGAACCCCGCCGGTACCGCGACGTTCACCCCGACCGGTCCGACCGCGACGCCCGCGCCAACGAACACCCCGCGGCCGACCGCGACGCCGACCGCGATCCCGACGGTTCCCCTCGGCAGCTGCCAGATCACCCTACTAGGATCGCTGCCGACCAACGTCGATCCGGTCGCGGTCACCACCGCAGACTTCGATCTCGACGGCCGCCGCGACATCGCGGTAGCCGACCGCGCTGGCAACCGGGTCGTCGTCTACTACGGCGCGCTCGACGCCGGCGGCGTGAATCCGAACGACGACTGCAACAAGCTCGATCTGTCCCGCGGCCAGACCATCCGCAACATCGCCGCGCCGGTCGATCTCGCGGCGGCCGATTTCGATCGCGACAGCCGGCCGGACCTCGCCGTCATCGGCAGCGCGGGCCTGACGACTCTCTTCGGGCCGGGCTCACGCTTGGGACAGTTCATTCAGGCGGATCCGCTCGCTGCCGGCACGCAGCCCACCGAGTTGGCGGTCGAGGATTTCAATCGTGACGGCATCCCCGATGTGGTCGTCGCTGATGCGAGCGGCACCAACGTGAATTTCTTCCTCGGTTCGACCGATCGCGACGATCCCTTCGCCGGTGAAGCCTGCCCATTCAACATCCGCAAGCGCGCCAGCCGCATCGTCGCCACGGACCTGAATCGCGACGCGCGTCCTGATTTCGCCATCGCCAGCGAGCAAACCAACGACATTTCCGTGTTCCTGCGCAATTCGGGTGTGACCGTCGATTGCGACAATATCTCCCAAGCCTTCGGTGCCCTCGCGCCGATCAGCCTAAGCGGACCGCCACGCGGACTCGTCAGTCGAGTGTTCGACCTCGCCGACGCGATCCCCGATCTGGCCGTCGGTGTGGCGTCGCAGACCGCCGCGGGGCAGGCGCGACTCCACCTCGGACAAGCGAGCGGTACCGCGTCGGTGCGCTACGGCACCGGCACGACTCTGGCCGACGGTGGTGTGCCCCTCACCGGACCGCTGACGATCGCGACCGGCGACATCAACCGCGACGCGCGACTCGATCTGATCGTGCTCGATAGCGACGGCGGCGACGACGTCGTCATCTATCTGGGGCTCGCCGATGGCAGCTTCGGCCAGCCCCTCGTCCCGGTGTCATCGGGGCCAGGTACAGCACAGGCTCTCGAAGTCACCGACTTGGATGGCGACGCGCGCGACGACATCATCGTCGCCAATGCCAACGGCACGCTCACCTTCTTCCTGAGCAGCGATCCGCCGCCGACGCCGACTCCCGCGAATACGGCGACGCCGACCCCGGTGCTTTCGGCTACCGCCACCTCGACCTCGGTGCCGACCATTACCGAAACGCCGACGCGCACGCGGCGGCCGCTCGATACCCCGACGCCGGTGCCGACAACGACCGCGCGCGGCCTGATCAAGCTAAACGGCGAAGGGTGCGCCGTTGCTGCCGGCGCGTCCGCCGCAGGCGGCGCGGCATGGTGGCCATTGCTCGCGCTCGTCGGTATCCTCGCCGCACGGAAACGTCAGCGATGAGATTCAAGAGTGCTATCCTGGTCGCCGCAGCCGGCGTCTTCGCCGCGGCGCTGCTCGTGCGCACGCCACCGCCGACGACCGCAGGGCCCGTCCCCTACGGCTTCACCATCTGCAACGTTGCGCTCGAGGGCGAACCCGTCGCACTCGCCACCGGCGACTTCAATCGTGACGGTAACCCCGACATTGCCATCGCCGACGTCGAAAACGACGCGATCATCATTTTCCTGACCGAGCGCGACCGCTTCGCCGCGTTCGATTGCGAGGCGGCGGTCACCAGCAGCACCATCCCAGTTGGCGAAGCACCACAGGCGATCGCCGTCGGCAACCTCGACTCCGACACCATCCTGGATTTGGCGATTGCAACCTTGGACGGCGTGGAAATTCTCATCGGCGACGGCGAAGGCGGCTTCGACGAAGCGATCGCTGCCGATGCCGGCGATAACCCCGCCTCGATCGCGATCGGCGACGTCGACGGCGACGGCCGCGCCGACGTGGTCGTCGGCAACGGCAGCGGCGGCTCGCTCACCATCCTCTACGGCGACGAGTTCGATGAGCTCGAATCGGGTTTCCTGTTCGTCGATGGCCCTGCGACCTCCGTGTTGGTGCAGGACCTCGACGACGACAGCTTCGACGACATCGCCGCCGTGACGTCCCTGGGCGAGGTTTCGATTTTCCTCCAGGATCCGACCAAAGACGATCGTGAACTCCGCCTCGGCGATGGGTTCAAGTTCTTCTCGATCGAAGCGCCGGCGGCGATCGTCGCGCGAAGCCTGGGCATCGCGCCCAGCATTCCAAACGACCCGAACGATCTCAACGAATCGATCGTCTTCGACACCATTCCCGACCTGGCGATCGTCGGTGGCGGGATCGACGGCGTGCTCGCTTTTCACCGTGGCATCGCCGACGATCTCTTCGAGCCGTTCGACCCGAACCAGACCGCGTTCATCGACGCCGTCGGCACCAACCCGGTCGCCCTCGCCGCCGGCGAATTCACCGGTGATGCGAACCTCGACATCTTCGTTGCCAATCGCGGTGATGGCACGCTGCCGCTGTTCGCAGGGGGCCGCACCGGAACCCTGGTGCGCGTTCCCGGCCTCTGCTCCCTCGACCCCGACATTTGCCGCGGGGAAGATGGGCCGCGTGCTCTCGCGGTGGCAGACATCGACGGCGACGGGCGCGACGACTTGATCGTCGCCAACCAGGAATCCGCGTCGCTGACGTTCCTCCTGAGCAGCCGACCGACCACGCCGACACCTTCGCCATCGTTCACGCCGTCGCGCACGCGTACCGAAACCCCGACGCCGACGGCGACCGCGGTTCCAACGCAGACGCTGCCACCGACCCCGCCTACGCCGACGGCGACGGCGATCGTCGACTGTTGCCGCGCTCGTCCCGGGGAGGTCGGGTGCGTCGAGTCGACCTGCTCCGCCTGTGTCTGCAATCCCGACGGCGGCGATCCCTTCTGCTGTGGCGGCGACGACGGCAGCGGCTTCTGGGATCAGTCCTGCGTCGATCGCGCCCGCACCGCCTGCGCCGCCCAGTGTGCCTGCCCCGACTTCACCGCGACGCCGGGCGCTACCGATACGCCGACGGCAATGCCAACCGAGACGCCAACGGCGACGCCGACGGCGACGGATACGCCCACCGAGACGCCGACGGGCCGCACCGCGACGCCGACGTTCACGATCACCGGTACCCTGCCTGCGACGGTGACGCCGACCCAGACGCCGACGGTCACCGAGACCGCGACGATCACGCCTACGGAGACGCGCATCCCGACGCAGACGCTGACGCCGACGTCGAAGTGCGTCGGCTCGATCGAACCCTGCGTCGAAGGCGAGTCCTGCGCGATTCAGCCGGACGGCCGCCGCTCGAGCACCGGCCTGCTGTGGATCTTCCTGCCCGGCTGGGTCTGGTTTCTGGCGCGACGCCTGCGCTAAGAAGCGCAGATGCCCGGAATCACCGCCTACGGTTTCTACGTCCCGCGCCACCGTCTCGAGCGCAGCAAGATCGCTGCCGGCTGGGGCACCTCCCCGCCTCCTGGCGAGATCGCCGTCGGTAACTACGACGAAGACGCGCTGACCATGGGCGTCGAGGCCGCCGGCGCTTGCCTCGACGACAAGTCCGCGCCCGACGCCCTGTTCTTCGCGTCGACCAGTTCGCCCTACGCCGAGAAGCAGGTGGCGAGCGTCATCGCTACCGCGTGCGATCTGCCGCGCAATACCCAGACCGCCGACTTCGGCGGCTCGATCCGCGCGGGCGTCTCGGCCCTGGTTGCGGCTGCGAATGCTCTGCGCGCCGCAACCCGCCGTGATGTCTTGGTTGTGGCGAGCGACTGCCGCTTGGCGGCACCCGAATCGGATCTCGAAGGAGTCCTCGGCGATGCCGCGGCTGCCGTGCGCGTCGGCAGCGAGGATGTCCTCGCCGACATCGTCGCCGTCAGCCACGTCTCCGAGGAGTTCACCCACTTCTGGCGTACCGGTGAGCAACGTTTTCTCCAGGCGCTCACCGGCAAGTTCTCGAACACCTACGGGTACGTGCGTGATGTCGCCGAGGCCGTGCGCGATCTTCTCGCCGGCCAGGGACTCGAGCCGGCGCAACTGAGCAAGCTCGCCGCGTATGCCCCCGATGCCCGGGCCGCGGTCGATCTCTGCAAGCGCCTCGGACTCGACCCGAAGACCCAACTCGTCGCTCCGCCGGTTGCAGCGATCGGCTCGGCAGGAGCTGCGGACGCGCTGTTGGCGCTTGGCGCGGCTCTCGACACCGCGTCGCCAGGCGATTGGATTGTGGTTGCCGGCTACGGTGAAGGCGCCGAGGCTGTCCTCTTGCGGGCAACCGACGCGCTTCCTGCCCATCGCGCCCAGCGTTCGTGGAGCGCATGGTTGGCGGCGAAGTCGTCGCTGCCGTCCTACCAAAAGTACCTCAAGCTCCGGCGCATCATTGCGGTCGACGGCGGCGGCGAGGCGATCAACAACGTCCTCGAGCACAAAGAGCTGAAGCAGGATATGCGTCTCTACGGCAGTCGCTGTGAGGATTGCGGCGAGGTACAGTACCCGATGGCGCGGGTGTGCATCCGCTGCGGCGCACGCGATCGGCTCGCCGACCACAAGCTCGCCAAGAGCGGCGCGATCTTCACCTTTACGATCGATTACCTGATCGCCAACGTCGAATTGCCACTGCCGATGGCAGTGGTCGATCTCGACGGCGGCGGTCGTGTCTACCTGCAGGTCACCGACTTCATCGAAGCGGAGGTCGAGATCGGCAAGCCCGTCGTGCTCACCTACCGCTGGCTTCACGACGGCGGCGGCAATCACAACTACTACTGGAAGGCCCGGCCGGTTCGCTGAGCCCGCGAGGGATCGAGATGAAGGACCAGGTTGCTGTCATCGGCGTCGGCTGCACCAACTTCGGCGAACTCTTCGACAAAGGTTACGAAGAACTGATCTGCGACGCCGCGTTCGCCGCGTATGCCGACGCCGGCATCGAACCGAGCCAGATCGATGCCGCCTATCTCGGCACCTACATGCCTGGACCCGCCGGCGGCAAAGCCGCCGTTTCGCTCGGCGATGCGCTGCGTCTCTACGACCGGCCGATCACCCGCGTCGAGAACTATTGTGCGACCGGGACCGACGCGTTTCGCAACGGCTGCATGGCGATCGCTTCGGGTGCGGCCGACGTCGTCCTCGTGCTCGGCGCCGAGAAGCTGCGTGACCGCGGCGGCCGCGGCCTGCCGCGCTTCGGGCATCCCCTGCTCGCCAAGGGCAACTCCGCCCCCGGGCTGTTTGCTCTGGCCGCAACGCGGTACATGCACACCTTCGGCATCGGCCGGGAGTTTCTCGCCAAAGTCGCCGTCAAGAACCACTTCAATGGCGCCCGCAACGCCAAGGCACACATGCGCATGGAGGTGACCGAGGAGAAGGTGTTGAACGCGCCGATGATCGCCAGCCCGTTCGGCCTCTTCGACTGTTGCCCGACGACGGACGGTGCAGCCGCGGCAATTCTGTGTCGGGCCGACATCGCCAGTCGCTTCAACCCCGACTTCGTGCTCGTCAAGGGGTTCGGCCTGGCGGTGACGTCCGGGCGCCCGTATTACGACCCGACGTTCGACTACCTCGGCTTTCGCTCGACCCAGATGGCCGCGCAGCAGGCCTATGAGATGGCCGGAGTGACGGCTCGAGACATTCGCTTCGCCGAGGTGCACGACTGCTTCACCTGGACCGAGATCGTCAACACGGAGGATCTGGGGTTCTGCGAGCGTGGGCAGGGCGGCCACCTTGCCGCCGAGGGGCGCACGGCGATCGGCGGCGACATCCCGATCAATCCGAGTGGCGGCTTGAAGTCGTTCGGCCATCCGATCGGCGCGAGCGGCGTGCGGATGATCTACGAGTGCGTCGAGCAGATCCGCGGCCGGTGCGGCGAGCGGCAGGTGGCCAACGCCGAACTCGGACTCGCGCACAATGTCGGCGGCCCCGGAGCCGTCGCCTGTGTGATCGTCTTGGGCGCCCGCTGAGACTGCGTGATTGCCCGGGCGGGCGTATCTTTTTGCTACAGGTGGGTGGAGCGGCGTTGCGTTTTGGCACACCCAGACGCCCTGCGGTGAAACTCATTCGTCGTCTCGCGCTCCGGCGGCGAGAATGGCCCGGTTCCTGCTAGCCATTTCTGCAAAGCAGAACGGCAGAGAGGAGCATCATGGAATCCGCCGCACCGTCTCATACCGCTGGTCAGTCTCAGTGGTCGAAGTATTCCGATTCGTCGAGCATCGACGGCATCTTGCCTCGGCTCTTGGAGCCCGAGTTGCTGATGCCGTCGCAATTCTTCGATCGCTGTCGCGGCTCCTCGCTCCTCGAGGGTGAGCGTCGGCTGATGCTGGCGGTGCTCGAGGATGCGGTCTCGTGCTTCCAGAAGTTTGCCGGCTCTACGCGGCCGCGGGCCAAGCGCCTTTTTCAGGAGGCCGAAGAGTGGATTCTCGACACCGATGAAAGTTGGCCGTTCTCGTTCGAGTCGGCTTGTGTGGTTCTGGGCTATGATTCCGGTTACGTGCGCAAGCGTCTACTCGCCTGGCGCGACCAGATGCTGTCGCAGACGCCCGAAGCGCGGGTCAAGGTTGGTCGGGTTCGCCTGCGTGCCGCGCGGCGCCACAAGATTCTGCCGTTCGTGCCGAGGCGCCGGAAGAAGGAAGTTGCTCAGGTGGTGGCCTGAGCGGTCTCTCCCCGTAGGTAGAACGCGAGCGACACGCGCCAAGCCCGCTCGGGGCCGCCCTTTTCATCCAGGGGCAGTCGCCACACGTGGCGACTGCCCCTGGCTTCGCGACGGTTCAGCCGGCGAGCGCTGCGTTGATTGCGCTGCGCAGACCGTCGGCCGGTAGCGCTCCGCCGATCTTTTGGCCGTTCAGGAACAGGGTCGGCGTGCCCGACACCCCGGCCTTCTGGCCCTCGGCGCGTTGCGCGGTCACCGCGGCTGCCCAAGTCTTGTCCGCGAGTTCCTTGCGGAAGCGGTCCATGTCCAAGCCGAGCTCCGCGGCGAACTGCTCGAACGAGTCGTCCGTGAGCGAGCGCTGGTTCGCGTAGATCAGCTTCTTGAACTCCCAGTACTTGCCCTGGGCGTTGGCTGCCAGCGCGGCCTCCGACGCCTTCTGGGCGTGCGGGAAGCGACCGAGCGGGAACTGCATCGAGACGAAGCGCACGCTCTTGTCGGCGAATTCCGGCATCACCTCGGCGATCGATTCGGCCAGGCGGCCGCAGTAGCCGCATTGGAAGTCCGAGAAGTCGACGAGGGTCACCTTGGCGTCGGTTGGACCCTGGCTGGCGGCGCCGTCGAGCTTGAAGGTCACCGGGCCGGTCGGCGCGGCGGGGGCGGCAGCGGCAACCGCCGGCTTCTCGGCCGCGGCGGCCTGCAGCTTCTCGTAGACTTGGGCGCGCGGGGTGCCTTCCTCGACGAGTTTGCGGGCTGCGGCCAGTTCGCGATCCACCACTGCCTTGAAGGCCTCGAGCGGCTGCGCACCGACGAGGCGGGCTCCGTTGACGAAGAAGTGCGGGGTGCCCGATGCCAGGACCTGGTCGGCCAGCCCCGTGTCCTCGCGCAGGCGGGCCGTGGTGGCGTCGGCGGCCATGTCGGCATCGAACTTCGCCTTGTCGAGGCCGAGGTTGCCGGCCAACTCGGCGAAGAGCTCCGCGCCGATGCGTCCCTGGTTGTCGAAGATCCCGGTGTGGAACTCCCAGAACTTGCCCTGATTCTGGGCGGCGATGGCCGCGCGGGCGGCGGGCTCGGAGTTCGCCTGCATGGGCAGCGGGCGGTGCTTGAACACGACGCGCAGGTCGTCGCCGTATTCGTCGGCGAGGGCGTCGAGGGTGGGGCGCACGCGGTTGCAGAACGGACACTGGTAGGACGAGAACTCGACGATGGTCACCAGCGGCTCGGCGCCGCCCTTGGCCGGGCTGTTGCCCACCGGGACCTTGATCTTCTGGTTGGGGTCGGGCTGGCCGGGCTGCGGCGCCGCGGCTGCGGCCGCTGCGGCCTTCTGGTTGACATCCAGGCGCTCGCCGTAGGCCGCGCCGATGCCCTTGCCCGCGTCGACGAGGGCCTTGGTTGCCGCGATTTCCTCGCGGATCACGCCGGCAAAGGCGTCGAAGGGCTGGGCGCCCGCCACGGGCTTGCCGTTGACCAGGAAGTTCGGCGTGCCGCGAATGTTGTGTCGACCCGCGACGGCGAGGTCCGCGTCCACCTGGGCGTTGGTCCAGTCGGCGTTGCGGTCGGCGTTGAACTTGTCGATGTCGAGCCCGACCTGGGCGGCCCACTCCAGGTACTTGCCCTCACCCAGCTCGCTCTGGTTGGCCAGCAGCAGGTCGTGGAACTCCCAGAACTTGCCCTGGGCGTTTGCTGCCAGAGCTGCGCGCGACGCAGGGCGACTGTTGGCCTGGTTCGGCAGCGGATGCTGTTTGAAAACAAAGCGGACGTCGTCGCCGAATTCGTCGGCGACCTGCTCGAGGGTGGGCTGCACCCGTCCGCAGAACGGACACTGGTACGACGAAAACTCGACGATCGTGACCAACGCGTTGGGGTTGCCCTTCATCGGCGACTTCGCGAGCGCGAGGCGATCCGCAGCGTCGAAGATGGCCGCGTCCGCCGCCGCCGGGGCAGCCGCTGCTGGAGCTGTGGCGGTCGGGGCAGCCACAGCCGGAGCAGCGGGCTCCGGGGCGTCTTCTCCGCCGGTGCAGGATGAAAAAATCGTGGCAGCGGCGACGAGCGCCATCGCGACGAGCCATGCCGATTCCCTTTGCTTCATCTAAATCTCTTTCTCGTGTGGGAGCGGGCGCTGGTCGCGCCGGCCTTACCCAGTTGATTGCTGGGCCGTCGCGTCGCGCGGCGGCGTGTTCACGAATCTGGAACGGTAACCTCAGGCGCCGGCGAGCGCAAGCTGAAGCCAAGTCGGTCCGGTGATCGTCCAGGTCGCGCGCAGCGGCGGCCGTTGCTGGCAAGCACGATTCGCCGCGCCGGCGATCCGGAGTAATGAAGACTGGTTTCTCGACCGCACCCGCTGAGTTGCCCGGGTCGGCGTCAGCCCTGCTCGTGACGGCGTGTAAGTGCATTCCGTTCGGGTAGGGGTACTTGGTGGTGACGGCATCCGTCCTGCACTCTGCCGAGGCGATGGTCGTTCACGAGTAGGTGTACTGCGTTGCTGTGCACGGGGGATGCATTGCGGCCAAACGTCGGCTGCAGCGGCATGTCGTTCAGGCATTTCGGTTTGGACTACGGTCAGTCTCGGTCGCGATCCGCCGCGCCGGGATTCGCCGTGTGAGCGCAAGTGCGAGTGCGGCCAGAGCAACGACCAAACTTGCGAAGGCGGCGATCCCCATCGCCATCTCGCTGCCGACCCGGGTCGCAAGCGCGAGCGCTGCGCCGCCGCTGCCGGTGCCCAGGGCGATTCCGAGCGTGACCGCGAGTTGCAACGAAGCCGACGTCTTGCCTTCTTCGCCCGGACGGGCGCACTCGAGGATCACCAGCGTCAGCGTCGAGTAGGTGAGTCCCATGCCGAATGCCGCGAGAGCCCAGGTCGGGCCGGCCGTGAGCAGCGGTACCGCGGGAGACAAGATGGTGGCGGTTCCCGCGACGCCGAGCCCGATCAGTGCAAATCCCGTGGCGACGAGCAGGCGCCGGCTGCGGTGTTCCGCCTCGCGTGCTTGCAGCCACGCGCCCGCCGTCCATGCGAGCGCGCCGACCGTGAGTGGTAGTCCGGCCACCGTCGCCGATTGATCG
>Ga0163144_10018201_pt1 | contig 14240 bp, 10 predicted proteins | sample OliLak19BULKMAT1_FD_123175 | JGI IMG/M metagenome (GOLD analysis project Ga0163144, IMG submission 123175) | Freshwater microbial mat bacterial communities from Lake Vanda, McMurdo Dry Valleys, Antarctica - Oligotrophic Lake LV.19.BULKMAT1 | ecosystem: Environmental > Aquatic > Freshwater >... | reverse complement strand
CTGACTTACAACGGCTATCTGAAGTCGACAGTTGCCGCACCGCTGGGAATGGGTGCCTGCAGGTTTCTGAACCTGATGCTGGGAGCCAGCGCAGCGAATGGTTCCCCGTGGCAGTCAACGCCACTCACCGTCGCTGCGGCGCTGGGGGTCTACATTGTCGGAGTCACTTTGTTCGCACGCAACGAAGCAGGTCGCAGTTCAAGGATCGGCCTGGCGTCCGGTGTGGGGATCGTGCTCAGCGGGCTGGGTCTGGATGCCTGGCTGATCTCGCAGAACGGTTTGTCACAGTCGGCGATTTCCGGAAGTTGCATGGCTCTGGTGCTGCTGTCTCTGAATTTGCTGATGCGGGCCACAGCGGCGATCACTGATCCGAAACCGCACCGCGTCCAGCGGACTGTCGGACTGATGCTGCTGAGTATCATCCTGATCGACGCCATCGTCGTTTCCGGACTTACCGGTGACCCAAGACTTGCGGCAACGGTGGTCATCCTGGTTGTTCCCGCGATGCTGCTCCGGCGCATCATCCCGATGAGCTGACGTTCAGAAAAATCTCGGCAAGTGTGATTTGCCTGAAGGCTTTCAACAGTTGGGCACGACATGTCATCATATTGATGACACGCGCTGTCAGTTTAACGCCCCATTGGTGTCGCTCACCGCGACGTCTCCGCGTCATAAACTCTATTGCCCGAACGACTTGTGAAACTCCGGCAGATTTGGCACGGGATGCGCTAACAAGGAACGCAGGTGTACATTTCCGCGGTTTCTTTCCTTAGAAACAGGGAGCAGAGAAATGAAAAGACTGCTTGTTGCAGCGAGTGCCGTGTTGGCACTCAGTCTGGCGTTTTCAAGTCAGGCATCGGCTCAGCACTATGGTTGCGGGTCAGGCTACGGTTACGGCGGCGGATACTCGTCGCCGCGACTTTCGTTCTCCGTGGGATACGGAGGAAATTCAGGTTTCGGTTCCGGTTACTCAGGGTTCAACTCGGGCTATTCCGGGTACGGCGGGCACTCAGGATATGGTGGCTATCCCGCGTATGGCGGACATGGCCATCGGACATGGCACGACACCAGTCACTATGACTATCACGCACCATCGTTGGTTCCGCATCGCGGACATTACGACTATGTCCCGGGGCACTACGACCTGCACCAGACAGGACACTGGGATTCTCACGGTCATTGATCGTAAACCCAACTAATCAATCGCCTGCCGATGCGTTGTCGGGAGGCGATTTTCATTTGACGATCGACGAGTGAACCGGCAGCTCTCGCGGGTTTACGCGAATCTCGCAAATACCTCAGTAAATGGAGCAGTTCAACAAGCCCGAGCGGAAGAGGCCGGTCGCGGAGCGACTGGCCTGCACGAGTGGCTAAGCCAACCCCGCCAGTTTTCTGCAGGTCCAGAAACCTCCCAGCAACAGCACAATCAATCCGCCCCAGGCGGGGTGGCTCCATAATCGGAAGCGGCGGACAATAGGGTCGGGTTCGGGCATGGCGGCGATGCGGGTGACGAGGTTTTGGATGTCGGCGACGGTGGTGAGTTCGCCGCGTGTCATTTGAGCGATCTCTTTCAGCACGTCGACTCGGGCGGGTTGGCCGATGCGTTCTTTTTCCTGACCAAGAACGGCGATGACGGTTTCCAGGCGGCTGCCGGTTTCTGCACAACTCGTGATCAGCTTGTATTGACCGCCTTCGGTCGGGATGAACGTGCCGGTGAACAGCCCCCAGGAATCTTCGCCGGCGGGGGCCAGTCGAATCGAATCGGTTTGCCCCGACGGTGACAGCGTCTGCACAACGACGGTGCCGGTTCGGAGTGGATCGCCGGCGGTACTCATCACGTTGGCGTTCAGCGTCAGCACGTTGCCAGCTTCCGGGCGGTCCGGTGAATAGAACAGACGCATCGATTCGCCCTGTGACATGTTTCGCTGATAGGCCATCCAGCGGACGACCTGTCCCCAGAAGCGATAGTGGTAAAGATCTTCGACACCTTTTCGCCATCGCCACGCACCGTCTGTGCCCATGTACAGGACCTTGCCTGTGCCGACGGTGCGAGTCGCGATCAGGGGGACTCGGCCAAAGGACGACGAATCGGAATCGTGAGTCGCCAGGACCTGTGTCCCGATCTTCGCTCGCTGAGCCGCGGCATACCATTGAAATCCGGGCAGGGAATTCCAGACTCGTTCGTTGTCTCCGTCATCCTGTTCCAGACGAGTCAACAGGCTGCGACGACCAGCCTCGGTCAATGAGAACCGCGCGGGCCGGGACGATCCGTGGCCTTTCGGATGAGCCGCATCCAGAACCACAGGATACAGCTCCTCCAGTTCCGTTGACCGCAGCGTCATCTGCTTGCCTCGAAACCCCGGCAGAAACACCAGGCCGCCTGCCTGACTTCGTACAAGCTGACGCAGGTTCGTACAGTCTTCGGGACGCAGCTGCTTCGATTCGATGCCGACATCCCCGAGGAACACCACGTCGTATTCAAACAGTTCTTTCTCTGTCGGAAACTGTTCGAGGTAGCCTCGCCCACCCCCGACACCTTCGAGATCCGGATGAAACAGCAGGCAGTTCACTTCAACACCAGGATCGCGTTCGAGCGCATTTCGGAGATAGCGATATTCCCAGCGCGGATAGGATTCGACGACGAGAACCTTCAGTGCTTCGTCGCGGATCGTAATCGGGATCGTGAGCTTGTTGTTCTCGGTGAGTGTCTCGGATTCATCGACGGGGATCTCCAGCGTCAGAGAATACTCACCCGTCTTGTCCGGCTTCCAGTCGATCGTGTCCTGCTGCTGTCCCATGCCGGTGATTCGGACCGTTTTGTCGATTTTCTCGCCCCGTGTTCCCGTCAGTGTCACTTTGACATCACGATCCGCGGGCAGCCAACTGACGATCCGGAAAGGAATCCTGAGTGATTTGCCGACGACGCCGAAGGTGGGAGCATCGGATGCCGCCAGTTCCAGATCCGGCAGTCGCTCTTCGCTTCCGACGCTGACGGCAAACACCGGCACGTTCTTGACTCGCAATCCAGACGCTGCGGTACCGGGAGACTGCCCCGTGTTCCAGTCACCGTCTGACAGCAGTACGATCCCTCGCAGGTTCGAATGTTTGTCGGCCACGGACTGCAGCGCATGATTCAGGTCGGTGCCTCGTTCGGGCGTCGGAAGCTGTGACGAAAACGGTTCGAAAACAACGTTCATTCGACTGGCAACCGGCCTCCACAGTTCCTGCCGGGTCACAGCTGTCACCGCGTCGGCTCGCGTCGTTGATGTCTCTGACGGGGTCAGCGGATTGATCACGTCCTGAGTCTGCATGCTGCCCGACGTATCGTGCATCACGACGAGCACGGGCTGCTCATCGGGCTTAATCTCCTGCGAGAACTCCGGCTGGTTCAGTGTTACCAGCACGATGGCGATCAGTGCGAAACGAAAACTCTCCAGCCAGGCCATCGACCGAGTGCAGCCGCTCCTCCGCCAGCTCACAACACAGCACACCGCCGCCACGATCAGCACGACGGCGGAGATCAACAGGGTGAAAGGCGTCCAAACAAACGTCATGCGGAGGAGAGCCCTGGCAGGCGGTAACGGTCCGTTGAGCAAGCCGCTCGTTTGAGCTGCGAGTTTGCTGACGGGTGGATCGAAAGCATAACGAATGTGTGCGCGAACCCGAAGAGTCTGTAGAATCGCCCTGGACGAAAGTCTATGGAGTGTCATTCACGGCACTTCGGGGGCGATGGACTCGCAGCGACGCCCACAATCCCGGTGCGACGGGATCCCTGGTGCTGGATCGCCATGGCTGCGCTTCGCTGCGTCCCCGGCAGCGCAGTGTTCTGGAAGTGTCTGTCGTGCAGAGGAGTCACCACGTGTTGAGAATTGTGATCATGGTCATGTCTTTTCTGCTCGTTTCTGCGACGACCGACTTACGATCGGTGGCCATCGGGGATGATCCTGTACCGCGTGAGCTGAAGATTGATCCGCTGAGCCGCAGCAACTTCCCGGTCGATGAATCGAGAGCAATCGCTGAAATCAGACGCAGGAAAGACGTCCGATCGGGACTTTTGCACTGGAATCAGTTCACGGCAGGCGATTCCAACTCGTAAAATCTCAGAACGTCGTATTCGAGTTGGGAGTATGGGATCAATGACTGAGCAGACTCTGGAACGTCCGACACATGCTGAACAAAGCTCACCTGCCATCATGGCACCGGAGGTTGCAAAAAGTGCCTGGGGCGATGCTTCGGTCGGGGAGGATTTCGACTACGTCCCGGTCTCGCCGTGGGCTCCGATCGCCCTGGCTCTGGGACTCACAGGGTTGACGGGTTTTCTGGGGATTTTCGGGCTGTACGTCGCGTTCTTCGGAATCTTTATCGGGATCGCCGCAGTTGTCCGGATTCGCTCGTCTGGCGGATTTGTCAAAGGGATGTGGATGGCGGTGATCGGGCTGGTGCTGTCTGTCGCCTGTTTCGGGCTTGGTTCAGCAAAAATGGCCCATGCGTACTCGACAGAAGTTCCGGACGGCTACCTGCGAGTCAACTTTCCGAAGGACGTCGCAGAAAAGCAGTTCATTTACATCGGGAAAAACAGGAAACTGCATCCGCATGTCGCACCGCTGATGGGTCAGAAGGTTTATCTGAAGGGTTTCATGTACGCGACTCAGGCTAGTGAGGGTCTCGCTCAGTTCATTCTGCTGAAGGACAACGGCGAATGCTGCTTCGGAGGCAAGCCGAAATCGCACGACTACATCTTTGTGAAACTGCCGGGCTTCAGTCATGGCGAACAGCCGCCGCTTCTGTCGCAACGGTCAAGCGGCATGGAAGTCAAAGAACTGACTCAGGAACAGAAAGATAAACTTGGCCTGAAAACCGACTTCCAGTTGACCACTCGCTCGTTCCTCGGAATGGTGGCCGTTGCAGGCGTCATGCAAGCCGATGTTAAAGCCGGAGAGAAGGGTGCTTCGGAAGATTTCGAGTACGCACCCGTTTACACAATGGAAGCGGAACTTGTGGAAGAAGCCTGGACACGGTTTTAGGCAAGCGGCCGGAAATATCTTACCCGTAGCCGAAGTCGCCAGACTTCGGGTCTGAACTCTGGCGAGTTCAGCTACAGGTAAGGCAAGACTTGCCGCTCGCCTTAGCACGACGGCGCCGCCCCGGAAAAAGAAGGAATCCCCGTTTGATGGATCACCGAACGCTCAAGTCGGCTCTGCTAATGACTCTCGCCGCTTCAGTCTCTGGATGCGGCAGCAATGACAGCGACTTCGTAGACTTCCAGCAGACGACACCGTCCGAACTCGATCAGCAAACCGTATCCCGGCAAGCGGAAAAGGACGAGTCCGCGGACATCGGGGCTGCTCCGACGCCAGTTCAGGAATCGCTTCCTGCGCCACCCATCGTCGTTGTACCAGACATCGTGGATTCTGCGGTGCCGCAAGCGAACGGTTCGCCGGATGCGCAGGTCGAGCCCGAGGGCTCGACGACTGTGCAGACTGTTTCCGTGAACACGCTCGGCCCGGACGCGGCCAAGCCGCCTGAGGCCCGGAATCCACAAGCGGACGTGCCCGGCAACGTTGTCGTTTCAGCACAATCGGGACTCTCAGGCGTGGCCGACAACCCGCTCGTTGAAAACACGGTACCCGCAGAGCCACGTCCGATTGAACTGTTGATCCCGGTGAAACACTTCCGTAAAGAGCGGGGGACCAGCGCACTTCGAGTGACATACGACGATATTGATCTGCTCAAAGTGCTGAACATGGAACCTGTCCCTGTCGATGCAGTTGAACACTTTCCCGACTGGCTGAAGTCGCTCGACGGAAAACCAATCCGCATCCGTGGATTCATGTTTCCGACGTACGAGGCGACCGGGCTGACAGCGTTCACGATGGCGCGCGATAACGGGATCTGCTGTTTTGTCCGTCAGCCCAAGATTTATGACATCATCGGCGTGAAGCTTGGCGAAGGCATTACCACCGACTACATCGAAGGACGTCCGTTCGATGTCGAGGGTATCTTTCGCATTGAGCCGGAAGCCGACGAGCACGACCTCGCTCGTCTGTACCGCATCGAAAACGCCAGGGTCGTCGGCTCGCCATAGTCGTTGTTCGCTTGGCGAACAGAATGGCGCGCGCCGCATGGTTCTCGGAGCGAATCGCGACTATGGACTATTTCGGAGCCCTGCCGGTCACATTTTTGGAACGTCCGTGCGGGTTTCTTCGAGGCAACTCTCCGCTGCAGATAATCGAATCTGGCGGTTTGCCCGATTCCCTGCCTGCACTCCTTGTCATCGGGCGGTACAATTCCGAGCCAACGGCAGCGTCTGCATGCTCACCTGCGCACTTGAATCCTCAGTTTGGTCACGCCTCATGATCACCAATTCCAGCCTTAGAGTTGTCACGTTCTGCCTGACCTTGTTCACTTCGTCATCGGTTTTCGCGGCGAACTGCTGGTGTCCGTTCTGTGATGCCCCGTCGCTGATGATGGCGGAGCAGATCCAGCAGTGCGATCACCTTCTGCTGGCGAAATGGGTCGGCGGTACAAAACCGACCGATGTCCGCGGCGGCAGTTCGACGTTTGAACTGATCGACGTGGGCTTCAGCACGGGGGACAGATTCGTGAAGGGCCAGACGATTGAGATGCCTCAGTATATTGCCGGTTCTGAAAACGCGACGTACACGCTGATGGGACCGGAAGACCGTCTGGAAGACTGGCACTCGCCGGCGGAAGTCTCGGCAGTCGGCTGGGAATACCTGTCGAAGATGCCTCCGGCAGTGACCGATCCGAAGGCTCAGAGCGAACGACTGATGTACTTCGTGCCATACTTCGAACATCCCGATCTGATGGTTGCCAATGATGCCTTTGCGGAATTCGCCTCTGCCCCGTACGAGATTATCAAGCCGCTGAGTGACCGGATGCCCCGCGACAAAGTGATGGAGTGGTTGACTGACCCAAAGACGTCTGTCACACGCATCGGCTTCTACGGACTGTTGGCAGGTCTTTGTGGCAGGCCCGAAGATGCCCCGATCCTTGAAAAGAAGATCGTGACGCTCGATGGCGAGTTCCGGCTGGGAATCGAGGGCGTCATGGCTGGGTACCTGCTGCTTCGCGGAGAAGAGGGGTTGAAGCTGCTCGAAGACACCAAGATGCGAACGAACGTCGCCAAGACTGCCGACGGCAAGGAAGTCAAACTTCCGTTCAGCGAAGTCTACGCAACCATGCAGGCGCTGCGGTTCATGTGGACTTATGAGCCCAATCATCTGCCAAAGGAACGTCTCAGACAGTCCATGCAGATTCTGCTTGACCAGCCGGAACTGGCAGACCTGGTCATCACGGACCTCGCCCGCTGGAAGGACTGGAGCCTCCAGGACCGGCTGATGACGATGTACGACGATGAGAAGTTCGCGTTCACCCCGGCAATCCGCCGCGCGATCGTCAAGTACTTCCTGTACTGCAGTCAGGACAAAGGTGAACCCGCAGCCGATGGCACCATCACTCGTCCGGAACATGCCATCCGGGCCGAGGAGAATCTCAAGGTTCTGGAACTGAAGGATCCGAAAACAGTCAGCGACACAAAGCGATTTCAGCTGCGATGATGCTGTTTCTGGACCTGTGCATCGTGTAACCCGAGGTGGAAGACCAGGCTCGCTCATGATTCATCGGCGAACGGCCGGGCAGTGGGCACCGCACGTTGTCGATCTACATGACGACAGCCGACGGCGCGACGTGGGGACTTGCCGACAAAGTCGATCACAACTTCACAAAGGTCGTGTCCGGAATCGCGACAACGGCTCTGGTTCCGGACCTTGCGGCAATTGAGGCGGTTCGCATACTTCGCCAAATGTGACCGCAAAACCGTCTGGCTATGGAATTCCCGGCAGCTCGGATTGACTCATCAGCACTGGCCGTTATCGTTCACTGTGCTATCAACCGGATGGCGCAATGATTAATTGTGTGTCGCGAAGAATGGCCCATTTGCTGCTTCATGAGCTTGAGCGACCGATTCGGTCACACACCACCCGCTCGCGCCGAGTGCTTGTTCAAAGAGTCACACACCACTCGCTCGTGCGTCGTGCTTGTTCAAAGAGGACCATATCACCTGTGGCTGCAACGGATTGGAAGACACTTCAACAGGTCTCACTTTTGTCCCCCGGTAGCGCCGGCGGGACAGTGATGCAGCTCAGCGGGAAGCTGCTCTCGGACGCTGTGAAGCTCACGGGATTTGATCCGTTCGTCCGGTCCGCTCTGTCCGAGATTGCCGCAGAACTGTCCGTCCAGTGGATCGCATTAGTGCAGCGAGTTCCCGGTCCCGGCTGGACGACAATCGCCGAACACGGTCAGCAGGCGCTGTCGGTACGTCCGGTCTCACTCTGGGAGGACGCACTGGATCGCGAAGCGGCGGGAGTGACGAAATCGGAACAGGGACGAGTTCTCGCGGCGTTTCCCCTGACAGCGGGAACTCCTTTCGCACATCTGCTGGTGACATCCGGGCGTCATGCCGATGAAGACCTCGCAGAATCTGGTCTGCTGATGGCGCGGACGTTGTCGATGGCGCTGACTCTGGTCGACCACGAACTGTGCAACCGAAAACAGGTCGAACGACTGCGATCAACGCTCGACATCGCCTCCCGCCTTTCGATGGCGGAAGACGCGGCACCGCTGCTGGAATTGATCGCGCACGAAGCCGCACGATTGCTGAACTGCGACCGCAGCAGCATCTTTCTGTGGGATAAAGACCGCAACGAAGTCGAGGCCCGTCCGGCGCTTGGCGTCAAAGGTGCGTCGCTGCGACTTCCGGCCGGCGGCGGTATCGTGGGAGAAACTCTGAGGACTGGAAAACCAATCTGTGTGGACGACGCCTACGACGATGCGAGGTTCAATCAGGAGGTCGACCGGAAAAGCGGCTACCGGACGCGCAATCTGATCTGTGTTCCTCTGCGAGATGCGCTGGGCACGGTCGTCGGAGCCTTTGAAGGCATCAATCAGAACGAGAACCGCCCGTTTACCCTGGAGGACATTGAATGTCTCACGCAACTGGGAACTCTGGCGGCGGTCGCACTGAAGAATCTTCAGGAACGCAATCTGCTGCATCGCAGCAACAGCCAGCTGGCGGAACAGGTCACCAAAGGAGTGTCGATTGTCGGCGAGAGTATGTCGATTGCCGCGCTCCGCGACACAGTGCGGCGGCTGGCATCGACCGACCTGCCGGTCCTCGTGCTGGGCGAAAGCGGCACGGGCAAGGAAGTTGTCGCGCAGTCGCTGCACTATGCCGGCAACCGTTCCGGCTGCCCGTTTGTGGCCGTCAACTGCGCCGCATTGACAGAATCGCTGCTGGAAAGCGAACTCTTCGGTCACGAGCGCGGTGCGTTTACGGACGCGCGCGACATGCGACAGGGAAAATTTGAACTGGCCGACGGCGGAACTCTGTTTCTTGATGAGATTGGTGACATGAGCATCGGCGGTCAGGCCAAGCTGCTGCGAGTGCTCGAACAGAAAGTGATCACCCGCGTTGGCGGATCACAGCCGATCCCGATCAACGTCCGCATCATCGCCGCGACGAACACCAACCTGAGTGAAGCCGTGCGCGCCAAACGATTCCGTGAAGATCTTTACTATCGTCTTGGTGTCGTCACCCTGGATCTGCCTCCGCTCCGCGAACGACCGGAAGACATTTTGCCGCTGGCGGAGTTTTTTCTGCGTCGGTTCGCCGTTCAGGCCCGCCGGCCTCAATTGCAACTGTCATCTGAGGCCCGTCGTCGGCTGCAGTCGCACGGCTGGCCGGGCAATGTGCGCGAGCTGAAGAATCTGATGGAACGAATTGCGTTCCTCTGTCCGGGTGACCGAGTCGAAGCAGAAGACCTTGCGTTCATCCTGAACCCTGACGCCGATCAGTCAAAGCTGCCGTCACTGGATCTGGGCCTGGATGCAGCGACGCGGGAGTTCCAGCGTGATTTTATCCGCCGAAGTATTCGTCAGGTGAAAGACAATATGACCGACTCTGCCCGACTGCTGGGACTTCATCGATCGAACCTGTACCGCAAGATGAAGCAGCTGGAAATGAAAGAAGTCGGCGGGATGGAGTAGCCACGGAGTCGTGCAGGAGGTCGTTGTACCGGGGGCAGACCCGGTGGCCGGAGAACATGCCTGGTTCGACCAGCACGGTTGTTAGGCGACATCCTGCTGGTCCAGCCAGTTCGGCCCCTGGGTCACATCGACGACCAGAGGGACATCCAGCGACATCGCAGACTGCATCTGCTGACGGATGAGTGGAATCAGCGCCACTGCGTCGTCGCGATGGCATTCGAAGACCAGTTCGTCGTGAATCTGCATCAGCATGGCGGCTCGAAACGAACGACTGCTCAGCGCGTCGTCAACGTCCAGCATTGCTTTCTTGATGAGGTCCGCGGCGGAGCCCTGAATCACGGTGTTGATGGCTGTGCGCTCGGGCATGCCGCGGTTGATGCCCGTGACTTTGCGAATACCGGTGATCGCGCGGCGACGATTCAGAATCGTCCGTGCATACCCCGTGCGCGCAGTCTCGGTCAGCACTTCCTCACAGAAACGGGCCACGCCCGAGTACTTCGCGAAGTAGTTGTCGATGAACAAGGCCGCTTCGCTCTTGTCGATGCCGAGCGCTGCAGCCAGGCCCCAGGGAGTCTGGCCGTAGATCACGCCGAAGTTGACAGCCTTCGCGACTCGACGCTGGTCCGAACTGACATCACCAACAGCGATGCCGAAAACTTCACCAGCCACTGCCGCATGCACATCAATGCCCTGGCGAAATGCATCGAGTAATGCGTCATCCCGACTGAAGTGCGCGAGGATTCGCAGTTCAATCTGGGAATAGTCCGCACAGACAAGCATCCAGTCCGGACGACCGGGGCGAAACGCGCGCCGCACCTGACGGCCTTCCGGAGTGCGGATCGGTATGTTCTGCAGATTCGGTTCGCTGGAACTGAGACGGCCGGTCGACGCGACAGTCTGATGAAACATCGCGTGAATGCGGCCCGTCCGGGGATGGACAAGTTCCGGCAATGCATCCAGATAGGTGCCTTTGAGTTTGATCAGATGCCGACGCTCAATGATCTTCGCCGGCAGAGGATGCAGCTGAGCAAGTTCTGCCAGAACTTCCTGATCTGTACTGGCACCTGTCTGAGTCTTCTTCAGAATCGGCAGCTTCAGATCCGTGAACAGCACTGTGGCCAGCTGCTTCGGAGAATCGATGTTGAATGTCCTGCCAGCGTCAGCATAAATCTGCCCGGTCAGCCGTTCGATCACTTCCGCCGACGCAGCGCTCTGGCGACGGAGTTCATCCACATCGATGCTGATGCCGGTGAACTCCATCCGGGCGAGAACGCGGATCAGGGGCTCTTCGAGCTTCTGATACAGGTCGTTGAGATTGTCCTCTTCAAGTCCGGTCTGCAGCCCGTTTGTGACTGCCGTCAAGAGCCGCAACTGTTGCTCACACCGACTGATAGCGTCGCCCGACGGATCCGCGGCCGGTCCATCGTCATCAAACATCGTCTTCTGACGCGCTTTGGAAGGACTCGCCAGTGCGGTCGCGCGAACAGAGTCCGCAGCGTGGCGATCCGCGATCTCGGACAGATCGTGCGACCGTGCTCCGGCGTCGAGCAGATAGTCGGCAATCGACGCATCGAACAGGTGACCTGGCAGGGACTTCCCGGAGGCAAGCAACGCATGGCACAGTGGCTTCGCGCTGGACGTGATGATTCGTCCGGGAAACGACGACAGGCGCGAGAGCAGCGCCTCGTGGAGACCGAGGTCGGCCGGGTGAGTCAGGTCAACCGTGACGGTCTGGGTTCCCGCTGACAGCGCAGCGGCCGTCAATCGCCGTTGCCGGACGCCGGTGCCAGAGATGCTGAACTCTGCAAAGAGGTCAGGGCACTGGTCGAGCCCACGGAAGGCCGCCGCAAGCGCCGCAACGTTCCGAATGATGCCAGTCACGGACGGCGCTGCCAGGACTGATTGCGCGTCATCATCCCCCGCCAGACTCTCACGCATTTGAGACGCATATCTCCGAAAGCCGAGCAGCGTAAACAAATCGAACAGTGCCTTATGGTCCGGGTGGTTGATCTTTGCCGACTCGAAGTCGACGGTCAGCGGCAGGTCGGTCCGCAGCCGCACCAGCTCACGACTCATGCGAGCCTGATCGGCGAACGTGACCAGGCTCTCGGCCAGCTTCTTTCCGGAGACCTTGTCGGCATTGGCGAGAATATGGTCGAGTGTTCCGAACTGCTCGATCAGAGTCCGGGCGGTCTTCGGTCCGATCTTGGGAATGCCCGGCACGTTGTCGACAGCATCACCCACCAGCGACTGGAAGTCCACGACCTGATCCGGCCGCACTCCCTAGTCTTCCATCACACCCGCTTCGTCAAGAAACGTGTTCTTGCGACAGTTGAGCATCCGCACTGTTGGGCCCAGCAACTGCCGCGCGTCTTTGTCCGACGACACGATGACCACTTCCATGTCCTTCGCGACGGACTGAGCGGTCACGGTCGCGATGACGTCGTCGGCTTCCCAGGCAGGAAATTCAATCACCGGCACGCGGAAGCCTGCCAGCAGCTCCTTTATCAGCGGAATCTGCGGACGCAGATCTTCGGGCATCTCCGTCCGATTGGCTTTGTACTTCGGATAAATCTCATTCCGTTTTCCATCGCCTGGGGAGTCGAAGGCGCAAACCAGATGCGTGGGCTTGCGATCAAGGATCGCGAAAATGTCGCGGGTAAAGCCAAAAACCGCGTTGGTCGGTTGTCCCTGAGTCCCCGTCATCGGCGGGATGGCGTGAAAGACCTGAAACATCAATGAAAACGTATCGATAATGTAGATGCAGTCGCGGCTCATGAATCCAATTTGTCGATAACGGTGTGTTGTGAATTGTGCCGCGAAGCTCCGCGTCGCGATTGATTCGGCTGGACAGATCTCCGGATCTGTCCGCGTTCCGCGCCTGTCGAGGCTGACAGGTTTTCAGGCCGTTGGCAAATGCGGGAACACAGCAATTTGCAATTCCTCAGTCGTTTGGTACAGTCTCCTTCCGTCAGAAATTCTCATCTGTTCATGTGTCCATGTATGCTTGAGGAGGGTGTTTGTGGTTAAGTTGCGTTTGCGTGATAACGAAAGTGTGAATGAAGCAGTGCGTCGGTTCCGTAAGTTGGTTGAACACGCCGGCGTGAAGAAAGAGATGCGCAAACGCGAGTTCTACGAGAAGCCCAGTGACATCCGCCGCCGCGACCGCCGCCGCGCACAAATGCGAGCCCAGCGCGCGAACCAGCCACCGGAACTGGAAGCCAGTTAAGTCACAAGCGTCATCACGACGCAACATGTGATCAGGGGTGAGAACGGAGGGGGCGGGCCTGAACAGGTTCGCCCTTTTTGCTGCGCCGGTTCAATGTGCCCGGATGCTCCGCATCGGCAATTCGCGACGCGGAGCTTCGCGGCACGATGGTTCGCCAGTGGCACACAACCCTCAGGTGAGTGAGATCGGCGCGGAGTCAACGGGACTGGTTCCGACCATGAACTCGATCTTGACAACGGTGCCCCGCCGGATCGGTCAGTGCTGTCCACTTTGCGGCATGCTATTTCCAGGTGAGAGAGACGGGCACTGTTACCATTTCCGGATCGCTGCCATCGGTTGCGTGGAGCGTCAGAACTCCCCGTTCGACGGCTTGCGCGGGAAGTGCGGAGACCGCGAGTTCGACCGTCACGCGGACAGTTTCCGCAGTGACCGGTTTGGTCGTCAGCACTCGGGCCGCCAGCGCCGGCGGGAACGCATCAAAGTGGGTGACCGTCCATTTGGCCGGGATGTCAAAACTCACTGTGGTACCGAGTGATTTCTCCGGCTCGGCAGTACTGATCACGACTCTTGCTGCATCCGGGCTGATCCTGACCGGTTCATCCGCCGGACGTTTCTGATCACCCACAACGACCGGAATCTGCAGTGTCGGAAAGAGCGGATCGTCGGTGCTGACCAGGATGACTCCTTTATGCTGACCGGCGGGAATCGGTTCGTTGAAAGTTACGGACACTGCCGATTTACTGACGCCATCGGACGTTGAGTGACCTGCTGATTCAGCAGTGAACAGCGACGAAGAACCCACGACACCGGTGATCTTCATCGGCGTCCTGAAGCTGCCCGGGCGGTAGTCCGAAATTGTCACGACGTAGGGATGCTCGCTGGTCACTTTCCCCATCACCATCAGGACTCGCGGCTGAATCACGAGCTGTTTTTCCGGCAGGTT
>Ga0163144_10018197_pt1 | contig 14244 bp, 12 predicted proteins | sample OliLak19BULKMAT1_FD_123175 | JGI IMG/M metagenome (GOLD analysis project Ga0163144, IMG submission 123175) | Freshwater microbial mat bacterial communities from Lake Vanda, McMurdo Dry Valleys, Antarctica - Oligotrophic Lake LV.19.BULKMAT1 | ecosystem: Environmental > Aquatic > Freshwater >... | reverse complement strand
GATCGTGATGCCGGTGCCGAAAATATTCTGGACGAGATAGGTCGTGTAGGCGCCGACGGCGATCATCTCGCCGTGCGCCATGTTGATCACGCGCATCAGGCCGAAGGTGATGGCGAGGCCGAGGGCGGCGACCAGCAGGATGCTACCGAGGGAAATGCCGCGAAAGAGCGTGCCGAAGAAGTCGACGGCGGAGCGGTGCACCTCGACCTCGCGCAACGCCTCGCGGGCGGCTTTGGCGAGCACAGGGTTCTTCGCTTCTTCGGATTCTTTGAGGGAGCGTGTGATGAAATCGGTGCTGGCGAGCGAGCGCAGCGCCTTCAGCTCGAGCAGCGCGGCGAGTTTCATGTCGTTCGACTCGTCTTTGAGCTGGGCAATGGCGATCGATTCGCGGAGGGCGCGCTTCACGGCTTCGTCGGTTTCAATGGCGAGGCGGGCGCGGAGCGCGGGAAGTTTTTCGACGTCTTGCGTGAGGCCGATGGTGAGAATCGCCTTGATCCGCTTCTCCGGTTCGGGGGCGGCGAGATCGGCGAGATCGAGCACCGCCTTCATCGCGCGACGCAGCGACGAGGTGTGATCGACGGCGGTGAGTTCGGAGACGACGAGGCGGAGCGGTTTGCCGGCGGCGTCGGTCACGGGCGCGCCGGTGTCGATGCGGACGGCGGTCTGTGTGCCTGCCTCGTCCTTCTCGCCGGTGAGCTGGACGGGAATCTTTGCAGCGTCGGGCGCGACGTAGACGAAAAGCGCGTCAGTGCGCCACGCTTCGAGCAGCGGCGCGATCGCGGGATCGGCCTGGCCCATGAGTTGACCGATCAGCTCGCGCTTCTTCGCGACGTCGTCGGCGAGCGCGGCGTCCGCGATGAGCTGCCGCGCGGAGGGCGTCGCGGCGCGGGCGAACGGTGCGGCCGCGCCGAGAGCGACGGCGGCAACGATGAAAAAGATTATGCGTGGAAGGGGTTTCACGACCAAGGCGCTCATTGCAGGAAGTCTGCCAACGAAAAAGGCGGGCCGTATTTCGGCCCGCCTCGTTGAAACTTACGCCGGCGACGTGCCGGTGGTTTTCGTGAAGGGGAATCGACTCCCTGTCACTTAGTCAGCGCCTGTGGCCTTGAACTTACCCTTCAGCCAAGGCTCGCCGTAGACGTTGTTGAACGACTTCACGATCTTGAACTGACCATCGGCCTTGGTCTCGCCGATGAAGACGTTCTTTGTGACGTGCATGTTTTTCTGCGTGGTGACCTTGCCGCCCGGGCCGTCGAAGGAGATGCCGGCCTGGTAGGCGGTGCGAACCTTGTCCACGTCGAAGGAGCCGGCCTTCTCGACCGCGGCCTTCCAGAGGTAAATACCGACGTAGCTGAGGACCATCGGGGAGCAGGTGACGCGGCCTTCTTTGACGATGCCGGGGAGGTTGCTTTTCTTCAGCCAGGCCTGGAAGTCGGCGACGAACTTCCTGTTCGCGGGCGAATCGATCGACTGGAAGTAGGTCCAGCAACCGAGCTGACCGACGAGCTGCTTCGCGGGCAGGCCGCGGAATTCATCCTCGGAGATCGAGAACGAGACGACCGGGCAGGTCTCGGCGGTGAGGCCGGCGGCGGCGTATTCCTTGAAGAACGGAACGTTGGTGTCGCCGTTGAGCGTCGAAATCACGCAGGCGTTGCCGGAGGCGGCGAACTGTTTGATTTCGGCGATGATCTGCTGGTAGTCGGTGTGCCCGAAGGGCGTGTATTTGCCGGCGGAGATGATCTTGCCGGAACCGTCCTTGCGGAAACCGCCACCGATGTTCTCGAGTTTTACGCCCTTGGAGAGCAGATACTCGAGCAGCACGAGATTCGTGGTCTGCGGATAAACGTAGTCGGAGCCGAGCAGGTAGAACTTCTTTTTGCCTTCGGCGAGGTAGTAATCGACGGCGGGCGTGGCCTGCTGGTTTACGGCCTCGGCGGTGTAGGCGACGTTCTTGGACTCTTCCTCGCCCTCGTATTGCACGGGGTAGAAGAGGAGGCCGTTGTTCTTCTCGTAGACGGGAAGAACGGATTTGCGCGAGACGGAGGTCCAGCAGCCGAAGGTCACGGCGACCTTGTCCTGCTCGAGGAGCTGCTTGGCTTTCTCGGCGAAGAGCGGCCAGTTCGAAGCGCCGTCGACGACGACGGGCTCGATCTTTTTGCCGAGGACGCCGCCCTTGGCGTTAATTTCGTCGAAGGTGAAGAGCAGGATGTCGCGCAGCGAGGTCTCGCTGATCGCCATCGTGCCGGAGAGAGAGTGGAGAACGCCAACTTTGACGGTGGCGGCGGCCGAGGCCGAGCCGAGCGAGGCTCCGAGCGCGATCGCGCCGGCGCCGAGGAGGGTGCTGAGTTTTTTGATCATGATGGGCTGGGGATGTGGAAATTGCGGGGTGCATGGGCACGGCAGTGGCCAGGCGAACCGCGGGAGTGAACCGAAACGAGAAGGAGTGGGGCAACGGGCGGGCGGTCGCATGGCGTCGACCGCCCGCTCGCGGGAAAAGACGGGCCGAGGTGGGCGGCCCGCCGTGCTTAGAACTTCAATACGGCCTGAACGCCGAGGAAGTTGTAGTCGCCGTAATTGTCGCCGCGGCCGAGCGAGAACTCCGCGCGGAGCGAGAGATTCGGCGAGACCGTGTAGGTCGGGGCGACGGTGTATTTCTGGTCGTTGCCGCCGGCATCGCGCTTGTCGGTGCTGAGGCGGAAGGCGGTGGAGAACTTGTCGTCGAACTTGTAGCCGAGGAAGCCGAGCCAGCCCGTGCCGCCGTCGTCCTGGGTGATGAATTCGCCGCCGAGGGTGACGTTGGCATTCACCGCGTAGCTGGCCCAGAGGTTGAAGATCTTCACTTTGTTCGGGGCCTTGTCCGTATCTTCGTAGGCGATACCCGCGAAGATCGTGAGGTCCTTGATCGCGGTGTAGCTGAACACGGCTTCGATGCCGATGTCGTCGCTGAACTCCCGATCGCCCTCGAAGAAGCCCTTGGCGCCCGGGAACACGGAGTCGACGGCCGCGATGCCGAAGGAGAATTCCTTGGTCGAGTAGTCGAATTTCGCGCCGCTGTGGTAGGCCGGCACGGCGAAGATGGTGTAGCCGTAGGTGAGCTGCGCCATGTTGATCGGATCGAATGCCTCATAGCCGAGATAGCTGAGGAACTTGCCGCCGGTGAGCTTCGCGCCGCCGCCGAAATCGTAGGTGGCGTAGGCATCGAGCAGGCCCGCCTCGTTGGTCGATCCGGCGGAGGGAATGTAGAGGATGCTGCCGTAGGCGCTGACCGGGCCGGAGGTGCCGAGGAGGCCCAGCTTCACCGCATCGGTCGCGCCGAGGAAGGTGTTGCTCTTGAGGAACGTCTCGGAGCGTGTGCCGCCATCCGGATCCGTCGAGGTCCACGACCCAACGGCGTAGCCGTTGACGGAGAAGTTATTGTTCACCTTGACGTCGGCGAAGGCAGTCAGAGAGGCGGCGAGTGTCAGTCCGACCGCGAGTTTGAAGCGTTTGTTCATTGGCTGTTGATGAGGTTGGTGGTGGGTAGGCCGGGACTAACCCCGGCCTGAACCCCGGTTAGCAGCATCCCTGCCAAGGTCGGGCCAGACCCCAGGCGTATGACATAGAACTGGCCTGATTGGCCTGAATGTTGCTCATGGCATCCATCGATTTCCCTCATGGGACGTCCTGACTCGAAGAACAAAACCTATGAAAACCAAACTCCTCCTCGCTTCCCTGAGCGCCTTTGCGGTGACCGCCCCGGGATTGCTCGCACAGTCCACGGCGGCTGCTCCCGCGACGGCGCCGAGTGTGGCCGTCACGGCCACGGCGTCCGTGGTTTCTCAATACATGTTCCGCGGCCTGCGCATCGGCTCCGCGGGCTTCCAGCCGGCGGTGGAAGCCACCGCGGGCGATTTCACTGGCGGCGTCTGGATGAACGTGCCGTTTGACGGCGACAAGGTGCCGGACAGCTCGGATCCGGAGATCGATCTCTACGGCTCCTACACCTTCAAGCTGAGCGATACCGCGACGCTCGTGCCCGGCTTCACGTCGTATCACTACCCGAAGGCGCCCGAGAGCCTCGGCTTTTACCGCTGGACGTTCGAGCCGAGCGTGGCGCTGAACTACACCGTCGAGGGCCTCAAGCTCACGCCGAAGCTCTACTACGACTTCGTCCTCGAAGGGGCCACGCTGGAGCTGACGGCGTTCTACGCGGTGCCGATGAAGGACCTGGGCTCCGAGCTGGATTTCACGGCGACCTACGGCACCTACAAGTGGAAGGAGTTTGCCAACGACACGACGCCGTCCGTCAAGGCCTGGGGCGACTACTGGTTGGTCGGTGTGTAGATGCCCTTCCAAATCAACAAGGAGGCCAAGCTCACGGTCGGCATCGCCTACACGGAAGGCACCAAGGCCTTCACCAAGGCGGGCAGTCTCCCGAAGTCGGTGAACGGCGCGGCGGTCGGTCGCGGCGTCGCGACGGTCAGCTACTCGTATTCATTCTGAACTGCCGGGAAAGGGTATCTGCGAAACCCGCGCCGCCCGGCGCGGGTTTTTTGTCAGGCGTCCGGCTGAAGACGGAACGATCAACCGGGTATCCGACACAGTGGCGGGCTCTCACGTGCCGCCTACTGTCTCGTCCGTGCGAAAAACTAACTGGATTCCCGCGCGCTCGTGGGCGAACGTAGCCGGCTATGAAAGTCGGCATCGTCGGCGCTTCCGGTTACTCCGGTGAAGTCCTGGTCAAACTCCTGCTCGGCCACCCGCGCGTCACGCTCGCGGCGGTCACTTCGCGCAGTCTGATCGGCAAGCCGCTCGCCTCGGTCATCCCGTCCGTCCGCGGTGCCGACCAGGGCCTGAAATTCACCGATTCCGATCCGGCGGCGCTGGCGGCAAGCGACATTGATCTGTTTTTCCTGGCGCTGCCGCACGGGGCCGCGGCGACCTACGCGAAGGCCCTCGTCGCGGGCGGCAAACGCGTCATCGACCTCAGCGCCGACTTCCGCATCGCCGACCTCACCACCTACCGGAAATACTACGGCGAACATCACGCGCCCGAGCTGCTGTCGGCGGCGCGTTTCGTTTTGCCGGAGCTGACGCCGCCAGCGTGGAAGAACGAAGCGAAGCTCATCGCCGCCCCCGGCTGCTATCCCACGAGCGTGCTCGTGCCGCTGGTGCCGCTGTTGCAGGCGAACGTGATCACACGCGAGCACATCGTGGTAAACTCCTACAGTGGCGTCAGCGGTGCCGGCAAGAAGGTCGACGAGATGTATCTCTTCGTGGAGCGCGCCGAGAGCATCAAGGCCTACGGTCTGGTGAAACACCGCCACCTCGCCGAGATCGAGGAGCAGCTCGCGCTGCACACCGGGGCGAAGACCGTTATCCAATTCAACCCGCACCTCGCCCCGATGCGTCGCGGCATCGCGACGACGATCACGGTGCCGGCCGCGCCGGGTGCCACGATCGAACAGCTCTACGCCGTCTGGAACGCCGCCTACGCCAACCGGCCTTTCGTCCAATTGCTGCCAACGGGCGAGACGCCCGACACGGCGCACGTCGTCGGCACCAATCGCGTCGACATGTCCGCTGTGCACGATCCGCGCACCGGCAATTTCGTGATCACCGCGGCCGAGGACAATCTCATGAAAGGCGCCAGCGGCCAGGCCGTGCAGATTATGAACCTGTGGTGCGGGTTTAACGAGACCGACGGGTTGGTGTGATTGCCGATTTCCGGTTGGAGATTGCCGATTGAAACCTGCTCCCGACTAAACGCTGGCGGCGCGATCGCCCTCATTGTTCGCTGCGCTCCGAACCGCTCAGAGCGACGAAGGACGGTGGAGCGGGAACAAACGTCGTTGGTCCGCTCCGGTTAATCGGCCATTGGAAATCGCCAATCGGCCATGCCGCCGCGGCGCGGCGGCTTATTCCAGATTGCTTGCAAGGTGAGACTGATTTCGTAGCCAAACTGATTTCTCGGAGCGGAGCCGCTTCGGCTCCCATCCGGAACGGGAAGCCGTTCCGCTACAAAGCGGACGGGCCGGGTGCCCGTCCCCACCGCTCACTTATTCCAGATTGGTTGCAAGGTGAGACTGATTTCGTAGCCAGACTGATTTCGGAGCGGAGCCGCTTCGGCTCCCATCCGGAACGGGAAGCCGTTCCGCTACAATTCGGCTCATCTTGAAAGCAAATTGGAATTAGCTCCGGTAGTCCGCGTTCTCGCTCACGTATTCGTGCGTGAGGTCGCCGCCGATCACAGCGGCGGAGGCGGCGCCGTTGCCGATGTCGATCTCGAGCTCGACCGCGCGCTCGTGCGGCGGAAAGTCGATCGGCGCCGAGAATATCGCGTCCGCCGTCGGCTTGCTCTGATATAGCTCCGCGCCCTTCAGATGTGCGACGAGCGCGGTCTCCTTGGTCGGATCGAGTTGGAAAACGCCGTTGGCGAATATCTCGATCCCGCCCATCCGCGCGGTGAGTTTCGACACATTCGTGCCGGGCGCGTGCACGCCGACGTGCTTGCCGATCGCCTGGATGAGCCGGCCCACGTTGGGGTCGTTGCCCGCGACGGCGCATTTGAAGAGCGGGCCGTTGACGACCGCCTTGCCCAGCGCACGCGCGAGCCCGAGGCTGGCGGCATTCTTCACCGTCACGCGAATCACGTGGCGCACACCTTCGCCATTGCGGACCACGTCCTCTGCGAGATCGCGGCAGACCTGATGCAGGCCGCGCTCGAACAGGCCCCAGTCGCCGAACGGGACCTGGCTGGACGAGAGCGCGACGACCGTGTCGGATGTGCTCGTATCGCTGTCGACGCTGATGGCGTTGAAGCTCGCGTCGACGGCGCGCGCCAGCATCTGGCGCAGCTCGGAGCGCGGCACAGCGATGTCGGTCAGCAGATAAACGAGCATCGTCGCCATGTTCGGCTCGATCATGCCGGCGCCCTTGGCAATGCCGACGATGCTGCCCGCGCCGACGGTGGCGCGCCGGATCTTCGGATACAAATCCGTGGTCACGATTCCCTCCGCGGCCGGCAGAATGGACTCGCTCGTCAGGGCCGCCGTCGCCTGCGGCACCGCGGCGACCATCGCATCGACCGGCAGCGTCCAGCCGATCACGCCGGTCGAGCTCGGCAGCACTTGCTTCGGCGCGAAGCCGAGCGCCGCGCCGGCGGCGGCGCAGATGCGCTCGGAGGCCTCGACGCCGCCGGGCGCGCACACGTTGGAAATCTTGTTGTTGATGATGATCGCGCCGAGCGCGGGTTCGGCGAGGCGCTTGCGTCCGATCAGCACCGGCGCGCCGGGAAACGCATTGCGCGTGAACATCGCCGCAAACGCCGTGGTCGGCTCGCTGAGCGCGATCATCGTCAGTGTCATCTTCGCCGGCTTCGGCGCCTCCTTCGGCATGAACTCGAAGCGCGTGCAGCCGACGCGAAACCCGGCGGGCAGCGCCGCCTGCGAGGCGAGCCAAGCGCGATGCGCGTCGCGATCGGTGAAGGTGAGATTCGTGCTGGGCACGCGAGAGAAGTGGCGCCGCGTGGTCGCGGAGTGAAGGAGAATTTTGGCGGTTCGTCCGCGGCGGCGGGCGTGAGCGGGTGGATGGATCGACCACGCGCGCGGGATCGCCGCCGCGTCATGTTTCCGCGCGGGCGCGAAAATTTTTATGGAAATGCGCGCCGCGTGTGCCTTATTCGTCCTTCTCTTTGCCAAACGTGAGCGCTTTTTTCCGACACCACCCCATATCGCGGCCCAGCGCCGCGCGCTCTGATTGCCGATGAACGTCGCTGAAGTCACCGCCAAGGCGAAAGTTCTCCTCGAGGCTCTGCCCTACATCCAGGATTTCCGCGGCTCCACCTTCGTGGTGAAATACGGCGGCAGCTTCATGGATGATCCCGATCCGGTCATCCGCACGCGCGTCGCCTACGACATCGCGTTCCTCGCGGCCGTCGGCATCAACGTCGTCGTCGTCCACGGCGGCGGCAAGGCCATCACCAAGGCGATGGAGTCGTCCGGCCTGAAGGCGAATTTCGTCAACGGCCTCCGCGTGACCGACGAGGCCACGATCAACGTGGTGAAGAAGACGCTGGACGAGATTGTGAACAAGGACGTGTGCGACGCGATCGTCTCGGCCAAGGGCAAGCCGAAGGGCCTGCCCGGCGACACCGTGCTCGTCTGCCAGAAATTGCTCGAGGACGACGACGGCAATCCCATCGATCTCGGTTTCGTCGGCGACGTGACCGAGGTGAAGGTGAAGCTGATCAAAAAGGAAATCGGCGAGGGCTTCACGCCGGTGATTTCGCCGGTGGCCGAAGGCTACGACGGCAAGCCCTACAACGTGAACGCCGATCTCGTCGCGGGCCGCGTGGCCAGCGCGTTGCGGGCGCGCCGGCTGGTTTACATGAGCGATGTGCCCGGCCTGCTCTCCGCGCCGCCGAATCCCGATTCGCTCATCTCGACGCTCAAGATCAGCCAGGTCGAGGATCTCAAGAAGAAGGGCGTGATCGACAAGGGCATGCGCCCGAAAGTGCAGAGCGCGATCCGCGCACTCGAGGAAGGCGTGCAGCGGGTGCACTTCATCGACGGCCGGCTGCCGCACTCGCTGTTGCTCGAGATTTTCACCGACACGGGCATCGGGACCGAGATTATGCACGGGTGAGTCGCAGGCAGTGAAAGGGAAAGTGAGAGTGAAAGTGAACGGGTAGCTGGCGCGAAAAAGCTTTGGCCGCACTCTCACCTTCACTCTCACTTTCACTCCAATGAGTTCTCCCTCCATCGTCCGCACGAACACCGCCGAGCTCTACGACGCGCACGTCCTGAAGAACTACGCGCGCGCCCCGCTCACGCTCGTGCGCGGCAAGGGCGCTCAGGTGTGGGACGACGCCGGCAACGCCTACCTCGACTTCACCTCGGGCATTGCCGTCAGCGCGCTCGGGCATTGTCATCCGCACTGGGTGGCCGCGGTGCAACGCCAGGCCGCCGAGCTGATTCACGTCAGCAATCTCTTTCGCAATCCGCAGCAAGGTGAGCTCGCGCGGCGCATCGTGAAGTATGCCGGACCGGGCCGCGTGTTTTTCTGCAACAGCGGCGCCGAGGCCAACGAGGCGTTGATCAAGCTCGCGCGCTTGCATGGTGTGCAGAAAGCCGGCGGCGAAGAGGGCAAGTGCTACAAAATTATCTGCGCAAAAAATGCGTTTCATGGCCGCACCTACGGCGGCATGAGCGCGACGCCGCAGGAGAAGATTCAAAAAGGTTTTCGTCCGCTCGTGCCGGGCTTCGCGTTCGGCGAGCTCAACAACCTGCAGAGCTTCGTCGACCTGGTCGACGACGGCACCGCGGCGATTTTTCTCGAGACGATCCAGGGCGAGAGCGGCATCAATCCGTGCACGCCGGAATTTCTGCGCGGACTCCGGCAGTTGTGCGACAAGCACAACGTCCTGCTGCTGCTCGACGAAGTGCAGTGCGGCGTCGGCCGCACGGGGCGGTTCTACTCCTTCGAATACGCCGGCGTGTCGCCCGATGCGATCGGCATGGCGAAGGGGCTTGGCGGCGGCTTCCCGATCGGCGCGATGTGGGTGCGCGAGCGGTTCGCGGATTTGTTTCACCCGGGCAATCACGGCACGACGTTTGGCGGCACGCCGCTCGCCTGCGCGGCGGCGCTCGCCGTGCTCGACGTGATCGAGCGCGACGGCCTGCTGGAAAAGGTCCGCTTGCAGAGTGGCCCGTGGCACGAAGCGCTGCGGAAGCTGGCTGCGGATTTTCCGAAACACGTCACCGCGGTGCGAGCGCTCGGCTACCTCGTCGGGGTGCAGATGACCGGCGATCCGTCGTCGTATATCGCGGCGCTGCGGGACCGGGGCCTGCTCGCGCCGAGCGCGGGCGGCAACGTCGTGCGCCTGCTCCCACCGCTCAACGCCACGAGCGACGAACTCGCGAAGTCCGTGCAGATCTTCCGCGCCGTGCTGGCGGCGAAGGCCTGACGCCGCCTCGGGCGCCAGGCCAAGTTTTCACTCGTGCCGCGCCGGTGGCGCGCTTAAACCCGTCCGCTTCCCATGAAGCACTTCCTCAAAGAAACCGACTTCACGCGCGCCGAATTGCCGAAGCTGTTTGCCCTCGCGCGCGAGCTGAAGCGGTCGCGGGGGAAGAGGAACGCACCCAAGCCGCTCGCGGGCCAGACGTGGGCGCTCATCTTTTCGAAGTCCTCGACGCGGACGCGCGTGTCGTTCGAGGTCGGCATCCACGAGCTCGGCGGCAATCCGCTTTTCCTGAACAAAAACGACATCCAGATCGGCCGCGGCGAATCGATCGAGGACACCGCGAAGGTGCTCTCGCGTTTCGTGCATGGCATGGTCGTGCGGACGTTCGACCACAGCGATGTCGAGCGGTTGGCCGCGGCCGGCACTGTGCCGGTGATCAACGCCCTGACGGATTTCCTGCACCCGTGTCAGATTTACACGGACGCGTTTACGATGACGGAACGCTGGGCGAAGGGCACGACGGGCGCGAAGCTCGTCGATTCGCTGCGCGGCCGGAAGATCGCGTTTCTCGGCGACACGGCCTGCAACATGGCCTACTCGTGGATCCTGGGCGCGCATCTCTTCGGCATGACGATCGCGCTCGCCGGGCCGAAGCAGTTTGCGCCGGCGAAGCCGTTCGACGCGTTTCTCCGGCAGGAGGGTTACGACCCGAAGACGAGCTACCAGTTCACCACGGATCCCTTCGAGGCGGTGCGCGATGCGGACGTCGTTTACACGGATGTGTGGGTGAGCATGGGCAAGGAAGAGGAGACGAAGGAGCGGATTCGCGTGATGTCGCCGTATGCGGTCACGGGAAAACTTTTCGCCGCGGCGAAGCGCGACGCGCTCTTCATGCACTGCCTGCCGGCCCACGCCGGCGAGGAAGTGATGCAAGAGGTGCTCGATAATCCGCGCTCGATCATCTTCGACCAGGCGGAGAATCGGCTGCACATGCAGAAAGCGATTCTCGTGGCGCTCGCGGCCGCGAAACGGTCGTGACACGACGGGCAGCGGAACGGCTGCCCGTTCCGGGACGGAGCCGAAGCGGCTCCGCGACGAATTCACGGCTCCAGGATGTAGGTGAACCGCGTGTCGAATTTCTGAAACAGCCCGGTTGAGAGATCCCCGTCGTCGATCTTGGCGTCGATGGTGGTCATGAAGGCGTCCGTCGCCGTGGCGCCCGTGGTCGAAATGCCGGCGGTGACATTCAGGTTGCGATCCCAATTCCAGCGGCCCCCGACGGAGTTCTTCGCCGTGCGCCAGGCCGAGACGTTGAAGTCGGCGCTCGACATGCCGGGCGGCACGACACTCGTGCCGGCGTTTCCCGGCCAGCTCCCGTTCTGGGCGGCGTAGCTTTCGAACGCCTGGGCAAACGTGCGCAGGTCGGAGACGAAGCGCGCACTGTGGGATTTCTCGCGGACGCGCGCGAAGGCGGGAATCGCCATCGCGGCGAGCAGACCGATGATGACGACGACGATCATGATTTCGACCAGCGTGAAGCCGGCGAAGCGCCCCGGAGGCGCACAGGAACGGAATGATTTCATGGGAACAGACAACCTGCGATTTATGATATGAATAATATTCGCTGACCGTGCCATCCTGACTTGGCGCGGCCCCTGCACAATTCCGGCCGGGTAAACGCGATGTGAAGTCACGGGTGCGTAGGACTACGAACGCCCTGCGCGTTTTTGCGAGCTGGCGCGCCGGATCGTTTTTCTTTTGCGCGGCGCGGCGCGGCCTCCCCACACTCATCCCTCATCCATGAAAATCGTCCTCGCTTACTCGGGCGGCCTCGACACGTCCGTCATCGTCAAGTGGCTCCGCGAAACCTACGACGCCGAGATCGTCACCTTTGCCGCGGACATCGGCCAGGAGGAGGAGCTGAAGGGGCTGCCGCAGAAGGCGCGCGCGACGGGCGCGTCGAAGCACTTCACGCTCAATCTCGTCGAGGAGTTTGCGAGCGACTTCATCTATCCGATGATCCGGGCCAACGCGATTTACGAGGGGCAATATTACCTCGGCACCTCGATCGCGCGACCGCTGATCGCCAAGGCGCAGGTCGACATCGCGCATCAGGAGAAAGGTGATACGGTCGCGCACGGCGCCACCGGCAAGGGCAACGACCAGTGCCGCTTCGAGCTCACCTACATGGCGCTCGATCCGAAGCTCACGATTCTCGCGCCGTGGAAGATGGAGGAGTTCCGCAGTCTGTTCCCGGGCCGCGCCGAGATGATCGCGTATTGCGCCGAGCACAAGATCCCGGTCGAGGCTTCGCTCAAGAAGCCGTATTCGATGGACCGGAATCTCCTGCACATCTCCTACGAGGCCGGCATTCTCGAGGATCCGTGGTTCGACCCGACGACGAAGGAGAACAAGGGGATGTTCAAACTCTCCGTCTCGCCCGAGGATGCGCCGAACAAGCCGGAATACGTCGAGCTCGACTTCGTGCAGGGCAACTGCGTCGCCGTGAACGGCAAGAAGCTCTCGCCCGGCGGCGTGCTCAAGGTCCTCAACAAGCTCGGCGGCAAACACGGCATCGGCCGCGTCGATCTCGTCGAGAATCGCTTTGTCGGCATGAAGTCGCGCGGCGTCTACGAGACGCCCGGCGGCACGATCCTGATGCAGGGGCACCGGCAGGTGGAGTCGCTGACGATGGATCGCGAGGTGATGCACCTGCGCGACTCGCTGATGCCGAAGTATGCCGAGCTGGTCTACTACGGGTTCTGGTTCGCCCCCGAACGCGAGGCGCTGCAGGCGCTGGTCGACGAGAGCCAGAAGTTCGTGACCGGCACGGTGCGGCTGAAGCTCTACAAGGGCAACATCATCACCTGCGGCCGCAAATCGAAGTATTCGCTCTACGACATGAACATCGCGTCGATGGAGGGCGTGAAGAGCTGGTATAACCAGAGCGACGCCACCGGCTTCATCCGCTTGAACGGCCTGCGGCTCCGTGCGCGCAACCTCGCGCAGGGCGGCCCGAAGCTTTCCGCGCGGCGCGGAAAGCTAGGTTAGGTTTTCGCGGAACGAAAACCTTTCAGAACAACCCGTTCGCCACCACGCCGACCGCGGTGATCGGGCCGCTGTCGCCGAGACCGTCGAGCGCGCGGTCGGCTTTCTTCATGATCGCCTGAACATCGCGGAGCATCGAGTCGTCGCTGAGCAGTTTGCCGAGCGTGCCTTCGCCGCGGGAGATTTTGTCGGACACGGAACGGAAGTTCGCGATCGAGGCCTTCAAGTCGTCCCCCGCCTTTTGGTCGAACACGAGCGCGCCCAGCGTGCCCTTGCCGGCTTTCACCTGGTCGACGATCGCCTGGGCGTTGGCCAGGAAGTTCTTCGCGTCGGCGGCGCCCTGCTTGATGTCGCCGAGCGTGGCGATGAGGTCATCGTGCAGTTTCGGATCGTTGATCAACTTGCCGAGCGTGCCCTCGCCCTTGCTCACCTTGTCGGTGATGGACTGGAGATTCGCGGTCGTCTTCTGGATGTTCTCGCGGTTCTCGGTCACGAGTTGATCGACCTTTTGAATGATGCCGGGGCCGCCCTTGCCATCGCCGCTGAGCGAGCCGCTGAGGTTGCCCAGCGCGCCTTCGAGCTTCTTCCCGAGATCGCCGATCTGCGACATGACCGAATTCAGATCCGGGGTGCTCTTGGTTTGGATTTCAGCGCCGTCGCGCAATTCCGGCGCGGCGTCGGTGCCGAGGTCGATGCCGATGTAGTTCGTGCCGATCAGGCCGGCCATGATGATCGTGGCGGTGGCGTCGCTCTTGATCTTCACATCGGGATTGATGCGGAGGACGGCTTCGGCGCGGCGGCCGGCGAGCCGGGTCTTCTCGACCTCGCCGATTTTCACGCCGGCCATGCGAACCTCGTCGCCGTCCTTCAGCTCCTTGAGCGTCTCGAAGCCGGCGATGATGTTGTAGCCTTGATCCTTGAAGATCTTGCCGCCGCGCAGGGTCTCGAAGGTGACCCAGGTGAGCGCGAGACCGAGGAGGAAGAAAAGGCCGACGCGGGCGGTTTGTTGGAAGTTATTCATGAGGAATTTGTCGGGATTGGAATGAGAGTTGGCGGGTAAATCGGAAATCAGTCCGCGAAGGGGATATGCCTCGCCGACAAATTCCTGAATTTTCTGCGATTCGGTGATCGAAGGTAACTACTCAGGTGGGGTGCTGGCTCATGTTGGTAGCATCGGGAAATTCTTTTTTTAGACAGAATGGACAGAATATACAGAATGGGTCGGGCTGATTTTGAATCATTTTGTCCATTCT
>Ga0163144_10018195_pt1 | contig 14245 bp, 9 predicted proteins | sample OliLak19BULKMAT1_FD_123175 | JGI IMG/M metagenome (GOLD analysis project Ga0163144, IMG submission 123175) | Freshwater microbial mat bacterial communities from Lake Vanda, McMurdo Dry Valleys, Antarctica - Oligotrophic Lake LV.19.BULKMAT1 | ecosystem: Environmental > Aquatic > Freshwater > Lake... | reverse complement strand
TATTATTTCGAGCCGTTGCAGCAATGAGATTTCCGAACACCGGACCGAACGCCGAACCCCCGATGCATGCAGGTTGCCAAGTACCCGCAATTCCATTGCTTTCAACCTGTTCGGCGCTCTAGGCCGTCCGACGAGACACCAGTGCCGCGATCTTCGCCGCGCCGACGACGGGATCCTCGTGTTCCCAGATTCGGATCACCTCGAATCCCTGAGCACGGAGTGCCGTGTTGGTGTCGTTGTCGCGCGCGCGGTTGGCATCGATCTTCTCGGCCCACCACTTCGTCTTCGACTTCGTCGGTCTGCTGTGCTCAGGGCAGCCGTGCCAGAAGCAGCCGTCCACGAAGACGATCACCCTGGCCTCGTCGAATACGATGTCGGCTTCGCGGCGAAGGTCTGCCAGGGGCTTGACATTGCTTCTGAACGAAAGCCCCAGCGCTCGAAGCGCCGTGCCGACGAGGATCTCGGGTTTCGTCCCAGCTCGACGCTGCGTGCGCATGCGCTTGAGCGTGTCGGCCGATGGCATCGACTGCTCGAAGCGCGAGAGTATGACTCGTGGTCTGCGTGGCTCGGCGCCCATCCCCTCGGCGAGGGCGCACGCCAGATATTGAGCGAGTAGCGGTGGCACGGCGTTCCCGACCTGCCGTCGTTTCGAGCCCGCGTCACCGTGAAACTCGTACCGATCAGGGAAACTTTGGAAGCGCGCAGCCTCGCGGATCGTGAGCGACCGATCGTGCCACGGATGTGTGAAGCTGCCGCACGTCACGTTGTCGAACTGCGTGGTCATCGTGTACGCGGGCCGGCGCGGATCGAGTCGACCCAGCAGGTTGGTGGAGTCGGTGCGACGCATCCCGCCGCGGAAACGGTCGGGGAGCAGGTGACCTGGCACATCGCGCCACGTACCGCCTTGCGGTACGTGCGCCATGAGCTCGCGGTGCTCGTCGCTCATGAGCTTGGCTTCATGGTCGAGCACGAGCTTGCTACCGATGCGCATTCGCTTCGCGTACGCCGACAGATCCGCGTGTCTCGTGTACGTTCCCACCGCCTTGCCGACGGTTCCCTCCCGGATCGCCGGCAGGTCGCCGATCGCGTCGGCAACCGTCAGGTGTCGGTGCTTCCGTTGCTCGCGACGCCTAGCCTCCCACAGGTCGACCGTGTCCCGGCGCCACCCACCCAAGTACGGCGCCTCCGGCCACTCGAACTTCGCACGCCCGCGAACACCGACGACGAAGACCCGCCGACGCAACTGTGGCACGCCGTAGTCGGCGGCGAGAAGGATCCTCGACTTCACCACGTAGCCTAGGTCGGCGAAGGCAATAACGATCGCGCCGGAGAGTGTCCCGTCCTGCGCCATCTCGAGCCCGGGCACGTTCTCGAGCACGAACGCCCGCGGCCTCCCGAGCGCCACCGCGCGATACATCGACCGCCAGAGGCCGTTGCGTTCGGTCCAGTCCGCCTTGCGGTGGCGGCCGGCCGTAGAAAAGCCTTGGCAGCAGGGGCCGCCGACGATCACGTCGACCTCCCTCACCTTCCGGCGCAGCGTCGCGTCGTCCACGGCGGCGAGATCCGACTCGTCGTGTTCGGCGTTCGGGTGGTTCGCGTGGAACGTCTCGAGAGCCCACGGGTCGTTGTCGACGCCGTAGGCGATCTCGAAGCCTGCCTCCGCGAAGCCCTCCGACATGCCTCCGGCACCGCAGAACAAGTCCGCCACCGAGAGATCGAGGTGAGGTTTCCGCCGCGGCGCTGGCATTCCGCCGCGAGTCTAGCGATAACGCCCGCCCCGTCGAGACCTACGAGCGCAGCCGCTCCAGGCTCGCGAGCAACTCCTCCAGCATGACCGCACGGCTTACCCTTTCGGGCTCGGGGTCTCCGAGCAGGTCTGCCTGCAGCGCGGCCTTCGTGCGCAGCCGCCGGTACTCGTCCTGCTCGATAGTGCCAGCGCATGCGAGCGTCACATATTCGACGTCGCGTTTCTGGCCGCGCCTGTGGATTCGATCGAGCGACTGCAGGTAGTGCGCGGCTTGGTTCGACATCGACTCGTACACGGCGATGCGCGCAGCGTGGAGCGTGATCCCCGCGCCTGCCGCTGCGGGGTTGCCGACGAACACGCGCACGTCGTCCGATTCCTGGAACGCGCGAACTGCGGCGCGCCGGGTTGCCACGTCGGCGACCGACCCGTCGACACGAACGACTCCGAGGTGGCGGTATCGTTCCTCGAGTCGGTCGAGGCTGTTCCGATAGAACGACCAGAGCACGACCTTCTCGCCTGCGCCGGTCCAGCGCGCGAGTAACGCATCGAGCGCGTCGAACTTCGCCGGGAGCTCGTCGTGATTCGGTTCCACGCCACGCGGGTCCGAGCACGTGCGCAGCAAGGCCGCGCGACGTGCCAGGTAGTTCGCGTATTCCGCCCGGAACGCCTCGTCCGAGATCCGTTCGAGGTCGCGAGCGAGATCACCGGCAATCCGGGCGTACAGCTCACGCTGCCGAGGTGCCAGCACGACGTCGACGTCGGTGTGCACGCGACCGGGGAGGTGCGGCAAGACGACGCTCTTCAAATTCCGGGTGTACACGACGGAGTTCTCCATGACCTGCTTCACGAGCGAACGTCGCGCGGCCGCCTCGTCGGGGAGGCGTACGCTCCCGAACGCCCTGCCGAAGTCGACGAACGTGACCTGAGCCACTACGTCGGCAGCGTCGTTCGGTGCAGGGGTCCCGCAGAGGGCGTAAGCGCGCGTGCACCACTCGCGAAGTCGAGCGAGCGCATCGGTCCTTCGAGCGTCGGGGTTCTTCACCGCGAACGACTCATCTGCGACGAGCAGCACGCGGTGTCGCGTGCACAGGAGGCGGTAATCTTCTGGGATGGACAGCAGGCTCTCGTAGTTGCCGACGAAGACCTCCGCCGCAGACGAGAGCATCGCAGCCCGCGCTCTGCGCGGGCCGTCCAAGACCGCCACTCTGTAGAGACCACCCGTGAACCGGCCGATCTCGGCGGCCCACTCGCCGACCATCGACTTCGGCGCCACGACTACCATCACGTCTACTTCGCTGCGGTCAACGAGCAGGTCGAACGCCGCTACAACGGAGAGCGTCTTTCCGGTGCCTTGTTCGTCGAACACGCATGCGCCGGGCGAATCGGGCAACGTCATCGTCCCGACGTTCCTCACCTGGTGATCGTCGAGTAGCCCAAGCAGGCGCGCGCCCGCTAGCCGATCTCGCACGGCAGAAATCGGCTGCTCCCGCAGCGCGTGCGCGGCAGCGACGTCGCGTATGTCTGTAATCCGGTTCCGGACGAAGCGCACGACCTCGGGCCCCAGACAACCTGAGCCAAGTTGATCCTCGTGCTGCAGGAGATGGACCGCGTCTGCCGCCGAGAGCCGAGCGGCGCCGTCTACGACGCGCACCCGCGCTTGCGGCAGGATGGCTCGGATCCGGGCCGCCACTTCGTGAGCAGGTTGCGCGGTTCCTCGAATTTCCACCGCGGTACGGGTGGCCGATACGGCGGCGACCAGCCGACTCATTACGGCGTACCCGCAACGGGTTGGTGGCCACGCGCGCTGAGCTCGCCGTCGAGAGCGCCGACGGCCCTCGCGAGGCTCGCCCGGATCTCAACGAGGAACTCGGTAGGGAAATCCTTCCACGCAGAGGGCGGAGTTTCCCCGAGGCGGTCAGTCAGGCCCCTCAGATACTGGTCGAGACCGATGGCCTTCCGGGCCCGCACCCTGGCGCGGGCATCGATCACGGCATCTCTGATCAGCTCCTTGGCCTCTTTACCCTCCTTTTCTCGAAGCTGGTGCGCGTTCACCAACTGCTTGTATCCGTCGGGATGGTTCGCGACTGTCCACAGCGCCCGGACCTGCGCGCCGCTCTCGATGGTGTCGTCGTACATCATGTCGTACACCATCGCGCGGAGCTCCGGCTCGGCGTCGAATCGTTCGACCACCTTCTCGCCTGTACGACCCGCGCCAAGCTCGTAAAACCACTGAAAGATCGTGTCGGTTCGGTGTTGGACGGCGCCGCGCGGCTTGCCGGCCTGCGCGTGGTAGTCGATGAAGTCATCGGCCCATTGAACCATCCCGTAGTAGCGCGTGACTTCGTCCGATCCGATCGCGAACTTCTTGGCGACTGCCTCCTTGATCTCCTTCACTCTCGCTCTGCCCGGCAGACGCCCCTCGGAGTCTTTCCAGTGGCGGAATTCATCGATGACCATCCGAGCCTTCACGTACTCGGGCCACGGCTTCTTGTGGTCGTCCTCGAAGTTCAGCGCGACGACGATCGCGTCGAGTTGGTCCTTGGTAACGCTAGGAGGAGCACGCCAAACCCTGACCCAGCGGGCGCGCTCTTTCTGCTCGTCGGTCCATTTCTTTCCATTCCTCCCATTGACGATCATGCGCGCCGACGCGATGCGGCGATTCCCGTCGCACGGAACGCCGTTAAAAGTCAGGATCGGCGGACGTTCGACTCCCTTACGCGCGATGCTCTCGGCGAGCGGTCTGAGATCGAACGGATCGCGATTTTTCTCCGACCCCAAGGTGATGTCCCCAGTGAGGATTTCGAGCAGTTCGTCGGCGGTGGGCTTCCTGCCGTTCTTTTCCTCGAACTCATCGACGAAGAGCACTACGCGATGGTTCTCGGCCCACGGGTCGAGCGTGGTTACGTCGACGTACCCCTCGACCATCGGAACGACGGTGCCATTAAACGTCGGCACGGGGAAAACATCCCGCGGCCTGAACCCGTTCCGAGCCACCAACGCCACGCCCGAGCCTTCCTCCGTCGTATCGGTGGCCGCAGGGCGATCGACTTCCGCCACCAGTGCACGCACCTCTCGGCGGATCCGCTCCCGCACAGCCTCGGCCTTCACGGAATCGACCCCTACTCGGTGGAGACCCCGGAGTTCCTCCAAGACGCGCGTGTAGAGCCTCTCGGCGCGCGCCGCATCCAACCGAATGTGCGCCGCGTCGCGAACCGCAGCTTCGATCGCGCTTCCGTCGTCCTCTGCGACCGCGCAGGCGCGGGCGATGACTCGCTCAACTGACTCCATCTCCGCTCCGTCCCTACTGATGATCATGTTCATTGCTGTCGCTCCTTCAGCGTCTCTCGAAGCCTCTCAAGGCCCCGGCTTTTCCACGTCCTGCATTCGTCCGCGGTGACCGTACGACCCAAGATGGCGCTTGCGTCGCGCGCGAGGTCTCCGGAAGAGAGCGGTTCGTCCGCCGCGAGCGCGTCCAGCACAAGGACCGTTACGACGCGCACGGACTCGGTCCACCCGGCCATGGTCGCCTTGAGCATCCGGACCGTTGCTCGCACCTCCACCACGTCGTGCTCGGCGTCCTCGCTCTCAAGCTCGTCTATCTCCGCCTGCTGACCTCGGGCTCGACCGATCGCGCGGAGGAGCTGCCGCTCAGCGACGCGCGTGATGAACGCGGTAGGGTTCTCGACGTCGCGGCGCTCGGCCGTAGCGAGCAGCTTGACGATGCTCTCGAAGACGGCATCCTCAACGAAGTCCGCCCACTGGCGGTGCCTGCCCTCAAGGAAACGCACGATCCCGTCGATGCGGCCGTCGCGCAGCATCGCCACGACGTCCCCCTCGAACCGAGCGCGCCGCTCGTGCCCTGCACCGTTCATGCCCCGTAGAGGCCCGACGTGGCCGAATCGAAACGCGCAGCGACGTTTTTTTCAGCGGGGCTCCTCGCGCACCCGCAGTGGCTCGCCGGTTAGAGGCGCGAGCCTGTGATGCCGAAACGCGCAGCAACCATTTTTCTCCTAACCGCCGCGCGCCCCCGAGGCGGAGGACGACGCTCGCACAGAGACCCGGACCTCACGCGCAACGAGCTGTTGGGCGACGCATGCACCGCGCTGAAAGGCGGCAAAGTGAATTGGTGCAAATCGTGTCCGGGTGCCCGACGGAAGCGTCGACGGCGCCAAGCCCAAGATTGGAGCGCAGAAACGACTTCGGCAACCAACGGGAGCCCCTCCGCCCGCCGTCCCGGCACGGTTCTCGAAGAGAATGAGGACGCCGCCGAAGGCACGGCGCCCGTAGCGGGCAAGGGTGCGAACAGCAACAGATGACATTCCGCCCGTGGAGATTGCCGTAGGCCAGCGCGCGGCACGGGCGCTCACCCCAAAAGGCAGGGGGCTCCACCGCGCCACTTGCGATCTCATCGCGAAATAAGCCGTGCGGCAGAGTGCTCCCTGCGTGCCTCCCGCGGAAGAACGCGGCTGGCACCGTGTCCGACGACGGTTTCCCCGAGGACAAGGCGAGTTGCACCACGCCGCTCGCGGGTTTCCCCGGGGACAGGGCGTGTTGCACCACGCCGCTCGCGGGTTTCCCCGGGGACAGGGCGAGTTGCACCCCGCCACTCACGGGTTTCCCCGGGAAGAAGGCGTGTTGCACTGTGCAACTCACGATCTTCCCGCCCGCTGGGCTCGGAACCGACAAGACCGCACCCGGGCGACTCGTGACGGCTCCGTCCGGGAGCTGGGTCGATGTCCTTCATGAGGCGGTCTGCCGGTGGAGCTGACCTCTCTCTCGACCACTCTCAGGGCGGCGTACCGCCAGGCGGCGTGGCGCCCGCGGAGAGGACTTGCCGTTCGGGGGCCAGCGACTCGATGGCGAAGCCGTCGGCGTGCTCGGTGGTCGTGGGGAGAGGGAGGGCCCGATCTTCCCTGAAGGACGGGCTCGCGCGCTCGGGCGAAGTCAGCTCCGGCTCGCATGTTGCGCGCCCCGAGAAAAAGTAGGATGAGCCGCTCCGATGCCCCGCGCCCTCGCTGCCTTCATCGAACGCTGGCTTCTGTCGAGCGCCTCCGAACGCGCGAACAAAGACGCTTTCCTCGCGGAGCTCTGCCTTGTCCTCGATGTCCCGCGGCCAAACCCGACGAGCGGCGACCCCGCCAAAGATCACTACGTCTTCGAACAAAAGGTGCGCATCCGGAAGCCCGATGGGAGCGCCGGCACCGGGATTGTCGATCTCTACAAGGAGGGGTGCTTCGTCCTCGAAGTGATGCAGAGCTCTGACGAAGATTCGCGGAAGCGCAGCCCGCGGCGGCGCACCGAGCAGCCCTGGAACAACGCCATGGAGCGCGCGCGGACGCGGGCCGTCGAGCTGGCGGCGAACCTCGATCCCCGCCCTCCCTTCGTCATCGTCTGCGACGTCGGCCGCTGCTTCGATCTCTACGCCTGCTTCGACGGCACTTCACGGTACCGGCCCTTCCCAAACCCCGAGAAGAAGCGGCTGCCGTTCGATCGGCTGGCGGACCATGCCGAGACCCTTCGTACCGTCTGGACCGAACCTTTGCGCCTGGATCCGTCGAAGCGCTCCGAACGGGTGTCCGAGGAGGCGGCCGCCTGCCTGGCGGTGATCGCCGGCGAGCTGGAGGCGGCCGGCCACCCGCCGGAAGCAGTGGCGGACTTCCTCCTGCGGTGCGTCTTCACCATGTTCGCCGAGGACGTCGGCCTGCTCGGACAGGGACTTTTCAGCAGCGCCCTCGAAACGTTCTGGATCCCGCTTCCCACCTCGTTCCCGGCAGCCATCGAGGCGCTCTGGCGGGCAATGAACGACGGCTCGCCGGTCGGGCTCGGGAGCGCACCGTTGCGCTTCAACGGAGGGCTCTTCGAAAAGCCCCGCGCGCTCCCGCTCACCGCGGAGCAGCTCCGCCACCTGCTACGGGCCGCCGGCTACGACTGGTCCGACGTCGATCCGGCGATCTTCGGTGCGCTGATCGAGCGCGCGCTGAACCCGAGGACACGCGCCGCCATCGGTGCGCCCGTCACCCCCCGTGTTCACGTCGAACGGCTCGTGCAGCCCACGATCGACGAGCCGCTTCGTGGCGATTGGGACCTTGTCCGGGCCGAGGTGTGGTTGCACGGCGAGCAAGGAAAGCCGGAAGCGGCAAAGAAGGCTCTGCGCGACTTCCAGGCGCGCCTGAGCAACGTGCGGGTGCTCGATCCGGCCTGCGGCACGGGGGGCTTTCTTTGCGTCGCGTTGAGCTTGCTCCAGCAGATCGAAAGCGAAGTGACGGCCGAGCTCCGCGCCCTGGGGGATACCCACGAGCCGCACACTCGAGTGAGCCCGGCTCAGATGCGCGGTATCGACGTGAGCAGACAAGCCCAAACGGTAGCCGCGCTGATGCTTTGGCTGGGCTACTTTCAGGGGCATTACCGCACGCACGGGCGGCAGCCGACGACTCCGCAGGCGCTCCCGGGCCTGCACACCATCGAAGCGCGCGACGCATTGCTGGCGTGGGACACCCTGGCGCCGGTGCTCGACGGAAAGGGCAAGCCGGTGACACGCTGGGACGGGACGACGATGAAGCGGAGCCCGGTAACCGGCGATCCGGTGCCGGACGAGCGGGCGCAAGCGGTCATCGAGCAATACGTGAATCCGCGAAGAACCATGTGGCCGACCGCGGACTTCATCGTGGGGAATCCGCCGTTCATCGCTGGAGAACGGATGCGGCAGTCCCTCGGAGAGGGCTACGTCGCGGCGTTGCGGGCGACCTACCCCGAGGTCCCCGAGTTGGTCGACTACGCCATGTATTGGTGGGATCGAGCTGCCTGCCTGGCGCGTGAAGGTGCCATCCGCAGGTTCGGCTTCGTCATGCCAAACAGCATCACGCAGGCCCCGCAGCGGCGCGTCCTCGCCGGCCATCTCGGCGCACGGGCACGGCCGCTTCGCATCGCTTTTTCAATCCCCGACCATCCCTGGGTCGACGCGAAGACAGGGACTACGGTGCGCGTTGCGCTGACCGTCGCGCAAAGAGCGAGTGACTCGGCATCCATCGGTGCCGTGCCTGGCGCGCTCGACGGGCCGCAGGATTCGCTCTCCTATCGGGACGTGCCCGGCATCGGGTCGGATTTGCGGAGCAGCGCGCTCGTCGAGGCCGCTGTGCCGCTCGCAGCAAATTCGTCGCTCTGTGCTCGCGGCATCTGGCCTCATGGATCTGGATTCGTGCTCGCAGGCAATGACCAACCGGCAGAGACGCCCATTCTCAATCCAATGACCTCGATGCCCGTCGTGCGCCCCTATCTCAATGGCCGCGACGTGATGGCCCGGCTCGGCAACGCTCGGATCATCGATTTTTTCGGGCTCGACCGCGACCAGGCCGCACGACTGTCGCCGGTGCACTTCCGGCGCGTCAAGGACCTCGTCAAGCCGGAGCGCGCCGGCGACCGGCGAGCTAATGTGCGGGAGCAATGGTGGAGGTTTGGAAACGACGCTCGCGGGTGGCGCGCAGCCTGCTCGGGGCTCACGCGCTACATCGCGACGTCGGAGATCGCCAAGCACCGAGTGTTCGTCTTCCTGGACCGGATTGTCCTGCCCGGCCCGACGATCACCGCCGTCGCCCTCGACGACGCTCACTTTCTCGGCGTCCTCTCCAGCCGCGTCCACACCATCTGGGCGCTGGCCACAGGAGGAAGACTCGCGAGCTCCTCCCGCTATGGCAAGGCGGCCTGTTTCGACCCTTTTCCCTTCCCCGCGTGCATCGAGAGTCAGAGGCAGCACCTCCGCGAGCTCGGTGAAGCCCTCGACTCCCACCGCAAGCACAGGTTGGCCGCAAATCCGACTCTGACCCTCACCGGCATGTACAACGTTCTCGAAAAGCTTCGTTCGGGCGACCAGCTCGATGACAAGGACCTCGTCCTCCGCACGAAGGGTCGTGTCTCGGTTCTCAAGCAGATCCATGACGATCTCGACCGAGCCGTCCTCGACGCCTACGGCTGGCCGGCGGAGTCGACGGACGAGCAGATCCTGGAAAAGCTCGTCGCCCTGAATCAAGAACGCAGCAACGAAGAGGGCAATGGGCTCATCCGATGGCCACGCCCTGATTTTCAGACCTCCACCGTTGCCGGCGCGCACGCGCCGCGACAGGGGAGCACCGCCGGCACGGAGCAAGACGGCGAAGACATCGAGCCGACCGGTGTGGCCTCGCGCGCGCTGCTCGTGTGGCCAAAGTCGCCGAGCCAGCAGCTCATCGCCGTCCGGGACCTCCTGGCGTCCTCGAAGCACCTCTGGTCGGCCGCCGAAGTCGCGGCGGTATTCACGGGAGCAAAGACCAGGGCTGTCGCCGCCGTTCTCGATGCGCTCACAGGGGTGGGCGTTCTGGCGGCCTGCGGCGCGAGTGACACGGAGCAGCGATGGGCGACGGCCGGCCGGGCCGGAATGTAGAGCTTGGCCTTGCCGTCCGCCCGCGCGTAGGCTCCGCGCATGACGGTCGAAGACGAACCGACCATGCGGCGCCCCTCGCTCCGCATTGCCGAGATGGCGATCACGAACTTCCGCAGCTTTCGCGCGCGTACGGTTCTGCCGTTCACCGACGGGCGCCCCGAAGCGGACGCGATCGTCACGTTCCACGGCGACAACGGCGCTGGCAAATCCAACGCGATCACCGCGCTCGACGAGCTCTTCCTCGCGCTGACGCTCTGCTTGAGCCAGGGCGACGAGGCCGGCGAGCTGCTTCTCACCTGGGATGCCCCCATGGCCGGCCTGGAGCGCTCGTTCGTCGTTGCGTACCGCAACCGCCCCGCCGGCACCGACGCGCCGACGGACATCGAGGTGCGCTTCGAGGACCAGCGGCTCGGCGCGTTCCGAGTGCGCGCCATTCCTTCCGGCAAGCGGGTGCGCCTCCGCGCGGAGCACCGTCCCGTGAACCCCGCCGCCCCGGCGGCGATGCTCGCGGAGGGCGGCTTCGCGCCGGTGCGCCCCGAGGCGCGCGATCAGTTGCTCACCTGGCTGCAGACGCCGCTGGGTCCCCAGAGCCGCCCGCTCGCGATCTTCAACGCCCGGCGGCAACCCAACTGGCTCTTGCGCAGCGCTCACGGCTCGCTGCTCCATCCCGATCTGGCGGAACAGCTCTTCGCGGTTCGCACGAACCGCGATCCGGAGGCGCGGGAACGCTGGCGGACGTTCGGGGAGACGCTTCAGCAGTTCCCGCAGTTCCAGGGCAAGATCATCGATATCGAGCGTCCGAAGTCGGACCAGCCTCCCGAGATCACCGTGGAGGAGCCGCGCAAGACGGTGCTCCTGCTCGATGAGCTGAGCTCGGGCGAGCAGCAGCTCGTCGTGCTGCTCGCGAGCATCATGCTCGCCAACACACCCATCGTGGTCCTCGAGGAGCCGGAGCTCAGCCTCGACGAAAAGAACCAGCGGAAGTTACGGCAGATTCTCGAGGGGCTCGTGAAAGCTGGCCAGATCGACCAGATTATCCTCGAAAGTCACGTGCCGGCCTTTGATGGGGAGCACGTCCTTCGCTTTGGCCGATCGAGCACTGGAAGCACCGAGGTCGAGCGCGTTCACAGCGCCGGACCGAAAGAGCTGCAGATCCGGCAACACGCGAAGGAGCAGGGCGCTGAACAGAGCTGGGTCACGCGGGACGGCTATACCCAGCTCCCGGAGCCCATGCGCGACGATCTTCAGATCGGTAACGGGGCCCACGTGTGGTTCCTGAAGAACCACGATCGTTGGGGCGCCTGGCCCGAGAGCGAGCTCGAGAAGTTGTTCACCGATGACGAGGAGACGAGGCATGACGATGAATGACGTCTGCCTGTGGCTCGACACGCAACGTAGCGTGGAGCCCCATGCAGGCGCGGAAGCTCTCGGAGCTTGCCAAAACGAAGGGGGTTCGCGTCGTCGTACACGCGCAGGTGCACCTCGAAGTGTGCCGGCAACGCCGCGTCAAGGACGGCGCGAGCTTCTCGCCCCACATCATTGAAAGCTTCCTCAAGCAGCTCGACATCGAGGTCTTCGATTCAACGCTGGACCGGGCTGCCGCCGAGCGTTGGGCCGCGCTCCTGCACCAGCGTTACCCCACGAAAAAGGACTGGAAGAGCGCCAAGCTGAGTGCCGTCAAGGCGAGGCTTCCTGACGATACCAGCGTTCCTGTCGAGCGCGTGCCCATGACGACCGACTGGTTGATTGCTCTCGCCATCGAGGATCAGGGCGCGTACGTGGCTGTCGAAGACAGGGGAGAAGAGTGGAGCGCGCTCCGGGCAACCGTCCCGAAGCGTGCTCTCTCCTTCGTGGAAGCCCTCGACTGGCTGGGGGGTCTGCCGGACGGGCCTTCGTAGGTCGCGGGCATTGCGGGCGACGCGACCCGGCCAGGAGCCGCCCTCGCGCACGCACGCGAGAGCGGCTCGGTCGTTCTGGATCAGCTCAATGCTGCTGCGGATCCGCCGGCGCGCCGTCGTCGCCGTCCAGGGTCCCGTCCAGGTCGCGGTCAATCGACAGCCGCCGCCCGTTGGCCGGCGGCGCGCACGTGTACGTCACGCCCTCCCCCTCCAGCGCCCGCTCCACGAGTTGCGCCGCCGTGAGCGCCGCCTTCCCGCTCTTGTTTCGCAAGAACACCCCGCCGCTATAGAAGAAGCCCTCCTGCTTCTCCTCGTCGAACGCAATCAGCTCGCACTCGCTCAGATTGGCGCGGGCGATGAGCAGCGCCACGCGCGGGCTGGCTTGAGCCTCGTTGTCTTCGCCCAGAGTCACCTGCTGGCCGAAGATCGGGGTGAAGTTGCTGTCGAAGACCATCATGTACTCGTCGATCGCCGCCCGCATCGCGAAGCCCTCGGCGTTCACCGGCAAGCCCTCCGGGTTGATCACGTCCTGACCGAGCAAGAGCAGGTTGGGATCGATGAGCCCCACCGTGGAGTCGGCGAAGTTCGAGACCGTGAAGAAGTGGACGTCCGAGCCGAAGCCGCCGTCGTGCGTGAAGCCGAAGCCGCGGATCTGGTCGCCGAGGAAGTCATTGCCTCCGGGGGCGGGGATGAGGATCGGGGAGAACGGCGTGCCGAATTTTCCGACCTTCTGGTATTGATTGCGAAGGTGCGGGGTCTTCACGTTCTGGGTGGCGCCGACCTCGGCGGAGCGGCCGTCGGTGCCGAAGAAGCCGGGCTTGCTGGTGAAGCCGGCGTTGCCGTTGCGGTCGAGCTGGTGGCAGTCGTTGCAGGTCAGCTCGGGGCCGACCGGGTCGAAGAAGCTCTTGCTGTTCATGAACAGGTCGAAGCCGGCCTGTTGATTGGGCGTCAGCGAGTTGTCCAGGTGGCGGATCGGGTTCGGCGGATACATCAGCTCCAGGGCAAAGTCGGTGAACGACTGCATGTCTTCGGTCGAGATCTGCTCGTGGCGGCCGAGCAGGCTGACGAACGCCCCATTGAAGGCGTGGAAGGCGGCGTTCTCGTTGAAAGCGCCGCTGTCGGGCTGGACCGAGGGCTCGGCGTAGCCGCCGGTGCGGTCGCCGCGCCAGTGCATGGGACCGTGATTGTCCATCCCGCGCAGGCTCTGGGTGGTCATGACGCCCTTCATCTGGTGGAACACCTTGCGGTTGCTCTCATTGATGTAGGGGTTCGGATCCGGGAGCGTCTCGCCATCCGGGTTGCCGAGGTTCCAGCCCAGGTCATCCATGTCGCCGAAGATGTGGCAGATCGCGCAGGCCGAGTCGCCGTGGCTCGACGAGAACGAGGCGTCATAGAGAAACGCCGGCCGGCGACCACGTGCTCGGGCTCCGGGTTGTACATCGGGACCTTGCCGACCTCCGCCCTGGTCTGCGTGTCGATCATTGAAATCGAGTTGTCGAAGCGTGTCAGGGCATAGAGACGGTTCTCGTCCTCGTCCAGCGCGAGGCCGGTGGGGCCGCCGCCGCTGACGTGGATCTGGTCGGCGACGTCCGGGACGAAGGTGTCGTCCTCGAGCTGCGCGGTATCGTAGACGGCGACCTCGCTGGTGCCGAGCGAGGCGACGTAGAGCGTGCTTCCGCTCTGGGTAATCTCCATGCCAATCGGGAACGCCACGCTCGTCGCGTTCTCGGCGTTGGGGATGGGGGCGCAGCACGTGTCGTAATCGATGTGCTTGTTCAGGTGCCGCGGCGCCACGCTGCCCCCGGCCCCGAGCACGCTGACGCGGCTGAACGCGAGCCGGCCACGGACCGAGTCGTTCGGGCCGGTGGCGGCCGCGCCGGAGAAGTTCTGGCCCTCGAAGCGCTGCTGGTTGTTGGCCTCCAGGTTCGTGACGTAGACCTTCCCGCTCGCGGGATTGACGATCATGTTGAACAGGGTCGTTCCGACATGCTGATAGATGCCCGCCGGTCCATTGACCGGCTGGGGTGGGCTCGCATTGGCGTCGATGACGAAGACGTCCTTGTCCGGCAGCGTGAAGCGCATCTCGACGTCGCGGATGGCGCCTGTCTCGTCGGTCCAGTGGGTGCCGTCGTACTTGACGATCGTCGAGGTCAGAGGTGGCGGGGCCCCGAAGGCGTCGGTGAACGG
>Ga0163144_10018193_pt1 | contig 14246 bp, 10 predicted proteins | sample OliLak19BULKMAT1_FD_123175 | JGI IMG/M metagenome (GOLD analysis project Ga0163144, IMG submission 123175) | Freshwater microbial mat bacterial communities from Lake Vanda, McMurdo Dry Valleys, Antarctica - Oligotrophic Lake LV.19.BULKMAT1 | ecosystem: Environmental > Aquatic > Freshwater >... | reverse complement strand
GGATTGGGTTTCGTCGGGGGTGAAGGTTAAGAGTTGACGTGCGAGGGAAAGGGGGGTGGTGCGGTTGGGAAGGCGGTCTTGGAATTTGGACATGGTTATTTGGGGGTTGGGAGAGTTTTACCCTCCGATTGGCATCGGGGGCTGTAGGGGCGTTTTACACCCAGGCTGACGATCGGGAACGGGATGGGAGGGCGCGGATGGGGAATTGGGTTCGTTTGGTGAGGAAGTTTTGCTGGGGCCGGGATTGGGTTCGTTTGGGTAAAGGAGATCGAGGGTGGATTCGTCGCCGACGCGGGTGGATTGGAGAGCTTGTAACTCTTTCAAATTGCGGAGGTATTGGCGGTGGAGCTGAGCTTCGTAACGGCGGTTGAGGGCAGGGGCGGAACTGTGGTCGAGGGAGTAGTTGACGGCGTGGGCGACGTGGGCGGGGGCGTTGGCTTTGGGGAGTTTGGTTTGGAGGTCGCGCTGGTGGGTGGCGACGTCGATTTCGATGGCTTGGGATTCGAGGGTCCAGAGGCGTTGTTGGCGCCATTTGCAGAAGACGGCGTCGGTGAGGAGGTCGACTTCGTCGGCGTGATTCGGCTGGTATTTGAGGACATAGGAGAGCAGGAGGCGCTCGAAGGCGGAGTGGTCTTCGATGCCGAGGAAGGCGTGGGGGCTGATGGAGGCAAGGCCGTGTTTGAGGGCGTTGCGGGAGGATTGGGTTTTGCCGCCGGGGGTGCGGGGGCCAGTGGAATGGAGGGCGTTGCGCCGGTTGGCGTCGATTTGAGCTTGGGAGGGCATGGGTTGGGGGTCCTTTTCGGGAAAAATCCGGAGTGAATGGCAGATGTGCCCCACCGCTTGCGCGGTAGGCTAAGCAGGGTTGTAGAGGGGGTTGCAGATGGAGGTTGTAGACGGGAGGAGGGTTTAGGTGGGGTAGGGGGGGTCTGGGTAGAGGTTGCGGCGGTCAGGGGGGAGGGCGCGGAGGCCGCGGATCTCTTCGATGGTGGCTTGGACGGCTTGGCGGACGGCGCGGACGGCTTCGGGGAATGCGGCGAGGGATTCGACGGCGGCGCGGTAATAGAGGGGCCAAGCTTCGGCGTCGGGAGGGATGTAGTCGGGATCCTGGGCGCGGACGAAGCGGATTTCGTAGTCCTCGGCGGGGGTTTCGGGGTCGAAGCCAAAGCAGGAGAAGTCGTGTCCGGAGCGGAAGGTATGGCAGAAAGTCATTTTGGTTGAGGTTCCTCCTGATTTCAGGATAGCAAGGGGGGGCCAAATTCCGGGGTAGGTGATTTCCCGTAAGTTACAGATAAGGAAAGTAGTTACGATTTTTAAAATCGACGTGAATGCTGTTATACCGGGTTTAGGCAATTTGAACACAAACACCATCAAACTCCAGCCCCCGATGAAATCGAGGAATAATCCTGACAAAATACAAAGAAACACATGAAGCTCGCCTGGGGACTGCTCACACTCACACTCGCCGCGCAGGAATGCCGACTCACCCCGTTGAGCCCCGCCCAACCGCCCCTCAAAATAGACGAGGGCGAGCGCGCCACCGAATCCCAGACCTTCCAGACCGCCATCTTCGCCCTCTCCCCCACCAGCCAGCCGCACTTCTTCGACACTGTTAACCGCATCCGCCGCCTGGAATCGAACGGCCGCCTCAGCACCCTGGCCGGCAACGGGGGCCGCGCCGACACGCTGAGCCCCGGCCCCGCGCTCGTTGCCCTGCCCACCGTCACCCAGCTCGTCTTCTCCCCCAATGGCACGCTGCACTTCGTCGCCGTCGGACGCGTCTGGCGCATCGCCAACGGCCAGATCGAAGCCGTCGCCGGCAGCGGCTTGCCGGGCTTCAATACCGAATCCGCCCGTGCCACCGAAGTGAACCTGGGCACCATCGTCAACGTCGCCTTCACCGCTAATGGCACCCTACTCATCGTCGATGGCTACGCCCGCGTCCGGCGTCTGGAATCCGACGGCAGCCTCCACACCATCGCTGGCGGACCCCGCGCCGCCGCCGCCGCCGGACTCACCGGTGACAACGGCCCCGCCACCGCCGCCGCCCTCTCCAGCCCCCGCCAAGTCGTCGCCTTGAAGGACGGCACCCTCTGGATCCGCGACCTCGCCGGCCGCCACCTCCGCTCCGTGGGCCCCGACGGCATCATCCGTACCATCCAAACCAGCTTCGACACCAATATCAGCATCCTGCTCGCCGCCGATGGCCGCCCCCTCGCCGTCACCGCCAATCGCGTTTATCCGCTAGCCGCCAACGGCGCGCTCGAAACCGGACAAGCGCCTTACCCGGCCTTCACCGGCACCCCGCGCGGCATCGGAGCCGATGGCGCGCTCTACTTCGAAGGCGGCGCGCGCCCCGAGCAGCGCAACCCTCTCGTCCGGCTCGACAAAACGCAAACCGTCATCGCCGGCGCGCCCGTCGCCGCCACCGTCGATGGACAAGCCCCGCCCTTCGGTGCTTGGCGACCCCAAGCTGAAAGACAGAGTGGGGTGCTCCTCTATGCGGCGCAACGAGGTGGCAAAAGCGGCATCCTCGAAGCCCATGCCGGCCAAACCCCCAAGTTCGTCGTCGGGGGCGGTGACGATGTCGGCGACGCCGAGGGCAAAACCGCCACCAGCCTCACCATCTTCGGCGTGCAGACCTTCAGTGTCGACGGCGCCGGCCGGATCATCGTCGCCGACGTCTACCGCCAGCGCATTCTCGTTGTCGAAACCGACGGCAAGGTGAGCCTTTTGAAATCGGCCGATAACCAGCCCATCGCTTACGCCCCCATCGGTTCGCTCTCCACCTTGCAACGCATCGCCGCCGATGCCGCGGGCAATGTCTATTGGTACGTCCAGGGCGCTACACCCACCGGCGGCGTCTTTACCGCCGATATTGCCGTCTGGACCCGCGCCACCAAAGCCGTCACCACCTTCACCGCCAACGGCGTCTCCGCCCTCGGCCGCATCGACGACGGAAGCTTAGTCGCCCTGGCCGGCAACAGCGCAACATTTCGCTCCGCCTACCGCCTCACCCCCGCCGGCTTGGGCGATGCTCTGAACGGCCTCCGCATGCTCCCCCTCCAGTCCGCCACCCGCCTGCGCGAACAGCCTTACTTCACCGCCGCCGCGCGCCTGTTCCGCAATTTGGCGAATGGGCGCGGCGAACCCGGCCACATCCAATGGCTGAATCTGGCGTTGCTCCCCACCGGCGCCACGTTTACCCCGGACTTCGTTCTCACCACCGGAGAAACCATTACCGTCCACCTCACCGACGGCGGCTTCTACCGTTTTGAAGATGTCGAGGCCTGCCCCTGGGTCACCCAGCCCAACGTCGCCGCCATCACCAACGCCGCCAGCTTCGGCAACCCCAATACGCTCTCTGCCCGCCAATTGATCACGCTGTTCGGAACCGGACTCGGCCCCCCCGAAGGCCAAGGCCTCATCCTCGACGGGCTACTCCGCGCTGGCGGCCAACCCGCGCCCTACCCCGCCATGTTGATCGGCAATTTCTCCGGCACCATCCCGCTCGCCACCCTTACCGGTACCACGCTCCCGGTGGTCTATTCGAACGACCGCCAAGTCACCGTCCAGGGTGTGATCGCCGCGCCCGCCACCGGCGAAGCGCTGCTCTACTTCGCTTGGCAAGGCCTCACCTTGATTCAACCCAACCCGGTCCGCTTCCTCGCCGCCACGCCCGGCCTTTTCAGCGCGGCACTGAATGACGACAGCACCGTCAACAGCGCCACCGCCCCGGCCAAAGAGACCCTCCAGCTCTACGCCACCGGACTCGGTGCCCTCGACACCAACCCGGCCCTAGGCGACTTCTTCAGCCTCACCACCCTCACCGGCACCGCCAACGCCGTCACCGCCACCATCGCCGGCGAACCCGCCGAAGTCCTCTTCGCCGGTGGCGCGCCTGGCCAAATCAGCGGCCTTTACCAAGTGAATGTACAGCTCCCCGAAGGCCTCGTCCCCGGGCCTCAACCGCTAATCCTCCGCGTCGCCAACCAAAATTCCAATCCGCTCACCGTATGGGTCCGGTAGTCTACGCCATGGCTCGCCCGCCCGCCTGACCTCGGCCACGGCCACGGCCACGGCCCGCAGACCGATATTCTGACGAAATCTGATGCAGGCGGAAGCGCGGAGCCGGTAGGCCCCAGCTGAAAGCTGATATAAATTCATCTTCGGCTACCCAAGCGGCCTTACGCTGCTCCATGTTCGCGCGCGAGGCTTCCGCCGTGTAGAATTCCCCGCGCTCAAACTGGGCGAAGGCGCGCTCAATTTTCCCCTCGATCCAATCGCGATCTTCGTGAAGTCGATCGTCCGCGGGGCGCAAGGCAACGAGCGCCCGCTCGATCACCTGTTGGGGATCCTGGTACGCGCCAGACTCGATGGCTTGCGCTATCAATCGTTCCTGTTCCGGTCCAAGAGTAATCGTCATGCCTGTCTTTGCGCCTTTTTGGTAGGGTTGTTCGTTCCAGGCCGACCCGCCACCATTCCGGCGAGCCCGGCGCCGGCGATCACGATGCGCGGTTGCTTCGCCGCCACGCCCGGGGTCAGCGTGAGGAAAGAGGCCAAGCCAAAGCGGTGAAAATCGCGCCGATCGATGTGCCGCGAGGTTAGCAGATAGAATGACAGGCACCATGCTACGCCGGACCTTCTTATTCGCCGCCCCGTTGGCCGCCCAGTTTGGCGGGGCGCGCACCGAGGTCTACAAAACCGTGGGCGACACGAAGCTCGAGTTATTCATCTTTTCGCCCGAAGGACATCAGCCGAAGGACCGCCGCCCGGCCATCCTCTTCTTCTTCGGCGGCGGCTGGACCAACGGCACGCCCAAGCAGTTCGAACCCCATTGCCGGATGCTGGCGGCCAAGGGCATGGTGGCGATCACGGCCGACTATCGGGTGACGAGCCGTCACCAAGTGAAGGTGGTGGATTGCGTCCGCGATGCCAAGTCCGCCGTGCGCTGGGTGCGGCAGAATGCCAAGCGTTTGGGCATCGACCCCAAGCGGATCGCGGCCGGCGGTGGCTCGGCCGGCGGGCACTTAGCGGCCGCCACGGCGACGTTGCCCGAGTTCGAAGAGCCGAGCGAAAACATCAAGATCAGCTCGCGGCCGAATGCGCTGGTGCTCTTCAATCCGGCATTGGTCCTTACTCTGAGTGGCGCGGCTTTGCCGATCACCCGCACGGGCGTGGAGGCGAAGCGCATTTCGCCGGATGAGCACATCCGGAAAGGCACGCCGCCGACGATCATCTTTCACGGCAAGGCTGACACCACGGTACCCTATGCCACTGTCGAGTTATTCACGCGCAAAATGCAAGCGGCGGGGAATCGCTGCGAGTTAGTCGGGTTTGAGGGCCAGACCCACGGATTCTTCAACTATGGCCGGGGCGAAAACAAGATGTACGAGAAAACTACCGCAGAAATGATCCGCTTTTTGGCTAGTTTGGGTTATCTCAACGGTTAATTTTCCGAGCGGTCTACCTTTGGCGACTCCAGATAGACTTTGAACCATTCGACATAGCGGCGCATGATGTCGCGCTGATGTACGGGGTCTGACGGGCTATGGCCATAGACGGGATAGCCGATAAACTTAGTCGGCACGCCGTTGTCACGCAGCGCGTGATAGAAACGATAGCTCTGCGTGATGGGCACGCGAAAATCGCCCGTCGTCGCCATGATCAAGGTGGGAGCTTTCACTAAGTTAGCGTAAGTGATCGGCGATTGGGCTCGCATCGCTTCCAGGCGTGCCGCGTCGGTGTAAGGCGAGCCGCCAAAGGCATCGCCGCGGCGGATGTTGGCGTCGCCTAGGTTATATTGATCGAGCCAATCGGTGACGGACGCGCCGGCCACGGCCGCTCGCCAGACGGTGGGGTACTTACCCAGCAGCCACGTCGTCATGTAGCCGCCGTAACTCCAGCCGCAAGGGGCCATGCGGGTTTCGTCCACCCAGCCGCGTTGTTTGAGTAAGTCGACGCCGGCCATGACATCGCGCCCTGGCCCGGCGCCCGCGTCGTTCCAGATGCCGGCCTGATAGGCATTGCCTAAGTTATCGCTACCGCGGTAATTCGGCTCAAACACTACCCAACCTTGGGCGGCGAAGGACTGGGCATAATTCGAGAAAGCCGCCTTCGAAGCTGAGCGCGGGCCGCCATGGATATAGAGCACCAGCGGGTACTTCCGGTTGGCGGCGAAATCCGGCGGGTAAGTCACCACGCCGTCATTCGTAAAGCCATCCGGACCCTTCCATTGCACGGTTTCGGACTTACCTAATTCAAGGCCCGCAATGGCCTGATTAAACTCCGTCAGCCGCACCGGCTTGGCATTGGCACTCTCCAAATAATAGAGCTCCACGGGCCAATTGGCTTCGCTACCGGTAAAGGCAATTTGACCCTTGGGGCTAACCGACGCATCGAGCCAGAAGGCGGCCGTGGCGACTACTTTGCCGGTATCGATCTTGCGGGCCGCGCCACTCAGGGGCTGCACCCAAAGGCTGACGCCGGTGCCGTCGTTGGCGCTGACTAATAGCGAGTCCGAGCCAGGCATCCAGATGGAGCGCTGGATATTGCGATCCAGCCCGCGGGTAATGCTCTTTCCTTCGCCGCCGCCGATGGCGGTAACCTGGATCTCATTCACGTTGCGATTGGCCCCCTCGCGTGGATACCAGTAAGCCACGCGCTGGCCGTCGGGCGAAATGACGGGCTGGCTTTCGGCGCGGCGAATGCCGGTAAGGGCACGCATCTGGCCGTTAGCAACATCGACGACCTGCACGGTGGAACTGGAGAAATCGCCCGAGTAAGGCGTAGCGACTTTGACGATGACGAGGCTCTTGCCATCGGGCGTCCAGTTGACGGGCGAAGCGGGAGCGCCGGGCGGGAAGCTGATGGGCAGGGTCCAGTCGCCGCCGGTGAGCCGCCGGGCAACCCCTCCCTGGCTCGCGATCACCCAGAGATGCGACGAGGCGGGCTGGGTGGTGGTGAGAAAGTCGTTGTTCTGGATCTCGAAGCTCTTGTTGTGGCGTTCAAAGCCGGGCTTAGCGGCCGGCTCGTCGCTGGCGACATAGGCGATGCGAGCGCTATCGGGCGCGAAGGCGTATTGCTGTAAGCCGGTAGGCGACTTAGTAACTTGTCGCGCTTCGCCGCCGGCGATGGGCAGCAGGAATAACTGCGACTTAGTATCTACCGTCGCCAGGAAGCCCAAGTGGTCCCCGGAGGGCGACCAACGGGGCTGGGTGAGTCCGCGCCGCGTGGTGAGGACACGCTGGGCGCGGGTGGCGATATCGATTAGCAGTAACTCGGCATCGGAGCGATTTTCTTCCAAATTCGCGCGCGACACGATCACCGCAATCGACTTCCCATCGGGCGAAAGTTGCGGGTCGGACAGGCGGACAATCTGGCTCATCGCATCCAGGTCAAAGCGCTTGGCGCACAGGGGCAAGCTCAGCAGGAAAAGAACAAAATTAAGTCGGCGCACAGGCGGGCTCCTAACGAAAGAGGATTCCCGAATTATACGATTAAAACCGTACGCGCAGGCTCGCCTGCATGGTCCGCGGACCTCCCACCGTGGCGGTGATCTGCCCCAAGGTGCCGAGGCCGGAGTTGGGCACCGTCAGCGAAGAAGGGTTGGCGAAGGTGGTCTGGTTGAGGATGTTGAACATCTCCCAGCGGAACTCCGGCACCAGGCGCTCGAAGAAGCGCCACTCCTTAGCCGCGGCGAGATCCACCTGGCGCTGGGCGGGGCCACGCAGGAGGTTGCGGCCTTCATTGCCCCAGGCGTTGGGTTCATTTACGAAGGCGGTGGGGTCGAAGTAGCCGCTAATCAGACGGTCCTGCACGCGGCCAGGAGTGTAGATATTCTGTCCCGTGCGGCCCGGAACTAAGCTGGCTCGTACGCGCGACGGTTGGGCCCACAGGGCACTCGCCGTGGCCGTGCCGAGCACCGAAAACGGCGCCCCCGATTGCAAGGTGACGAAGCCCGAGAGCTGCCAGCCGCCCAGGACTTGCCGCGAGAAGTGATTCGTCCGCCAGGGCGTGGGCAGGCTGGCGATGAAGACGGCGGTGAGGCGATGCGTGCGGTCGAAGTTAGCCGGGCCGCGATTACCGCGCAGGTTGAAGCCGTTATGCTCGGCAACGTCACGGTCGCTGGAGACGTTGTCGATCGCCTTTGACCAGGTGTAGCCGATGTTCGTCTGCAGGAAGCCCACGCGGCCGCGCACGCTACTCTGCAGGCCGTGGTATGACGATTGTCCCCAATTCGACAACAGCCGGAAGCCGCCCTGATGATTCAGGCCCAGGAACTCGGGTTTCACGAAAAAGCCGGGATTGATCACCGCGCCGTTCCGGTCGCGGATGTCGCTAAAGCCATTCACCGGCTTGATGCGCGGATCTTCGGGCTGGGCCATATTGACGCGGGCGATAAGGCCCACGCCGCGCGTGCCGACATAACGCACGTCGAGCACGGCGCCTTTAGAGATCTTCTGCTGGATGTTGAAGGTCCACTGCTGGGTGTAGGGGGCTTGGATTAGCGGATCGATGAAGGTCTGGTTCTTGGGGTTGAACTGCTCCTTTGGTGGGAAGATGCTGCCGTCGGGCTTGCGCCAGGAGGGCGTGCCATTGGCGTTCTGCCCGATCGAAACGGCGAAGGGGATCTGGAAAGGATTCTGATTGAGGCGGGGGTAAGGGTCGGCCATGTCTTCGGGGCCGTAGACATTAGCGAAGAAGAAGAAGGGCGCGGAGAGCTGCAAGTCCGCCTTCATGGCACCACCGGTGCGTTCGTAGAAGAGGCCATAGCCCGTGCGAAAGACAGTGCCGGGCAGACTCTTCGGCTGCCAGGCCAGGCCGATGCGCGGGGCGATGTTGTTGTAGTCCTCCCGGAGCGTGCTCTTAGTCACTGACTTGTTGACCTGGTTGAGGTTCCACGGCGTGCCGGGCGAGAGCACATAGCCGAGCTTTAACGGATCGAAGTTGGGCTGAAAGAAGACGCTGTTGGCGGGCACTTGGAATCCAGGCTTGGCGCCCATGGCGGCGGCCATCGACGGCGTGTAGTAGTTGCCGATGCGACCTTGGCTATCGCTTGGCGTGCCGTACCAATCCCAGCGGGCGCCGATGTTCAGGGTCAAGCCGGGCCGCAGCTTCCAATCGTCCTGCGCGAAGAAGGAGACGTCTTTGAAGACGAACATGCGGCGCGTGTTGCCCTGGTCCAGATCCGACCCACCGCCGGGGGCGCCATGGCCGGTAAGGAAGAAAAGCCAGTTGTCGTAGTCGAGGTCGCCGTTGGTGCGGGCCATGTATTCGCCGCCCACGGAGGGTCGGCGGAACTCGCCGCCGAAGCTAAAGGTGTGGCGCGAACTGGCGCGGGTGACGGTATTCGAAACCGAGGCTTGGCGCTGCCAATCGAAGAAGTCCCAGGCGTTGCCGATGCCGGAAGACGACCGCTGCGTGTTAATGTCGACGGTGGGCATCAGGGAAGCCAAGCCGCCGAGCGCCGCTTCGAGCGGATTGAAGATGCCCAAGCTCGAGTTGGTGATGTCGCGGTAACGGGAGATGCGGGTGTTCTGCAGGTCGAAGAAGCCGCCGCGCAGTTCATTCACCCAGCGCGAAGAGAAGCTATGGATGTCAGAGAGCGAGGCGACATAGCCGGGGGTGCGGCCTTGCGTGGGCGAGGGCGAGGAGTTGGCCCAGGGGAAGGCCTCTTCCACATACTGGTTGCTCTTCACATAGGAGAGGCGCAGGCGATTCTGCAGGCCGAAGTTGTGCTCCACCGAGGCGACGCTCGACAAGGATTCAAAGAAGGTGGGGAACGAGTTGACCAACTGCGACTCGCGGCCGAAGAGTCCTCGGCCCGGCAGGATGGTGTCGCCCGGCCGGACGCTGGGCAGTAGAAAGAGCCGTTACGTTTCTTGTTCAGGATGTTGATCGCCACCGGGTGGATGTCGCTCGGCGTCATGCTACGGAAGGCTACTTGCCCGGGCGTGGTGTTCGTGAAGAACTTGCGTTCGAGGAAGGACACTTGATCGGCGGGGAAGGTCCGGATGCGGGTGAGGATGTTCTGGGGTAAAGTGGGGTCGTCCTGCACGCCCTCGGCAATGTACCGATTGGCGACCACGGCCATGGTGTCCCGCGTGCGGACGTCGCCCAAGCCGGTGGGGATGCCCGTGTAGACGGTGGAGCGATTGGCATAGCCCGACAGGAAGCGCGTGTAGCCGACGGTGGCGAAGAAGAAGGTCTTGTTGCGGCCATCGTAGAGGCCGGGGATCACCACCGGCCCACCGATGGTCCCCGTGGACTCGTTGCGCCGGAATTTCGGCCGCGTCACGCCGGCGCGGTTCAGGAAGAACTCATTGGCGTTGAACTTCTCGTTCTAGAAGTAGTGCGAGGCGCTGCCGTGGAAGGCGTTGGCGCCCATCTTGGTGGAGATCTGCAAATTCGCGCCGCCGTTGCGGCCGGTTCGCGCGGAGTAGAGCGCGGTCTGCATTTCGACGACCTCGATCGAGTCGAGCGGGATGTTGACGTTGTTGCCCAGGCTACCGTTGCCGTTCATCATGTTGGTGGCGTCGATGCCGTTAATCATCAGGGCGTTGTTGGTGGGGCGCGCGCCGTTCACCGAAGGGTTGAGCGATTGCGAAGCGTCATCGCCCTGGTTGCCGGGCGAGGTGGCAATGTTCATGCCCTTGCCGGTGCGGTCGGGCAGCGGCGCGGCGACGCCGGCTTCGGCCACAATCAGGTGCGTGTAGTTGCGGGACGCGGTGGGGATGGAGTTGATCTCTTTGGCGCCAATGGTGGACGAAACCGTGGCTTGGTTGACTTGCAGCGCGGCCGCCGATTCACTCACCATTACCGACGAATTCACGCGGCCGGCGTTCAACATCTTCGTCAGCCGCACTTGCGCTCCAGGGGCAACGTCCATGGTGCTGATGTTGGCTTCAAAGCCCGCGAACTCGATGGTGACCTTATAGCCGCTCGGCACCAGGTTCTGGAAGGCGACGAAACCTTCGGAATTCGCGGCGAGTTCCCGCTGGACGGAGGTTCGTTGATTCATGAGGCGCACTCGAACGCCCGGCATGGCGGCGCCGGCAGCGTCGGTTACGGTGAGTTCGAGAAGGCCCGTTTGCGCGAGCATCGTGTAAGCGAGAGTGAAGAGGAGAAAGAGCCGACCACAAAAAGACATGACCGTCAGTTTAGCTGGCGATCACTAACTTGACGTGAAGATTGAGTTTCGATTTGTCTTCGCGCTGCGGGAGATTTACGCCCGGCCGGCGAATTCACGCTTTTCGGTGGCAATCTTCACCTTTTCGCCTTGCTTAATAAACAAGGGCACCTTGATCTCGAGGCCAGTTTCGAGCGTCGCGGGCTTGGTGACGCTGCCGCTTGAGGTATCGCCACGCACGCCGGGTTCGGTTTGGGAGACGACTAACTCGACAAACATCGGCAGGTTGAGGCCAATGGGATTGCCATTGTATTTCAACATCTCCACCATCGTGCCCTCAATCAGGCACTCGAGCGCGTCGCCCATCACGGCTTCGGTGAGGGTGAGCGTTTCGAAGCTCTCCTGATCGAGGAAGTGCGAGCCCTCACCGTCGCTATAGAGGTAGGAGGAGGGAACGAGTTGGAGGTCAGGCTCTTTGAACTTGTCCCCGGCCTTGAAGGTCTTCTCGAAGACGGCGTTGGTGAGTAAGTTGCGGATCTTCAAACGAACCAGCGTCTGGCCGCCGCGCGCGGTGGGCGTGCTCACCTCCGCGTCAAGACAGGAATACGGGGTGTTGTCGAGCTCAAACAGGGTTCGGCGCTTGACGCTAATCGCTTCGATGAGTAAGGCCATTTCTTCTTAGTATAAGGGGGCGAATTGTGTTAGCTTGTTGGCCATGAAGTTGACCAGCCTGATCGACACCAAAGCCACCATCTCGGTCTCTACGCTTTCCGACGACAAAGAGTTGAGCCGCGATATCCAGAAACACCTTGTCCGTTTGGGCATTCTCGATCCCCCCGCCGACGGATCCTTTGGCCCGGCATCGCTGTTTGCCGCGCGGCAGTTTCTGCGGCTGGTGAGCAGGGACAAGATCCCCGCGCTCGACTTCAACCTCGCTCGGACCCTGGTGGACGCCGTGCCCGAGAAGTTACTGCCGGTGGAAGCCGGACGCAATCTCGCGGGCGCCATTTGGAAGGCGATGGAGCAGCGGAAGTTCTTCCTGGCCCGCGTGCCCGGCTACTTGAACATCATCTACCTGGAAGCCGCCAATCTCGATGGCACACTCAACGCGAACAAGCCGAACGGCTTTAACGACCTCCGCCTGGTGCTCACCGTGCAGGGTGGCAAGCCCGTAATCCTGGGCAAGTGGGAAGGCACCACCGAACCCGGCAAGTTCTACACCGACAATCCACTTAACCGGCTGGGCGCCGCGCGCATCGCCTTCGGCCAATACAAGGCCTGGGCGGTCGGCACCCATGGCGCCGGTGCCGGGGCGCACGAAGCGCTGGTGCAATGCGGCGAGATCCGCGTCCACCGCGACCTCAATAAGGACTTCCAGCGTGACAACGACGCCATCGACACCGGCAGCAGCTTTGCCGTCAATCAGCATTGGGGCTATGACCTGCCGCTTGAAGACGTGGGCAAAGCCAGCGCCGGTTGCCTGGTGGGCCGCACCAAGGAAGGCCACAAGAAATTCATGGCCATCGTGAAGGAAGATCCGCGCTACAAGGCCAACAACCGGTACATGTTCATGACCGCGGTTCTCACTTCGCGCGAGGTGCAGCCGTTTCTCAGCTAATGTAGCCAAGCTGTCATCAGCGGGGCCGGTGGCGCGAGTTACACTTCCCTCATGTTTCTCCTCCGCCTTCTGCCGGCCCTGTGCCTGGCTTCGTCGCTGCTCTTCGGCCAGCAAATTCCGAAGCCCAATCGCCGTGCCAAGAACGTCATCGTTTTTCTGGCTGACGCTGGTGGAATTCCGACGCTCAATGCCGCTTCACTCGTCGGATATGGCGAGCCGCAAAAGTTGTTTGTGCAAAGCTGGCCCTACATGGCCTTTCCGACACCTCCACCGCGTCCTCCTGGGTGACGGACTCGGCCGCCGGCATGACCGCCATCGTCACCGGACGTAAGACCCATAATGGCGTCATCTCCATGGGCCCCGACGCCGTGCGCGGTAAGAACGATGGTTCGGTGCTCAAGACTGTCCTTGAGTATGCGGAAGAGCGCGGCCTGTCCACGGGCGTTGTCTCGAACGTCTCGATCGCCGACGCCACACCCGCCGCCTGCTACGGCCACGCCAACGACCGGGGGAAACAAGGCGACCTCTACCTGCAGATCTTCGACGCCAAGTTCGGCGACGGCGTCGATGTTGTCCTCGGTGGGGGCCGCAAGGAAATCTATAAGGATGTCGAAAAGCTGGGCAAGAATCTCGACCAAGTCGCCGCTGAGCATAAACGCCCCATTTACTCGTCGCTGGCCGACATTCCGGCGAGCAACGCCCGACCGCTCGCTTTGCGCGACGACGCGGAGGATGTGCCGACCATGGCCCTGACCGCGCTGGACCGTTTGAGCAAGAACCCCAAAGGCTACTTCCTGAAGGTGGAGTGGGACGCGCACACCGACAACCCCGAGCAGGGTTTGAATAGCCTGGTGAAGTTCGATAAGCTCATCAGGGAGATGACGGCCAAGGTGGACCTGCGCGATACCCTGCTGCTCTTCACGGCCGACCATTCGTTTGAACTACGCACCGTGGGCGGCAAGCGCGGCGAACCGCTTCTGAAGGGCTTTGCGGAATGGCAACAAGCCAAGCACGCGGCCAACGAGACCGTCGTCCTGCCGGCGATGCGCGTGGGTCATTCGCACACAGGCGAAGAAGTGCTGGCCGCGGCCACGGGCCCAGGCGCGGACCGGGTGAAGGGCTTCTTCCCGAATACCCATCTCTTCGACGTCATCATGGCAGCCTATGCCTGGAAGCCCGGTTTACGCTAGAGGCGGTGCGCCTCTCCATCACGTCCGGAACATGATGTTCTCGTTCTTGAAGGTGCGGACGGCAAAGAAGAAGCAGATGGCCGCGTAGGTGAGGTTGGCCCCGAAGGTGACGAGGAAATTGGTTAAGGTGAACTCGCCTTGCAGGATGGCCTTCAATAACTGACTGGCGTTGAAGATGGGGATCAGGGCCAGTGCGGGGGTGATCTCCATGCCGGGCAGGCCGCCCAGGAGCGAGGGCAGGATGACCAGCAGCAGCAGCGGCGTCAGATAGCTCTGCGCCTCTTTGAAGCTGCGGGCGAACGAGGCGATG
>Ga0163144_10018190_pt1 | contig 14249 bp, 8 predicted proteins | sample OliLak19BULKMAT1_FD_123175 | JGI IMG/M metagenome (GOLD analysis project Ga0163144, IMG submission 123175) | Freshwater microbial mat bacterial communities from Lake Vanda, McMurdo Dry Valleys, Antarctica - Oligotrophic Lake LV.19.BULKMAT1 | ecosystem: Environmental > Aquatic > Freshwater > Lake... | reverse complement strand
GCCATCATGTTTGTGTTGCGGTTCTTCGCTGGCCCGATTGTCCATCGCATTTCGCCGCTCGGGCTGCTGGCCGTGTGCGCCGCGTTGGCGACGGTGGGTCTCTACTGGCTGGGGCACGCCGGCGAGGCGATTTTCATCCTGATCCTCGCCGCCACGGTCTACGCCTTCGGCAAAACATTCTTCTGGCCAACCACGTTGGGCGTCGTCTCTGAGCAATACCCCAAGGGTGGCGCCTTGTTGCTCAACGCCATCTCCGGCGTCGGCATGATTTTCGCCGGCACGATTGGCTCACCGGCCATCGGCACGGTTCAAGACCGCAACCTTGCGGCCGCCGTCGAACAGGCGATGCCTGAGGCGTACCCGGAATTGGCGACTACCACCAAAGGTCAGTTCTTCGATTTCCAGACGATCGACAAGGCTAAGATCGCCGCACTTCCCGAGGCGACTCGCACGCAAGTCGAAGGCATCCAACGCGAAACCAAGCAATTGGCCCTGGCCGACATCGCCGTGCTGCCGGCAATTATGTTTGTCTGCTATCTCGGGTTGATCATGTACTTCAAGTCGCGCGGCGGGTACAAGGCGCAAGTGCTCGCTGGGCATGCGGCGGAAGACAAGAAGTTCACCGGCGGCGTGGCAGGGCCGATGGAGGCGTAGCGCCAGGAGAACTGCAAAGTCGTTCGGATTTAACCGCCAAGGACGCCAAGAGCGCCAAGGGGAAATGCCTTTTACCAGGAAATAGACGAAGCACACAAAAAGTGAGAACGCGTGGCAGCGCTCGTTCCCTTATTTTTGCGTGCTTCGTCTGTTTCGTGGTAAATCTCCCCGTATTTCCTTGGCGCTCTTGGCGTCCTTGGCGGTTAGTTTTTGGACTTTGCAGTTCTCCTGGGCGTAGCGCCGCAAGATTAGCATTCGCCGAGGGACGTAGTAAAATGGCGATATGAGCTACTACATCACTGCCATCTACGATCACGGCCTGCTAAAGCCGCTGGAGCCGCTTGTACTGCCCGACCAGTCGCGGGTGAGACTGCGAGTGGAATTCGACGAAACGCCCGAGAGTTCAGCATTCAATTCCAGCGCCGGAAGCTCCGCGGCCGAGGTAGTCGCTCAGCGACAGACCATGATTGAGTTGGATATTGAAATCAATGACGTCCAAGACCTCAGCTCCGACGATGGACTTTCAAGCGGCGACCATGATCGAATTCTCTACGGCGACGCAAAGTGATCTTCGTTGATACCAGCGATTGGTACGCGCGATATGCCTCACGAGACGTAAATCATTCGGCGGCGAAGGCCTTTCACTTGGCTAAGGACCGGCTCGTAAACAACTCCCCATTGCGAGCCGTCAGAGAAAGAAGGAATTCTGTTGGCTGAAAGCCAACCCGTCACCGTAGCCTGGGGCAAGCAACGCGCCGCCCCAGGTAAGCGAAGAACGTCGATTCGATTGGCTGAAGGCCAATTTCACTACCCCTCTTTCATAACCCAAGAGGTGTGGTTGGCTTTCAGCCAACGGAAGTTCTTCGTTCCTCCCACCGGGGGCGGCGCTGCGCTTGCCCCAGGCTACGGTGAGTATGGCCTTTGGCCAAAAGCAGCACGGACTGCGGCCAAACGCCGAAGATATTCTTAAGTCATCCCTGAGGCGCTCCGCAGGGAATAGCGAACCTACACGGTGGCGACCCACGCCCATTGGAGTACCTCTGGGCGTGCCACCCGTTCTGTGCTTCGCTCCGGCGGGTCGTTGACCCGCGGCTACTTAGGCAGCCAGCAGGCCCGAAACGCTGCCGCCGCAGAGTTGGTCGGCAATGGCGCCGGCAATTTGCGACGCCGCTTGCGGCCGGGCCAGCTTTTGCATATTGCGCCCCATTTCGGTTCGCAAATGGTGGTCGGTGATCAGCGATTCCAGTTCGCGAGCCAAGGCGGCGTCGAGCGCCCCGGTCTGCTGCGTTTCGTCAACCATGCGACACGCCGAAGCCGCGGCGTAAACCTTGGCATTGGCCGTTTGATGGTTATCAGCCGCCAGCGGAAATGGCACGAGGAGCGCCGGGACGCCGGCGAGCGCCAACTCGGCGAGCGTCGTGCCGCTAGCGCGCGAGACGACGACGTCACTCGCGAACAGCACCGAGGCAATTTCGTCGATGTGCGTCACCGCTAAGGCCTTCATGCCAAGCTGGGCATAACGGCCCTCGGTCTCCTGCAGTTGGCCGTCGCCCGTTTGGTGGACGATCTGCCAATCGTGCATCCGATCGCCGAGCCGCTTGAGCGCAGCCGGAATTGATTCGTTGAGCGACCGGGCGCCGCCCGATCCGCCGAGAATCACCAACCGATGTTGGCGTTTCGGTCCCGTGGAAGCTCCGCCGACCGAGCCAGCCGTGGCGGCAAGTCCGGCACGCACCGACGCCGCTTGGCCGGCCGCTCGCTTGTAGAGATCTTCGAACACGGTCCGGCAAGGATTGCCGGTGACGGTGACCGGAGCTTGAACGTGCAGATGGGGGCGAACCTCTTCAAACGCCGCGCAGACCATCGCCGCCGCGCGGGAGAGCCACCGCGTCGTGCGACCCGGAACGGCGTTCTGCTCGAGCAGCACCACCGGAATGCCGCGGGCGACGGCAGCGCGAACCACCGCGACGCTCGTCGAACCGCCAAGCCCCACCACCAGCGAGACGCGTTGTTCACGCAGCATCCAGCGAGCCGCGCAATAGCCGGCGACGTTGTCGGTGACGAACCGCACCGCCTGCAGCGGATTCCGCGGCATCGGGTGAGTTGGAATGGTCGAGTAGTGATGTCCGGCGATGCGAACCGTGTGGCGTTCGCGCGCCGCGCCGGTGCCAGCGAACGTCACCAGGGCGTTCGGCATGATGCGGCGCAGATGTTCGGCGACGGCCATGCCAGGGTAGAGATGGCTTGCCGATCCGCCGCCGGCAAACAAAACATGAGGCGTCGCGGCCATGAAGAACTCCTGGGCAGGGGGAAAATCAGAAGGGGGAGGATGGAGGGAAGAAGGAGCTCGCAGCCAACCTTCCGCCTTCCACCCTCCCCCTTCGTCCTTCGTCCTTCCGCATGTTTCCGCTGAGCAACCGGGGCGGCGTTTTCACGCCGCCCCGGCGCTCAGTCGTAGACTTCATCGTGAAGCACCCGCACGAGCGACTGACCCAGAAGCCGCCCGCAGCGAGCTATTATGCTCCTACCCCAGGGAGGGCGATCGGCATACGACCCCGCAATCGACGCCGATCAACGATGAAGCCTGAAATGGTTCCTTATCGAGCTGAGAAGCTTTCAGCGGTCAGCACTCAACTCGCGTTAGTCACTTGATCACTGCAATGAAAAGTCGCCGCTTAACCCGCGACCAGCAGTTCGCGTTCGAACCGCGTTTCCATTCGTTCGGCGAGCTTGTAACAGCTTTCCGAAGTCGTGCCAAGAGCAAGTATCGTGTCTCCGGCAACAATTGAGTCGGTCAGCACATTTCGTGCAGTCATGTCGTCGGTGCAAACCACGACGCGGCCAATCGACAGGCCGGCGTCGCGAGCCGCAATCGCCAGATCGCGAGCGCCGACGCCGCAGGCGATCACCATGTCGGCGTGCCCGAGATCGACCAGCTTCCGCCCCCACGCCCGCAGGTCGGCGTTCGGGGTACGAGTTAGTTCAGTTGGATTGCACCACACCACGCGGCGACGTACGGCGCGGAAGTCTCGCAGCGTCTTCAGTGCCATTTCTGCCGTGGCCGGCGTGCAATTGGCCGCGTGCATCAGCGTGGCGCCCGAAACGTTGATCAGCGACACCGGTTCGGCAGCCGGCGCGGGGCCGACGGTGAAGGTCGCTGGGTTGACGATGCCAGTAAACGAGTGAGAGATATCCATGGTTTCCATGTTGGCGAACTCGCTCGGTTTCAGGTCGCGAGAAAAATCTGCGGCGAGAAAGCGTAGCTTCTGATTCGCCCTCGAGACGGTGGGAGGATTTGAAACGGTTGAATGGGATTTAGCCGACGAGCCGCAACATCGGCCGAGCCGCGGCGTAGAGCAATTCGCGGGCAATTTCGGCGTCGGAGATCTCGGCGGCGCCGAAGGTGAACTCCGTCGGCGTGCGGCTCCCCGCAATGACGACGACGTCCCCCTGCCCTGCCATGGCGACCGCCCAAGCGATCGCCTCGGCGCGGTCGGCGGCGATTTGTAGTTTGTCGTTCTTGCTCTCGGCCGAGTGCTCGGCGAGCCAAGCTTCGTCGATGGCCGTGACGGCGTCGGTCACGATCGTGACGTCGGCCATCTTTCGCAACACGCTCCGAATCGCTTCCGACTCGCCGGCGGTCGCCGACATGTTTTCGCCCATCACGCAGATGACGCGGCGACGCGACAGTGCGCGAGCGGTTCTCAAGGTGGAACGGAGGCTGCTCGCCGTGCGAGCGGCGTCGACGAACACGGGGAAGTCTTGACCGCAATCGACCCGCTCCATGCGAGCCGGCAGCTTTTTGACGCTCTCGATCCCTGCGGCGATCGTTTGGAATTCGACGCCGTGGGCCAATGCCACCGCCGCGGCGGCGAGGCAGTTGGTCACATGCTGCCGTCCGACGATGGAAGTCCGCACGGCGGCCGAATCGGTCCCGGCGCCAAGAATAAACACCGTCTCGCAGGCGTTCTCTTCGACGACGACGCCGTTGATCTGCGCTTCATCGCCCAAGCCGTAGGTGAGGGCTGGGCCGGCGATCTCGCTCAGCCAGCGGCAACTCACCGCATCGTCGGCGTTGACGATCGCAATGCCGGTCGGCGAGAGGTAATCGAGGACGCGGCGCTGAGCGTCGCGATAGTTTTTGACGCTCTGATGCAAATCGAGCCGCGCGGAATCGATCGTCGTCGCAACGACGGTGTCGAGTTCCATCCCGGCAAGCTTCAACTGCGCGAGCGATTGGCTGGTGATTTCGAGCAGCACATGCGTGCAGCCGGCAGCTTCCATCCGCGCGAGCCGAGCGGCGAGCACCGAGGGAGTGACTTCATCGTCGATCCCTTCGCTGCAGGTCATGCCGTCAAACGACTTGAGCGAACTGAGGACGCCGACTTCGTAACCGGCGGCGACGTAAATTGATTCGAGCAGGGCGACCGTCGCGGCCTTCCCTTGATCGCCGACGACGCCGATGACGCGCATCCGCTGCGAGGGATGATCAACCAGGGCGTGACAGAGCTCGCCGAGCGCGACGCGAGTGTCATCGACGTGGTAGACGGGAACCGAGAAGACCGGAATCGGCCTTTCGACGATCACCGCCACCGCCCCGCGCTGGACGGCGCGGTCGGCGAAATCGTGGCCGTCGTTGTCGGCTGTCAGCACGGCGACAAAGCAGTCACCTGGCTGAACGCGGCGCCAATCGCTGGTGCAACTGGTGACCGTTGCTCCGGCGCCGCCGGTGCGGCAGGCGCCCGAAAACAGTCGGTCGAGGGGAACGCCAATAGCTTGATCGTGCGACATCGGGACAGGCCTCCTTGCCTGCGTGCCGGTCGCGGCGGCCTCCAAGAGACTACCGCGGCGGCGGCGTAGATCTCGTCGCGGCGCGAGAATCCATTCTCGCGGCACTAACGCTCTCGCACGGGGCCGTTCGTGGCCGTTCGTGGCCGCCGCTGCAGCCCCCTGGGCAGGGTTAGCGGCGAGAGCGTGAGGAGTTGACCCGATCGTCTGGGGAGCGTCAAGGCGAGTTGGCGCCGTCACCCCGAGGTACTCCGAGGGGTCCGCTCAGAGTACAGAACAAAGCCCCCCGCCCCCCAAAAAAAGCGACGCTCCCCGACGCTTCCAAATTCCTCGCTCCGCTCGGAATGACAGTTGTCGCCACCGGCTCGCCCCCTGCCAGCAACTGCCCTCTGCCGCCGGAACCCTTTTCAGCTAAAGTAGTTCCTACCAGGCGGACCCTCCCAGCAATCTTTGACAGCTTTGACTCGACATGCACTCCGGCCCGATTGCCAGTGGCAGCAAGCATCTTGCCGCCGTCCCGCGCGAACGCTCGCTCGTCTCGAAGAGTTTTCTGGGGCTCTTGTTTACCCAGTTCCTCGGGGCGACGAACGATAACATCTTGCGCTGGCTGGTGATCGGCATTGGCAAGGATTACGCCGATGTCAACGTGAGCAATCTGCTGGCGCTCGGCACCGCAGTTTTTGTGCTGCCTTACATTTTGCTAGCGGCGCCTGCCGGTTACTTGGCCGATCGCTACAGCAAGCGGCGCGTCATCGTTCTCTGCAAAATTGGCGAGGGGGTCATCATGGCCCTCGCCGTCGGCGCGATCTTGGTGGGGCACATCTGGCTGATGCTGCTCGTCTTGGGCATGGCGGGCGCGCAAGCGGCGCTCTTCGGCCCCGCGAAGCTCGGCAGTATTCCCGAAATGGTCGATGACAGCCGCATCTCCGCGGCGAACGGCCTCATCGGACTCACCACCGTCTTCTCGACGATGGTCGGCACCTACGCCGGGAGTTGGCTCGCCGACTTCACCGGCGATAAGGGGCAAGCCCATTGGCAATGGTCGGCCATCGTGTTGCTTGGCATCGCCGTCGCGGGATGGGCGACAAGTTTGCTGATCGCCAAACTCCCCGCCGCCGATACGACGCGCCGCTTTCCCTGGGACATGGCCCAGCAAAGCTGGCGCGATTTGAAGACGCTCGCCTATACCCCAGCGATGCTGCGCGTCGCGATGGGGATCATGTTCTTCTGGACCCTCGGCGCCTTGGCCCATTTGAACATCGACCAGTTCGTCTTCGAAGGGGGCGGCGGCAAACAGACGCAAGTGGCGCCATTGCTCGCGGCGCTGGTGATCGGGATCGGCGTCGGCAGCGTGCTGGCCGGCGTCTGGTCGGCGGGTCGGGTGGAACTCGGCATCCTGCCGCTCGGCGCCCTCGGGCTGATTATTGCCCCGCTGCTGCTGTTCACCGTCGAGGGCGAATTCTTCGAACCGAGCGGTGATTGGACCCTCAGCTACATCGTGGCGTGCTTACTGCTGCTATTGCTCGGCTGCTCCGCTGGGCTGTTCGACGTCCCGCTCGCGTCGTACATGCAGCATTACAGCCCCAAGGATCGCCGCGGCTCGGTCCTGGCGGCTAGCAATCTGCTCACCTTCGGCGGCATGCTGATCGCCGCCCTCGCCTTCGGCGCTATGCGGATGCCGGTGCGCGAAGGTTCGCTTGCCCATCTGCAAAAACAGTTCGCCGACGAGCCGGCAAAGCTCGCCGAAGCCGAAACCTGGTGGAACCAGTTTCAAGCCCAGCAGGCGGCCGGCGAGTCGATCGACATCCACCGACTCACTGAGGAGCATCCCGAACAGTCGGTCGTCATCCGCGAGGCCCATCAGGAACTGGTCGGCCACCCCCTCTTCTCGGCCCGACAGATTTTTCTCCTCTGCGGCATGCTGACGATTCCGGTCTTCATTTACATCATCGTCTTGATCCCGCAGGCGACGATCCGCTTCATGGCATGGCTGCTGACGCACACCTTCTACAAGGTCCGCGTCTTCGGCCGCGAGAACTTGCCCGAGGAAGGCCCGGCCCTGCTCGCGCCGAACCATGTCTCTTGGCTCGACGGTTTGCTGCTGGTCGCCGTCTCGCCGCGGCCGGTGCGGCTGATCGTCAGCCGCAGCTACGTTGAAAGCTGGTGGCTCCGCGGCCTCGCGCGCCTGATGGGGGTGATCCCGATTCTCGAATCGCCCAAGGCGCTTCGCTCGGCGATCGACACCGCCCGCGACGCCCTGAACAACGGCGAAATCGTCTGCATCTTCCCCGAGGGGCGCATCAGCCCGAGCGGCCAGTTGCAAACGTTCAAGCCCGGCGTGCTGGAGATCCTCAAAGGCTCCACGGCTGAGGTGATTCCGGTCTATCTCGATGAACTTTGGGGGAGTATCTTCAGTTTCCGCGGCGGCAAACTTTTCGCGAAATCGCCTGAACTGAGCCCGCGCCGCGTCTCGATTTGGTTCGGCGAACCGCTCCACGAGCCCGGCAGCGCGTACGAAATCCGTAACGCCGTCCAAGCGCTCGGCGCTTTAGCAGTCACCCGCAGGAAACAACGCGCCATGGTTCTTCCCCGCCTGATGATTCGCAAATGCCGCAAGGCGATGTTCCGCTGGAAGATCGCCGACTCCTCGGGCCAGTCGCTCACCGGCGCCCAGATCCTCATGCGGGCCCTCATCCTGCGGCGGCTCCTGTTGCGCGAAGTCTTTGCGCCAAAGGTCGCCGACGAAAAGTACATCGGCATTCTGCTCCCCCCCTCGAACGGCGCCGTGCTGGTCAACGCCGCCGTCACCCTCTGCGGTCGCGTCGCCTGCAATCTGAACTACACGGTCTCGGCCGAGATCATGAACAAGTGCATTGCGAAGGCGGGGATCAAGCACGTTCTCACCAGCCAGAAGGTACTCGACAAGCTCGGGATGAAGCTCGACGCCAAGGTGATCTTGCTCGAAGATTTCAAAGCGAAGCTGACCACTGCCGACAAGCTCACGAGCGCCGCAATGGCCTACGCGATGCCGGCGGCGCTGCTCGATCGAGCGCTCGGCCTCCACCGCATGAGCGGCGACGACGAACTGACCGTCATCTTCACTTCCGGCTCAACTGGCGAGCCGAAGGGGGTCGTCCTCACCCACCACAACGTCGGCTCGAACGTCGAAGCGATTCTGCAGGCGGTCCACCTCCGCCGCGACGATACGGTCCTCGGCATCGTGCCGTTTTTCCATTCGCTCGGCTTCACGGTGACCCTCTGGACGATCCTGGGGCTCGACGTCCGTTGTGCGTACCACTTCTCGCCGCTCGAGGCGCAGCAAATCGGCAAGCTCGCCAAGAAATGGGATGCCACCGTGCTGCTCGCGACGCCGACGTTCCTGCGAAACTTCATCCGCCGCTGCGATCCGGCCGACTTCACCCACCTGGAGGTTACCGTCGCCGGCGCCGAGAAGCTGCCGATCGCCCTCTGCGAGGCGTTTGAAGAACGCTTTGGAGTGCGGCCAGTGGAAGGCTACGGCACGACCGAACTCTCGCCGCTCGTGAGCGTCAACATTCCGCCGAACCGGTCGCAGTCGAACGAAGTCGATGCGAAGGAAGGGACCGTCGGCCGCCCGGTCGCCGGCGTCGCCGCGAAAGTCGTCGATCCCGAAACGTTCGCAGACCTGCCGATCGAATCGCCCGGCATGTTGCTGGTGAAAGGCCCCAACGTAATGAAGGGGTACCTCCACGAACCGGAAAAAACGGCCGCGGTGATCCGCGACGGCTGGTATGTCACCGGCGACATCGCGCGAATCGACCGCCACGGCTTTATCGAGATCACCGGCCGGCTGAGCCGCTTCTCCAAAATCGGCGGCGAGATGGTCCCCCATCTCAATATCGAGGAAGAGATCCAAAACTTCCTGCAAGGCGCCAATCAGGAAGAACTCGTGGCCGTCGTCACTTCCGTTCCCGACGAGAAAAAAGGGGAACGGCTGATCGTCGTCCATACGAAGGTCGACAAGACGCCCGCGGAGATTTGCGAACATCTTAAGAAGATTGGCTGGCCGAATCTTTGGATTCCCGGGACCGATAGCTTCCTGGAAGTTGAGGAAATTCCGGTACTGGGCACCGGCAAGCTCGATCTGAAGGGGCTGAGCGATCTCGCGAAGAGCCGCTTCTGTACCTAATCGACCTTACGACACCCATTTTAGCCCCCGGTCACTGACCGGGGGCTAAGGCGCGGCGTCCGGTCCTGCATGCCGCCAACGCCATCGCGACGGCCAGCGCCATCGCTCCCGTCGCCGGCTCTGGGACGGCTCCGACTGCGGGCGACGTTGGCGCCCCGCTGCCAAACTGTCGTTGCCACGCCAGAAAATCATTGCCGTCAACGTCGAAGTCGCCGTCCGCGTCGCCATCGAACGGCTCCGCCCCCTGCGTCTTGCCAAAGCCGATTTTCCACTTGGCCAGATCATTCGCATCGACGTCGCCGTCGAGGTCGAAGTCGGCCGAAGGTCCGTCGGTGACCACCGACAGCGTCAAGGCGGTCGCCGTGTAATCGACGTCCCACGAGAGTCCGCCCCCAAGCGTCGGCAGCGTCGTCGCGGCGAACGTTCCGGTGATGCCAGCCGTCGCCGTCATCAGGCGGAACGAATCTCCCAGGGTCGGTGCAAAGCCGCTGGCAAGCTTCACATCGAGCGTCCCTGCCAAGGTTGCCGAACCGCCGACCTCGACTTGCCCGAACTCGTCCGCTTCGTCGCTTGCGCCGAGTTGCAATCCCAACAGCGAGGAAGCCGAGAAGCTGAGGTTCTCGAGCATCAGCGCCTCGGCGCCTGGCAACACGTGCAATTGCCCGTTGTTCGTCACCACGTCGTGAAACACGGCCGTCGCTTTGCCGCCGACGACAATCTGGGCGCCGGCGTTGTTGTCGATGAGCCCCACGACGTCGACCTCGCCGCCGGTGATCGCCAGCTGAGCGCCAGTGTTATTGTCGAGCCCAGTCCCCTGGAACCGCACGGCGCCGGTGCTGATCGCAATGTCGCCGTTGTTAATGACTGACGTGAGGACTTCGAGCTCGCCAATGTCGACGTTGATGACGCCGCTATTGGTGAGCGTCCCGCCGATGACGAGGACGTTCCCCCCCTGCACGCGAATCTCGCCCGCGGCGGCGTTGGTGACGGCTGCCCCGATGCGCCCGCCGCCACGGACGAGCCCTTGATTGTTCAACCCGCCGGCCGCGCTAACGTCAAGCCGGCCGCCGCCGAGCGCCAACTCGCCGTTGGCGCCGACGCGCGTCACGCCGGTCGTGGTGACGAGCGCGCCATTGGTGATCGTCAAGGAGCCTTCGCCCGGCTCGGAAACATCGAGCGTACCGGCGATCTCCCAGACAGAGTTCGAGCCGTCGACAAACGCCTCGCCGCGCGCCGTCGCGTTATCGCTAATGATCGCATTGGTCGAGTTGACGCGGCCGCCGTTCAGAATTCGCAGCACGCCGCGGCCGAATTCGCCGACAGTCAGCGTCGTGCCGACGTTCCAGCGCGAACTCGAACCCGACACCAGCGCCGTCGCCTCGCTGCCGGCTAGGCTAGCGATCTTCGCGACGCCGCTGTTGGTGACCTTGCCGCCGTCGACGATGCTCAATGTTCCCTGGCCGCTGAGCGCCACCGTGAGCGTGCCATTAACCTCCCACACCGAACCGACGCCGCTGACCGTGGCCGTCCCGACGCCGCTGGCCGCATTCCCCACGGTTCCGTTCGTCGATTCCAGTCTTCCCTGCGTGAGTATTTGCAAGTTCCCCTGTCCGGCGTCGCCGACGGTCATCGTGTTGTCCTGGCGCCACAACGTGCTGTTGCCGGTGACGGTCAGCGTCCCCTCGCCGCCAGCCGCGCTGCCAATAATCGTGGCGTCAGCCAGCACCGTGGCGCCGCCGGAGATCTGCGCAATCCCCACGCCGCTTTGACCGACGACGAAATCGTCGCCAGCGTTGACGATCGTGCCGAACCCGTCGACGAACAGATCGCCTTTGCCGCCATCTTCCACGCCCAGCAGCACGTCGTCCGTCAGCGTGATCCGCAACTGCGCCGCCGCCGAGAAGCTTCCCGTCCCGCCCTTGCCGATGATGATGTCGGCCGACGTGGTGAAGTTCGAGCCGAAGCCGGTCGTCGAGATCAACCCTGAAACGCCGGCGTCATCCCCTAGCGTGGCGCTGCCGCCGGTGACGTTGACGGCCGTCGCGGCGGTCAGCGTCATACTCCCAAAACTGCTGTCGCCCACGAAGAAGGGGGCGGCCACGTTGCCGCCGGCAGTCGGGGGCGCTGGCGTGACGTTGCCCACCGTCGTCAATGCAGCCAGCGCCGATGGCGCCGGGCCGCCGGCGAACGCGCCAAGGGCAACGAGCGCAGCTACCGCTCGCTGCAATTTTTGACAGCGGTGGTGAGTAAGAAAATCACGGCAAAAAACTAGCGTCACGGCGAGAACCTCGTGGAGTCGTTCAATGGGGCGACAACTTCGGCGCAAGCGCCGGCGGCCGTGGGGACGAATACCTTGCCCGGCCGCTCCCTGAATCTGCTCAGAGAATTGGCTGCCCAGATGACTTCACGAGCGTTGCGTCGAAGTCGTCAATTCCATGGCTCTGAATGCCGCAACTAATGCTGGCCGGACGCCGCTGGCCCCGTCACGCGTTTCGGGGGCGCAGGAAAAGAAAATGGCCGTTTTATCGGGTCAATTGGTCGAACGGCTACAGATGTTTAGGCTAACCTGGGCGCCACTGGCATCCTGCCAGTGGGAAGTGCCGAGCGAGTACCCACTTCAGCACTGGCAAGATGCCAGTGGCACCCGTTCGGCTACCGGTTGGTCGTCTCTAACGACGCCTGTCGAGTTCGGCTCAGTTCCCACTCCCGCCCCGCTTCGGCGCACTGGTAGGCGGCTTTGATCAGCCCTTGCCGCCGCGGTTGATCGAGATTCTTCATGTCGATCGCCACCTGCTCGATCGCCTCGGGCCGCTTCTCGGCCGTGTACGACAAGTTGGAGACGAACAGCATCGTGTCGGTGAAGTTCCGATCCGCGGTTTGGCCCACGAAGGGGTGAACCGCTTTCGCGACCAGAGCAAGGCTCATCCGATCAAGCTTGATGAACGCATCCATCCGCGCGGCCACAAAGCGCCGCCCGTTGGTCTCTTCCTTCGAGCCGCTTGTCAACACCAGGACGCATTGCGCGGAGATCGGCTGCTGGAACGGTTTCCCTTCGAAGCTGCCGTTGGCCAGCATGACGATCCGGTTCTGGGCGCCCTCTTCGCACGTTTGTTCGACCACGATGATGGTGCCGGTGGTTCCCGCCCCATCGCTGAGCTTGCAGGTCCGCTCGTCGAGGCGGGTGAGCGTCACCTGGCTCACCCCGAGGTGACGCCAGATTTCGACCATCACCTCCGGATTTTGCGCCAGGAACGTAAAGAGCTCCGGACGACAGTCGACCACGCTCGTCGGCATCCGCCTGAAGATCGTCGGGTCGGCCAACACGGCCGCCACCGCCGGTCGAAACTGCGGATCAATCTTCGCCAGCGGTATGCTGCGGCGCGACTCGGCCTGCGTCGCCTCGCTCGTCGAGGCCTCGGACGATTCGCCGGCTCGCGCCGCCGTCGCCATCAGCAGCAGTGCCAGCAATGCTAGACCGCCCCCCCGTCGGCGCGCACGCGCCGATTCGTACGCTAAGCGTATTCCCCCCACCATGCGTCCCCCCTTCCCCTGTGATGCCGCCTCAGTGAGAAGCTGTGCGGATCATGGAGATTATTTCGGCTCGCGAAGGGGAGCTGCGTCAGTCAAAAAAATTAGCCCCCGGCTCTTCAAGCCGGGGGCTAAAACGTTCGCAATCAACTAAAGTCCGGCCAATCTCATTCGCCAGCCGGCTTGCCGGTCGAATCCTTGATCCGCATGTTGCGGTACCAGACTTCGTCGCCATGATCCTGCAGCACAATGTGCCCCTTGGCGTTCTTGCCGAACTTCGCCCACGTGGCGAACTTGCTCGCCGCTAGCTTCTCGTTCCAGTCGTCGCTGCCGATCTCGACGTCGACGACTTTCTTGCCGTTGAGGAAGTGGCGGACGTGGTTCCCCTCGACGACGATCCGCGAGCGATTCCACTCGCCGGCTGGCTTCAGCACGTCCTCGGTCGGCGGGTACAGAGCGTACAGCGAGCCGGACGACGTGAGCTTGTTCTGGCCATCCTTATGCTTGGCGTCGTCCAGCACCTGGTACTCCGGACCGGTCAGATAGGCTGGTTCCGACGATTCGCTGGCGCGATACATCACGCCGCTGTTCCCGCCGGGCGAAACCTTCCAGCCGAAGCGCAGGTCGAAATCGCCGTACTCCTGCTTGCTCATCAGGTCGCCGCCGGCGGCATGGCGATGGAGGACGCCCTCTTCCATTTTCCACCCCTCCGGCCAGCCCTCTTTGCCGTAGGCCTTCCAGTTCTCGGTGGCGTCGCCCTTGAAGAGGGGCGTAAAGCCAACTTCACGGTCGCCGCGCCGCGCACGTCCCGGACGCTCGGCCTTGGTCTCTTGGGCGACGGCCAGGCGCTCGCAGCTCGCCGCGACGGCCAACGCCGCCAGTAGCGAGAAGCAAACGGTTTGACGCCGTCCATTGGGGAAATGAAAACTCATGGTCGATAACTCCCTGGGAATGAGTATGCTGGCAACGACGCCGCCTGTGGGACGCCCGCCGATCGACTCGCAATTCTAAGGCCAACGGCAGCCCGCCGCCAACTAGCCAACTGAAACGGGAGGGGAATTGCAAAATCGCTTCAATTGAACCGCCAGGGAGCCAAGGTTCGCCGAGGAAT
>Ga0163144_10018189_pt1 | contig 14249 bp, 10 predicted proteins | sample OliLak19BULKMAT1_FD_123175 | JGI IMG/M metagenome (GOLD analysis project Ga0163144, IMG submission 123175) | Freshwater microbial mat bacterial communities from Lake Vanda, McMurdo Dry Valleys, Antarctica - Oligotrophic Lake LV.19.BULKMAT1 | ecosystem: Environmental > Aquatic > Freshwater >... | reverse complement strand
GTCGCGGCTAAGCTGCATAAAGTCGACCTCAACGCCGGCCACGTCAGCCAAACCATCCGAATCAACGCTTCTAATGCGCTGCCCACCTCGAATTGCAAACTTTTGGGCGCTAGCTTTGTTCATTGCTCAATCCTCAAGTTTTGGTTGTCCAACCTATAGGAGTCGCGAAGGCGCGAAACATCTCAGCTCGTGGCAGCATCGGCACGCATCGCCGATCTAGAATAAAGTGCGTCCATTCTAGGTCGTGATTACCAAGATTAATCACCAAGGTGCAATGTGGTTGGCTCGCGAAACGCCCGAGGGCTGCGAAGCTGGCGCTAAAGCTTGCATCATTTCCGATCCGGTTGAGCTTTTCAACTGCGCCCTCAGCGTCAAAGTATTTCGCGTCGTCCTCGGCAAGAAAATCGATGAAATCACCGTTGATGACTAATGCAATGGTGGTTTCTGGTTTTGCCTTGGCAAATAATTGGTCCAACAACCAGGGCAGTTGGGTTTTCCCGGCGAATATTTGGCGATCCTTGCCGCCAATATGTAGGTCTGAAATGACATAGAGTTCATTGACGCTGAGTTGAGTCATGGTGGCATTCCGCGAAGAAATGGGTTGCATTGAAGCCGTGCAATTAAATCAGCAACTGTACTTCTGAGGGCTGATGACCTGTGGGCGTGAGTGCGCTGCGGTTTGGTCGGCTTGGGTGGCTTTTGCGGCGTTCGTGTCTCGATTTGGGGGCTTGGGAGCGGTGCGCCTGCGCCTGTGGCTTTAAGGATGTACGCGCCACCTACCAATACGTAGATTGAGGGAATTTCGTATCACGCCGAATGGCCCGGATGAGCCCGAATGGCCCGAATGGCCCGATTGGCCCGATTGGCCCGATTGGCCCGATTGGCCCGATTGGCCCGATTGGCCCGGATGAGCCCGGATGGCCCCGGATGGGACCGGATGAGCAAGGGCTACGGGACCGAATTGTCGCTGATGCCTTGGCGGGCCATCGCCTCAAACTGCCGTAGGGGCGCGATAAATCGAGTCCGCGCGTCCGAATGCAGGGTAAGTTGCGCCGCAGATTCACCCCGATCGACGCGCATTCGGCGCCGGGGCACGCAGCGCTGGATGATCCCAATAGTCAAGTCCCGCGTGCGCCCCGCAGGGCGCGCGGCTCGGAACTGCGAACCCAAGGGTTCGCGTTGCTCGCGCTGGGAGATCGGAATTGCGCCTTCAGGGCGCTTGGGCGATCAGCACGTCCGGCCTTTTGCACTTGGGTTTAGTCCAAGCAGTCCACTTCACGGCCTTGAACTTTGAACGCGATGAGTGGCATGGGCTGGCATGGGCTGCGACGACCGGACGCGATAAATCGCGCGCCTACCGGACCGGGCTGTCGCTGATGCATCGGCAAGCCATTGTTCCCTGACCTTGCTAGGCTTGACGCGGTGACAGTCAGCGCAGCTCCAGCTCAATTCCGGGTGCGAGGGCCTGCAGGGGTGCGCGGCTGGCGACTAGCCGATCTATGGCTTCGATGTCTGGGGTGAGCAGGCGGTCACGGCCGACGAAGGCGATGCCGTGATCGCGCACCAGCTTGAGCAGCTGCTGAATGCTGGTGGACGGCTGCACGTTGTTCAAGCGCTTCAGGTCTTCTTGCAGCAGCTTGAGCTCCTGCGCTAATTGGGCGGCGTCTTCCTGCTTGGCGGGCGAGAGATTGCGGATTTTGCTGCGCAGGGTCTGGACCCCAAGCTGGGCCGCGACCGCGTGCGCGGCGCCGAGGATTTGCAGCCGGCAGTCGAGCGCTTGCGTGGCCACCAGCAGTTCCAGCGCAAGCACGCGGCGCAGGTCATGCACCATGGCAAACGCGTGTCGCGCCTCGTTGGCGCCCATCGAAACATGATCTTCGGTGTTGGCGCTGGTGGGCAGTGAGTAAACGCTGCACGGATTGGCGCGGCTGGCAAGGTCGTTGACGATTGCTGCGGCGGTGTATTGCACGATCATCAGGCCGGAGTCGGTGCCATCTTCGTTGCTGCTGAGAAACGGCGGCAAGCCATCGTTGGTGGCCGGATCCAGCAGCTTGTTGGTGCGCCGTTCGCTGATCGATGCCAGGACCGGAATGGCGGCCTTGAGATAGCTCATCGCCAGCGCCAGCGGCATGCCGTGAAAATTACCGGCTGAGATCACGCTTTGGCCTTCGGACTCGTCACTGTTGGGGAAGATAAGTGGGTTATCGGTGACCGAGTTCAGCTCGATATCGATCACCCTTGTGGCCTGTGCCCAGGCGTCTTTGACCGCGCCGTGGACTTGCGGAATGCAGCGCAGGCTGTAGGCGTCCTGGGGCTGCACCTTCTTGCCGCCGCGAAAGGGCAGCTGCTGGCTGTAGAACGCTTCGCGCCCGACGCGCTCTGCGGGCAGCACGTAGTCCCAGCGCACGTCAAAGCTGCGCGCGATCGACTCGTTTGGAGCCCAGGACGCAGGCGTGAGGGGCGAAAAGCGCGGCACGCGGTGGAAGGCGATATCGATCAGCGAGGAGCCGTGCAGGAGTGCGCGCAGGTTGCTGGCGGTGGCGCTTTGGCCAGGGTGCGGTCGTAAGTCGTGCACGCGCTTGTCAAAGGCCGCACTGCGCGCCGCAAATGCTTCCAAGGATGTGGCTGCAACCAGATCGGAGAGCTTGAGCAAATACTCCAGCTCATCGAGCGCGAAAACGCCGTACGCCAACATCAGTGTGGTGCCGTTGTTGAGCGCCAGACCTTCCTTGGGTCCAAGCTCAATCGGCGCCAATTTTTCGCTTTCCAACGCCATCAAGGCGCTACAGATTTCGCCCCGGTAACGCACTTGCCCTTCGCCAATCAGCGGCAAGGCCAGGTGTGAGAGCGGCGCTAAGTCGCCGCTGGCACCGACCGAACCGAGCTCGGGTACCAGTGGACAAATGCGCCGGTTGAGCAGCTCAGCCATCAGCTTAAGCGTGGCCGTGCGAATGCCCGAATGACCGCGCAGGAGCGTATTGATCCGGATCACCAGCATGGCGCGGGTGAGTTCCTCGCTCAGCGGTTCCCCCATGCCGACTGCATGTGAAATCAACAAGTTGCGCTGCAGCTCGGCCACTAAAGAATGCGCAACGCCCGGCTTATCGCTCTTGAGGATGCGGTCAGCATTGCTGCCAAACCCGGTGGTGACGCCGTACAGCGGTTCGTTCTGCTTGAGCTTGTTGGCGAGAAAAGTGGCGGCGCGCGCGACTCGGCGCAAAGCACTGGGATCAAGTTGAATTAGGCGTCCCTGGCGGGCCACTTGGACCACTGCACGCCGGGTCAGGCGCTCCCCGTTGAGCACCAAAGGTGGCGCCGCACGCGGGCTCTTTTTCGACGCTGTAGCGGTCATGGGTGTGTCCTCTTGAGCGCGCGAACCTGTTCCAGTTCGACCTGCAGCGTGCGCACTAAATCGGCGCGCGGAACTTCAAATTGCTCTTCCTTACGCAGATCTTTCACCTGCACCACGCCCTTGTTGAGCTCGTCGCTGCCCATGATGATGGCGAACGGTATGCCGGCCTTGCTGGCGTACTTCAGCTGCTTGCCAAGCTTGCCGGGTTCAAGCGTCATTTCGGTATTGATGCCGGCGTGCCGAAGCGAGGTTGCGATGGCGGCATAGGCCGGACTCAGCGCGGCATCCATTTGCGTGACCAGAATTTGCACCGAGCTGTCAGCCGTGCCGATCAAGCCGGCTTCGCGCAGCTGCCAAAACAATCGGGTTGCGCCGATGGAAATGCCCACTCCGGGCAAGCGGCTCTTGGTGTAGTGGCTGGCAAGATTCTCATAGCGCCCGCCCGAGCACACGCTGCCGATGTCCGGATGCTCAGTCAAGATGGTCTCGAACACCGTTCCGGTGTAGTAGTCCAGGCCACGCGCGATCGAGAAGTTCACGCAATAGCAGCCTTCCGGCACGCCCAAGGCGCGCACCAGTTCAAGCACTTCACGCAGCTCCTGAACGCCCTGAACCAGCTCCTCGTTGTGGCTGCCGAGCTCATCGAGCATGCCAATTGCCTCAGCATGGGAGTTGGAGCGCCGGGCGACCAGTGCAAGCAGGCAATCAACCTGGTCGGGTTGCATGCCAAACTCACCTTCAACCAGCGTGGCGCGCACTTTGTCGAGACCGCGCTTGTCCAGCTTGTCGACCTCGCGCAGCACCAGCGTTTGTGCCTCGCCAGTGGCCACGCCCAGGCTGCGGAAAAAGCCTCGCAGCAGTCGCCGGTGATTGACGTGCATGCAGAACGGACCCGCTTTCAGCTCGGAAAACACCGCGTGAATCACCGCCATGATTTCAGCGTCATAGCGAACAGAGAGCTGATCTTTGCCGATGACGTCGATATCGCACTGGTAGAACTCGCGGAAGCGCCCGCGCTGCGCGGATTCGCCGCGATAGACCCGCTGCATCTGATAGCGCCGGAACGGGAAATTGAGCGCGTGCTCGTGTTCCGCAACGTAGCGGGCCAGCGGCACCGTCAGATCGAAGCGCAGCGCCAGGTCGGCCTCATAACCCTGCTTGATGCTGCCGGTGGATTGCACCATGTACACCTGCCGCTCAGTTTCCCCGCCGCTTTTGGTCAGCAGCACTTCGGCGAGCTCGAACGCGGGCGTTTCCACAGGCAAGAAGCCAAAGCGCTCGTAGTTGCGACGTATGACATCCAACATGCCCTGAAAGGCAATCTGATCAAGCGGCAGCAATTCCAGTGTGCCGGGCGGTGTGCGAGGTTTTACCAAGGACATCGAAAGCAAGCCAAACCAGTGGCCGCGTAGATTACCGTGGAATCACCGGCGTAAGCGGGTTCGCAAAGCGAAACGGCCGATGCGCAGATGGGCTCAGGAAGCGTGCAATGCCCATCAACCTGAACCACTTTGGCTTGCTGGGTGCTTTGGTAAATCGCGGGGCTTCGACTCCGCCGAGGAATAAACGTAGAATCCGCGGCCTTGCCGGAGGGATGGCGGAGCGGTTGAACGCACCGGTCTTGAAAACCGGCGGGGCCTCACGGCCCTCGTGGGTTCGAATCCCACTCCCTCCACCAATCCCGGCTTGGGCGCGACGCGTCACCGATTTACTCTGGTGCATTGAACTGCATGCGGCGCCTCCGCTGCGCAGGAGCATTTTTGGTGCATGGCGAAGCGGAAAAATGGGTCGCGGCGGCGCTGCAACAGCTGCGGTTCGCAGGCTCTGCACATTCCCCGCCTGAGCGCTGCTGACGCAACAATCCGGACCTAAACCATCCACGGTTCAGGGACCGTGGGCAGTTTCCGACGGGAACTGAGAAGGCGCAATGACAGGACTTATCCACACAGCAAAGCAGAGTTCCACGCGTGGAATGGTCTATGCTGGCGTCATGATCACGCCTTCTTCACGAGCAGCCGGTCGGGGAAGTTTGCTCCCCAAGCTCTGGACTGTGCTGCGCGCGGGCTACCGCCCAAGCATGTTTTGGAAAGATACGATTGCGGGGGCAACAGTTGCGGTGGTTGCCTTGCCGCTGGCGATGGCGATTGCCATTGCCAGTGGCGCCAGTCCTGAGCAGGGCTTGCTCACGGCCGTGGTTGCCGGGTTCCTGATCTCCGCGCTTGGCGGCAGCCGGGTGCAGATCGGTGGCCCCACTGGCGCCTTCATTCCGGTGGTCTATCTGGTGGTCACCCAGCACGGCTACGACGGATTGGTGCTGGCGACGGTGATGGCGGGCCTGATGCTGATGCTGGCGGGCTGGCTGCGCATCGGCGGGCTGATGAAATACATTCCGCAGCCGGTCATTACCGGTTTCACGGCCGGCATTGCGGTGATCATCGCGAGCAGCCAGCTGAAGGACTTCTTGGGGCTGCAGCTAGACCAATGGCCGGCGGATTTTCTGCCCAAGCTGGTGCTGCTTGCGACGCATGTTCAGGACATCAGTGCAGTTACGCTGGGGCTTGGGCTGATGTGCCTGCTGGCGATTGTTGGTCTGCGCCTTTGGCGACCAAGCTGGCCCGGCTTTCTGCTGGTCATCTTGCTGGCAGCGCTGCTGGTGCCGCTGTTGAATCTATCGGTGGAGACCATTGGCTCGCGCTATGGTGCGGTGCAACTGTCATGGCCGGTTTGGACGCTGCCTGATTTCAGCCTGGCGCGCGTGCGGCAAATGCTTCCCGCGGCCTTCACTATCGCATTCTTGGCCGGTATCGAATCCTTGCTCTCGGCGGTAGTGGCCGATGGCATGACCGGGCATCGGCACCGATCGAATGCCGAACTCATGGCGCAGGGCGTCGCCAATGTGGCGTCTGGACTTTGCGGTGGCATGCCCGCGACGGGCGCCATTGCGCGCACCGCGACCAATGTTCGGGCCGGTGCGGTATCGCCGGTGGCTGGCATGTTGCACGCGCTGTTTGTGCTTGTGTTTGTGCTGGTGCTCGCGCCCTGGCTGGGCGCGATTCCGCTTGCCGCGCTGGCGGCCGTGCTGTTGGTGGTGGCATGGAACATGAGCGAACACGAGCGCATCCGTCATTTCTTCAAGAGCCCGATCGGAGACCGAGCCGTGCTTGGGGTCACTTTCCTGCTGACCGTATTTGCGGATCTAACGCTCGCGATTGAAGTTGGCGTGGTCCTGGCCTCGTTCTTGTTCATGCACCGCATGGCGCGCGTGGTTGAGTTTGAGACGCAGGTCGATTTGCTGCACGCAGACGAAGAAGAGAACGAAGGCGATGCCAGGCAGCGCGCGCGGGTGCCGGCGGGGGTCGAGGTTTACCAGCTGAATGGTCCGCTGTTCTTTGGTATCACCTCACGCCTAGAGGATCTCCTTGAGTCGTTCACCCGTACGCCAAAGGTATTCATCTTGCGCATGCGATTGGTGCCGATAGTGGACGCCAGCGGCGCGCTTGCCCTGTCGCAGCTCGCGCAGCGATTGCGCGACCAGGGCGTTGCCGTCATCTTGTCCGGTTTGCAGCCGCAGCCCAAACGGGTGCTGGAGAATATGGGCATGCTGAGGAATCCTGACGTTGCGTCAAAAGGCTGGCTGCAGATCGCTCCGGATTTCGATGCGGCGCTGCTGCTGGCCGAACAGTTGGTTGGCCAGCCGGTTGGCCAGCCCGGCGCACCTTGACGGCCAAGGCAGCTTCGCGTCCGTGAAGAGCCGGGCCGGTATCTGCTCCGCTGCAGGTGCAAATCAATGCAATTGCGGCCGAACGGCACATCCCGCAGCGGAACTTTGCGTCTATGATCGCGCAGCTCTCGGACAACACTTTTCCATGACTCTCATCCCTTTTGTGCGCAGGCTGGTTTTGGCATTTGTTGTGGCCCTGACCTCGCTCCCGGCGCTTGCAGTCGAACTCGATTTCTCCGCTTTTGCAGCGCTTGCCAAAGCTAACCAGCCCAAGCCTGCCGCACCGGCCGCCTTGGCGCATGGTCCGCTGGCGCATGGTCCGCTGGCGCATGGTCAGCTGGCACAGGGCCCGCTGGCACAGGCCCCTTTGGCGCATGGAGTGGTTGGCGCGACCGGGGTTCCGGATGGAACGCTCGATTTCACGCCGAACGGCACCCAGCCTGGCCTGCAGTTTGCGATTGATGGCGCCGAGGCGTGTTCCAACTGCCATCGCGGCAACACCGCGGTTGATCAGAACCTGCTCCCGCAAACGCCGTGGGAAGGCTCGATGATGGCCAATGCGGCGCGCGATCCGCTGTTCTGGGCCGCACTTGATGTCGCCAATCGGGACGTGCCGGGGATCGGCGACTTTTGCCTGCGCTGTCATGCTCCGAATGCCTGGCTGCAAGGACGCGTGCGCAAGGACGGCTTTGGCGGCACGGTCAACGGCACCAATGGCTGCCTGATGCAGGGTGATCTCGATGACCTGGACGACAAGGTCAACGACTTCCAGGGCCTCAACTGCCAGTTTTGCCATCGCATCAAACCGCGTGGCCCCTCGGGTCAGCCGCCGCCGCTGGCAAATGCCAACCTCTGGTTTGATGATGCCGATTGCGCCACCGGCCCGGGTCCATGTCGCGCCGGTCCCTACAGTTATCCCTCGCAGACGCCGGTAGGCACCGTGTTTGATCCGCCGCACGTGTGGAAGGAAGAGCCGTTCTTCCGCGATGCGACCTATTGCGCCGCTTGCCACAATGTCAGCTCGCCCGATACCAGCAACGGGCCACTGCAAACGCTGATTCTCAACGACGGCACCAACACCATGCGCGCTTTCCCCTTGGACCGCACTTTCACCGAGTGGCGCAAAAGCGACTTTGGCACCCGCTTATTGCGCAGTGGGATGGAAAGCCCAGCGCCCGGCCGGCCGGAGGGCCTGCCTACCTGCCAAAGCTGCCATATGCCGATCAGCACTTCCGAGGATGCGCGGGCCTGCGTGTTTACCCCCAGTGGCGCGCGCAAGAGCAATCTTGGCCTGCATCAATTTGCGGGCGCCAATTATTGGATGGTGGACGTACTCAAAGCCACCTATGGCGGGCCCGACCAGCTCAATCGCGAGGCTGCTTTCGACGCCAGCAAAGCCGCGATTGTGCAGAACCTGACCCAGAATTCGGCGACGATCCAGTTGAGCCTTGCGCCACTGGCGTCTGGCGCGAGCAATCTCAGTGCCTCAGTGCGCATCACCAACCTTACCGGTCACAAGCTGCCCACCGGTTACGCCGAAGGGCGCCGCATGTGGCTGCAAGTGCGAGCCGTGGATGCGAACCAGCAAACGGTGTTCGAATCCGGGGCCTACAACGCCGCCAGCGGCGTGCTGACCGAAGATGCGCAGATCAAGATCTACGAAACGCTGCATGGCGTTTGGCAGCGTTTCGGTCAAACCGGAGCTTGCGTGGTGAAGGATCCGGCAACCCAGCGCAAGCTGTTCAACATTGCGCTGAGCAACTGCATCCTCAAGGACAATCGCATTCCGCCGCTGGGCTTTACCGGCGGCAACGATGTTGAGCTGCGTCCGGTGGGCTATACCTATCCGGAAACCTCGCCGGGCTCGGGGCAGCTGGTTAATTTTGACCTCACGCAGTACAGCATTCCGGTGCCTGCAAACGCGGCGCGCCCGATTCGCGTCACGGCCACGCTGCGCTTTCAGGTGACGACCAAGGAGTACATCGAGTTCCTGCGTGATGAAGCTCAGATCAGCAACATTCCGAGCGAGAACGCAATGTGTGGGCGCACTCAGGACGTGGGCCCGGGCGCGCTGACCCGCGGTCAATTTATGTTCAATCTTTGGACGCAGCACGGGCGCGCGCCGCCGCTGGACATGGTTTCAGCGAGTGCAAACACGGTTGCTGCGTTGGCAAAGAAGAGGAAATGACGATGCATGACCGGCGCCTTCCTGTTTGGCTGCTTTCTGCGCTGCTGCTGGCGGCGTGCGCGCAGACGCCGCTGGCCTTCAATGAGAGTGCGAGCGCGCCACCCGCGGCGGCTGCGGCGAGCAATCCTGCGCCGCCGATGCCGGATATCGATCAGTTTGTCACGCTGGCTCAGATCCCCGCCAACGTTGCTCCGCCGAGCGGCTATGTGCGCGTACGTGACTATGTTGATAGCGTGAAAACGCCGTCCGGTGATCAGTACCAGCGGGTTGAATATGGCTGGGACTACGCCAAGGGCGTGGCCGTGGAGCGCCGCTCTACGATGGACGGCGGCCTGATCGAGAGTGCCGAGCAACCAGCGCTTACTTTGGTGCCCACGCAAGACGAAATGATGTACGCATATCACTTAGTGGCAATTCACCCGCAGCTGTCAAAGCTTGTACAGCGCAAGGACGCGCGGCTTTACGGCGGCTTCAGCCTGCGTGAGCCAGATGACAAATATTGCAACCAAGCCTCGCGATGCGTGCATGTGATGATCTCGGGCGGCGACAATGGCGAGCTGGCGCTCGGGCATGCGATCGTCGATCTGATGCGCAAGCACGTTGTGTATCCATTTTATGACGGCGCGCTCAAGCCCAAGTCTTGAGCCGCGTTGAGACCCATCTGAGTACGGAGAGAAAAGTGAAGAAAGCACCGTGGATCATCGCCATGCTGGCCAGCCTAGCATCGGGGGCACTCTGGGCCGCCAGCCCGGTGTGCAACAGCGCCGCCAACGAAACCAAGTTGTCCTGGCCAAATGCAGCAGCTCCAGTGTGGGAAATGTGCTGGTTGCCGCCCAACCGCTCCTCAGGCCCACGCGGCTCGGGGCTGGAATTGCGCAACGTGCACTATCGCGGCGTACTGGTGCTGAAGCGTGCGCATGCGCCGATGTTATTTGCGGATTACCGCAACGGCGGCGGCGGCAACTGCTACCGCGATTGGAAGGACGCAAACTCTGGCTTTGCCGCCGCAGCGGCGTCGCGCAACCAGCTCAACCCGCTGGTGCCGGCGATGACCACCAAGACCAGTTGTGATGTGTCCCTTCATCCCACTTTGTCTTACGGCTTATGTCCGTTTGCGGGCAATCCGCTGGTCGTCATCCCGGGCGGCATGTGCTTTACCGCCGGCGGCGTTGCCATTGAGCCCTTGGAGCGTGACACTGGGGTGGTTCTAACCACGCAATACACGGCAGGCTGGTACAAATATTCCAGCCGGTTTTATTTCTATGCCAATGGCGATTTCCAGCCGGAAATGGGCTTTGGTAACTCGGACGGCACGTACAACAACGTCACCCATTGGCACGAGAACTACTGGCGACTGGATTTCGATCTGGACGACGCCGGCGGTGACCAGTTCATTCTCAACGGCCAGACGCAAACCACTGAGTGGGCCGGCCTTCGCCGCCCCGCAGGCACGCCGAACACGTTCCGGATTTTCGATCCGGCTAAGGGATTTGGCTATGACATCGATTACGCGGGCTTGGAGGGTTCGCCGCCCAATGAATCCGGCCGTAATTTCCATTCCGTGGATATCATTGCTACCCAGTACAAGCCGACCGAGCTGTCAGACAATCCAATCTGGTCGCTCAGCGACTGCACCATGCGCGCAAACGTCTTGGCCAACAACGAAACGCTGCAGGGGCAGGATCTGGTGCTGTATTACCGAGGCGGCGTGCGCGACGCTACGCTGAACGACTGGCCGACCCCGCAGACTGCGATTGCGCAAAATTCGATGGTGTGTAAGGTGGTGCGCCCAACCTTCAGGTTTGTCGGCAGTCTGCCGTCGCAGGGCGAGCCCTCAGTGTTCAAGAACGGGTTTGAGATTGCGGTGCAAACCATCACCGTGCGTTAACCGTCATGGTGCTCAGCCGGACCGAAGCATGCAGCTCGCTCCCGGCAAGATCTGAGTGCTGGTCATCTCGGCTTTTGGTCGAGATGACATGGATGACCGTGATGGCCTGATTCGACAGATCTCGGTGAGTCGAAGCGAGTTTGACGCCCATGTTCAATGCTCCTGCGCGTTGCTGAAGACGCGCAGGGCAGCGTGCAGTACCGGCCCAGAAGGAACTCTATGAAACCTCCTCGCAGGGCCGCCGTGGTGTTCATTTTGGTCACGGTTTTTATCGATATTCTTGCGTTTGGACTGATCATTCCGGTGCTGCCGCATTTGATCGCCGACTTCTACGGCGGTGATCAGGGCAAGGCCGCTGAGGTGAACTCCTGGCTTTCCTCCGGATACTGGTTGATTCAGTTCCTCAGCATGCCGGTGCTGGGCGCCATGTCGGATCACTTTGGCCGCAGACCGGTTTTGCTGGGCTCCAATCTTGGCATTGGCCTGGATTTCATCGTCATGGCGGTTGCCACGTCGATGCCTTTGCTTTATGTCGGTCGCCTGCTGTCGGGATTGCTGAGCGCAAATTTCTCCACCGCCAGTGCCTATATTGCGGACGTCACCCCGCCCGACAAGCGCGCTGCGGCGTTTGGGCTCATGGGTGCGATGTTTGGGCTTGGCTTTGTCATTGGCCCGGCGCTGGGTGGGATTTTGGGCGAAATCAACCCGCGGCTGCCGTTCTGGATCGCTGCCGGATTGAGCATCGCGAACTTCTGCTACGGGTATTTCATCCTGCCCGAATCCCTGCAGCCCGAGCATCGACGCGCATTCGAATGGCGCAAGGCGAATCCTTTTTCAGCCTTGAAATGGCTGGCGGCCAAACCGCAGCTGTTTGGCCTGGCAATCGTTGCCTTCCTGGGCAGCTTTGCGCACGTGGTGTATCCAAGCACTTTTGTCATGTTTGCCGACTACCGCTTCCAATGGGGTATCCAAACCGTCGGACTGGTGTTGGGGTGCGTGGGCGTTTGTGCCGCCATCGTGCAGGGCGGATTGATCCGCTGGTTCGTCAAGCAGCTGGGTGAGCGGCGCATGATGCTGCTCGGTTTGGCGTGCGGGGTGTTCGGCTTTCTTGGCTATGCCTGGGCGCCGACCGGCACTTGGTTCCTGGTGTTCATTCCAGTGATGGCGCTCTGGGGCTTGGCCGGACCGGGCGTGCAAAGCCTGATGTCGGGTCAGATCGACGCCAGCGAGCAAGGGCGCCTGCAAGGTGCGGTGAATTGCCTCAGCAGCTTGGCCAATATCGTGGCGCCGCAGGTGTTCGCGCATACCTTTGCCGCTTTCATCCACTCGGGCGAGCGCCAAGCCAGCATGGGGCTGGAGATACCCGGCGCGGCATTCATTATCGCGTCCGCCCTGCTGCTGCTTGCGCTGCTGGTAGCGTGGCGTTCAACCAGCCACCGCACCACCGCAAAACCAGCTTCTACCGCCGCCGAAAGCCCGGCTCAGCCAGCCGGCCATTAAATCCTGCGCGCGAAGCAAGCAAGCGCATGCCGACAGTTTGAAATCTTTTCCTTTGTTCGAGATGACCGGCAAAACGGTGTTGCGGACCCAGAGCGTTGGGCCTAGGCTGCCTGTTTGGCGGCCTGTTTGGCGCGCAGCTTATATGCGCTTGCGGCTCGGCTGCTTGCGGTAGCGGGCGAAGGGCGGAAAGGTCCATGGGCGATGCGCCAATACGATGCTGCAGGTATAGCGTTCCGCCAGCGGCAGGCCGGTGTCTTCGCGCACCAGTTCATCAAACTCCTGAGCCAGCCGCTCCATGGCCTGATGGAAGCGGGTGAAATTGCTGCGTGAGAGCATGCCCGTGCTGAACACCAGTTTGTCTCCGGTCTGGTCAAACAGCGAGTCGAAAAAGGCGCCCTGCACATACTGGTTGAAGAACTTCTGCACTGGGCCATCGGGTCGCCAGGAAAAATTTCTGCTTACCAGCAGGCGATAGTCATTCCCCGGCAGCAGCTCGATCATGCGCATGCGATCAAGGCGCGCCAGCAGCCGAATCAGCTCGTGTTCGCCCAGGTCGAATAGCTCCAGAATTTCTTTAAAGCGCCAGCGATTCAGCGCCAGATTGGCCACCAGCAGCAGCTTGATATCGCCAAACAGCTCGTCTTCTTGCTCGCAAGTGAGTTTGGAGATCGGGGGCGGGCGTTCGTCGCAGCGTGCGCAAATCTCCTGAATGGTGATGCCGGCAAAGCGGCATGCGGCGGCAAAGCGATCCAAGGTGAAGTTCTGCTCGGAAAAGGTGCGCTTGATGGCGGGCTCGCTGACCCCGAGCTGCAGCGCCAGATCAGCATACGTCTTGCCAGCCGACTTCAGCGCACGTTTTAGCTCTCCCACCAATCTCGGAATTTCGGGCAGGTCCATCATCGGATTTCCGCTGCGACGGCGTTTGGCAGCACGGCAATGCACTTCAGTTCGATCGCGATCGGGGTCGGCAAGGCGGTGATGCCCACGGTCGTGCGACACGCTTGTGCGGTGTGAAAATATTCCCCGTACAGCCGGTTGTAAATCGGAAAATCGCTCTTCATATCGGTGAGATAGACGGTCACGTCGAGCAAGTCCTCAAAGCGCGCACCGGCCGCTTCCAGCACCGCGTTCACGTTGGCGAACACGCTCCGGCACTGCGCTTCAATGTCGTAGCTCAACAAGCCGCCGTTCGCGTCATAAACGTTGCCGGCAATGGCGTTGCTTTTGGGATCGCGTGGGCCGATGCCGGACAGGAACAGCAGCTGACCCACCCGGCGCGCATGCGGATAGGCTCCAACCGGACGCGGTGCGGCAGCGGCATGGATGGTGTCACTCATGATGCAGAACTCCAAATGTTGGGCAGGGATCGGGCCATTGAAGCTGAGGCTATTTGAGCTGAGGCCATGCAAGTTCAGGCCATACAAGTTCAGTCCATACAAGTTCAGTCCATACAAGTTCAGGCCATACAAGTTCAGGCCATACAAGTTCGGGCCATACAAGTTCAGGCCATGCAAGTTCAAATCGGCAAAGCCGCTATTTTGCCCGTATTTGGACCGCCTCGCAGCTCGCTTGATTGCGGCCCGCGGACTTGGCCCGGTAC
>Ga0163144_10018185_pt1 | contig 14251 bp, 13 predicted proteins | sample OliLak19BULKMAT1_FD_123175 | JGI IMG/M metagenome (GOLD analysis project Ga0163144, IMG submission 123175) | Freshwater microbial mat bacterial communities from Lake Vanda, McMurdo Dry Valleys, Antarctica - Oligotrophic Lake LV.19.BULKMAT1 | ecosystem: Environmental > Aquatic > Freshwater >... | reverse complement strand
TTCAAAGATTATCAACTGGTATTTTAAAAATTTTCTGAGTGAAGGATTACATTTTTATCCAAATGATGCTAAAAGTTTGCCTATTATCAAAATAGATACACAAGATAAAAAACAACAAAAAACGATAGAAAATATTATAAAACAAACGCATCTTATAATGGGCTTGATAGAAAAAAAGAAAGAGGCTACCGCAAAACAAGACGCATTTTCTTTAGGGCAAATCAATCAGCGAATACCCCATACAGAAAACGAAATAGATTTATTAGTACTTGATTTATATGGTGTCACAGATGCGACAGAGCGCGACCTTATTTTAAATAATTAAATGGGTGATTTTGGCGGGCAGGCAAGTTATCCAATACATAAGGAACAAAAATTAAATAAGGTGGTAGTTTTAGGACTTATGGTATATAAATCGTTTTTTGTAGTGCTGACTTTCACGCTCTAAACGCCCCTAAGCTCCAGCTCTGCCTCCGAGAGTTGTTGATTATATCACAGACGGCGCGTCTGTGGACTTGTACGTTGAACAAAAATGTATGCCTTGTTTTCAGTGTAGGCTGTACGACGGGAAATTTATAACAACAGAAAACTTCCCAAAAGTAATTTTTCGGGAAGTTTTTTAATATTAGGCGTCTAATATGCTACAAATGTCTTGAAAAATAGTTTCAATTTCACCTATACCTTGTACACGTTGCAAACGCCCTTGGGCCTCATAATGGGGAAGCACATGCACGGTTTTTGAAAAGTATTCACTGATACGTTTATCCACTTTTTCGGCTTCGTCATCAATGCGGTGGCTGATTTCTCTGCGCTTTTCAATTCGAGTACGCACTTCTTCTTCTGTAACATTGAGCGCGATAACGTAATGAATGGCAGAGTGGATTCCTTCCATGAAAGCATCAAGGGCTTCAGCTTGCGGAACAGTGCGCGGAAAGCCATCAAACAAGAAGCCTTTTGCTTCAGGATTTTTAGCCACCTCCTCTTGCAACATGTCTATAGTTACTTGGTCGGGAACAAGCAAGCCGTTGTCTAAATATGCTTGTACGCGGTCGCCAAGTTCGGTTTTGTTTTTGATGTGGTAGCGGAATATGTCGCCTGTAGAAATATGCACAAAACCATATCGGGCTATTAGTTTCTCACTTTGTGTGCCTTTGCCTGCGCCTGGAGGTCCGAAAAGTACCAGATTTTTCATGTCGATAAAAAGATTATTTTTTAATTTGGGCGGAAAGTTACGTATATTATTGGATTTTTTTTATTTTTGCCTGAAAAATATTTTTGGAGGCAACTCATGACTGGTTTAAATAAACTTATTCAGCTCGCACAACAAGAGGAACACCTTATTTTGGGGCTTATGTCAGGCACTTCGTTGGACGGATTGGACATTGCACTTTGTCGTATCAAAGGGCGTGGGAAAGACTGCACGCTAGTTCTTGAACACTTTACCACCTACCCTTACACAGATTCCTTGCAACGTAAAATCAGGGAGATTTTTGCGCAGGAGGCGGTCAAACTTTCCCGTGTTTGCATGTTGAATGCACGCATCGGTTCGTTGCACGCGCGTATGGCATTGGAGAGTTTGCAAAAGTGGGGTGTGCAACCTGAAGATGTGGATTGTATCGCAAGCCATGGGCAGACCATTTACCACGCGCCCAAACGCTTGCACCTCAAGCCGCACTATACGAACGCTACCCTGCAAATAGGCGATGGCGACCACATCGCACATCGAACAGGCATCATCACAATAAGCGACTTTCGCCAAAAGCATATAGCGGCGGGAGGCGAGGGCGCGCCATTGGTTGTGTATGGGGACTATGTTTTGTTTTCCAGCCCGACTGAAAATAGGATAATGCTCAACATAGGCGGGATAGCCAATTTTACGTACTTGCCTGCCTCCGAAGATGCTACTCAAGTACGGACTACCGATACGGGTCCAGGCAACACTTTGATAGACACGGCCGTCAGAGCTTACCTGCCGCCTATGTTGTATGACGATGAGGGAACGGTAGCCAGTGCGGGAAGAATTGATGCCGCCTTGTTGAAAACTATGAAGGCGCACCCGTTCTTTTTACAATCTTTTCCCAAAACTACAGGGCAAGAGTTATTTAATATGAAGTTCTTTCAAGATGCGCAACGCAACGCGAACACTTTAGATTTGCACACAGCTGACCTTGTGGCTACATTGACGCGCTTTACAGCCGAAACTATAGCGGAGGCTATCCAAGAATATGTACCTGATTGGCAAAATTGCGTCATTTATTTGAGTGGAGGGGGTGTTCATAACCTTACTTTAGAACGGCATTTGCACGAACTCCTGCCATGTACTTTCAACGAAATGCGTACGCTTGGCTATCCGCCGTATGCCAAAGAAGCTATCTTATTTGCCTTACTTGCCCACCAAACTTTGACGGGAAGTGTTTTGACTTTGGGAGATAACGAGTCGCAGATTCCTGCTGTCTCATTGGGCAAAATTTCTTTACCAAACTAATGAAAAAACTAGAAAAATACTTTGACCAACAACACGAGCTTGTATTGAAAAACCTGCATATTGCACAAAAAATATTGAGCGAAAAGCCTATCCACGAGTTGCGCGTGAGTATCAAAAGGATAAAGGCTTTGTTTGGTTTTTTAGCGCAACTTTTGCCCGAAACAAACAAAATGCGTCTTCATTTTCAACGTTTCAAAAAAATATTCAAAGCGACAGGAGCTTTGCGTGATGCGCAAGTGCAAGAGCGTCTGGTTCTCAAGTGTGCAAAAAACTGGAACTTGCCTGCCCCCAACCATTATCTTCAACATATACAACAACAACAAAAAGCCTGTTTTAAAACCTTTCAAAAAACAGCAGGCAAGGCAGATATAGCCAAAATAACTAAAAAAGACAAACTACTTTACAAACAATTACAGCGCGTATCGGCTGGCACATTGTATATAGATACTGAAAAACTGTTGCGCCTTCGTTTTAAAACAGTCCGCGATTTGGTAAATAATGCCACTGAAGACGCGCCTCTGCATGAAGCCCGCAAAATCATTAAGTCCATTTATTATGTACTACATTTGGTATTTGTTCCTGCTACACTCCAGCAATACCAAGACCTCAAAATGTTAGAAGAAACCATAGGCGATTGGCACGACTTGGCAATGCTCGCTGATAATTTACAAGCCTTTGAACAAGAAGCAGACACAGACACAGACACACAAGCATTTTTGACAAAAATCGTAGAAGAAAAACAAAGCTTGCAACAAAAAATCCCTGCTTTGATAAACCAAGAATTGCGATGCTGGAAAATTTTAGGGAACTTAAAAACACACTGAAAGCCTTATGAAAGCAAAAAACCGAAAAAAAAATACATTTCATACGCATTATTTAAACAAGAAAAAAGTAATGGAAAACAAAGAAAATCAAACACCGCACACCACATTGGCATGGGAAAATTTTTGGGAAGATAATGCGCTCGTGCAAACACTCCTTACACGCACCTTGCCTGCCTACCTGCCTAAGTGCCGATGGTTTGGAGGCAAGTCCAAAAAACTCAAGCAATTCAAGACGCAATACGTGCTTACGTTTCCCTTTCAAAACACACAAGCGTATTTCTTGATTTTGGAGGCTAACTATGTAGCCGCATCTTCTGAAAGCTACTTTCTGCCATTGTCTTTTGTACAAGAGGAGGACACAAAAAAACTGGACAAAAAAGCAGTCATCACGCCTATCAGCATCGCAGGCAAGGCAGGACATTTGATTGATGCTATTTATGATGAGGGCTTTCGCGAAGCCGTTTTTTTACACATGGTCGCACAGAAAAAAATCAATACCAATGACGGCGCACTTGTGTTTGAAAAGGGCGAGGTATTGGAAAACTTACCCCAACATAGCCCCATCAACTCACAAGTACTAAAAGTTGATCAGAGCAATACCTCTGTGATTTTTGAAGATAGGTTTTTCTTTAAAATCTACCGCAAATTGTTTCGTGAAAAAAACCCTGACGTGGAAATAACCCGCTTTTTGACTGAAAATGCAGGCTTCAAACACTCCCCGCGCTATGCAGGTAGCCTGACATGGAAGCGCGACGGGTTTCCCGATGTTTCGTTAGGTTTAATGCAAGAAAAAGTAGATAATGATGGCGAGGCATGGGGTTACTTTCATGGACGTGTCAAAAGTTACTTTGACAAAATCCAACAACTCCGACACGACCTCAAAGAACTCAAGAAAGTCGATTTATACAAACCCTTGAGCATACGTGATGTAGAACCCGAAATGTTGGACTTGATAGGCTACGAAACATTGAAAAACGCAGAGAAATTGGCACAGCGCACAGCAGAAATGCACGTCAGTATTTCCTCAGACCGCAACAATTATACTTTCATGCCCATTACTTTCAACGAAGATTATTCGGTCTGGCTCAAAAACAAACTCATCTTGCAAATGGAACGGCGTACTGATTTGGTCGAGAAAAACATAGACAGCCTCGATGGATTGAGTTTAGAATATGCCAAAACTTTCCTTGAAAGAGAGGAGGAAATAATGAATATTATCCAGACCTTTGATGAGTCCAAACTCATAGGAAAGCGCATACGTATTCATGGCGACTATCACTTGGGGCAAGTGCTGCGTGCAGGCGAAGACTTTGTTATTCTTGACTTCGAGGGCGAACCCGAAAGCACTATCCGCGACCGCAAAGTAAAACAATCGCCGCTCAAAGATGTGGCAGGCTTGATACGCTCGTTTCATTATGCAGTCTATTCCAATATTTTTGAAATAAAAGAAACAAGCAATCTGTCTTTTGCCGATTTGGTAGAGGCAGGCAGTTTGTATTATAGGGTTGTAGTCGCTGTTTTTCTCAATACCTATTTGAATACTGCCAAAGAAAATTCGCTTGCAATAGGCTACGAAAAAGAAGCTACTTACCTGCTTTGCTATCATTTATTGGAAAAGGCTATTTATGAACTTGGTTACGAAATGAACTCGCGCCCCGCATGGGCATTGATTCCACTCAAAGGCATTTTAAATTTGTTAGATAGTGTCTTTAGTTAATCGTTTCACTGCGTGTTTTTGGTGTCAATAAATTAGAAACTTGTATGTAGCACATACTTTCAGTCTGTGTGCAAAAAAGTATCAACCTATTTAGTTTCGTCCCACGTTCTTTAATGCTTAAAATTTATGGTTCTTAAAAAGTTATTGCGGACCTTGCAGCCATACGCTTTCGTGTGGTGCCAACACGACAGGAGATGCTTACAACATGACCAATTTGAGTATAGTTCGCGCAATAACTTTTTAAGAACCAAATTTATTTCATATTTCTTTTGCTTTTCTAAAAAAAATAAGTAGCTTTACAAAGTCAATACAAAAACCAACTTTATCATGAAAAAAACATGTTTTATCTTTACGCTATGCGTCCTCGCCTCATGGCAAGCTGTGGCGCAAATTGAATTTGACCTCAATTATTGTTACTCACGTCCAAGCGGACAAATGGCAAACAATATCAAAGGTGTGCATGGGCTAAACTTAGGCATAGGCTACAAAATTTCTAAAACGCCTATCGCAATAGGGCTTGACATTGGACTGGGGGGCTACGGCTATCAAACACAACGCCAAACCTATACTTTTGCTAATGGCTCCACCACGACCACGAATGTAAACGTAAGCAACAATATGACAAATCTGATGCTAAAAACACGTATTTACTACCCCACAAAAGCATGGGTACAGCCTTACATACAATTACGCGGCGGTTTATCGTATTTCTACACCAACCTCACCATAGAAGACCCGCAAGATGTCGATGATTGTCACCCTTTGGAAAGCACGATACTTAGATCCTCTTACAATTTGGCAGGAAGTGCAGGTATCGGCGCGCGAATCCGCGTAGGAGAACGCTTTGCTATCGACATCAGTTCAAACTATGTAGCAGGAGGACGCGTAAGTTACATGAGCCTCAATAAAGCTACCACCACTGCTACACCCACAGGTGATGTAAGCGCGGAATTTATCAATACAACAAACCAAGTAGTGCATAAACACCATGTTGGTTATGTATATGAAACGCCTATCCGTTTGTTTGATTGGCGCATAGGTATGTCTATGAATTTCTAAAAATAAAACCTCACCCTTCGCCTCTCCAATTTGGAGAGGGATACATGGAACGATTTTGAAATGCACCCAAATAATTTGTTGGTGCAATTTTTCCGTTGCAAAGTGGTAACTTTTGTAAAAAAACAAACCACAAAGTGTCTAATTGGCTTCCATACGCCTTTGGTCTATGTGTTCTGCAACGGAAAATTTACGGCAACAAATTTATTACCCTTGAAGAATAATTCGAGATAGTTCGAGAAAGGCGCGCCGCAAAAGAAGAAGCGCAAAAGCATGCCGAAAAAGCTAATTTTGAAAAAGACCAGTTAAAAAAACTATCGGCAAGTCTAGGACACGTTTTTATGGATTAGGTAGGCAAGTAGCTGAACCAGATAGCAACATAGAAAACACAGGGATTACCAAGACTTTGAAACAAAATTTACTTGCGTTTTGTTAATCCTACCAAGTTTAATCAATTAAAAATGCAGACTTCAATCTTTTCCCTTCATTATTTCCCTTGTATTGCCTACTTTTGTGCATGGGCGCAAAGCGAGGTAGTTTGGATAGATGCAGGCGAGCATTATGAAAAGCAAAGCTACCGAAACCGTACCCAAATCCTTACCTCCGAATCAACTTTAGCCCTTTCTGTCCCTATTAAGAAACAATTACCCAAACAATCCGTAAACACTATAGAAATAGATTATAGCCAAAACTGGGGAACACTTCACCTCCGAAGCCTCCAAACAAACTACGGAAAAGCACCTTATTTCCCTTATTATTTTGACGAGATTGAAGCCATTTACAATATAAAACCTGTACTTTTGGCAGACTTAAATAAAAACATGCTGACACTTTGTCGTAAAATATTAGAACTCCCACAAGAGCCTGCTTTTTGCGAAAATTATATACAAATTGCTGAAAACAAAGACTTTATAGATTATAGGCAAGCCATTCACCCAAAAAAAAATATACCAAACACGCTCCAAAATTCGTTACACCCTTACACTCAAGTATTTGGCATGGGTTTTGTGCCAAATATGAGCATCTTAGATTTAATCTTTTGTGAAGGTACAAATGCTAAAAATATAATACGTGCCTAAAATTTATTGATTCAATAAACAAGTTAAGGTACTAAAGTGTTCATTTAAGCAAGAACAAAATATTAAAGCAACAACTCCAATCGTTCATCGAACAATCTATAAATAAATAATATGGAAGCAAAATTCTCAAGTAGAGTCAAGGAGGTAATCTCCCTTAGCCGCGAGGAATCGTACAGGTTGGGACATGACTATATTGGCACTGAGCATTTGATTCTGGGGCTTATCCGCGATGGCGAAGGACTTGGACTTACCGTTTTGAAAAAAATGGGAGTCGACCTCAACGAATTGCGACAAGTAATAGAGCAACATACAAAGCCAAAATCAGTTAGCCCATTCCGCAATCCTAACAACTTTCCACTCAACCGCGAAACAGAGCGTGTGATGAAAGTTACGTACCTTGAAGCCAAATACTTCAAGAGTGAACTCATCAGTACTGAACACTTATTGCTTGCTATCCTCCATGAAGAGGAGTGCTTTGGCGCGCAATTATTGCAACGTATGGGCGTAAATCACCAAACAGTACGCGACCAAATAGAATACACACTCGCACACTCACAGCCTCAAAATGCTGCTAACACAGATGATGACGATGATGACAGTACAAGCGGGCGTATGTATGGCGGCGGCGGCGGGCAACGCGAACAGCGCGGCTCCGAAAAATCACGCACACCCGTGCTTGACAATTTCGGGCGCGACCTTACCAAATTTGCCGAAGCAGGCAAGCTCGACCCCATCGTGGGTAGAGAAAAGGAAATAGAGCGTGTCGCACAAATATTGAGTCGCAGGAAGAAAAACAACCCTATCTTGATAGGCGAGCCGGGCGTAGGCAAGACCGCCATCGCAGAAGGATTGGCATTGCGCATTGTGCAGAAAAAAGTATCGCGTGTGCTTTTTGGCAAACGTGTCGTAACGCTTGACCTTGCCTCCCTCGTAGCCGGTACAAAATATCGTGGGCAGTTTGAAGAGCGCATGAAAGCCGTCATGAACGAACTGGAGAAATCACCCGAAGTGATACTCTTCATTGACGAGCTGCATACCATAGTAGGAGCTGGAGGCGCGTCAGGCTCGCTTGACGCCTCCAATATGTTCAAACCTGCATTGGCGCGCGGCGATATCCAATGTATTGGTGCGACTACACTCGACGAGTACCGTCAATACATCGAAAAAGACGGTGCATTGGCACGCCGTTTCCAAGTCGTGATGGTAGAAGCTACCTCGCCTGAAGAAACCATCGAAATCCTTCACAACATCAAGGACAAATACGAAGACCACCACCATGTTATTTATACGCCAGAAGCGATAGAAGCATGCGTGAAACTCTCAGACCGCTATATCAGCGACAGGTTTTTGCCTGACAAAGCTATAGATGTATTAGATGAAGCGGGCGCAAGGGTACACATCAACAATATCCAAGTTCCAAAAACTATCATCGACCTTGAGGAGAAAATTGAAAACGTGAAAAAAGAAAAAAATCACGTAGTCAAAAGCCAAAAATATGAAGAAGCCGCTCAACTTCGCGACAAGGAAAAACGCCTTCTCGAAGAACTTGACCAAGCTAAAATTCAATGGGAAGAGGACACCAAACGTAGCCGTTATACGGTGAACGAAGAAAGTGTAGCCGAAGTAGTCGCCATGATGACAGGCATTCCTACCAATCGTGTAGCTCAAAAAGAAGGCTTAAAAATCCTCAACATGGGCGAAGAATTGAAAGGGCGTGTTATAGGGCAAGACGCGGCAGTAAGCAAGCTCGTGAAAGCTATTCAACGTACCCGCGTAGGATTGAAAGACCCGAAGAAACCTATCGGCTCGTTTATATTCCTCGGACCTACAGGGGTAGGCAAGACAGAACTTGCAAAAGCACTTGCTACCTATTTGTTTGACAAAGATGACGCACTTGTGCGTATCGACATGAGCGAATACATGGAGAAATTCTCTGTATCGCGTCTGGTAGGTGCGCCTCCAGGTTATGTAGGTTACGAAGAAGGTGGACAACTCACTGAAAAAATTCGCCGCAAGCCATACAGCGTTATTTTGCTTGATGAGATTGAGAAAGCACACCCTGACGTGTTCAACATTCTCTTACAAGTACTAGATGACGGCATCTTGACAGACGGACTGGGCAGGCGAGTAGATTTCAAAAATACAATCATCATCATGACCTCCAATATCGGAGTACGCGATTTGAAAGATTTTGGAGCAGGAGTCGGTTTCGCCACCAAATCCAAAACAGAAAACCAAGACGAACACATGAAAAGCACGATTCAAAGTGCCTTGAAAAAAGCGTTCTCGCCCGAGTTTTTAAACCGCCTTGATGATATTATTGTATTTAATTCTTTGCAACGCGAAAATTTGCACAAAATTATCGACATCGTATTGGAGAAGGTATTCCAACGTATCATCACGCTTGGCTATAAAGTATCTCTCACAGAAAAAGCTAAAGACTTCTTAAGCGATAAAGGTTACGACCCACAATATGGTGCAAGACCGTTGCACAGGGCTATCCAAAAATATTTGGAAGACCCAATAGCAGAAGAAATTTTACGCGGAGAACTGAACGACGGTGATACTATTTTAGTAGATTACTCAGGTGAAGGGGAAGCGTTATCTTTCCAACATCAATCTACCAAAGAAGCTTAAAATAAAAACACACCATTTATGGTGTGTTTTTTTATTTCTTAGGAATAGAAATTAAATAAGATGATATTTTAGCGTCTTTTTTCAGATTGTCAAGTCCTCGACATTAAAAAATAAAAAATAAGACTTACGCAATGGGCGCATTTCAAAACCCTTGCCTCTCCGATTTGGAGAGGGGTATATGGAACGATTTTGAAATGCACCCTACGCAATGTATCACACGCGGCTCGCGTGTGCATCATAATCAAAGTTCTTTCTATACAAAAAACCTTGCCTACGGCATACACGCGAGCCGTGTGTCATACAAATAGGCACAACGTTCGTTTTTTTGTTTGTTCTTGAACGTTGCGTAAGTCCTAAAACTATCAATTTATTTATTTAATTTTCGTGCTCCGACAATTTTAGTGGAGCAAGGTATAAACCACATAGAAAGATATGGCACACAGTGTTTCGGGCTATGTTCTCTATGTTTCTATGTGGTTCAACACAAAATTTGTCAGAGTACCTTTAATTTTCGTTCCTCATCCAATATATTTCAAAAATTCCTGCCTTGTGGCTTCTTCTGCAAATTTGCCACTGTAGAAAGCAGTAATGGTTGTGCTGTTGGTATCTTGTATGCCTCGTGAAGAAACGCAAAGGTGCGCCGCATCTATTACTACTGCAACATCTTTAGTGCCTAAAGCCTGCTTTAACGCCAAACCAATTTGGTTTGTGAGGCGTTCTTGTACTTGTGGGCGTTTGGCGTAGTATTGCACAATGCGATTGATTTTAGAAAGCCCGATAACTTTTCCACTCGAAATGTAAGCTACATGTGCCTTGCCTATGATGGGTACAAAGTGATGTTCGCAATTAGAGTAAAAGGTGATATCCTTTTCTACCAACATTTGGCTGTATTGATATTTATTATCAAATAATGCTATTTTGGGTTTATTTTCAGGGTTTAATCCGCTAAAAATCTCCTGAATATACATTTTTGCCACGCGTTTGGGCGTTCCTTTTAGGCTATCATCAGTGAGGTCAAGCCCCATGATTAGCATGATTTCGCGGAAGTGTGCTTCAATACGCTTTATTTTTTCTTCATCAGAAAGCTCGAAAGCATCGGGGCGCAGGGGCGTGTCTACAGAAGTAGCGACATGCTCATCTCCGATTTCCGTTGCCGTAAAGTCTTCAAGATTAAGCGGGAAATTCGACGAAGTTCCGTTCAGTTTCATAGAGTTTAATTTTGAGTTCAAGAAGTGGGTTGATTTTGTCGCGTAGCAAGTGCCATATCACGACTGCGATGTTTTCTGCGGTAGGATTGAGGTCTTTAAACTCTGCCGTATCCAGATTCAGATTTTTGTGGTCAAATTTATCAAGTATATGTGTTTTAATCATATCACTCAATAGTTTCATGTCCATCACATAGCCCGTTTGGGGGTCTATTTCGCCTATGAGTTGGACGATAAGTTCGTAATTGTGTCCGTGAAAGTAAGTATTGTTACATTTCCCGAATACGGTTTGGTTTTGCTCATCTGTCCACTGAGGGTTGTGAAGACGATGGGCGGCATTAAAATGCTCTTTTCTAAAGATGGCTACGCGCATAATATAGATATAACAAGGCGTTATTACTTTTGTTTGAAAAATAAACAAAATGAAATCAAACAAAATATTTTCTCAACTCTTTTTTAAATCCAACCAAAAAGCTAATTCCTTTATAACTTAGAATTTATTTGGAAAGTTCATTGAAACACCTTGTTGCAAAATATAAAGCTGTGTTTTGGATAAATTAAATAAATGACATAAATTTAAGGAGTTTTGTTTGAATTAAAATCCTTTTCACAATGCGAAAACGCGCTTTTCTTACCCTTTCATTCGTTTGTGTTGCTCTCCTTGCCTACGCCCAACAGTCGAAGGCAGGCAAGGAATTTGTTCCTGCATGGGCAAAGTCAGTTATCTGGTATCAAATCTTTCCTGAAAGATTTCATGATGGTGATAAAAATAACAATCCTACCATACAAGACATCGCAGGGGCAGACCCTGCCGAACCTGCCAAAGCATGGCAAATTCACCCTTGGGGAAGCGACTGGTATGAGTTGCAACCTTACGAAAAGCAAAATGGCGAAAAAGAACTATACAAGCATTTATTGCGGAGGCGTTATGGTGGCGACTTACAAGGCATTATAAATAAACTTGCCTACCTCAAAGGCTTAGGCATCACAGGCATTTATCTCAATCCCGTTTTTGATGCGCCTTCCCTACACAAATATGATGGGGCAAGTTACCATCATATAGACCCCAATTTTGGTCCCGACCCCACAGGCGACAGGGCAATGATGGCAAAAGAAAATGTACTTGACTCCAAAACGTGGGTGTGGACAAAAGCAGATGAACTCGCCCTCAAACTCATAGATGAAGCGCACAAGTTAGGCATCAAAATCATTTTTGATGGCGTATTCAACCACATGGGAGTCAATAGTTTTGCCTTTCAAGATGTATTGAAAAACCAAGAAAAATCAGCTTACAAAGATTGGTTCATCATCAAATCGTGGAACAATGCCGAAAAGAAAACCACATTCGATTATGAAGGGTGGTTTGGTGTAAAATCCTTGCCTGAACTCCGCGAAGATGCCAACGGGATTGTAGCAAGTCCAAAGCAATATATTTTTAATGCCACGCATCGTTGGATGAACCCTAAAAACAAAGGCGCAAAATACGGAATAGATGGCTGGAGGCTCGATGTAGCTTTTTGTGTGGCACACCCATTTTGGAAAGATTGGCGCAAGCATGTTCAGCGAATCAATCCACAAGCCTACATGACGGCCGAAATAGTAGATACACCCGAAAAAGTGAAGCCTTACATGCAGGGTGATGAATTTGATGGCGAAATGAATTACAATTTTGCCTTTACTTGTGCCGAATTCTTTTTTAATCCAAAGGCTATGCACATCAATGCTACAGAATTTGACAAGAAATTACAAGAATTGCGCGAATTGTACCCCAAAGGTGTCGCAGAAGTTTCTATGAATTTATTTGGTAGCCATGACGCGAATCGCATTGGCTCGCACATAGTCAATCGCGGTATAGCCAATTACCGAGATTGGGGAAAATATTATGGCACTTCGATGGCTATCAATAACCCAAAATACAGTCCACGCAAACCACAAGCGCAAGATATAGTATTGCAAAAATTGTTTGTTTTGATGCAAATGACCTACACAGGCGCGCCAATGGTATATTATGGCGATGAAGTGGGTATGTGGGGAAGCAATGACCCCGACTGTAGAAAGCCGATGGTTTGGAGTGATATGCTGTATAATGATGAAGTTTATGCGGCTGATGCTACCACCAAACACGCACCCGACAAAGTTGAAATCAACCAAGACTTACTCGGATTTTATAAAAAAATGATTGCCTTGCGCAACCAATCTAAAGCATTGCAAATAGGCAATTACAAAACACTTTTCGCAGATAATGAAAAGAATATTTTCGCTTTCCAACGTACACACAAAAAAGAAAACGTAATCGTTATACTCAACAATGCGGACAAAGAAATACAATATGAAATACCGAATTTGAAAGAAAAGTGCTATCAAGATGCGCTCTCAGGCAAGAGCTATACTGCGGCGGCAGGCAAGATTACCTTGCCTATAAAACCCAAATATGGTGTCATATTGATAGCATGTAACAAGTATTAGACTTTTGACAAAAGCAGATTTTTTTGAAATGAGTATCACAAAGTTCTACCGAAACGGGCAAGATGTGCTATCAAAAACTGATATATTTGGCAGTTTGTGAGGGAAAAAGAGAGGGAATTGCATTACGCGCTGTTTATAAAGAGCATCATGCCCATCGGTATGATATCGAACCCAATAATCGTTTTGTCAAACAGCAGCTTTTATTAGACAAACTTCAAACACCAATTTTGGAACATTTTGACCTTTGGTTGCGCTTGCCCCAACTCAGTGAATGGCTGTTGTTTCAAGCCTCTAATGCAGTGGTTTCATAACCGAAAAAATGGTAGAAATCATCGGACAAACCAGTCAGTTAGAGCGGTCTCCTGACGATTGCGCAGACCCGTAAAGCCTGCCAAACCCTTTTTGCCACGAGTTTCAAATGAAGGAAACGGACGCGAGGTTGGTACAACACTACCACCAAAACAAGAGTTTCCACCTATCAAAAAAAGTAAAAAGGCTACCAAAAAAACAAATAAAGACAAATAGTAATAGCGTATACTCAAAACTATAGCTGAGAATGAAGTCAAAACATACTATTTCATCAACACTTGAACCAGTTTTTTGATGCAAGCGGTGGGTCATCTGTCAAAAGTCTAATAAATTAAACGCCTTGTATCTGTGTGGCAGGCAAGGCGTTTCGTTTTTAGCTGTTTTGCAGGGCGATTAGTTGTTGCAATTCATAGAATTTCTCTTGCATTGCCTTGTATTTAGCTTCGGCTTCTGCCAATGTATTGGCTTCTTCT
>Ga0163144_10018184_pt1 | contig 14251 bp, 9 predicted proteins | sample OliLak19BULKMAT1_FD_123175 | JGI IMG/M metagenome (GOLD analysis project Ga0163144, IMG submission 123175) | Freshwater microbial mat bacterial communities from Lake Vanda, McMurdo Dry Valleys, Antarctica - Oligotrophic Lake LV.19.BULKMAT1 | ecosystem: Environmental > Aquatic > Freshwater > Lake... | reverse complement strand
CCGGGCGATCGTGAACACGACCACGCCGGAGACCGGCACCCACAATCCCAGCCACCAGCGCAGTGAGTAGGCCTGATCCGGCGCGCGCGACACAGTCATATTCGTATCCGTAACATCCGAGATCGAGTTCTCCATTCCACCACTCTAGCGGTTCAGCCGCGACCTCGCAGTGACGAGAACCCCGTCAAGTGATCGCGCTTGGGACTGGCTTCGCACGCGTGGATGTCCGAGACTCCGACGTGAAGTGCGTTGCCTCTGCAGCTTGCATCCCGGTATGCCCCGTCAAGGAGGACGAGTCATGCAATCCATCCGGAATCCCGCTGTCCCGTTGCTCGCGCTGAGTCTCGCGTTGCTCGCTCTACCGATGGCCGTGCGCGCATCCGGCACGTATCGAGGCGCGCCCGTGCAGGGCGCTGGCGCACTCGACACGCAGAAGTACGAGCTGGGCAAGCGCCTGTTCGTCGGCGAAGTGGCGGGCACGGCGGCAAGTGTCGATGCGCGCCAGCTCGAACGCCTCCAGCAGCTCCAAGGCCGACTTCCGCTCGCGGTGCGTAAGCGGACTAACCTCGGGGCACTCGCAGGACGACTTGCGGCCGACCAGCTCGAAGCGCTCGAGTACTTCCTCAAAGTGCGGTATCGCGTCGCATGAGGACACCCAAGCGGATTCTCATGCTGCTCTGCCTGTCCACCGGCATCGCCTGCAACGCCCACGCGCAATCCGCATGGCTGCCCGCTCGTGGTGAGTTCGCGATTTCGCCGGCATTCGCCCATCAGGAGTTCGATCAGGGTTGGGTCGGCGAAACGAAAGTGGATCTCTCTCCACTCGGCGTTCGATTGGTGCAACGGAGCTACGTCGTGTCGCTCGAGTACGGACTCGCGCCTTCGGTGTCACTCGACCTGACGGGTGGTTGGTCGCAGGTGGGCGGATTGGGCACTCATCGTGATGGCATCACCGACACGTATGTGGGCGTGCGCTGGTCGCCGCTCCCTGCCCCCGACCCTCTGGCCACCGTTCAGGCCACACTGGCGCTGCGCGCCGGTGGCATCGTGCAGGGCACCTATGGAACAGGTTCGATCCTCGACGTGGATGACGGCGCGAACGGGCTCGAGGGCTCGCTGCTGTACGCGCTTGCGTGGCCCCGTCTGCGCGTCGGATCGCAGGGGGACCTGGGCTATCGTGTGCGTTACGAGAATGTGCCGGACGATCTGTTCGGCTCACTCGGCGCAAGTGGCGATTTGACCCCCTGGTTGACGCTTGGAGCGTCGTACCGGTACGTCGGCGCTCGCTCGGGTGGGGATCTGCTCACACCCGGATTCCAGTGGAGTGATGCGAAGGAGATCGACCACCAATTGGGCGGCAGCGTCACGCTGCGTGATCGTGCCGGTCGCGGCGCCACGTTGTTCGGCTCGCGCGTGGTGGCGGGGCGGAACACAGGCGAGGACCGCCAGCTGGGACTATCCCTGTCGCTGCCCTTCTGATCCCGCGGCACGCCAGTCGAGCGCGGCGGCGAGCACCACGACACCGTATTGCAGTGGGCGGAGCCAGAACGGGTGCTCATAGCCCGGGCTGGCGCCCGGGAGGTTCCAGCCGTTCACATAGGCGAGGCTCGCTGCCGCCAGGGCGGTGAATCCCCATCGAGTCGGCCGGATCGCGACGAACGGCAGCAGCCACAGCACGTACCACGGGTTGACGACCGGCGAGAGCAGGAAGAACAGCGCCAGCATCCACTCACCGCGCGGCCACGCGGGGTCCTCCTGTCGGGCGAGGACGAGCAGCACGCCGATGCCGAGTGCGAGCAGGACCGCGCACACGAGGCGCGCGGCGTCGCCGATCGCCGCATGCAGCAGCGCATACAATGAGGAGTCGTACTCCCAGTCGGCCAGGAACGCGCCGAGGGACTCCAGTCCGATGCCATGCCCGCGCCATACGAATGGCAACGTGATGGCGATCAACGTGACGAGCGCGCCGACCACCACTTTCCATCCCCCTCGCAGGGCAAGCGGTAGCGCAATGAGTCCCGCGAACGGGCGGGTGAGGCACGCGATACCCGCCAGCACGCCGGCCCACGCGCCGCGCTTTCGTTCCGCGGCGATCATGGCACCGGTGAGTGCCAGCAATCCGAGCGATTCGAAGTGGGCATTCACCCCGGTCTCGAACATGAGCAAGGGGCACCAGGCCACCAGCGGAGCCCAGCGGCCCGCGCGGGGCAGGAGCATCGCGATCGTCGCAAGAGAGCAGGCCACGAGGATCAGTTGCAAAGGCCACCGCTCGCCCGGGGAGAGTGCGTGGCTGGCGAGGAATGCCCACTCGGGAATCGGGCCATAGATCGTCGGCAGCTCAGGATGATTGATGCCGTCAAGCACCTGCTGCATCGCGACCGGGACGTCTCCGCGCGTGAACCACTCCATCGGCGCCACGCCGTAGGGAGTGCCCAAGGTCGCGAACACGTGGCCGTCCCAGAGGTAGCGCCAGTGGTCATCCTCGTACACCGGGCGGGAGGTACACGCCGCGAGATGCGCGAGCGCCGACCATGCCAGCAGAAGGCTCCGCGAATGCACCGGCTCCCGCCCGCAGAGCATGAACGCCACACCCCATGCCACCGACAGGATCACCAAGGTGAATGCAATCGGAACTGGCGTCAGCCGGTGAGAAGCGAAGGCGAGCGCGGACCAGGCCAGCACGGTGATCGCGCCAGCGGTGTGCAAGCGGATGTCCCGGCGCTCGCTCGACACGCGATCTCCTGATTGAACGGTTCGTATCAGCCGGGCAGGGGCGCTCAGGGCGTGAAAGCCTCGTCGCGGGCCACGGACTCCCGACTCAGGTTCCAAGGGGCGGGCGTCGATAACTCCGAGGCGGGGTCATCTCCGCACGACCTTAGTGTCCTGACCGCCTCTCCGTCCATCGGGAGTCCCGTGCGTCTGCATTTCTCGGCCCGACTCGTGCTCTTCACCGCCGGACTCATCGCCCTCAGCGTTGGGTTCGCGTCGATGGTGGTGTACGTCCAGAGTCGGGCTTCGCTCGAGAAGCATCTCGCGCAGGAACTCCTCGCGGTGGTGAACTCGGCGGCCCCGTTGATTGACGGCGACCTGCATCAGCTCATCACTTTGGACGTCAACGGCGAGCTGGGCACTCCCGAGGAGTTCGCCGAGATCCAGAAGCAGCTGGTGCGCGTCAAGACGGCAAACCAGCTCTCCGGCCACGGTAGCCCTGTCTACACTCTGCGCCGTGCGTCGGACTACGCCAAGACGCATGAGCTTGAGTTCGTGGCCATGACCGACCGCGATGCCCAAGGCCGCTGGTTCGTTGGGAATCGATACCCCGAGCAGCCGCAGCAGCGCGCAGCGCTTGGGGGCCGGGCCAGCTCGACCGGGATCTACCAGGATGCGGAGGGCTCGTGGATCTCGGCCACCGCTCCCATCCGCGATGCGGGTGGCAGCGTCGTGGGTGTGCTGCAGGCCGACCGGCATGTGGAGTACTTCCTCGCCGAGGCCCGCCGCCAGGCCCTCACGATACTGACCATCGCGCTGATTGCGATCCTCGCTGGTTCGCTCGCGGCCCTGTGGCTGGGGCGCAGCCTTGCGCGCCCGGTTCGTGATCTGGTCCAGTCGCACCGCAAGCTGGGCTCGGGTGACCTCGCGCATCGAAGTGAGGTACAGCGCACTGACGAGCTTGGCGAGCTCGCCACGAGTTTCAATCAGATGGCCGACCGGATCGAGACTCAAACGGTCCAACTGGTGCACGCTCAGGAACGCGCCGAAGCAGGTTCGCGCGCGAAGACCGAGTTCCTCGCCACCATGAGCCACGAGATCCGTACGCCGATGAACGGCATCCTCGGCATGACCGAGCTGATGCTCGACACCGAACTCGATGAGGAGCAGCGCGACTATGCGCAGACCGTGCGGCAGAGCGCACTGGGGCTCCTGACGATTCTGGGCGACGTGCTGGATTTCGCGAAGACCGAGTCGGGCCGCGTCGACGTGGATTCCCAGCTTTTCGCGTTGGTGCCCGCCATCGAGGATGCGGTCGAACTCGTGGCGCACGATGCCGAGGCCAAGGGACTTGATCTTTGGTGTGCGATTGCTCCGGACCTGCCAACGGAGGTGATCGGAGATGCGCCGCGTCTGCGGCAGATCCTGGTGAATCTGATCGGCAATGCGGTCAAGTTCAGCGAGCACGGCGAGATCTCGGTGCAGGTGCGCCGGGGCGCGAGCGCCGAAGAACTGGTGATCGAGATCCGCGACACGGGCATCGGAATGGACGAGTCCACGCTCGGCCGGCTGTTTCTACCGTTCACGCAGGCCGACGGCAGTTTCACGCGCCGCTTCGGTGGGATCGGCCTCGGGCTGGCGACCTCGCATCGGCTATGCGGGCTCATGGGCGGGCAGATGGAAGTAGAGAGCACGCTCGGCGTGGGTAGCTGTTTCCGTGTGACGCTGCCGTTGCTGTCCGCTCAGGCTCTCCGCGAATCCGCACCCGGAATGCTCGCGGGGCACCGCGTCCTGCTGGTGTGTGGTTCCACTGCCGGCCGAGACTCATTCGTCTCGCTCGCCACTGGGCTCGGGGCGCAGAGTGATGCCGTGGTGAGCAGCACGATGGCGGTGTGGGCGGCACAAGCCGCGGCGGCCACGGGCCAACCGTACACATTCGTGCTGACGGATCATGCATTGCCGGACGGATCGGGTGTGGAGCTTGCGCGGCAGTTGCGCGCAATCCCGCGCGCGGCCGATGCGGTTCTCGTGCTGTTGGCGCCATGGGGCCATCGCGATGTGAGCGCTTGGAAGGATGCCGGCCTCGACGCGTGGGTGACGCGGCCCGTGCGACGTCAAGTGCTGGCAGAGGCCATTGATCGTGCACTGAGCTGCGATCGCAATCGCCCAGCGAGCTCTGAGAGTATTGCGACGGAAACGTTGACGACCGAGCCCGTTGCGGCGCGCCTCGAATCCTCGACTCCTGCGGAATCGTCGGTCGTTCTCACCTTGGCTCGCGAGGAGTTGGCTTGCGACCGTCCGGTCCACGTACTCGTGGTCGACGACCAGCCGACCAACCTCATGATCCTCACGCGGTTCCTGGGCAAGCTCGGCTGCACGAGCGAGACCGCGGCCGATGGCGCCGAAGCGGTCGAGCGCTACCGCTGCGGCTCGTTCGACGCGATCCTCATGGACTGCATGATGCCTGGCATGGATGGCTTCCAGGCCACGGGCCGGATCCGCGAGCTCGAGCCCATTGATGAGCGGATCCCGATCATCGCAGTGACGGCCAATGCCATGCCCGGCGACCGCGAGCACTGTTTGGCGTCGGGAATGGACGACTACGTCCCCAAGCCACTGCAGACCGGAAGGGTCGAGGAGGCTCTACGGCGCTGGCTGCCCGGACGCGACTGGAGCGCTGCGCTCCGCGACGCTGCCTGAGCGTGAGCGGCGCGTTCGCGCTGGCTCACAGGTGCGCCCCCCAGTAGCATGACGGGGATGGCCGTTCGGACAAGGATGACCGCGCTGCTCGTCACCTTCGTGGTGATGGCTCCCGCCTTCCACGCGCTTGAGACCCGCGCTGAGGGAGTGGGGGTTGCGTCTCCCGATCCTCTCGCTCGCACGAGTCCCCTCGCGGACTCGACGCGCAACGTTACCGAGGAGCTGGAGTTCCCGGCGACGCTCGGCAGTTACACGACCACGATGTTGGGTAGTCAGGCTGCGCGTACCGCCAACATCCAACTGGCCGCCGAAGCGCTCGATGGGGCCGTTCTGGCACCCGGCGAAGTGTTGTCCTTCGATCACGTGGTGGGCCCGAGGTCGTTCGAGCGCGGCTACCAGATGGCGCCGGTCATCCTGCGCGAGACGCGCCAGATGCAGACCGGTGGCGGCGTGTGTCAGGTGGCTTCGACGATGTTCGTTGCGGGTCTGCTCTCGGGGTTGACGCCGGTCGAGCGCTGGCGCCACTCCACACCGGTGGACTACATCCCGCTCGGTCATGATGCAACGATCGCGTGGGGCGCCAAGGACCTCAAGCTCCGCAACGACACCGAGCAGCGTGTTCGGCTCCGCGTGTTCGTGACGGGCGCGACCCTGTCCGCTCGGTTCGAGGCCGAGGAGGGGAGTGCTGAGCATTTTGAACTCGCCACCGAGGAACGGGAACTGCCGGCGGATCCCGGTGTGGAACAGGCGGACGCGGGCCGCGAGATCGAGCTGTATCGGTTGCGCGAGTCCGCACGCGACGGCGGATCGCGCGAGTTCGTGCATCGCGATGTGTTCCCGCCATCGCGTGGTCGGCGCGCTCCATGAACGCGGCCTGGAGAGTGCTGGTCGTGGCACTGCTCGCTTCGACGCCTACCGGCCAGGCACCGGAGCTCGAACCCTATCGCGCGCTGGCGCGCTCGAGCACGGCGGCGCAAGTACTCGCCGCTGCCCGCGAGGGGCTCTGCGCCTCGCTCGATGCGTGCGAGCCGAGCGCGGCGATCATCGCCGAGTGGCCGGGCGCACCGCGGCCCGTGTACGTGACGCTCACACACGATCGCGCGACGCGCGCGTGTGTCGGCAGCGATGCGCCGATGGGCACACTCGCCGAGACCGTTCGCCAGTTGGCGGCGCGCGTGGCGGATGCGGATCTGCGCAGGCCCCCGGTGCGTGCGGGTGAGCTCGATAGCCTGCGCTTGGTGATTGCGTTCGCGGGCGAGGGCGAAGCCGTCTCCGACCCCTACACAGTCAACCCCGCGCGCGAGGGGCTCAAAGTCGAGACCGAGCGCGGCGCGGTCGCATTCCTGCCGGGCGAGGCCCGCACCGTGCGTTGGGCGCTCGCCGAAGCGCGCCGCATCGGTGTGCTCACCGGATCGCTTTCCGAGGCGCGCTACACGCGCTTCCCAGTCGTTGTCATCCAAGGACCCGCGGCGCTGCCGCAACCTGTTCATTCGAAGGAGCCTCATCCATGAGAACCATTCTGTGGCATCTGCTGCTCGGCGCGGGCGTGTTACTCGCGGCGATCTTCGGGTCACATCCCGCACTGGCCGCTGGGACTCGCGTGGTGGGCCAAGTGATCGATGCCGAGACGCTCAAGCCGATCGCTGGCGCGGATGTCGAGCTGCAGAACTCCGGCGGAGGCCCGGGCTACCACCGCGCGCGCACGAATGCGCAGGGCGAGTTCGTCATCGATGGGGCGGCGGTCGGGCGCTACTACCTCTTCACTGTGGGCGCGGAGGGTTACACGGACTGGGCGCTCGAGAGCTGGCAGTTCCCTGCCGCCCAGCGCGAGGTTCGCGTCGCGGTCCCACTCGATCGGGCAGGGCAACTCACGGTGCGCGCCAGCGCGGCCGATGGCCGCACGATGCTCACGGGCGCGCGCGTGACGGTGCGCAGCGAGAGGTCGGGTGCGTGGTGGGAGCAAGCGCAGCGCGACCCCGATCCGCGCTTCACCGGCAAGGATGGAAGTGTCGGGTTCAGCGGCCTCGCTGCGGGCTACTACACCGTGCAGGTCGAGGCCGCGGGGCTCCGCGCGAATGAGTCGAGGCGCGTGCCGGTACGACGCGGCGAGAACACGCCGATCGCCCTCGCGCTCACGCGCCCCTCGAGTCTGGCCGGCCAGGTGCGACTCGCGGATTCGACCGGTGTCGCGGGAGTCACCGTGGTGGCGCGCGGGCCCGGCGAGGCGACGGCGACGACGGACGCGCAGGGATACTACGTGCTGGGTGAGTTGCCTCCGGGTAAGTGGCGGATCGAAGCGCAGCACGAAGGACTCGAGCCCAACGTGGCGCGCGATGGCGTGGTGCTGGCCGAAGGGCAGTCACGCGAGGGAATCGACCTGCGCGTCGCGCCGCGCGCGCCGGCGTTCTCATTCGTGCTCAACCGCGAAGTGTTCGCGCCGGGCGACAAGCAGAACATCGGTGTACGGGCATTCCGTATCGGTCGCATCGACCTGACGCTCTACCGGGTGCCCACATCGCACCTGCTCGATGCGAAGAAGGACTTCCGCGCGGCCTATGTGCTGGGCGCCGACACCAGCGGGCTCGTGCGCGTGCAGTCGTGGCAGCATGAGACGTCCGATGGTCCGCCGTTCTCCTGGCGCGAGCAGGAGATGGCGCTGCGTGAGGAGGCTGCGATCGGGACGTATCTTCTGGTGGGGCGCTCGGGGCGGATCGAGCGGCGGCAGCTGTTCTTCGTGAGTGATCTGTCGCTCTTGGTCAAGCGTTCGGCGGCGCGCATGGTGCTCTGGGCCGGTTCGCAGAAGACCGGCGTATCGCTCGGCGATGTGGCGTTGTACACCCTGGGTGGGCTGCAGAGTTCAGGGATCGAAGGCGGGAACGATTGGGCCAAGACCATCGCCGCCGCGCGCACGCGACGCATGACGACCAATGTCGATGGACTCGCCGAGATCCCAATGGTGGGCGAGGGCGCCGGTTCGCGCCGGATCGTCGCGATCAGTGAATCGCGCGGCGTGGCGGTCGTGGAGTCGCCCCTGTCGAACTATTCCGCGCGGCGCGGTGATGCGATGCTCCTGTTCACCGAACGGCCGATCTACCGGCCCGGACAGACGCTCTTTTGGAAGGCGTTCGCGCGTCGTGCCGCCGGAGAGGGCTACGCGTTGCCGGATCGCACCGCGACTCAGTTGTCGCTCACTGGCCCAGACGGGTCTGCCCTCCAGATCGCGCCCGTGACCCTGTCCAGCAACGGCGCAGCCGATGGCGCGGTGGAACTGCCCAAGGACCTGCTGCTCGGCGAGTACACGCTGTCGGCAACGGCGGGCGAAGCGAGCTCATCCGCAACGTTCGCTATTCAGGAGTACCGCAAGCCCGAATACCAGGTCGAGGTATCGCCCGAGCGCGAGGTCATCTTCAATGGCGATGAGGCTCGCTTCCGTATCGCCGCGACGTATTTCTTCGGCGCGCCGGTGGTGGGTGCGACGGTGCGTTACACGTTGTTCGAGTCGCGCCTGCGTGCGGAGAACAATTGGAGCGAAGACGGTGGTGAGGGCGAGCAGGGCGGTTACGGCCGGCTGCTCGAAACGGGGGAGACGCGCACCGACACGGACGGCCGCGTGCAGCTCACGTTCACGCCGCAACGCGTGGCCTACGACCGACGCCTGTCGCTCGAGGTCGAAGTCGTCGATGGCGCGCAACGCAGGGTGAGTGCGCGGGGCACGCTGGTGGTGGGCCGTGGCCAGTTCACGATCCGGCTGGAGCCTGTGCGGGATGTGGTCATGGCGGGCCAGCCTCTGCAAGTGGACGTCACCACGCTCGATCACACCGGCAAGCCGGTGAGCGCCTCGGTCACGGTCGAGCTCGATCAGGATGTCTGGAATCCCCTCGAGCGGCGCTACACGCGCTCCAGTCGTCCGCTTGCGTCGGTCACCGGGTCGACCAGCTCGCTGCGCGGCAGCATGCGGGCCACACTCGCGCCCGGGACCGCCGGTGTGGGCTACTTCATCGTCCGCGCGCGCGCCGAGGATGCGCGCGGAAACAAGATCGCCGCCGAGACTTCGTTGTGGGTGTACGACGAGAAGGTCTGGGGCTACGCCTATCGATATCCCTCGCTCGAGGCGTTGCCGGATCGGAACGCCTACGCGCCGGGAGACACCGCGCGCATCCTCGTGAACACCGACGTCAAGGACGCCAGCGTGTTGGTGTCGGTCGAGGGCCGCGAGTTGCAGTCCTATGCGGTGCAGCATCTGTTCGGCAACACCGGCATGGTGCGCGTGCCGATCCGCGCCGAGTACGCTCCCAATATCTTCGTCAAGCTGCACGTGCGCCGCGGCCGCGAGGTACAGACCCGCGAGCTGCAGCTTGCGGTACAGGCCGTTCGGCACGACTTGAAGATCACCGTCACCCCCGACGCTGCCAGCTATCGGCCGCAACAGGAGGCTCGTCTCTCGGTCGAGACGAGCGACGCAGAGGGCAGGCCAGTGGCCGCCGAAGTCGCGGTCGGCGTGGTGGACGAGTCCATCTACTCGTTACGCGCCGACGGCACACCCAAGGCGCATGACGTGTTCTACGGCAAGCGTTTGAACGGGGTCACAACGGTGGTGAGCTTTCCGACGCTGTATTACGGCGGTGCCGACAAGAACGATCACAACGAGCCACGCAGGGACTTCCGCGATGTCGCGCTCTGGGCGCCACAGGTGCGCACGGGCGCGGATGGTCGTGCGGAGCTGCGCGTGAAGTGGCCCGACAATCTCACCACCTGGCGTGCAACGGCGCGCGGCGTGAGTGACGGCATGTTGGTGGGCGAGAGCATTGGCAAGACGCTCGTGACCAAGGATGTCGTCGCACGTCTGGCCACACCCCGCGGGTTCACCGCGGGCGATGAAGCCACGCTGGTGAGCGTGGTGAACAATCGCACGAAGCAGCCACTCACGGGTGTGGTGGAGTCGATCGAGGTGAGTGGCGCGGCACGCCTGAACGGCGCCAGCTCCCTCACGAGCAGTCTCGCCGCTGGCGGCGAGTCGCGCAGTCGCTGGGCGGTCACGGCGAATCCCGAGAGCCCCCGAGACGGCAGCGATGCCAGCGCGACGCTCGTGTTCCGGGCCAAGGCGAAATCCGACGCGGACGCGCTCGAGCTGGCCGTACCCATCACGCCACGCGCGGTGCGGTTGGGATCCCATGCGGCGGGCACGTTGGATGCCGCGACGCAGTCGGTCTCGGTCGCGCTGCCGGACGCGCTCGTCCGCAGCGGCAGCAGCGTGACGTTAGAGCTTTCCCCTTCGACTGGTGCCGTCGCGCTCGGCGGCGTCGAGCATCTGGTGACATATCCCTACGGCTGCACCGAACAGACGAGCAATGCGCTGATGCCGGCCGCCATGCTGCTCGGCGCCGCGCGGGCCGCGAGTGTGACGCTGCCCGGTTGGGAGGATCCGGCCAAGCGCCTCACGCCTCTCGTCCAGCGTCTGTTCGCGTTGCGCCGCTTCGATGGCGGGTGGGGTTGGTGGTCCGACTCCGATGCCGATCCGTACATGACCGCACTGGCCGTGGATGCTCTCGCTTGTGCATCGCTCGCGGGAGTTCAGACCGACGCGGCCCGGTCGATCGCCATCGATGCCCGTGCGAGCGTCCTGCGGGCACTTGGAGATTTGCGTTCGGTCGATGGCGAAGCCTACGTCTCCATGCACGCTTCGCGACTTCTGTTGTTGCCGGACCCGCAGAACGAGTTGGCGGACCTGCGCGCGCAGCTGAATGTGGTGGCGGGCAGTATCTACGCGCAGCGCCAAAAACTGGGCGCTGCGGGGCTTGCGTGCGCGGCGATCACGAGCCAGCGGCTCGGACGGGGTGTCGAAGCCAAGGCGCTGCTCGATCTGCTTCTGCAGCGGGCTCGGCCCGCCGGCAATGGACTCGGGCTCACGGCCGATCCGCTCGAATCACATCCTTGGTTCGGCGAGGCGATCGAGAACACCGCCTACGCACTCGAAGCGATCAGTCTGATCGCACCGACGGACCCACGCAGCGTCGAGCTCACGCGTTGGCTGATCATGAATCGCACGGGACGCGATTGGCGGACCACGCGCCAGACGGGCCCGGTCGTGCTGGCTCTGGCCAGCTATCTTGCCACGCATCCCGCCGAGTGGAAGGGAACGGGTGCGGTGCGCGCGGAGTGGAATGGTGAGCGTGTGTTCGACGCGGTTCTGGGCGGCGCCACGGGCTTTGGCGCCGGTGCGAGCGTGAGCATCACCGGTGGCAAGCTCAGGCCCGGCGCGAATACACTGATGCTGGCACGCGAGGGAACTTCGGCCGTGCACTGGGCGTGGACCGCCCGCGCGAATGTCCCGAGTCCGGGGCCGACCGTCACCGAGACACGCGTGAGTGTGAAGCGCGAGTTCCTGCGTGCCACCCGCACGACCGACCGGCGCGGGCGCCCACGCTGGCTCGTGAGCCCGCTCGAGGCGAAGACTCCGATCCGCGTGGGCGAGAGCATCCTGGTCCGGCTCACGTTGTCCGCGCCGCGCGATCTGTCGTTCCTCATGATCGAGGATCCGAAGCCCGCGGGATTCGAGATCGATGCCGTGCTCCCCGATGGCGTGGACCGGCCATGGAACACCCATGCCGAAGCCCGCGACGACCGGGCGGTGTTCTTCCTCGATGCGCTCGAGTCGGGCGACACGGTGATCGAGTACCTGATCCGCCCGGAGATGGAGGGGGCATTCACTGCGCTTCCCGCGCGGGTCTCGGCGATGTACGACCCGGATCTGGCCACGCGCTCGGGCGAGGCGCGGTTGCGGGTGCAGGGACGCTGACGTGCAACGCAACTTGCGATTGCCCCGGGCCGTACCCATGGACACACTGTCGCTCGATTCCGCCTGACCCTTGCCCAGAGGTGGCCATGCCGATCATCCCGAAGCCCTCAGCCGAAGAGGCCGCTCCGTACTACTTCACATACATCGCGCTCACGGGTGCCGACGCACTCGCCACACTCGAAGCCCAAGCGGCGAGCACGCAACGCTTGATCGCGGCGACGAGCGAGGAGCAGGGAGCGCACCGGTACGCGGAGGGCAAGTGGAGCGTGAAGGAAGTGCTCGGCCACATGTCGGACGCGGAGCGAGTCTTCACGTACCGCGCCCTGCGCTTCGCCCGCGCGGATGAGACCGCTCTGCCGGGCTTCGATGAGAACCGTTACGTGCCCATGGCCGGTTCCGAGGCACGCACGCTTGCTGATCTGGGCGTGGAACTCGCGGCGGTGCGGGCGGCATCCCTGGCGTTGTTCCGGAGCTTCGATGAGGCGGCGTTACTGCGAATCGGGACAGCCAGTGGCTACCCCATGTCGGTGCGTGCCGCGGCGCATGTGGTCGCAGGGCATGAGGCGCACCATATCGCCATCCTGCGCGAGCGCTACGGACTGAAGGACTGAGGGCGGGGTCACACCGACAGGGTTGGCACGTTCCTCCAGTGGAGGGCCGCGGTTCCGTCCGACTGGAGGTTCGTCATGCACACTGCCATCCTGACCGCGCTCCTTGCGCTGGGCGTCGTTCCCGCGGCCCGCGCCACTGATTCGCCGCGCGAACTCGGCGACGTGCACTGGCGCGACCGGCTCGAGCCCGCGCTCGCTGAGTCCCATCTCACGGGTCGACCCGTGCTCGTGCTGTTCCAGGAAATCCCCGGATGCGCCACTTGTACGTCGTTCGGCGACGGGCCGCTGTCTCAGCCGTTGCTGGTCGAGGCGATCGAGAGCGAGTTCGTCCCGCTCGCCATCCACAACAATCGAGCCGGAGCAGATGCCGCGGTGCTGGCCCGTTTCGGCGAACCCGCATGGAACAATCCGGTGTTGCGATTCGTCGATGCCGCGGGGCGTGATGTGTTGCCTCGGCGCGATGGCGTATACGGCACGCACGAGGTGGCTGCGCGCATGGTCGCCGCCTTGGCGGCGGCCAAGCGCCCGGTGCCCGAGTACCTTCAGTTGCTGGCGGACGAACTCAACCATGGCACCGCCACGGTGACGCTTGGGACGCACTGCTTCTGGGACGGCGAAGCCCGGTTAGGCGGTATCGCGGGCGTGATGCGGACGCGTGCGGTCTTCGCCCAGGGCGGCGAGGCGGTCGAAGTGACGTACGATCCCCGACGTGTCGCGCCGTCAGCGTTGGCGCAGGCGGCGGATGCGCGTGTGCTGCCTGCGGGTCGCACCACGCCGGCTCCAGAGTCGGACCAGAAGCGGCACCTGCGCTTCTCGACACTCCGATTCCTACCGCTCACGTCGGCACAGGCCGCGCGCATCGACGCGGCGCTCGCCGCAGGGACGGATGTGACGCGTTGGCTCTCACCGAGGCAGCGCTTGCTCGCCGCGCAAGTTGCCATACTGCTCGCTCGTGAGCCCCGTGCGCTCGAGGATCTCGCGCGGCCCGAACGTAGCGAAGCGCTGGGCGAGTACCAGCGTCGCCTGGCGCTCCGACTCGCTCAACGGACCCGCAGCTGAGGGCCTCGCACCATCCGGCTGCCGCAACGCAGGATTCCCGTCTAGGATGTGGGCATGAGCCGCTCCTCCTACGAACGTTATGTCGCACTGGGTGACAGCTCGACCGAGGGCATCGACGACCCCGATGGCGCCGGCGGCTACCGAGGTTGGTCACAGCGGCTGGCCGAGCGCATCGCTGCCGATCAAGAGGGGCTGCTGTATGCGAACCTCGCGGTTCGTGGGCTGACGACGGCCCAGGTGCGTGAGCGCCAGCTGGCGACAGCGCTCGCCATGCGACCTGATCTGGCGAGTGTGTTCTGCGGCACCAACGACGTGACGCATCGCGGATTCAACGCCGAGCGAGTGGCCGAGGACATCGCGCACATGCAGCGCGAGT
>Ga0163144_10018183_pt1 | contig 14252 bp, 8 predicted proteins | sample OliLak19BULKMAT1_FD_123175 | JGI IMG/M metagenome (GOLD analysis project Ga0163144, IMG submission 123175) | Freshwater microbial mat bacterial communities from Lake Vanda, McMurdo Dry Valleys, Antarctica - Oligotrophic Lake LV.19.BULKMAT1 | ecosystem: Environmental > Aquatic > Freshwater > Lake... | reverse complement strand
GCACTGATTGCATAATCTGCTACAACGATTCCAAATTGTTTAGGTTTTAAACCCATTGATTTCATAAGCTTTTCAACTAGTGGAGACATGACCATAAAATCTAATACAACACTAAATTAAGTTAGTGCTAATAATACAATGACGGAAATTTGATAAGAAGTGAATTTGGATTCAGATGCTGAAATTGTTGGTTGCATTGATTTGTTCGTATTGGAAAGGGTTTCAAAATTAGGATGAAATATGTGGTTTAAATAATTTTGTTTGTATTTATTATTTAGTAATTTTTTACCCGCAGATTTCAAAAGATCCAAAAACTAGAACAAGCTTGCTAACTTATGAAGAATTCAAAATTTAATGCCACTAAGACACGAAGGCACAAAGAATGCAAAAGTTTCAGTTATTCTACATTTTCTTAGTGTCTTTGTGGCAAAAGAAAACAAAAAAGACACAAATTAAGTTAGATGGAATTTAAGGAGAAAAGAATCGCGGATTTGCTCAGATTTTGATATGTAATCTGATCATTGTTTTCTTTTTAAATTCTTTTTTGATTAGTTTCATTTAGCTAATTTCGTAGTAATGAATTACGAGATTAGATTAATGAAAGAAAGCGATAACGCTGCATTAGCTCAGGTTATCAAAACAGCTTTGGAAGAACAAGGAAATAATAAACCCGGAACAATTTACGCCGATCCACTTTTGTACAAAATGTTCGGCGGTTATCAAACAGAAGATTCGGTTTATTATGTTGCTATTGAAAATGGTGAATTGCTGGGTGGTTCGGGCATTGCTCGTATTGCCAATCAAGACAAAAATTATTGCGAATTACAACGTATGTTTCTATCAAAAAAAGCGAGAGGCAAAGGAATTGGTGCTGCACTCATGAAAAAATGTTTGGATTTTGCAAAAGAAGCAAACTATGATTTAGTTTACATTGAGACATTTGCCAACATGTATGAAGCGATTAAATTATATGAGCGTTCGGGCTTTGAATATATTGATGATGCAATGGGTGCAACTGGTCATTTTTCGTGTGATAAGTTTTTAGTGAAGAGATTTTGATAAAAACAAAAAAAGGAAACATCCCAATGTGATGTTTCCTTTTCTTTTTTGCAAAACTATAAAACCCAAAGAACATGTGCTTATGAGTTCACGATGTTCATGTCAAAGGTAAAACAAATTTTACATGTGGTTCGTTAAAAATTGTAAAAAAAATTTGTGTTGGTCTATAAAACGTTCTTGTGGGCAGTGGCTTATTTCGACAAGCTCAATAACCGCCATTCCTATACATTAAATTCCAGAATAATAATTGTCCTTGCGGTTAGGGGCGAGCCTTTCCCCTACACAATTAATTGACAACTAATTTTTGCATCACGATTGTTTCACCAATTTGGACTTTGATGAAATAAATTCCTTTCTCGATGTTTTTATCTGCGAAATGAATCAATAAATTTTCGTTGGAATTAATATTTTCGCTGTGAATGATTACTCTTCCTCTGGCATCCAATAAATCCAACGTGATTTGTTTTCCAATATAATTTTCAGACCATTTAATTGTCACAAAATCAGAAGATGGATTTGGATGAATTGAAAAAACTGAGTGACTCAAAGCATCAATCGTTGCATCTGCAGTGACCTCAACAGTTGACCAAGTTGTATCATTAGGACATGTTCCGTTGATAGCGATTAAAGAGACCGAATAAATTCCAACAGCGTTATAATTATGCCACGGTTCAAAATCAGTTGACACATCACCGTCGCCAAAATTCCACAAATATCCATTTGAGTTGGTAGAATTATTTGTGAATGTAACAAAAGCACTTGCAATATTTACGATCGTTGAACTTTGTGCGAGAGATGCAAAGGGGACACCATGTGCTTCAATTGCAATTAACTGAATTTCTGAATCTGTTCCACCTGGACCATCGGCGATTAATGTTACTTCATACGTTCCTGAAGTTGGAAATTGGAAATAAGGATTTGCATCTACAGAAGTTGAAGGCATTGCGCCAGGAACAGACCACGAATAAGTTGTGGCATCATTACTTGAATTTAAAAATTGAACTGAATCTGTGACGCAAACAAATGTATTCATCACATCAAAACTTGCAACAGGTGGGTTAACAGGAACATTTAAAAGTTGACCATTAGAAATAATTGGATTAGAGAAAAGTCCTGCTCCATTTTCTGCCTTTACACTAAAATAATATGTTGTTCCGTAAGTCAATCCTAAACCTGTATGTGTCACCGTAGTATCAAACCAATTGTCTGTCCAATTCACTACATCTGTTGCTCCGCTTGACGAACCGATGGCATACCAATAACTTGCAATGTCAGAATGTGAATCAAAAGTTGGTGACCAATTTGCAGAAAGTTCAGTGTTAGAAGATGTAACAGAAATGTCGGCACCTACTCCATCATTTATGAAAATTAAATCTGCTGGTGAAGTCCAATCTACATTTGCTAATTGCGACGAAATGGACGAAACATTTGAAGAACTATCTATTGCGATTGATTTTATTTTTGCAGAAGGCGTCAACGAATTTGGATTTTGAAATCTTACATCATCCGTTATTCCAACAGCAATTAATTCTTGCAAATCACGCTCGTGGTACACTTTTAAATCGTTCACATTATATGCACAATCACCTGAGCGAAAAGAAATGGCATTGCCTGTTGTATGTGGAGCGGTATCAGTCCAACTTGCTACCAAAACATCATTCACCCAAACTTGAATCGATCCTGAATTTTTATTAAATGCAGTTTTAAAATCATACCATTGATTTGCATTAATTGAAAGAGGTAAATCTGCTTGTAACGTAAAAACATCTGCAATTACTTTATAAATCTGCACTTTGTTATCATCTTCTCTAAACCATATAAAGTAAGAGTTTCCACGATTAGGTAATGTTGCATCATCACACATAAAATGAAAGCCTGCTCGCTTATTTGTTCCCGACCCGCTAATCATGCCACCCCAATGATATAAAAATTTATCATGCGTATCTTGATTCAGTGAAGCATAAACATTTGTGTTGGTATTTGCCTGATCACTTTGATTCAGATAGCCTGAAATAATTGACCAATTTCCTGCTGTTGAAGTCCATTCCGGATGAATAGCCAAATCAAAATTATCAGAGAAAAAACCATTATTCGCATTTGCTCTCCACTCTGTTCCGTCAAAATCTATCACTTGATAAAATTGATGTAAAACACCAGTACCACCACTATTATCAGTATCTGTAAAGTCAGCATTAAAATCAGTTGTTTTCCAATCGTTCAAAAAAGAAACTGTCGTTGAAGGAGGAATCACATCACCTGGAGACGGCCCCACATTACTTGTCCAATTAATTTGATATCCTGATGCCGTTGTTGAACAATCCGATCTAAATTCTACCAAAATACTTGGACCAGTTGAAGAAACATTTCCCGGAATTGATGTACCTGTATAAGTTGCCAATAAAGGTGCAGAAGTAGTTGTTCCATCATATACATAAATATAATCCCAATTTGTTTCAAGATTAAAACTGATAAAATTGATGGTGATATTTACAACACCACTTGGCTGAATCAGATATAATTTTCGTTCGTCGTTTGCGTAATTTGCAAGTGCACCACCGCTGTCATAAATTGTACCTGTGCTTGCTGTGTATGTTATAACAGTTGGAGGATTATTGATGAGTTGATAATAGTGTTCCCAATTCCAATTTATTCCCGGATCGGTATGCGTTTGACTTGGAAAATGTTGATGACCTTTTATTTTTGTACATGAACCTAAAACATTTGAACCCGAAGTAGCGGGACCTTGAAACGTTCGCAAAGGATTTATGCCGTAACCACTATTACAAATATCTTTTACAACACCTGCAGACCCAACATACATGGCCTCTGTATACCAAGCAGGGTTGCTGACATAACCTTCGTGTTCAATACCAATTGTGTAAGGATTCTCTGAACCAACGTGCCAACCTTTATCAGCCTCATAAACCATTTGAGTAATTTGTCCATCAGAAGAACGCGCAACATAATGATAAGAAACATTGGAAGCACAATTTTGCGCCCACGAAATGGCACCTGCATAGCTACCTTGAATGGTGTGAATTGTTACTGCAGAAATTGCTGTTCCACTTCGAGAAGAATAATTACACGTTGGTGTTGCAACCCATAGCGCTGGTGCATATTCAAGCGATTTTGTTTGTAAAATAAATGCATTGCCATTTTCATCAATCACATTATTTGCTTCAACTGTCACGTTTGATGAAGAAAGAATTTCAAAATTTTCCGTACCATAAATTTCTTCAAAATCTAGTTGATAATTCGGAAAATTAAATTCGATTTGTTTTTGCGGATTGTTTAGGAAACGCAAAACTTCGTAAGTGAAACAAGACAATGCATACTGATTAACAGGATTGTTGTCAGTTGGAATTTCAGATAACATTCGCAAAACAAATTCATGGTGAAAAAAATTCACTTCATTTTCATTGTGTGTATTAATTAAGATAGATAGATATTCAACATAGGTCATAGCATAAGCCATGATATTAGTTTGAGGATTTATTTTTATTTCGTTGACTGAGAAACCTGATGTTTCAGAAACAGTCATCAAATTATTTTTAAAATATCCTTGACCATTTTCTGTCAAACCCATTACACCACTCACTTGTGGAAGACCAATACAACCTTCATTATTTCCGGTGATGTGTGTAATTCGTGTTTGTGCATAAGCTACACCTTCTAAAATTCCTCGCGGTATTTCGGGATAAGCCAAATAAGCTGCTTCAAATTCAGCAGCAAAATTATTGGAACTAATTGTTTGAGAAAATACAGTTGTTCCTAAAAGGATTGAAATAACGAGAGTGTAGAGTTTACGCATGAAAGAAGTTGATTATTAAGAGGCTAATATAATGAAATTAAGTCTATAGTTGGCTGAAATTCAAATTCAAAAAATCAAAATTAAAAATTCAAATATAAAATTCATAACAAAAAAAATAGATGAGTTATAATGTAAAAAAAAATGTTTGAAATTTAGGATTTAATTCATTGGGATTTTGAATTTTGAATTTTAATACGCCCCATGATATTTTCTAAAAAACCATTCGGCAGAAATAAAAAGAATGATGACAAAAAACAGCCATTTAAAATCAATTAAATCGTCGTATGATTTTTCAGGATAAACAACAGATACTAAATCTTTGCTTTTTTTAATTTCTTCTGTGAGCTGTTAAAGTTGGTTTGGGAAATAAAATTTTCCGTTTGAGTTTTGTGAAATATTTCTTAGGAGGCGATGATCGGCAGTTGTATTGAGCCATTCCAGCTTTACTTCTTTGACCAAAAAGGTTCCTTTTTTAGAATAATTTTTATCCTGAAAAGTAGTTTTTGCCTCCCACGAATAAAGTCCGAACGGAAGTCGTCCTAAACTTTTTTCGTAAGCATTTGCAGTTTTTAAAAGTGCGGATTCAAAAACAATTCCGGCTTCATCGGTTAAATTAAATTTCACTTCTGGTTCGTTAATTAATTCGTATGATTTATTGTATAGTTCAGCTTTCACAATTACCTCATCACCTTCTGAAAATTCGTTTAGTATAGTTACTTTAAAGGGATCTTTATTTTCTTTCACGGCAAGATAAGTCACCAATTTTCCAATTAATTCTTCAAAATTCGTTGTCGTTAAATTTCTCATTTGATCGTGTAATCTCCATCTCCAAATTCCTTCGCCCATTATCACTCCGATTTTTGAATTTTCTTTTGTTGTAAAATAAATCAACGGATTGTCTAACTGAATATTCCCCACTTTTTGAAATGCTAATATATCAAGCGCATCGCTGTAAACATAGTTTCCAAAAGGCGTGTGTAAAGGTGGGGCTCCACTAAATGTTTGTATAATTTTTGGAGATAGCAGAATATCCTTGAACCCAATGTTGTGTGCAAAACCAACCTCTTCGTTTGAATTTCCCGATCCGGTAAATCCAATTTTTAATTTCTGTAAACTGCGCATATCTGTTGCCAAACCATTGATAAAAAGAAATGGAACCGTTCCTGCACCAACGGCATCATCAATGATTTTACTTTCAGGACTATAATTGTGTACAACAACTAAATCATATTCAGTCACCGAAGTCACCTCTTTGAAATCTTTCACTTCAATTTCATAATCCTGATTATTTTCCATGACATAGCGCAAAGCAGCAACATCAGGATGTGGAGCCTGATGGGCAATCAGAATTTTTTGGCGACCGTCTATCACTTCAATGTAAAAAGTAAGCGTATTATTTTTGACCGTAAATTCGTTTGAGACAGTTGAAATTTGAGCCATGTATTTTTGAAACCCTATTCCTTGCGCTCTCAAATTGAATAACAATTTATTTTGTTCATAGTCTGATTTAAAAACATGCTCTTGTTTTGTGACTAATTTTTCATTTTGATAAATGGCGACTTGAACTTTTTCTCCAACTGTTTTAATTCCTGAAAAAGCAATTTCTACCGGAAATTCATTGCCCAAAAAAGCAATATCGTTGTGGTTTACGATATCCACTTTTACATCACGTACAAGGTTTGTGTCACCAAGCCCAACGGTATATATTGGAATAAAACTTCGTTGTGAAATTGCGTAAATAGGATTAGTACCTGTGTTATAAATTCCATCTGTAGACAAAACAATTGCACCAATATTTCGATTGCTGTATTGATCAAAAATTTGATTAAACACTTTTGCGATGTCTGTTGTTTTTCCGTTGTATTGACCTTTTAATCCGCCCTCTAGAAAATCAGAAAACGAATACTCAATTACTTCAAACGATTCTCTTAATTGTTCAGCAGTTGATTTTAGTTCATCTAAATAAGTAGTGCGATAATAGGTTGAGTCTTTCGTCAATACGACAGATTCCGAATCATCATGCGCAATAAAGACAATTGGCTTTTCTTTACGTTCGATTAGATTTTCGACGATAATTCCAAGTAACAACAACAAAATAATCCACATGGCAAAGAATCTAAAAATAGCCATGAGCCACTTCATTGACGCTTTCACTTCTTCTAACAAAGCATCTTTACGATACAAAAAGAAAGCATAGCCAAACGCAATCGCAATAATAACGATGTGCAAGAAAGGACTATATTTCATCAATAATTCCAAGCAAAAAAAATTTCGGTTAAAATTAACAAATACTTTTGTCTTTAAGCAGAATAGAAGAATACATAAATATGCCAGAAGAATTGTATTTTTATGCCGAAAATGAAGATGAGTTTTTTAGAGCTTCTGCTCCTAGGTTATAAAAATTATTGGAAAGGTGTAAAATTTCTCATCCAACATCAACTCTATTGGTATGTTGTTTTTCCTTTCTTATTGTTTCTTGGAATTTATTGGATAGGCAGTTATTTTAAAGTCATTGAAACCAATATTGCCGGCGAACTTTTACAAAACGGCAGTTCAATAGCAACATTGAACGGACTAACTTGGCATACAGCAAAAATGGTTTTCTTTTTCTCGCTCAATGTCGTTTTTACAAAGTTTGCACTTTACATTGTTGTTGTTATTTTATCACCCGTTTTAAGTATTCTTTCAGAGAAAATTGAAGAAATATTAACCGGAAATAAATATCCTTTTAGCGTTGCACAGCTTTGGCATGATGTGCGCCGTGGTGCAAAAATTGCCTTGCGCAATATTATTTGGGAATATTTTTTCATAGTCTTAGTTTTAGGAATTGCTTCATTTTTTGATGATTCGATTAAATCAATTCTCATTTTCTCCATTCCAATGATTTTTGGATTTTACTTTTACGGTTTTAGTTTTATCGATTATATCAATGAACGTCGTCGTTTCAATATTCAACAAAGTATTTATTTTGTTTCAAAACATAGAGGCCTCGCCTTTGCAATTGGCAGCATTTACTCTATATTTTTTCTTTCTTTTCATTTTGTCTACAGACAATTTGAAGAACTCACATCCGATACACCAACGCAACTTTTTTGGGGAACCGTTTTAGTTTTAACTTTTGTTTTGGCAGCCGTCGCACCAATAATAGCAATAACTTCAGCAACATTAAGCATGCATGATATTGTCAATCTCAAAAAAAACAAACATGCTGATAAGCCGACACTTGAATCTAAAAATGACGAGTAACTTTGTTGATAATTTTGGTTGTTAATTAAAATGAATTGGTTCAACACATAAAACATCTTCAAAATCATTACATTTGAAACAATCAATTCTATCTATGAAAATTACATTCATTTTACTTATTGCCTTTTTAAGTTCGTTTTCAGTATTAGCAGCATTTCCACCAGACTCAACCAGTTCGGTTATTGAAAAAGGTACGGCGCAATATCTTATTACAGAAGGCAGACGACTTTATGCAGAAGCACAATTCCAAATTGCCTTAGTTAAATTCCGTGAAGCACTAGATAAAGATGCTCAGAACCCTTCTGCAACTTATTGGTTAGCTGAATGCCATTTAGCACTTGGAAACTATGAAAAAGCAAGAGATTATGCTGAACAAGCCATTGCACTAAAAATAGATGTTTACGAAGAATCAGGATTCTTACTAGGTAAATGTTATCACCGACTTGGAGAGCTTGACAAGGCAATTGAAAATTATAGTAAAACACTTCTTCTGGTTCCAGAAAGTAGAGCAAAAGAGCTTCGTGTTAAATTCCACATTGATGAATGTGGTCGCGCAAAAGAAATGATAAAAACACCGATTAGCGTTAAAATTACACCAATGAGTATGAATATTAATTCTGCATTTGATGATTATGCTCCAGTTTTGTCGCCTGATGGGAAAGCATTTTATTTTGTGTCACGCCGTGCCGATAATTTAGGCGGTGGAATTAGCAGTGGAGACAAACGTTATTTCGAAGACATTTATATTAGTTTTTGGGATGAAACAGCTCAAACTTGGGGCGAATCAAGCAATTCAGATGAAGTGGTAAAACGACTAAATTCTTATGGCTTTGATGCAATTAATTATATTGCTTCGGACGGAAAAACGTTGTATTTAACTATCAACACAATGAGTATTGACTCACCAAAACCGAAAACTAAACACTCCGACATTTTTGTGTCAAGAATTAATAATAAAGGAGGTTGGAATACACCTAGACCACTTGACAAACCAATTCGCACCGCATTTTTTGAAGCCGCAGCAACATTTACCGAAGATGGAAAAACAATTTATTTTGTGAGTGAGCGAATTGGCGGAGAAGGTGGTGCTGATATATGGACATCGACCAAAGATGGCCAAGAATGGGGCAAACCAACCAACATGGGAAAAACAATTAATACCATTGGTCAAGAAACAACCGTTTTTATTACACCCGATGGAAAATATCTATTCTTCAGTTCAACCGGACATAAAGGAATGGGTGGCTATGACATTTACGTTTCTACGAATAATGCAGGGGCATGGTCAGAACCAATGAATTTAGGTTATCCACTAAATACGGTATCTGATGAAACACATTTTGTTTACTACCCAAAACTGAATAAAGCATTTTACGCTACCTTTTCATCAACCGCAAACAAAGGCATTGGTGCACGTGACCTTTTTGAGGTGGACATGACAAATGTTAAGTTACCTTAATTTTATTTTTTGACTTTGTTAATCTTTTCACTATCTTCATGTTGAAAATATATGTCTTGGATTGTTAATCTAAAACCATTTTTCAGCTAATTTTAACTAAATTATCAATTCAATAGGTGAATCGAATTATTAAAGTTGTTTTTGTAGTTGGCTTGCAACTGTGCGTTTCACAGTCGTATGCAGCTTTTGATACATTGCAAAATGTGCTGCGGCCACGTATTGGTTTAGGTACAGGAACATTCACTTATTTCGGCGAAATTCAAAATTACCAGAAACGATTTTCACCAGTTGTGAACCGATATGGAGGAATGGCTTACATCAATGCTCCGATTTCGCGCGCTTTTAATTTTGAGTTTTCCGCATCTTATGCAAGATTTGCTTCAAATGAACGAACGTTAGCACGTAATTTCAACTTTGAATCGCGTGTAAGAATGGGAACTATTCACTTTTATTATAATTTTTATCCGCTGTTTCAAAGCAAACGAAATAAATTCCATCCATTTATTGGAGCCGGATTTTCGTCGTTTGAGTTTTTATCTAAAACAGATTTATTAGACGCAAATGGCAACATGTATTATTATTGGAATGATGGTTCAATAATGAGTATGGACCAAGCAAATCCCTTAGCCGCTACTAACGCTGTTCCTATTCAACGTGATTATTTTTACGAAACCGATGTTCGCGAACAAGACAATGATACGTTGGGAAAATACCGCGAACAAAGTTTTGCCTTTCCTTTGAGTCTTGGATTTGAATTTCATTTATCTCCACGATGGGATTTTAGACTTGCAATGACTTATCATTTTACTTTGACTGATTTAATAGATGGGATTTCACCAGCAGGATTAACTATTTATAAAGGTGATAAAAGCAAAGACCGACTTTTATATTCTTATGTTTCTTTGAGTTACGATCTTCAATTTGGAAAAAAAGATGATGAACAGTTTATTGATGATAGCGATGTTCCGTTGTTTGCAGACTGGGATCAGAATGACTGGGATCACGATGGCATTATTGATGCAATTGATGATTGTGCCGGAACACCTTTAGAAGCAAAAGTAGATGAAAATGGTTGTCCATTAGACGATGACCAAGACGGTGTACCAAATTTTAATGATGATGAATTGGATACCCCTTTAGGAAGTTATGTAGATGAATATGGTGTATCAATTACTAAAGAACAATTTGATCGTCATTGGGAATTATTTAATGATTCTACCGGATACAGCCATGATTTTGCTGAAGAAAGAACAACCGTTCAATTCTACAAATCTGATAAAGTTATTGCATCAAATCCTTACAAAGTGCCAGTTGGCAAATCATACGTTATCATTGTTGGAAAAGATCAAAAAGATGTTCCTGCAAATGATTTGTACAAATATTTAGGTTACACGAATTACAAAACAATTGTTCGTGGCGATACTGTTTATTATGTGTTGGGTGATTATTCAACTATTGAGGAAGCCGTTGCTGCAAAAACCAAATTAGACAGTTTAGGAGTTAAAGTAGACCTTATTGGTAAAGACAATGTCAACAACGGTACGCTAACACCAATTGATACCGCTACAGTAAACAAAGTTGAAAAAGTAAATGCAATTACCGGTACTTACAGCACGGATTTCTCTATTCCTCATAAAGTATTCAGAGTTCAATTAGGAGCTTTCAAGAACAAAGTAAACCCAGATACTCAATTCCCTGGATTAACCGTTATCAGTGCAACAGGACCGGATGGCATTACGCGTTATTACTCAGGAAATTTTACAACGTTTGAAGAAGCCGACGCCTATAAAAAACAAATGCAATCGAAAGGACATAAAAATGCTTTTGTTGTTGGTTATGAAGATCAGGAACAAAAAACAATGGTAGAAATGGGTGTTGATTCAAATAAATTGCCACCAAATTATGATGAGCAAAAAGAGTTGAACACGTTTATTCAGCCGCGTGATTCAGCGGGACAAAATAAAGTAGTTACAAACCCGGGTAAAATTGACATGGACAAAGTTAGTTACCTGGTGCTAATGGCATTTGCTTCAAAAGATGGGAAGTTACCGGTAGAAACATTGAGTACTTTGCAAAATATAGGATCTATCAAACCAGTTGTTGCACTTGATGGATCAACTAAATATTACAGCAGAGAATTCAAATCAAAATCTGAGATGGAAAGTGCTATCAGTGATTATAAAACATTTGGTTTGGATAATTTATCAGGAGTTGTTGAATACCTTGGTACATATTATACACTTGAGGAATTCGAAAAATTATTGGCAGAATAAAGTTTTCTGTTTTACTCTCTTCAAATTTGACATTGTTTTGAACACATCAAAATCAAGTAAGAAGATTTCTACAATAAAATCATATTAACCCCGATAATGTTTGTTATTCAATTGATTTTTTTTATCAATTGAATAACAAACATTTATTCGAATTAGGCAATTCTATTGCTTAATGTGGGATTAATACCGATACGGTATCTGTATTCAACCAATATCAAAATGGATATTGAAATCAAACAGCTACTATATAGGTATTTACGTCACTAAGTCCAAATTATCCTATAGACTAATTTGAACTAAGTAATGGTATAAAACAAAAGTCGTTTAAATTGAATTGAAAAAATTTTGACATTCTTTTCTGCAAGAATCAGACCATAAAATTCGGAATAAACTTTACAGCTAATAATTCCTGTTTTATCCTAGAATACGGTGAAAATCACGAAAAACTGATGTTTGAAAGACTATTTAAATACAATTCACTAAATAATCTAAAAAATAAAGATATTATTACTGCATTTTTAATATTTAACGTTATATTTATCTGCATCTAAATAATATTTCAGTAAATTCGACTGTATAAATTTACAAACCTACAAATAAAGGGCATTATGAAAAACATCGTTTATTATAGTGATCTATCAACAACGATCAAAAACGCGATTAAGGATTTTCTTTTAGTTAGAAGTCCGGAAATTATTTCGTTCCCGTTTAAAGGAAAACATATGAAAGGATTTTTCTTTATTTGGGATAACATCAACTATCTAATTATTAAATCAGAAGTTGTTCGAAATGGAAATACACTACTTGAACTTGACTTTGTAAAGGAGAGTTAAGTGATTTGCATTTCAAATTAGTATTAATTTTAAAACAAAAAACCCGGACATGTGCCGGGTTTTTTATTTTTAGTTCTTTCTATTTTTCTTTTGACCACTCATCCAAAGTCTCAGTAATATAATCTATCCAACCTTGCGATTTCGCTTCTACTGCCAATCCTTTGGCTTCATTAGCCAATTTAACTCCTTCTTTCTTGTCGCCTTGTGCGTAAAGAATTCTTGCTTTCAAAAATAAATTTGAGTGTGATTTTTTAATTCCAATAGATAAGTCAACATATTCATTTGCTTTAACCAAATCATTTTTTGTATTGAAATAATAATTGGCAGCAGCTGAATAAACTTTGTCTAAATCCTTTCCTTCCTTAATTGCAACATCAATATTTGCCTGAGCCGCAATATCAGTATTTACTTTAAAAGGAACTGTTATTTTTAATTTATCCCAAGCAATGATAATTGCGGCAGAGCTTGTTGTTACATCATTAATATCAATCAACAATGTTTCTGTATGTGCATTTTCAATTGCCTTAATAGTAAGTGTTACAACATCTTTTGTTGAATCATAGGAACCTGATCCCCATTGTTGATAATTGGTATTAAAGACAATTTTCCAATTTTTGTCTTCACTCGGAAAAGCAAAAATTGCGAACGTATCTGCTGGTAAAATTTGTTCTGAACCTGCTGCGCCAAAAATCATTTCGTGCGAACAAATAATTCGTGTAGGTTCGTTGGCACCTAATCGCCAAATTTCATTGTAAGGAACTAAATCGCCAAATATAGCGCGCTCGCGAACGCTTGGTCGGGAGTAGTGTAAACTAATTTTATTCAAACCTACAATGTGCTCTGATTTTGACAAAGGACTTAATTTTGGAAGTTCTTGTGCTGTCGAAAAATTCGCGACAATCATCAAGGTTAAAAAGGCATAAATTGATTTCATAATTTTTATTTTTTACCAAGTCTTCAGTTTTGGCGATGATTATTAATTGAATCCTGAAGCGATCCTTCTTTTCAAATTTTTTAATCTTAAGATGTACATTTTACATTAACAAAATTAGTGAGTAATTGTTTCCGCATTGATTAGTGTATTTTGTTTCATTTTCCTTATTGAAAAAAATGCAATGATTGATGCTATAATTAAAATTGATGCAGCAGCCATAAACGGTGCGCCTGGAAAATAGATAGGCGCCGATTCTGAACTAAATGAATAGAATAATCCCGTGTAAATAAATGGCCCTGCAATTGCCATTAAACTGACCATTTGAGTTAATGCGCCTTGCAAATTTCCTTGTTCTTTTACAGAAACAGAATTGGACAAAATTCCTTGAATTGTTGGCCCTGCTATTCCACCTAAAACATACGGTATTAAAGCTGTATAGAGAATCCATTCGTTAAATGCAAAGCAGAAGGATACCATTCCCACAGTCCAAAAAACAAACCCCGCCATGATGACTTTTTTATCACCGAAAGTTTTTACCGCTTTTCCAATTACACCTACTTGTACTAATCCAATTAATAATCCAACAACACTTAAACTAATTCCAACAGCAATTTCTTCCCAACCATACATTTCCATT